>WNGA01014325.1_pt1 | contig 12379 bp, 11 predicted proteins | sample 5400061 | NCBI WGS metagenome assembly WNGA01 (sample SAMN13153366, study PRJNA577476) | soil metagenome | isolation source: 100 cm soil or saprolite under grassland replicate 2 | place: USA:California | collected 2016-06-15
GCTAAGCGGCCTCCCCAACGGTCGCGCAAGAAGGAACGGATCGCTGCCCACATTGAAGAGCTCGAACGAGACATTCTTGCTCGGTTTCCAGAGGCAGAGTTCGACGTGGGCCCAGTCCCAGAATCGCGCTGGCCAGGACTCTGGGTCAGGTGCAATGCCGAACTGATCTCGGACGTGACGGACCCACTAGAGGAAATGCAATGGTTTTCCTGCGTGAGAATATGAACGTGCACGTCATCGTTCTCGACTTGAAGAACGGTCGCTAACCCATGGGCCACTGGGGTGGAGCTGCCGGCGGCTGGAGCAACACCGGGCACCCGGGGATGCAGCGCCCAAGCTCGCTAAAGCGCAGTGTCGACGGCTGGGACGACGACGAGCTGGGCCGCATTTATGACCACAGCGTCATGCGACGCCTGTTCCCTTATCTGAAGCCATACAAGCGACAGGCAGTACTGGCCACAGCGGGGATGCTGGTCACAGCACTAGCCTCCAACGCCCAACCATTCCTCATCGGCCTGGCCGTTAAGCGCTTCATCGACCGCAACGATCTCGCGGGCCTGAATCTGGTGGGTGGGGCTCTGGTTGCTCTGGCGGTGATCGCCTGGCTGGCCCAATACATCCAGCAGACTACCACCGCCTACATAGGTCATAACATGCTGCTCACGCTGAGGACCCAGATGTTCGACCATATCCAGAAGCTATCTCTCAGCTTCCTCGACCGGAACGAGGTGGGGCGCGTAATGTCGCGCGTCCAGAACGATGTGACGGTGCTCCAGGAGTTGCTGACTACAGGTTTGCTTACGGTCCTCGCGGACTTCGCCGGGCTCGGCCTTGTGGTCTTCTTCCTGATGTACCTCGACGTCCAGTTAGCGCTCGTAACGTTCACCGTGGTTCCGGTGCTGATTGTTGTCATGGCGTTCTGGCAGATGCGCGCGCGCAAGGCGTTCATCCGCGTGCGGCAGGCGATCGCCGTCGTCAACGCCAACCTGCAGGAGAACGTGTCCGGCGTGCGCGTGATTCAAAGCCTCTCGCGCGAAGCTGAGAACAGCCGCCGCTTCGACCGCGTGAACTCAGACAACCTGAGCGCAAACGTTGAAGCGGGGCGTGTGACCGCCGCCGTGATGCCTGCCGTCGAACTTCTCGTATCAGTGGCCACGGCGCTCGTCATCCTCGTCGGCGGCATCCGTCTGCTCCATGGCGATGTGGATGTGGCCGCGGGCACTGGCACGATCGTCGCCTTCGCTCTCTACGTGCAGCGCTTCTTCGACCCCGTGCGCGATCTCGTGCTGCAGTACACCCAGCTCCAGCGCGCGATGGCCGGTGGGCAACGCATCTTCGAAGTGCTGGACACGAAGCCCGAGATCGTGGACGCCGATCAGGCCATCGAGCTTCCCGACGTTCGCGGCGAGGTCGTCTTCGAGAACGTATCGTTCGAATACGTGCCGGGCATTCGCGTGCTCGAAGACATCAACCTACGGGTCAAGCCTGGAGAGACGCTGGCGCTCGTGGGGGCCACCGGTACTCGCTGGCGCGACGGCTGGGTCTCGTCCTCCAGGACCCGTTCCTGTTCTCCGGCACGGTGCGAGACAACATCCGCTACGGCCGTCTCGAGGCAACTGACGGCGAGATCGCTGAGGCCACGAAGACCGTGGGCGCGCATGACTTCATCAAGCGCCTTTCCCACGGCTACGACACGGTGCTGCACGAGCGGGGCCAGAACCTCTCGCTGGGCCAGCGACAGCTCATCGCCTTCGCCCGGGCTGTCATCGCGGACCCGCGCATCCTCATCTTGGACGAGGCGACTGCGAATGTGGACACGCGCACCGAGGTCGTGATTCAGCGCGCGCTCAAGCGGCTGCTGAAGGGCCGCACGTCCTTCGTCATCGCGCACCGCCTCTCGACCGTCCGCGGCGCCGACCGCGTCGTCGTCCTGGAGGGCGGACGGATCGCGGAAGAGGGGACACACGCCCAGCTCCTCTCGCGCGACGGCCTGTACGCGAACCTCTACCGGATGACGTACGAACAAACGGACGGCGGCCGCGACGGGGCAACGGATGGGCACCGGTCCGGGCTTCGGGCGCCGGAATCGACGCCGGCATCTTAGGCCGGCCAAGTAACCACCGTTCCCGAACTCGCGTTATACTTGCGTGGATCCGCGTCCGGCGGCGGATCCTGGCGGGCATTCCGCACATCAGCCGTTGAGGAGGTGAAACGTGTCCATTCGAACCCCGCAGGCAAGATCCATACTTGCCCTAATTGTCGCCCTCGCAGCCGTCGTACTGGTCGGCGCGGTTCCAGTTCATCAAGGCGCTGCCGCAGGCGACACCATTTTCGCCGTCACCAGCAGCAATCTCCTGCGCTTCGACAGCGCGACACCCGGCACCATCGACAGCACGATGCCTCTCACTGGCCTCGGGGCGGGGGACAACATCTTCGCCATAGACTTCCGCCCGGCCACAGGTCAGCTCTACGGGACTTCCGCCCGGCCACAGGTCAGCTCTACGGTATCGGCGTATCGGGCCAGCTCTACACAATCGACACCACGACGGCGGCTGCTACTGCCGTGGGCTCGCCGTTCGCCCTTGTGGACGCCTCGACTGTGAGTATGGATTTCAACCCCACGGTCGACCGTATACGAGTGGTCAGCAGCGCTGACGAGAACTTCCGCGTAAACCCGGATACGGGTGCGATCGCCGGCATCGACACGAACCTGGCCTACGATGCCGTGGACCTGAACGCCGGAGCGAATCCGGACGTGCTCGCCATCGGCTACACGAACAACTTCGCCGGCGCCAGTCCGACAACGCTGTTCGGGATAGACAACACGCTGGGCATTCTCGTACGGCAGGGAAGCGTCGACGGCGCCCCAATCTCGCCCAACACGGGGACGTTGTTCACCATCGGTGCGATGGGCACAGCCTCGGCGTTCAACCGCGTCGGCCTTGACGTTGGGTCGGGCGGTACCGCGTTCGCCTACCTGGAGGCGGCGGGCGGTGTTCCGCAGCTATACACAATCGACCTGGCGACAGGCGCCGCAACGCTCGTGGGTGGCATCGCCAGCCCGGAAGTGATCATCGATATCGCGGCGCAGGTCGTGCCAGCAACGCCAACGCCGACGGCGTCACCAACTCCATCGGCAACGCCGACGGCTGCGGCCACAACCACACCCACGCCAACGCAGCCGGCCGCCCTGCCCCCAACCGGCGGAGAGCGCGGCGAGGGGTCAGGCCTGATCGCGGTCGCGCTCATCGGTGCTCTGGCCCTGGCATCCGCCGGACTGGCAGCGGCGTACGGGTTCAGGCCGAACCGCTAGACGAAACGCTGAGAGCAAGAGGGGACGGGGCAACCCGTCCCCTCTGTGCTTTCAACGGCCCGGGCTGCCGTCAGCCGACGGCGTTGTCAGCGGCAGCGTCAGGATGAACTCCGTCCCTTCGCCATCGGCGCTCTGGAAGGTGAGGGTGCCGCCGAGCCTGTCGACGATACGCTTGCTGATGAAGAGGCCCACGCCGAGCCCGCCTTTGTCGGCTGCCGTGGCGCCGCGATAGAACTGCTCAAATACCAGGGGCTGGTCTTCCTGTGCGATGCCACGGCCGTTATCCCTCACACTGACCGTCAGACGGGAGTCGTCGGTGCCGACGCTCAACGCCACTTCGGGAGGTTCGCCGCCGTACTTTGCGGCGTTATCCAGCAAGTTCAGGACGACCTGTCTGACGCGCGCCTCGTCGGACTCGAGGACGAGCGGGCCAGAAGGGTAGACGGTAGATACGCGTACCTCGGGATGTTTGGCCTTTAGCGCTGCCACTTCCTTATCGAGCAGCTCGCGCATGTCAACGGTATCGGCCTCTAACGCCAACCCAGAGCCGGACTGAACGCGCGTGAGGTCCAGAACGGTCTCGGTTATACGGCGCATGCGGACGGCGCCCTCCACAAGCTCCTCAATCGCTTCATGGCTGGCCTCGTCGTAGAGGTCCGGCGCGGCTTTCGCCTTCTTCTGAAGCATCTGCGCGAAGCCGCCGATGATCATCAGCGGCGTCCGCAGCTCGTGCGAAGCGAAGGAAAGGAACTGCTGCCGGAACAGCTCCTGGCGCTGACGTTGCGTGACGTCTTCGAAGACGATGACCGCTCCCGATCGCCGTCCGTGCAAGATGATAGGCTCGGACGTGATGTCCACCGGCAGAAACGTGTGGTCCTTGCGGACGAACGATTCCTGAGCCTTGTAGGACCGCCCGCTTATCAGACCCTTTTCCAGCGGGCAATCCTTCCGCAGGCAGGGCGATCCGTCCGCCCGCTGGTAGTGCGCGACGTCGTGCAGTGACCGCCCCGCCAGCTCATCGGTGCCATAGCCGAGCATCTCGTCGGCAGCCGGATTGCAGTACTCAATGCGTCCGCCTGAATCGATCTGGCAGATACCGTGCCTCGAAAGCGAAGTCATCATGGAGAGGAAGCGTGCACGGTCCGCGTCCGCCGAACTCAGCAGCCGCTGATTGCTGAGCGCCAGCCAGACGAGTACGCCTGCCGCGATGATCCCCAGCCCTCCTGCGAGCAGCTGCGTGTATTGCTCGACGGCGTCGATATCGTGAATACGGTCGCGTAAACGGGCGATCTCCTCGCGGACGCTGACCCCCGCGGAGTCGATTGAAGCGGATACGGTGTCGAGTCTGGGCGTATTGTCCTGCTCGATGATCAGTCCCGCCTCCGCCGGATCCCCGCGCTTAGCGGCCTGGAAGGCGAGGTCCGAAGCCGCAAGGAAAGAGAGGGCGTCCTCAGCGATTGATTGGCTCTGCAGGCCAAAGCCCGCCGCTTCGCCCGAGTCGCGTAATGCGTTGAGGTCATTCGTGAGCGCCGACCGGCGGGCGACGTATCGCTCGCGGTAGATGCTGTCTTCTGTCAGGACGTAAGCGCGCAGATCGGCTGATAGCTCCAGGAGGCCGCCGTTAAACCCGGCGAGGTCGGCCGCGAACGGCTCTACTTCTCGCGCCAGTTCGTCGCGGCGTGACTCAGCGGCGTTGTCCGCCACGAGGGTGACGCCGACTATAACGACCAGTGCCACCACAATTACGCCCACACCCGTGAGTATCCCCACAGGGTTGGAGCCAAGCGTCCGCCGCAGATCGTACTTAAGGAAACCCATGACAGGCCGGAACAATGATGCCCTCCCACGAGCGAGAGGCCCAAATTTCATTGTTGCACGAGGGCGGAAAGGCGGCAAGGGAGAACGGCCAGGACTGCAGCAACCTTCTCTTCCGGTCTTGACGCTCTACTCGGAGCGCCGACCGGCGTCCTGATCAAGCAGCAACTCCACCACTTTGATCAAAGCCGGGTAGGCGTAGAGCACGTAGTCCCAGGGGTGCAGCTCCAGGGGTTTGAGCTCCTCCTTACGGAGTGCCACCGGGTCGGCCATCTCCAGGTCCATCACTGGAAGTTCCTGCCCCATGCGCAGCTCATAGAGCTCGCCGTCGGGCGCCAGGACAACGCATCCCAGGTCTGCATCCTGCGCCGCAGCAGACGCTTCGATCTCGATGCCATAAGAAAAGAAGGCCCCGGGGAACGGCGGGAACGGATCGAGACGGCTGGCTGCCTCCTGGAGCAGGTGTCTCAACCGGCTCGCAGCCCGCTCCATGGCGGCGTCGGCTTCCTCCTTGTATTCCAGCGGGTACGCGGACATTAGTGCGAAGTATGAGCGGATTTCCGAATTATTGATGCAAGTGCTAGAATTTTGTTATGGCGAACGGTAGCCTCCATATGCAGTCCACGCGCCGGCGCATCCTCGAGTACCTTCAGCGTCATGGCAGAGGCACCGTTAAGGAGCTCGGGGATCTGCTTGGCCTCACCTCCACTGGCATCCGCCAGCACCTCACCGTCCTCGAGCGCGACGGCCTTGTGGCAGCGCGAGAGGAGCGCGGCCGCGTAGGCAGACCGACCCTAGTATACTCCCTTACCGACGAGGCGGATGCTCTTTTCCCCAAGACCTACGACGTTCTTGCGAGCGTCCTTCTGGAGGAGATCCGCGCCAGCGACGGGAACGAGAAGCTGCACCAGATCTTGCATAACGTGGCACAACGCCTGGCCGCGCCCTACCGGGAACGGGTGGAAGGCAAGCCTAAGCGCGAGCGGGTAGCGGAAACGGCACGGATCATGGAGGAGCAGGGCTGCCTCGTGGACATCACCGAGAGCGACGGAGCGTACTACATTGACGAGTACACATGTCCCTTTCCCAAGACGGCCGAGCGAGACCGGGCCGTCTGCGCGCTGCACGTCGACTTCGTTCGCATTCTCAGCGGCGATGATGCGCGCCTCACGCGTAGCCTCCTCCGCGGCGAGCGCGCCTGCACCTACCGGCTGCGGCCCGCCGCCAAGGCCGGTGCCCCCAGCACCGCAGCGACTGCCTAGCGCGATTCACACCGCCGACCGGTCACTTCTCGGGTCTACGCAAAAATTCGTGTCTCTCGTGCCTCGTATCTCGTACCTCGTACCTCGTACCTCGTACCTCCAATCTCTTACCTCTAACCTCTAAACTCTGACCTCCGGCCTCTGTTCTCGCGCCTTTGACGCGCCGATAATGGTATCCGCCATGAACTGTTCACTAACCACTGTTTACTAACCATTTCCATGCTCTGGGTCGGACAATTTGGGATCGTCGACGGCCAGGCCCTGCAAGAAACGCCGTGGGTCGGCGTTTATGCGGACGACGCTTCCGCCGCGCTCGGGAAAGGTCTGTCGGCACACGGGGTAAGCGATCGCGGACCGGATTCGTCGGACCTGTTCCTGATCGTCGAGCCGGCCACGCCCGGGAGCGAGGAGTTCTGCGCAGAGTTGAAGGAGGCCGTGGGCAGCGTCTTCCACAAGTCCAAGGTCTCGCTCACGGGCGGCATGTTGCGGGCGCTGAAGGCAGCACATGAGAACCTGCGCGATTGGAACCGGCGCAGCATCAAGGACCATTGGGTAGCCGCGGGCATCTCCTGCCTCGCCGTCCGCGGACAGGACGCATACCTGGCGCAGGTATCGCCCGCCAGCGCCGTCTTTTACAAGGATGGCGAGATGAGCCCGATACGGCCGCAGCTACCCGACGCCGTGGAGCCGCTCGGCCTGTACGACGAATTCTGGCCCGAGTTCTCCCACTTCGAGCTGGAGACCGGCGACAGTCTGCTGCTCCTGACGCCGGGCCTGGCCGAGAGCCTGGACCAGGAGGACCTCGCAGGATCGCTGGCGCTGCCGTCGGAAGAGGTCCTGCCCGCCCTCTACCGGCAGGCGCACGCCCTGCCGGACTGCGGCGCGCTGCTCGTGGCAGCCGTGGCTAACGGACTCTAGACTCAGGACTCGGGACTCTGGTCTTAGTCTTGAGTCTTGACTCTTGAGTCCTTCAGACTAGCCCTATGAACGTTCTCGGCATCGAGACCTCCTGCGACGAGACCGCGGTCGCCGTCGTCGCCGATGGGCGTCGCATACTGTCCAGCGTCGTCTCCTCACAGGTAGAGCTGCACGCAGCCTATGGCGGCGTCGTGCCGGAGCTCGCCTCTCGCCAGCACGTGCAGGCGATGATACCAGTGTTGAACGAAGCGCTGGCGGGCGCGTCTTGCCGCCTGGAGCAGATAGATGCGATCGCGGTGACCTACGGGCCCGGGCTGGCCGGCGCGCTCCTCGTAGGACTCAACTTCGCGAAAGCGATGGCATTTGCGCTGCCGCGGCCGCTTGTGGCCGTCAACCACCTGGAGGGTCACATCTACGCGGCCTGGCTCGAACGTGAGAAGGAGCCGCAGTTCCCTGTGCTGGCGCTGATCGTCTCCGGAGGCCACAGCGATATCGTCCTCATGGAGGGGCATCCGCCGAAGGCGGACTACCGCCGGCTGGGTGAGACTGTGGATGACGCCGCCGGCGAAGCGTTCGACAAAGTCGCGCGGCTGCTCGGACTGGGCTTTCCCGGCGGTCCCGCTATCGACCGGCTGGCGGCGACGGCAGAGCCCACGCCTTTACGCCTGCCGCGCGCGAGATTGGAGCGCCCGTACGACTTCAGCTTCAGCGGGCTCAAGACAAAGGTGCAGCGCATCGCGCGCGGTGAAGAGGGCCCGCCGCCCCCGGTGGCGGCGCTGGCCGCTGCCTTCCAGGAGTCGGTGGTCGACTCGCTGGTCACCAAGGTTGTGCAGGCCGCCCGTGACCACGACGCGCGCGAGATCGTCCTTTCAGGTGGCGTCGCGGCGAACTCCCTCTTGCGCGCCTCTCTCAAGGAGCGGTCGCCGCTGCCGGTGATCGTGCCGTCGCCCGCCCTCTGCACTGACAACGGCGCCATGATCGCCGCCGCCGGCTGGCTGCGCCTCCAGGCGGGCGAGACGGCAGGCCTCGATCTTGACGTTGAGCCTGGGCTGAGGATCGGTTAGACGAAACTCGAGAAACGAGGAAAGTCGAAAACCTTGGACCGCCCGGCGGGATTCTGCCATTTTCGATTTTCGAATTCCGGGTTTCGTTCTACGACAGCGGGCAGCGTCCGCATCCCCCCTGCGTGCAGTACCGCTTGAGCAGGTAGAGCATCCCCTGCTGCCGCCGGAAGTTGATGCTCACGCCACGGGCTGTGGCCGCGTACAGATGGCGGACTCCCCCGTAGCGTGCCGTCAGCGGCAGTGCGCGGAAGGCGGATTCGGCGCGCCGGGTGCCCGCTTCCGGCCCGAGCGCGGCGAGCCAGGGGAGCGCGGCGTTGGCCACGAGCTCTACGGCGCGGCCGCGTCCCACCCAACCCTCGACGGCGAAAAGCCCAATCAGCTCCTTCAACGCCTTCGGGGTGCGTTGCTCGAGAGTGTCTGAGAGCCGCGTCACGAAGCCTTCGGCGGCAAAACGGGCCGCCAGCCGTGCGGCGCCTTGCAGCCGGCGTTCGGGCCCGTTCGCGGGACGTGTTCCGGCCTGACGCACAGACGGGCTGGGCACGGCTTCGCCTAGTAGCCGCAACGCTTCGCCCGCGCGCTCCGTCGCCGCCAGCGGCGCCAGTTGGCCGCGCAGGCGACTCCACGTCACCCGCTGAGCCAGGAGGCGGAACGCCTCGCGCGCGCCGCCGTAGCCCAGCGCTTCCATGAGCGCCTCCCAGAGAACGTCCTCCGGGTCCGCCCCGCGCAGGCGCGAGGCGAAGGAGGCGGCCTTCTGACGGAAGCGCATGTCTCCGAGACGGTCCAGCGTCGCCCCGACCTCGACCTCGCCGGTGCGCCTTAGCGCAGAGAAGCAGGGCTCTTGCCACAGGGCCGGGCGCTGCAGCCAGCCTGCTATCTCAGCAGCCCGCCCCTCTGCCCAGTCGCCGAGCGCGACGACCGGCGCGTGCCCGCCGCCGGGCAGCGCCGTCGGCGTCCCCTCATCGTCCCGGAAGACGAGATGAAGGACGACCCCCGCGTACGCTGGATCGAGGTCGTGCCCATGGCGGCCGAAATCGCTGCTGCGCACGTGCAGCTCGACGTCGCCCTGGAGCAGCCGCCGGGGCGCGGCGATGACGCAGTCACGGAAGTCCGGCCCCGGCCCCGCCGCGGGGCGTCCGCGATAGATCACGCGCAGCTTCTCGCCCTCGCGCGTGACCAGCGCCTCGGGCGGGAAAGTCTGGTGCTGCCAGAGGCGCGCGAGGTCCGCCTCGGAGAAGAGGGAAGGTGGAAGATGGAAGATGGAAGGAGACTCGCCCGCAAATCCCTTCTTCCTGCTTCCTCCTTCCTTCTTCCCATCGCCCGGCCAGCGGGCAACGACGGCTCTCCGTTCCGCCATCGACGTTGCACGCGCGGGCATCACCCCTCCTCCTCCTTTCCCCTTTCCCCTTTCTCCTTTCGCGCTCGGTACTCAAACTCCGCCCGTTCCGCGATGATCGTGAGCAGCGTGGCAGACGCCCCCCGCGGGCGGTAGCGCCCGGTCTCCCACTCGCTCACCGTCTGCTGCCTCGTGCCCAGCTCCGCCGCCAGCTCCCCCTGACTCAGCTTCATGTGCCGCCGCAGCGCGCGGATGGCGGATGCCTCCCAGGAGGGCTTTTGCGTCCGTTTACGTCCAGCCATGGCGTCATCCTACACGGTTCCGTGTAACCTTGCAAGGAAGGAGGAAGGATCCAGGATCTAGAATCAAGAGCTCGTACCTCGTACCTCGTACCTCTTGCATCACGCCGCGACATGCCCTAGTATTCCCTTGGTTAGCACTCCGCCCCCGCGAGTGCTAATCGATACGCGAAACTTCTGATTCTGTAAGGAGGTTCTGTTAAATGCCCGCAGCTACCAAGACCCGACCCGCCGCTACCAAGACCCGGTCCGCCGCCAAGGTCGTCCCCCTCGGAGACCGCATCGTCGTCAAGCAGACGAAGCAGGACGAGGTGCGCGCCAGCGGCCTCGTCATCCCCGACACCGCCCGTGAGAAGCCGCAGCTCGGCGAGGTGCTCGCCGTCGGCCCCGGCCGCCTCGACGACAACGGCAAGCGCATCCCCATCGACGTCAAGGTCGGCGACCGCGTCCTCTACGCCAAGTACAGCGGCCAGGAGATCCCGCGCGGCGTCTTCGGCGACAGCGACGAGGAGTACATGGTCCTCAAAGAGAACGACATCCTCGCCAAACTAGCGTAGTTCAAAGATCCACAGAAGGCACAGAAGACACTGAGGAAAGACGGTGGGGGCTGACCTCATCCAAAACCCAATTCTGTGAACCTCTGTGTACTCTGTGGACCATGAGGAGGTAACGCATGCCCGCTAAACAACTGCTGTTCGACGAAGACGCCCGGCGCCGCCTGAAGGACGGCGTCGACGCCCTCGCCGACGCCGTGCGCGTCACGCTGGGGCCGCGCGGCCGCAACGTCATCCTCGAGAAGAAGTTCGGGCCGCCGGCGATCGTCGACGACGGTGTTAGCGTCGCCAAGGAGATCGAGCTCAAGGACCCGTTCGAGAACCTCGGCGCCCAGCTCGCCCGCGAGGTCGCCAGCAAGACCAACGACGTCGCCGGCGACGGCACGACGACCGCCACCGTGCTCGCCCAGGCGATCGTGCGCGAGGGCCTGCGCGTCGTCGCCGCCGGCACCAACCCGATGAGCCTCAAGCGCGGGCTCGAAGCCGGCGTGGAGGCCGTCATCGACGGCATCCGCGACATCGCCCGCCCCGTCGCCGGCAAGGAGCAGATCGCCCAGGTCGCCACCATCTCCGGCCACGACTCCGAGATCGGCGACATCATCGCTGACGTCATGGAGAAGGTCGGCAAGGACGGCGTCATCACCGTCGAGGAGGGCAAGGGCATCCGCATGGAGACCGAGTTCGTCGAAGGGATGCAGCTCGACCGCGGCTTCGTCTCGCCCTACTTCGTGACCAACCAGGACCGCATGGAGGCCGTGATCGACGATCCCTACATCCTGATCACGGACAAGCGCCTCTCCGGCGTCGCCGACCTTCTGCCGGCGCTGGAGCGCATCCTCCAGACGACGAAGAACATCGTCATCGTCTGCGACGACTGCGAAGGCGAGTCGCTGGCGACGCTCGTCGTCAACAAGCTGCGCGGCACGGTCAACGCGCTCGCGATCAAGGCGCCAAGCTTCGGCGACCGCCGCGAGGCGATCCTCGAGGACATCGCCATCCTCACCGGCGGCACCTTCATCACCGAGAAGATGGGGCGCAAGCTGGAGAACGCGCAGCCCACGGACCTCGGCCGCGCCCGCCGCGTCGTCGCCACCAAGGAGGATACCGTCATCATCGAGGGCCACGGCTCCGACGATGCGATCCAGGCCCGCATCAAGCAGATCAAGGCCCAGGCCGAAGACGCCGCCTCCGAGTTCGACCGCGAGAAGCTACAGGAGCGGCTGGCCAAGCTGGCCGGCGGCGTGGCCGTGATCAAGGTCGGCGCCGCCACCGAGGTCGAGCTGAAGGAGCGCAAGCTGCGCGTCGAGGACGCCCTCTCCGCCACCCGCGCGGCCGTCGAGGAGGGGATCGTGCCCGGCGGCGGCGTCGCGCTGCTGCGGGTGGAGAAGGCGCTTGACAAGGTCGAGAAGCAGCTCCAGAGCGACGACGAGCGCACGGGCATCACGATCCTGCGCAAGGCGCTCGAGGAGCCGCTGCGGATGATCGCCGAGAACGCCGGCCAGGAAGGGATGGTCGTCGTCAACCAGGTGCGGATGTCGAAAGACACCAGCTACGGCTACGACGCCGAGACGGACGAGTACTGCGACCTGCTGACGCACGGCATCATCGACCCGGCGAAGGTGACGCGGACGGCGCTCGAGAACGCCGCCTCGATCGCCGCGCTGGTGCTGACGACGGAGACGCTGGTGACGGAGATCCCGTCCGAGGCGCCGGCGATGCCGATGGGCGGCCCGCCGCCGATGGACTACTGACGGCAGGAGCCAGGACTCAGGACCCAGGATCCAGGAATCAGGGGAATGTAGGCGGGTAGCTTCAGCTTCC
>WNGA01021380.1_pt1 | contig 12379 bp, 9 predicted proteins | sample 5400061 | NCBI WGS metagenome assembly WNGA01 (sample SAMN13153366, study PRJNA577476) | soil metagenome | isolation source: 100 cm soil or saprolite under grassland replicate 2 | place: USA:California | collected 2016-06-15
CGCCACAGAGGACACCAGCGCGTTGGAGATCCGTGCGCCGATCGGGAAGTTCCCTCCGGGCGCGATCGCCTTCCACTTCGATTGGGCGAGGACGGTCGCGGCGCTGGCCGCGGCGACCAGCGCGAAGAAGGGCACCTTCTCGAGAAGCAATGCGCGGCGCCGTCCGGGGTCGCCACATCGCGCGAGAGGCCAGAAGTCCATGACGAGGAGGAGCAGCGGAGCCGAGACGAGCATCGGCTTGGCGAGAAGGCCCAGAGCCAGCAGCAAGCCGACGGCCAGATAACGCCGCGCGCCTCCTCTTCGGTTCCACGAGACGTAGGCGCCGATTGCCAGGAAGAGCAACAGCGTCGAGAGGACGCTCTTGCGTTGGGAGATCCAGGCGACACTCTCGACGTTCAAGGGGTGAACGGCGAAGAGCGCCGCGACCATCGCGCTCGGCCAGAACGCCGACGTGGCGGCTCTCAGCACGAGAAAGAGGATGACGGCGTTGCCCGCGTGGAAAGCCGCGTTGACGAGGTGGTGCGGGCCGGGCCAGGGTCCGAAGAGCTGGACATCCAGCATGTGTGACATCCAGGTCAGCGGGTGCCAGTTCGCGCTGTGGAACGCCGTCAGAGCCCACCCGATCCCGCTCCCGGTCAAGCCCCCGAGGACGTTGGGGTTCGCGTAGACGTACTCAGCGTCGTCGAAGTCGAGCGATTCAAATCCGCCGGTACGGGCGTAGAGGACCGCGACGAGGAGCACCAGTCCGACCGCGACCGCCCAGCGAGGCACACGCCGTCCGGTGCCCCGCCGGCTCCTGTCATCCTGAGCGGAGCGAAGGATCTGCTTCGTGGCGTCGGAATCGAGATCCTTCGTTGCTACGCTCCTCAGGATGACAAGGAGGGGAGTGGTGCTCAGGACGACAAGGGGTGGTGCTCAGGACAATGAGGAGGCGACTGCGGTTGCCGTCACTTCGACAGCTTCGCGTCCTCGATGATGGCGGAGTACGTGTAGCCGGCGCCCAAATCGCGGTCGAGTTTCACGACGCCGCGCACGAGGATTACGTCGCCGACCGCGGCAGTCGCCGCCGTCGTCACTGTGATGTCGTCGTCCTTCTTTTCGCGGGAGCCGGAGCCGTCGCGCAGGTGGATCCAGTTCTTGCCCATGACCTCGGGCGTGAACTTGACGACCTTGCCTCGGACGGCGACCTCCTTGTCCTTCAGGGCGGCTCTCTGGGCGAAGATCTCCGCCACTGTCTTGCCGCCTTCGGCTTTGGCGACCTTGATCGGACCAACGTCGGAGGGGCCGGTTGCGGCGGCGGAGTGCTGCGCGAGCATCGCAGCCTTGAGTTCGGCCTGCGACGGAGCGGCTTCTCCCGCCTTGGAGGAAGCCGGAGCGAGCGTCCCGAAAAGGATCCGGTCGAACTTCCGGTGCAGGGTCTTGCTCTCGAAGTTCTCCATCGCGACGGCGTTGACGACAGTGGCTGCCGAGCCCTTCTTAACTTTGGCCTGGTTCACGGCCGCCCAGACGTCGCCCGCGGGCGTCTTGAGCAGCATGTACGTGTAGCCGCCGGAGTCCATCGTCTCGAGAATGGTGCCGGTCACCGCTGAAGCGGCGGGAGCCGGCTGAGGCTTCGCGGCGGCGCGCGGCTTCCTCGCCGCCTGGTCCGCCGCCAGAAGGCCCGGGACGAAGAAGGCGGTGAGAACGCAAGTCAGGGTAACCGATCGCATGAGAGTGTCTCCTCTTTTCATGATTTCGAGCTGTCTTTGACGAATTTCCGGATTCCGGGGTTGCTGATCCTGATCGTGGACGCCGCGCGCAGTTTCTTCACCCAGAACGCGCGCGCCTCGCGCTGCTTCTGCTCGAGAAGCTTCTTGCGGATCGGCTCCTTCGCCTCCTCGAGGCCGAGGGGCCGCTCCGGCGTGATCTTCGAGACTTTGACGAGATGCCAGCCGAACTTGGATTTCAAGGGCTCGGAGACCTTCCCTTCGTCGAGCGAGAAGACCTTCTCGAAAACGCCCGACGCGTCCTTTTTCGTGATCCACCCGAGGTCCCCTCCGGCCTTGACGGAAGTCGTGTCCGTCGAACGTGTCCCGACGAGCGACGCGAAGGTCTCACCTTCCTCGATCTTCTTGCGGATCTCCTGGGCCTCTTCGAGCGACGGCACGACGATGTGCGCCACGCGGCGCTTTTCAGGCGACGTGAACTCCGCGGTATGGCCGTCGTAGTAGGCGCGAATCTCCGGGTCGGTCACTTTCGTGTCTTTCAGGATGTAATCGGCATAGAGGGCGCGCTCCATCAGGTCGTCGCGGTAGAGGGTAACGGCCCGGGCAACGTCCGGAACCTTCGCGATGCCCCGCGCCTGCGCCTCGAGCTTCGCCAGCGGCTCGTTGACAGCCTGCCGCAAGCGGTCCTCGATCTCCGAGCGGAAGCGGCCGGGCAGCAGACCCGCGACCTCCTGCCAGTCCACCTGCCGCACGAAGTCCTTGACCGTGAGACTGCCGCCGTCCCACGACGCGATCGGCTCGTCTCCCTTCTTCTGCAGCGCGTCGTGAAGCCCCTCCGGGCCGAGGTCGATGCCGGAGCGCTTGACGTGGTACTTGCTCCACAGGAAATCCGTCAATTCCCGCCGTCGTTGCTCGAGCTTTCGCTTCTTCAGGATGGCGTCGATCCGCTTTTCCGCCTGCTCGTAAGGCGGACGTTCCGCGGGGACAAGCTCCACGAGCTGGACGATCTCCCATCCGTCCGCCGACGGAAACGGAGCGCTCGTCTCGTCAGGCGCCAGCCGGCCGACGGCCTGCTCCCAGCCGGGGTCCATCGCGCCCCAGCCGAGAAGCGGCAGGCGCCCGCCGTAGATCCGGGAGGCGGCGATCGAGCACTGGCGGGCGAGCGTTTCGAAGTCCGCGCCGGCTGCGAGCCTCTGGAAGACGGAATCGGCCTCCTCCTGCGTGTCGAGCGCGATCTCCCGTGCCCGGTAGAGCATCGTCGTCTCCGTCTGCCAGGCGGCGCGGATCTCGTCCGGTGTTGCTTGCGCCTTTTCGTCAATCTCCTTTCTGACCAGGAAATCGGTGGCTGTGCGCTCCTCAAAGTCGGTCACCGCCTTGCGGATGTCGGCCTGGTTCTGCAGGTCGAGGCGGTAGGCCTCCTGCACGAGCAGCTTCTGGTCTATGACGATCTCCAGGAACTGCCTTGCCTCTGACTCCCCGAGCAGGAACTTGCCGTGGCCGCCGTGACGGCGGGTGAATTCCGCCTTGAGGTTCTCGCCCGTGATCGCCTCCTCGTTGACCTTCGCCAGATAAGAGGAGGAGACGCAGCCTCCGGCCAGAAGCACGGCGGCCGCGGCGAGCGCCGCAAGAGCAACACGTTTCATGATGTCCTCTGCCGGACCGGCCGGGACGCGCCCTTGCCCTTCGCCTTGTCGGCGGCCCTGACCATTTCGGCCGCGACCTGGTCGGTCAACGTTACGATGTTGGAAATAGCGCCGAGCTCGAGGAGCCCCTCGTAGTCCCGGCCCGTCCGCGAAAGCCGCGAGGTCCAGACGATCCGGCCCGTGGAAACGTCGACGAGAGCCAGATCGAGCTCCAGCTCGGGCGTCACGGCGGCGTTCCTCGGCGAAGCGTCCTTGAAAACGTAGATCGTGCCACGCAGAAAGAGACTCGACCCGAGCGTCCGGGAGAGCTTTGCCAGCTCCGCCGGCTCGCCGGTCTTGATGCCCCGCATCCCCGAGGTTGCCATCGCCTCGCGGAATTCGGCCGGCTCGACCACGCGGAAGGTGCCCGACGCCGCCAGACGCTGGGAGAGCAGCTCCGCGACCACGCGCGAGGCGAATCGAGGCCGGGAGCGGTTTTCCAGCGGCATTACGCAGATCCGGTGCCTGCGGCCGGGCTCGAGCGTCTCGGAGCGGTAGGTGGCCGGGCCGTCGCCCGAGAGCGGCCGCGCACGCGCGGAGGCGAGCTTGGCGGTCTTGCCCGGGTCGGGGAAATTTCGGAGAAGCCGCTTGACCGCCTTCTCCGCGAGGGCGGAGGGCGAGGAGGTACGGTACAACCCGAGCGCGCCCTGCGTGTCCTCCGCCGAGAGGCCGGCGACCCCGGCCCACTCGACCGCGCCGTCCTGCGCCAGCATCCGCGCCGAGACTCCCACGATCGCGTTCTCCCCCTCGGCGAAGCTGTAGACGGTGCCGAAGACCACGGCCGAAGCGCCGAGCGTCGAGAGCAGCTTCTCGCGCACGGGGCCCGAGAGCGAGTCGAGGTAGCGCACGCGCCTCTCGGCGAGAAACGCCTCGACCCGATCGGCGGGGACCGTGCGATAGCCCTTCCGCTCGATTCCCCGGCAAAATGAAGCCGCGATCTCGGAAGGCGCGCGCTCGACGCCGGAGAGGTTCGTGAAAGGCAGCACCACGATGTTCAGCGCCTGGGCCGTGATGTTGGCCGCCGTCGTCGGCTGGGTCAGCGTGTAGTTGCCCGCATCCGCCCCGCTGATCGTCAGACCCGCGATCGTCACCACCTTGCTCGTCCCAAAGTTCGCGTTGTCGAAGGTTCCCATCGCTCCGATCACGCTCAGCGTGACGTCGTCGCCACTCACCTTGTTCACCAAAGCCGCTCTCCCCGTGTTCAGCGAGGCGATCGTGTTCCCGTCGTACACCTTGTTGTCCGCCGTGATCCCCGAAACCGTCAGCTCCCTGGCGATAATGTCAGCGGTTGTCGCTGGCTGAGTCAGCGTGTAGTTGCCCGCATCCGCCCCGCTGATCGCCAAACCCGACACGGTCGCCAGCTTGCCCGTTCCGACCGGCTTCGAGGCGAACGTCCCGACCGCGCTGCCCGTGTTGAGCGTGACGTCGTCGCCGGACACCCTGCCCACCAAAGCCGCTCTCCCCACGCTCAGCGACGCCCCCGTGGTCCCGTCGTAGATCTTGTTGTTCGCCATAATCCCGGAAACCGTCAGGCCCTTAGTCGTGATGTCCGCGGTCGTCGTTGAGTCGCGGCCGTCGTCCCGTCGTAGATCCTGCTGTTGGCCGTTACGTTCGGATAGGCCGTCTTCGGCGTGATGTCCGCGGTCGTCCTCGTCGTGCCGTTGACCGTGTAGTTGCCCACGTCGGCGCCGGAGAGGAAGAGCCCCGTGGCCGTCACCGTCTTGCCCGTCCCCACGGTCTTGTCTGCAAACGTCGCCGTGCCGCCCACGTAGCTGACCACGTCACTCGAGATCACTCCGAACAGGTTCCGCGTCGCGATCGCGGCCGGCGTCGTCCCGTCGTACACCTTGTTGGACGCAGTAATGCTGCCTGTAATCGCCAGCGGCGTGATGTCCGCGGTTGCCGTCGGCTGTGTCAGCGTGTAGTTGCCCGAATCCGTCCCGCCAATAGCCAGACCTGAGATCTGCACTGTCTTGCCCGTCCCGGCGCTCTTGTCCGCAAAGGCACCCGTCGCGGCGCTCTTGTCCAGCGTCACCGTGTCCCCGCGGACCACGCCCACCAGAGCCGCGCGGCCCACGTTCAACGTCGGCACCGTCGTCCGGTCATAGATCCTGTCGCTCGCCGTGATCCCCGTCACCGTCAGCGTGGCCTTCGCGATGTCCGCCTTCGTCGTGGCTGTCGGCGCCACCTTGTAGTTGCCAGCATCCGTCCCGGAGAGCGCCACCTCCGCTGTCACCGTCTTGCCCGTGCCGGCGCTGGCGTTGTCGAACTGCCCGTTGCTCCCCGTGCAGCTCACGTGGTCCGGAGGCACAACCCCCGAAAGGGAGCAGCTCATGATCGTCGCGCTCGTGTTGCCGTCGTACATCTTGTTCGAAGCCACGATCGTCGCCGTCAGCGTCCTGGCCGTGGTTTTGGCCGGCACCGTCGTCTCGGTCAACACCGCGCCGATCGATGCGGCGGAGAGCGAGAGAAGAGAGGCTGCGAAGAAAGAAATTGATTTCATATCGTCATTTCACCAGTGTCCCCAGCTCTTCGCGGAGAAGCTGACGCGCCGCCTCCGTCAGGGACTGGCCCCCGATTCCGAAGAGCCGCGCCGAGGCCGAAGCCCCCGACCGCGTGCGGCTCGCCGACCAGACCGTCACGCCGGTCTGGGACTCGACCAGACGCAGCTGGATCGTCACGTCCGGCGCCGGCGTCGATCCCGAGCGAGTCTCCGCGTAGTCCACCACGGAGCCGATGAAGATCCCCTGGGCCTTCAGAGTCTCGCCGAGCTTCTTCAAGTCGGCGGGCCCCAGGGCCTCGACCTGCTCGATGCGCGACGCCCGCAGCGCCTGCGTGACCTGCCCGGGCTCCACCACCTCGAACGCCTCGGACGCGAGGAGCTCCGTCAGGAAGATCTTCTGGACCTTCTCGCCCGCCGTCCGCTCCTGGGTGAGGTTCTCGAAAGGCAGGACCGCCACCCGCTTGATCGAGCCCATGTCCACGTTGGGGTGGATGTACCGGGTCGTGGAAGACGCGCACCCGGCGGAAACGAGCGACACGGAGATCGCCAGCGCCTTCATCACCGGTCCCGGCCAGGGTCTCATTCTCATACTCCTGCTGTCTTGCCGTGGCTCACATCGTCAGAGTCAACGTCGCGTAGAACTGCTTCGTCGAGGTCCGCGTATTCTGACCGGGGAGGGTTGACGTGAGCGTGAGCCAGTTGTAGTTGACGTCCAGAATCGCGTGCGGGTTGATCTGCCAGTGAGGCAGGATCTGGATCCGCCGGAACCGGCGCGAGAATCCGTTGGTTTCGAAGTCGTCATCGTAGATCGTCCCGATGCCGATGGTACCGCCCGCGAAGGGGTACCACTCGACACGGTAGGTCTCCGTCGTGCCGGAGACGAGTGTCCCGCCGACGTATCCCAGACGCCCGGACAGAAGCAGCCGGCCGCTCGGCCGGTAGTACAACTCGCCGTAGTACCGCTCGTCCCGGCTCTCGAGCACTCCCAGCGCGGCCGCGCCCGCGCCCTCGAAGCGAGTCCGCTGCAGATTCGCCGAGAGGTTCAACCGGAGGCTCCGCGTGAGCTGGGCATAGCCGTAGCCGGTCAGGAACGTCTGCGAAGACTGGATCCTGTTGGTGGCGTCGTCCTGCCGGGCCGTCCCGAAATCCGCGGAGATGTCCACGGTGCGGTAGAGGCGGAAATACTGATGAAACCGCAGAGTGTCGATTGTGATCTCCTGGCCGTTCTTCTCCGACGTGCGGCTCGCCTCGATCGTCGAGGTCATGCCCGGCGTGAAGGTGTACAGCGCGGTCGCCCAGGCGCCCTTGAGCGCCTGTGAGAAACCGGTTCCAGTCTCGGCGGTGCGGTCTTCGTAACGCAGGGTCAGATCGAGCCGGGAGAGGGGCCTCGCCTCCAGCGTCGCGAGTTGGTCGAGGTCGCGCGAGGCGTATTCCGCCTTGCCCAGGGGAGAGGTGTGAAAATCGTTCAACAGGCCGTAGTACGAGAGCGTCAGCCAGTCGGTCAACCGGCCGGTGACTTGCGCGTTGCCGCTGACGGTCCGCAGATCCGTCCTCTTCGACTCGCCGGCCGCGAAGGCCGTGTGGAAGAAAACCTGGATTTCCGTCACGAACGTCTCGACGGAATTCGTCCCGAAGCTGACGATCTTGAAGAACCGGGCGGTCGTCATCGTAAATGTCACGTCGTAGGCCGAGAGCGTAGTGATGAAGGATGTCGCGGCCTGTCCCGGAGCGGGCGTCCAGTCCAGGCCGTTGCCGCTCGTATACACGTCGAAGCGCACGAGGCCGCCGGTCTTGACGCTGTTCGCCGCCGAGTCCCGCACGAACACCCGGAAGGTGTCGAGTCCCGCAAAGTGCTGCAGGTCGATGGCGATGTTCTGGAAGGACATCCCCTCGGGCCCGAGCGGGACCCCGGCGCTCCTGGCGAAGTCGCCGTCGATCAATGCCGGGGCGGAAATCGGCGGCACGTCGCGCGAGTCGGCCGGCGTTTCGTCGTGCGAGTAGAGAGCGGCCACGACACTGACCCGAGTCGGCACGGAGACCGCCTGGCTCCTCGTATCGTCCTGGATTCGCGTCCAGCCCACGACCGCGTTCGCGCTGGCCGAGACCCTGCCGTTGAAGAAGGAGTTCTGGTACTGCCCCTGGCCCTGCAGGTTGGAAGTCTGCCGGGAGAACCCCGAGGACATCAAGTCCAGCGTCTCGTAGTGCGCCGTCTGTCCGAGGGTGAAAGTCGGCCGCGTCAGGGTCAGCGCCTCGGATGCCAGCCTGTCGTTCTCGTTGATTCCCGCGAAAGCGTCCTTCTGCAGGCGCTCTTCGCCATAGACGGAGAGGGCGGGGAAATCGTCCGGGAGCCAGTTGAGAGAGGCTGTGGCTCGATCGAAGCGCCGGTTCGCCTGCAGATCGTTGAACTTCGAGCGCGTGTCGTAGAGGTCATAGGTGCCGCGGATCTGAAGCTTGGGCAGGTTGTACGTCAGCTCCGCCCCCGGCTGGAGCTGCCAGTAGGTCGTGTCCGTGCGAAAGAGGCCGAGCTCCGTGCGGCCGTTGTTTCCCTCGCCGCGGAAGGAGAGGCGCAGCCGCAACGGGTCGGTGAGGTTGCCCTGGTAGCGCACGTCGTAGATCTGATGGACCCCGCGGGAGTCGAGGTTCTCGTCTCCGAACATCTGGTAGGAGATGATCGCCCGGCCGGTCAGGTCCTCCTGGGCCAGGACCGTGCTCGCGGTCAGCCCGCCGGCCACGGCGAGCAGCGAGGCGGCAACCCGACGCGGAAACCTACCTCGCATAATTCACCGTGTAGGTCGCGGGCCCATGGCAGGTCGCCGTGCAAGTGCCGCCTGCCGAGGTCTGGCTGTAAGACACGACGCCGGGATTGCGGCCCGTGGCGACCAAGGCCGGCACCGCCGCGCTGCCGTGGCTCTCGTGGCAGGCGTAGCAGCTGATTCCACCTCCGACATGGAAGGCGTGGCCACTCGCCGTCTTCGGCCGGTTGAACCGGCTGTCTCCTTGAACCGTGTCGGGAGCATTGCGGTCGGCGTACACGGAGTAGTTGTGACAGTCGAAGCAGAGGTCGGACGACGAGGACTGCCCGCCGGACGCCGCCGGATAGTTCTTCTTGAGAATGTGCTCATAGGCCGAGCCGTGGGCCCCGCGCACGGTTCCGTCGTCGCTCGAGTGGCAGTCGGTGCAGGAGGTCAGGCGCGTCGAGTCCCAGCCGCCGGCGAACGCGCCTGGGTGGATGTTGTTGTTTCCCGCGCCCTCGACCGGATGAAAGGACCTGTTGGCGGGATTGAAGAGCGCCGCCAGATCGGATTGGCCCGCGGGCTGTGCCGTCCAGGAAGAGTGGCACTTGAAGCAGATCTCGTATTCGTTGGGCGAGAACGTGTCGCCGGGGCCCGAGTAGGCGTAGGAAGGTCTTGTCCCGGCCGGCCCATTGATCACGCGGATGCGCGAGACTCCGATCAGGCGGCTCGAGGCCAAAGGCGGCGTCGGGGGAAATCGGTCCGCCTGCGCTGCGTGTGGGTTGTGGCAGTCCACGCACTCCGAGTGGCGGTTGTTGGAAGGCGCCGCTCCGAACTTCGATGAGTCGGCTCCTTCGGCTTCGTCGTGTTTGCCGGAGAGCGAGATCGGATGCCGGTAGGACTTCGCGAATTGCGAGGCCACGTCCGCTCGCGCGGGCGAGCCATCGTGGCAGGCGTTGCAGAGCACTTCCTCTCGGGCGAATGTCATTGCGGAAATCCGGCCCGAAGCGTCCGAGGCGCCGTGAGGATCATGGCAGTTGACGCACTTCCCCGCGTCGGAGGAAAAGCGCCCGGGAGGAGTCGGTCCCGGCCAGACGGCCGCGCCTGAGAGGCCATGGGAGGAATTGTTGTAGGGGATGCTGCCCTGGTAGATCGAGAGGGTCCCCGAGATGTTGTGGCAAGTGAAGCAGAGCGCGTTGTCGTTCTGCGCGAAGAGCAGATACGGCCAGGGGCCGCCTGTCGCCACTCCCTGGCGGCTGGCGTGCTCGTCGTGACACTGCGAGCACTCGCCGCGCGCCTCCTCCGAGAGGCGCTGGACCCCGTTGAGCGCGTCGCCGTGTTTGGTGTTCCGATACACCCCCCCTCGCGCGATAAGAGGGGCCAGGAGCGCAACCGCGGCGAGGAGGATCTCCGCCCCGGTCCGTTTCCCGTTTCCCGTTTCCCGTTTCCCGTTTTTCTTCATTTGTTATGGCATTGCTGGCAGGTTGAGGTCAGCGTCGCGCCGTCGGAGAAGAAGAGGGCCGCGCGGTTGGCCGAGCCGTGCGCCTTGTGGCAGGAGAGACAGAACACCTGATCGTCGAGCGAAGGCACGACGTCGTCGTTGGGGTTCTGGACCGGGACGCGGTTTGTGATCGGCCCGTTGAACCACAGGGTGAAGTCCGCATGCCGGCTGGGCGCGATCGTTAAGTCCTGGGGATGGCGGAACCACGGGCTGCCCGTCCCCTCCTGGCTCGAAGTTCGGCCGTGAAACTGACCGTGGCAGACCCCACACCACTCCGAGATCCCGCTCTTGTACGTGACGTTGCTGCCGGCGTAGACCTGTGCGGGGTTCGTGCCGTTCGGCAGGACGGTCTGCTTCGCCATGACCGAGATCGATGCCTGGCCCGTTCCCGCCGGGTCCTTGCGGAGGTTCCTGTAGTTGGCGCTGCCGTGCGGGTCGTGGCAGGTCGTGCAGACGAGCGTCATCGGCTGCGAGCCGCCGGGGGGAGTGACCGGGTTGGGCGGCGCGAGCGCGTGCGCGGTGCCCGCCGGCTGGGAAAACTGAGTCGGGAAGAAGCCCGCCGCCGGGTTCGAGACGTAAGAGACGGGAGCCACGACGTCGGGGGCGGAGGCGTCCGCGCCGTCGTGACAGTAGAGGCAGAGCGAAAGCGTGGTCGCGTGCCGCAGGAGGCGCGGCGCGGGATTCGGATCGTTGTCGTAACGCATCGGCTGGCCGCCCGAGCTGTTGTGCATCGTGTGGCAGTCGCTGCAGACGAGGCCGGCGCCCGAGTGCCAGTCTCCGGAGGTCGCCAGTCGCGGAGTCATGAGCATCAGCCCGGCCACGACAGCGGCGATCCCGACGCGCAAGGCTCGCCGTTGCCGCGCCACGGGCTTCAGTCGGCGCGGCCCGCCGGCAGGCCTCGGCCGGACGCGCGCTGCGGCGGCACATTGGACGGAGTCCGGTCGCTCGAGCCTTTGGTGCCGTTTTCAGTGTCGCGGAGAATTCCTTCCTCCTCCGCGAAGACCTGGACCCGGCTGTTGCCCTTTTCGACGACGATGACCCGACCGGAGCCGTCCGTGGCGACGCCGGTGGGAAATGAGAGCTGTCCGATCCTGTTACCCAGGCCGCCGAATCGGTCGAGGAAGTGGCCCTCGCCGTCGAAGAACTTGACCTCGTGACGCAGCGTGTCGATGACGACGATGTGCCCCTTCGAATCGAAGGCCACCGACTGGGGCAGCGAGAAGTTCTGGATCCCCATGTCGTGCGCGCCCCATCCCCGCACGAAGTCGCCGCGCCTGTCGAAGACCTGCACGGCGACAGCCTGAGCGTCCGTGACGGCGATCCGCTCCTTGTCCGCGGCGATTCCCGTGATGGCCTGGAACTGTCCGGGCCCGACGCCGCACTCGCCCAGGCGCAGCCGCAACCTACGGTCGGGGCCGAAGACGAAAACGTGGCAGCTCTCGTTCTCGCCGACGTAGAGGTTCCCGTCGGAATCGAATGTCAGCGCGCCCCAGGCGGGTTTTTCCCCGACGCCCGGAAGCTGCAGCGGCCCGAGGTACTCTCCCCGGTAGCTGAAGACCTTGATCTTGCCGCGGTCGTTGTCGAGGACATAGACGCGGCCGCCCGCGTCCACCGCGACCTTCGAGGGCTCTCGCAGCTCGTCGCTCCCGAAGGCAAAGAGCGGCGCCCCTTCGAAGGTGAAGATACCCACGAGGTTGTTCTTCGTGTCGGCCACGAAGATTTCGCCGGACTTCGACTCGAGGAAGACCGACATCGGTTCCAGGAACTCTCCCTCGTAGAGATGCTCGTAGAAGATCGCGGTCGGGCGCAGATAGAACTTGTCCGCCGCGCCGGCCGGAGGGGCCGCCGCGGTCCCGGCCGTCTCCTGGGCCGCGCCCGCCGCCGCGACAAGCGCGCCCAAAGCCGCGGCGAGCGCGACTGCCCGGATCACTGCCCGCCTCCCGGCTCCGCGGCTCCCGTGGTCCTCTTGCGCTGCCGTTCTTCCTCCGGGTTGTCCTTGTGGCACTGGATGCACAGGGCGCGGCTCGGACTGGCGGTCAAGAGCGCGACGTACTGCGTGCCGTGCGGGTTGTGGCAGGAGAGGCAGGTCATCATCTCTCCCGTCCGCGGGTCGCTGACGCCCGGCCCGAAGGGGTGCGCGAACTGGCTGTGGCTCTTGTGGCAGTCCTTGCACAGCTCGACCCTCGCGGCCTTCAGCAACGGCTTCTGCTCCGAGTAGTGCGGCGCGTGGCATCCCGTGCACTCCTTGACAGGAT
>WNGA01023905.1_pt1 | contig 12379 bp, 13 predicted proteins | sample 5400061 | NCBI WGS metagenome assembly WNGA01 (sample SAMN13153366, study PRJNA577476) | soil metagenome | isolation source: 100 cm soil or saprolite under grassland replicate 2 | place: USA:California | collected 2016-06-15
AACCGGGACGCCCGAGGTGGCAGGGTTTTCGACCGCCGAGGCGCTCGCCTTCCTCCGAGCCCTGCGGGGCATCAACCTGGTTGGCGCGGACGTAGTCGAAGTCTCGCCCGCTTATGACGGACCGGGGCAACAGACCGCGTTGGCAGCCGCGAATGTCGCGTTCGAGCTGTTGGCCTTGAGGGCGCTCGCGTCACAGTAGCTTCCCGGTTGGTCAGGGGTCAGCGGTGAGGGACAGGGCGGCGTGAAGCCGAGACGATGAACTTCGGGTCGATCTGGTGGAACATCGTGCTCGCCGGCGGCGCGTAGTCGCGGAGCCGGCAACCATCCCCCAGCCGAAACGTGTCACTAACCCGGCACAGACGCGTCATCCGCTTCCCGGTACGGTGGAAATCCCAGCCATCCCCATCGCGGGTCCGTGCCGCGTTCCAAAACCGGGGTCTGACCCCAGGGTGTCACGACACCGTGTCGGATCTGGATCAGAAGCTGCGCTGCGACTGTTGGAACCTCACCTTGGTCGTACGCTGGCGCAATGCCACGCCCGCTGCGCGTTCAGGTTCCCGGTGGGATTTACCATCTGATGAACCGCGGAGTTCGCGGTGAGCCTCTCTACACGGAGGATTCCGACCACGAGCAGTTCGTGGCGCTCCTCGCGGAGGCATGCGCGCGCTACCGCTGGCTCCTCCGGACGTATTGCCTGATGACGAACCACTACCACCTCCTGGTGACGACACCGGAGCCGACGCTCTCGCGCGGGATGCAATGGCTCAACGGCTGCTACGCGCAGTGGTTCAACTGGCGCCATGGCCTTGAAGGCCACGCCTTCTTCCGGCGCTTCCACTCCGTACTCGTCGAAAGCGAGGCCTACCTCGTCGACCTCACCCGCTACATCCTCCTCAACCCCGTCCGCGCAGGTCTCTGCAGAACGCCGGGCGATTGGCGTTGGAGCAGCTACCGCGCGATGACAGGCCAGGAGGCGAAGCCTGCGTTCCTCGCGTCGGACTGGCTGCTGGAACAGTTCGGTGTCCACCCAGCGCAGGCGCAGGCGAACTTCGCGCGATTCCTGGCCGACGTCTAGCTCGGCAAGGCCGCGCGGAGCCAATCCGACACCTCGCGGATGAACTCCGGGTCGATCTGGTGGAACATCGGCGTCTCGCGGTACAGCACGTCCGCCCCGCCGCCCTCGAGCACAGCCCGCGCGCGTCGGCCCCAGTCGACCTCGATCACCGGATCGAGCGTGCCGTGGCCGATCGCGATCGGCGGCAGCGGCGGCGACAGGTCGAGCGAGAACCCCTCAACCGTCGGAATGAAGCTGCTGAACGCCACGATCGCCGCCGGCCTCGGCCGGCCCGCCCCGAGCCCCAAGGAGTACGCGATCACCCCACCCTGCGAAAATCCGCCGAGCACCAAGCGGTCGGACGCAATGCCATGCTCCTCGAGAAACCCTTCGAGCCAGCCGGATGCAGCCACGTAGCTCGCCGAGAACGTCTCCCGCTCCGGCGTCCCGATCCCACCGAGCACGTACCAGTGGGCGCCGCCAGGCGGCAGGGAGAGGGGCCCCCGCGGCGTGGCACCGACGAGCTGCCGCTCCGGATCGAGTGCGTCCAACAGAGGAAAGAGGTCGTGCTCGTCCGCGCCTCTCCCGTGAAACAGCACCAGCGCGCCTGCGGGCTCGCCGGCGGCGGGGCGCACACGCGCGGTCAGGCCCACGCGGACGATGATGCCCGAAAGCTAGAGTCCTAACGATGCGCTTCGAGGGGATTCATCACGTGACCTGCATCACCGCCGACGCGCCGGGCAACGTCGACTTCTACGCACGCGTGCTCGGTCTGCGGCTCGTGAAGAAGACCGTGAATCAGGACGATCCGACCGTTTATCACCTCTTCTACGCGGACGAGAAGGGGAGTGCCGGCAGCGATCTGACGTTCTTCGAGTACCCGCAGGCACGGCCGGGTCGTGCCGGCAAAGGGATGGTTCACCGCATCGTCTTCCGCGTCGCCTCCGAGGACGCGATCGAGTTCTGGGCCGACCGGCTCGCCAGCGAGAACATCGCCACCGATCGCGAGGAGGGGCGGCTGCGCTTCACGGACCCCGAAGGGCTCGCCCTCGAGCTCTCAGTCGTCCAGACCGACGATGAGCCGCTCGTTGCGCACTACCCGGAGATCCCGCCGGAGCTCGCCGTGCAGGGCTTCGACGGCGTGCGCGCGTTCGCCGATCCCGGCCCTAGCCGCAGGTTCCTCGAGGAGACGCTTTCCTTCGACCCGCACGGCGACTCGGTCTGGGATGTCCGCGGCGAGAAGCGCGGCTCCTGGTACGCGTACGATGAGCCGCCGCCGGAACCGGGCGTGCAAGGAGCGGGAACCGTGCATCACGTCGCCTGGGCGACGCCCCCGGAGCAACACGAGGCGTGGCACGAGCGCGTCGAGAAGTCAGGAGCGCATCCGACCTCGATCATCGAACGCTTCTACTTCCGTTCGATCTACTTCCGCGAGCCGAGCGGCGTGCTGTTCGAGATCGCCACGATCGGTCCCGGCTTCACCGTCGACGAGCCGCTCGAGCATCTCGGCGAGAGACTCTCGCTGCCGCCGCGCGCGATCCTCGATCTCCAGCACGTTCTCGGCGTTCTCCTCGCCTGAGTGCGAGAGGTTGAAGCTGCCGACGAAGACCGTGTCGTCGCAGACCATCACCTTTGCGTGCATGTAGTCGTGGACGGCGCCCGGCGCGTATGGCGTCGAACGCTTGCCCGAGAAGCCGGCGCGATCGAGCAGGAACTTCAGAGCAGGCGCCTTCCACGTGTCGTTCCCGTTGAGGCGCCACTGCGCGAGCACCTCATCGATCTGCGTCGCGTCGACAACGCCCGCGATGTCGACCCGCCCGTCCGCCGCCACCTCCGCCATGCTCCCGAGGATCGGCCCGGACGTGATCACCGGCGAGGCCACGCGCACACGCCGCTCTGCAGAGCTGACCGCGTGGGCGATCCGATGCGCAAGCCTCTCGCCTCGCTTCGGCGAGAACCAGGTGCGCACAGGGGCATCACCGACCAGGATCGGATCCGTCGGAACCCGCCCCGATGCCACGACCTTCCGCTTCTTCCACAGTTGCGCGAAGTCCTCCTGGAACCGGATCGCGATGCCGCTCGACTCCACGACGACGATGACGTTCTCCTCCCGCGACCAGGAGTCGTCGGTCCAGTTCGTCGAGCCGCTCCACACCGCCTCGCGATCGCGGACGACATATTTGTGATGCATCAGGTCGGGCCAGCCAGGAACCGCCGCGGTCTCGAAGGGAAGGGACTCGACCAGCGCCGGCTCGGTCTTCGGCGGCGGCGGCACGGGGGGATGCTCGTCCTCCTCGTCGAGGTTGTAGACGAGCCGCACGTGCACGCCGCGCTCATGGGCGCCGACGAGCGCCCCGCGCACGATGTCAGCCGTGTCGTCATGCAGGCGAAGGTCGTAGAGCGCGAGCTCGAGCGTCTCGCGGACCGGAGCGACGAACTCCGCGACCATCCGTGCAATGTCGACCGGCCTCTGGCCGCCGTCCGTGAGCGTGTGAATCCGGATCAGGGTTGCCGCTTTGCCCGCAGCGACGCCTTGTAGGCGCGCTTCCGCGTTTGTTGGGTCGCCCGTCGTCACCCCTTTAACCCTGTCCAGAACTGGTCCGACATGAGGGGCCGTACGATACGTCCGGCTAAGCTCGCGACGCGCACCGGCCGACCGCCGTTCTCGGTCGGGGGCATCACGGTCAGGGGCGGGAAGATCGTCGAGATCGACATCCTCGCCGACCCGGAGCGGCTCCGCCGGCTCGATCTCACAATCCTCGACCGCCCATAGAAGGAGAGCATCGCGCGCGCTTGTCAGCGCGAGGGACTGGAACTCGTTGAGGGTCGCGCTATCGTGCTCCACGAACTCGAAAGACACAGCCGTCGCCGACCGAAGGAGCGTTATTGAGCTCCGAGAAGAACAGGCGCTTCGGGCGCCGAACAACCTGGGTGGCCCTCGGCGGAGTTGTCACGGCTTTCGCTCTCGCAACAGTAGTCATGGTCGTGAGGGGTACCACGACAGCGTCGGCCCCGGCGCTCGGCGTCGGCCCGGTTACGGAGGTCGGCGGCGGCGGCGAAACTCCTCCCCTGCAGGCGCTCAACGACGTCTGGGGACTATCGTCACAGCGCTCCACCTGCACGATGTGCCACAACGTCGGGCCGCACACGGGGAGCATCGAGGTAGCGGTCTGGACCCAGCGACCGGTCGTTTTCAACAGGTTCGGCGCTGCTTATCGCAACGTTCTCTTCCAGAAGGTCGCGCCGGAATACGACGACATCTTTGCTGTACCCCTGCGAAAGAAGAAAGAGGCCACGCGATGGCCGGCACTCCTCGCGCGCGACTCCGATGGAGACGGTTATAGCAACGAGGTGGAGCTGATGTTCGGCTCGATGCCCGGCCGTCGCAACAGCCATCCCTCACGTCCCGCGGCGCAACTCGAACGTTGGCGCGCGATCATCGTACGCGAACTGCGCGGCAAGCAGATCGCCAGGCTCGAGCTCGACCCTCGAGTCCGCCGGGTCGGCGCCGACACCGACCGAGATCGCGTCCCTGACGTGCTTGAACGCTTCGTCGGCTCGAGTCCGCGCAAACGCAACTCGACGCCATTGGTCGCTGGCCGCCGCCTAGCTGTCTACCGCCAACTACTACTCGACGCCGGCGTGCCGATCGGCTGATCTGCACGACAACTCGCCAGTCGGTTCGTCAGCCGACTCTCGCAGGGCGCGCTTGTACGCCCGTTTCTGCGTTACCGCTCAGCAAGTCGGATCTGCGGTCAGGCATCCACAGCGGATCGCGCGTGCGGCCTGTCGAACGACGCGAAGAAACCATCGCCGGCCGTGTCCACCTCGTTACCGCGGAAGCGCGCGAGTCTCGGCGCACGATTCGGTGGTGCTGCGCGAGAAGATCGCCAAGCGTGATCGCCGAGCTCGGAAGCTCTCGTCGTCGAGCCGACAACGTCGGTGAAGAGCACGGTGGTCAGGATGCTGTCGGCGACGCGGATTGGCTCGTGACCGCCGAGGAGACGCTCGATCTCCTGAGGGACGTCCTTGCCGACCCAGACGCCGAGATCTTCCCCCGGCATTTGCACGGCGCGGGCTCCCGGAATGAGGTCGGCAACCCGCACGGCAGCGTCGCGCCTGCGTGCTTGGTACATGACGAGCATCGGCACACGGATGGTATGTCGTCCCACCGGATCGGCGAGAACTTGTGACCGCGCGACGAGACCGACATGACACGGGTGCCTCCGTTCGCCAGCGCCAGCCAAAGTATGTTCGTCAGGGTGTCGCACCCGCAGCGCTGAAGGAGCGCACGTTTTCGATGCCGATGCCCGAATAGCCGCCGGTGACGACGATCAGCATGCCGCTCAGGTCGATTCCGGCGAGCACCTCGTCCACCGTTGTGGCGGCGCCGAATCCACTTCCGATGGGACGTTGTGGCGTCGTCATGACGGCACGTAGGAGCCCGCGGCAGGCGACAGCTTCCTGTCGCCAGAGTTGCACTTGCGCTCGCGCGCGCTCATGCCGACGCCGCCAGCAGCGCCTCGCCCTGGCGCACGTATCGCGTCGCCCCCATGCGGCGGTAGAGCTCGAGCGCGGCGCGCACGTCGGGCTCCGTACCGCTCTTCAGCCGGAAGAACGCTTCGAACGCCGGCGCGTCGGCGGCTGCCAGGATCTCGGCCCCGCCGTGCACATCGCCAGCGAGGACTGCCTGCCCCGCGTCGAGCCAGCGTGACTCGATCGTCTTCCGGCTGAAGACTTCCTCGACCTCGGCTTTGCGGCCGAAGACCCGCGCGAGCCATGCGATGTTGTGCGCATAGAACACCGCAAAGCCGAGATGCGGGAGCTCTCGAAGACGAGCGAGCGCCTCATCGAAGAGCGCAATGGCGCCGGGCTCGTCGCCGGTCTCCGCATGCACGTGCACTGCATCCAGCAGCACCGTGAGCAGGACCTGGGGATCGCCAACCCGGCGTCCCAGCTCGAGGGCGCAGGCGGTATCGGTCAATGCGGCCCCGTCGTCTCCGCGTGCCAGGCTGATCAAGCCGCGGCGGCCGTACGCATTCGCCGCCTGGACGTGCGGCGCGCCCTCTTCGACGGCGCGGATGAATGCATTCGCGTGCTCGACGCAGAGATCCCACTCACCCATGACGTACGGATGCGTGATGCCAGCCGCGCCGTCGAGAAAGCGGACGAAGTTGAGGTACCCATAACGCTGCGCGAGCTCGCGGACCTCGGCGATCAGGCGACGTGCACCCGTGAAGTCGCCGGCGAGGGCGGTTCGCGTCTCGACGTTGTTCTTTCCGCGGATGACCTCGCCGATCAGGTTGATGTGCTGCGCGAGCTCGATGCCCGCCTCCAGATCGTGGGAGCCCTCGGGCTCACCTGCGCCCGCCCGTGCCGTGCCCACGTTGATCAGCGCCTTCGCGCGGATGTCGTCCAGCCCCAGCTCGGCGGCCAAGCGCAGAGCCTCGCGTCCGAGCTCGACGGCGCGGTCGCTGCGGTCCGCGAGCATCTCGTAGCGCGACGCCTCGCACAAGACGGCAGCCTGAATGCGCGAAGGCGGCATCCCCGCGACGAACTCACTCGCGTCGTCCATGTGCTTGCGCATGCCGTCACGCCGGCCCGCTCGCCACTCGACCTGCGCGAGCAACAGCGTAGCCCCGGCCGCACGCTCGCGGTCGCTGGCCGCAAGGAAGGCGTCCCGCGCCTCCTGAATCTCATCGGCGCCCTGCTCGGACCGAAGCCACCGCACGTGTCCGTGCCGGAACAGGAGCTCGGGCCGTTCCGGGTCGTCGTCGGGAGTCAGAGCGAGCGCGTCGGCGTAGTAGCCCTCCGCCGCCGGCAGCGCGTGCAACGTCGCGGCGCGGTCTCCGGCGTCGCGGAATGCGCTGCGTGCGCGCGGCGCGATTCCGTCGACGTCCTCCCCGGCCGCACGCGCGAGCTCGAGCGCCGTCGCGTAATGGTGGGCCACCATCTCCGCGTGGTCGTCGGGGCGTCCGAGCGTCTCGATCCACTCGGCCGTCTCGACGTGCTTGCGCGCGCGCTCGGCACGGGGAATCTGCCCGTACGCGACGTCGCGCACCAGCAGATGCTTGAACGCGTACTCGGTCTCGCCCTCCACCGAGCTCCGCCGCGCGCGCTGCACGAACTCCTTCTGTTGCAGGGCGTGCAGCTGCTGCTCCGTCGCGCCGAGCGGCCGGAGCCAGAACACCTTCCCGACGACGGACGCGTGTTGCAACAGCGCCTTCTCCTCGAGCGGGAGCGAGTCGAGTCGTGCGGCGATGATGCCCTGCACTGTCTCTGGCAGCTCGTCCGCGCTGCCGCGCTCCGCGAGCATGCGCACGTACTGCTCCGCGTACAGCGGATTGCCGCCGGCGCGAGTGAGCAACGCGCTCTGCGCATCAGCTACGAGCAGCGGCCGGTCGCTCAGCGCCGCGATCAGCTGCGCCGTCTGCTCGTCCGTCAGCGGCGCGAGCGCGATCATTGCGGCGTTCACCTTCCCGCCGCCCCACCCTGGTCGTCGCTCGAGTAGCTCGCGACGCGCCGTGCACAGGATCAGGATCGGAACGTCGGCCACCCAGTCCGCGAGGTGGTCGATGAACTCGAGCAGGCCCTCGTCGGCCCATTGGATGTCCTCGAAGACGAGGACGAGCGGGTGCTGCTCCGCGAGCGTCTCGAAGAAGCGGCGCCATGCGGCGAACGCCTCCTCCTGCGAGCCGGCGGCTTCGCCCTGGCCGGCGAGGGGTCGCAGGTGCGAGAGCACCCATTCGGCGTCCTCATCGATCAGTTGCTTCACCGTTCGCTCGAGCTTCGCCTCGACGGCGTCGTCGTCGTCGGTCTCGAGGATCCCCGCCTGTGCCTTCACCATCTCGGCCAGCGCCCAGTAGCTCACGCCCTGTCCGTATGGCAGCGAGCGCCCTTGGCGCCAGTACGTGAGCACGCCGCCGCGCTCGATCGAGCGAAAGAGCTCGCCGACGAGTCGGCTCTTGCCGATGCCCGGCACGCCCACGAGCGTCACGAGCTCGGGCGACCATTGCTCGCGCACGCGCGCGAGCGCGTCGACGAGCTGGTCCAGCTCGCGTGCGCGGCCGACGAGCGGCGTGCGCGTCTCGGGCGCGAGGTCGACGCCGAACCGTGCACGCGCGTACACGACCTCCCAGACGGGAACCGGTTGGCCCTTTCCCTTCGCGTCGACGGCCGGATGCTCGCGGTAGTCCATGCGATCCGCCGTCGCGCGGTACGTTGTCTCGCCGACGAGGATGCCGTTCACCGGCGCCGCCGACTGCAACCGCGCGGTCGTGTTGACGACGTCGCCGGCAGCCATCCCCTCGCCGGCTTCCGGTCGCGCGGCGAGGTTCACGAGCGCTTCGCCCGTGTTCACGGCGATGCGGACCTGCAGCTTGTCCTCCTCGGCGATCCAGTCGCGGATCGCCAGCGCCGCACGTACCGCTCGCTCCGGATCGTCCTCACCGGCGACCGGCGCGCCGAAGAAGGCGACGACCGCGTCGCCGATGAACTTCTCCACCGTGCCTCCCCACCGCTCGAGCTCGTAGCGCAGCCGCTTGTGGTACGGGCGCAGGATCTTCTCGACATCTTCCGGATCGAGTTGCTCGGCAGCGGACGTGAAGCCGACGAGGTCGGCGAAGAGGACGGTGACGACCTTGCGCTCTCGGCGGAGCTCGTTGCTCACAGGCGAAGCGTACGATCACCAGGCTTCGAATGGCAGAGCGGCGGCTGTCACGGGTGACTCAGGAACAGCCGCTTCTCGGCCCTGAGGTGCGGCGCCCATTCGAGCCGGCGCGCGCCTGCGAAGCGGAGATACGCGCGAAGCGCTGAGCGCATCGATTCGACGAACCCGTCGGCGCGCCGCGGCGCGAAGCCGTCCTCCCACCAGAGGCCGAGGACGTGCACGCGGCCGGCCTCGCGGTCGATTCGCGGCTCGATCCGGCCGACGAAGCGGTCCCGGAAAACGATCGGCAGCACGTACCAGCCCCAACGGCGCTTGGCCGGTGGGAGGAAGAGTTCCCACACGTACTCGAACTCGAACAGGCTGCCAAGGAGGCCGCGATCCCAAACGATCGGATCGAACGGGGGAACGAACGCGACGGAAGGTGGCGGGTTCGGCGGCGCTTCCAGCAGTTCGACATCCTCACTGATGACGAAGCGCTTCCCGCGGAGGCCCTCCACGTCGACAGAAACGAGGTCTCCGCGTTCGACGAGCTCCTCGCGCAGAGCGTTCCGGCCTGGGTACCCCGGCCACCGCTCGTCCGGCTTCGCAGGCCCGAGACCACCGAAGACATCTCCGCCGTCGGCCCGCGCTCGCGCTCGAAGTCGAGCGCCGACAACGCGCCCTCCGCGCGGATCCGCTCGACCACCCGCGCGGCCACGGCGGCGTTCTCGGCGAGGGTTCGCGGCGCGTTAAGGCTCAAGGTCCCGCGGAACCACGCGAACTCGCTCGTCGGTACAAGGGAGAGACCCTTGTTATAGGCCTCGAAGATCTCGCGGCGTTCGTAGAGCCGGTCGCACCAGGCCGGGTCGTAGTCGGCGACCCGCGCGTGCAGCACGAGGTCGTGGTTCCGGCCCGCTACGGCGAGCGGGTCGAACTGGACCGACCCGAGGCGGCGGAAGACCTCTAGAACCCCGTCGGGTCCTCCGTCGAGAGAGCGTGCCGGCGCGAGCAGATGGCGCGCAACGAGGAAGCACCGGGCGGCGTCCGCGGTGACTTTCACGGCAGGGCCCCAGTTCCCGCGCGCCGAGCTCGCGGAATGCAATCTCCGAGCCGGCGACGAGGTCCTTGACGGTGCTCGAGACGAGCACCTCGCCGGGATGCGCCTCGGCCGCGATCCGCGCGCCGATACTCACCGCGAGCCCGGCGGGCTTCCCGTCGTGCAGCTCGCACTCTCCCGTGTAGGAAGAATTCGGCCGCAGCCCCAGGGCTCGCGGCGAACCGCAGATAGTCGGCATGCCATCGCAGGAACGCTTTGTAACCTACGAAGGACGGGTACGCGGCCTGTGCCAGCTCCTCCGACATTTGGCGTGACCCCCAGCGGCTGCGCGCTGCGTCCGCCGACTCCGGCGCAGGGGGACATCGGCGGGAGAGCCGTGCGGGTTCCAGAGCACGCTCGTGCGTGCCCCGCGCGACGGCCGCGGCTGGTCGCGCGCGGCGTTAGCCCTGCTGCTGCGCCCTCAGGCTTGCTTCTTGGCTCGCATTTCAGCTTTGTGCGCGCGCTTCTTCGCCTGATACGCCTCGAGTGCCTCCGGCGAATCGACGTCGCCCAGCGTCGGGTGGTTCGGGACGAGCTCCTGTGCCGCCTCGACGCCGAAGCGCTTCGCGAGCACCGAGCCGAGCGCCTTGATCTTCATCTCGCCGAACCCGGGCAGGGATGAGATTCGTCGGCGCAAGTCAGCACCGTCCGCTGCATCTGCCCAGACGCGCTCCGCGCGCCCGCCGTATTCCTCGTCGACGACCGCGGCCAGTTCCTGGACGCGCCTCGCCATCGACCCTGGAAAGCGGTGGATGGCCGGCTTCTCCCGGAACATCCGCTCGAGCTCGCCGGGATCGGTTCGAGCGACCTCCCGGGCGTCGAGGCTGCCGAGCCGCTGCTTCAGCTTCAGCGGCCCCGTAAAGGCAGTCTGCACCGGCACCTGCTGATCCAGCGCGAAGCCGATCAAGAGGGCAAGCGGCTCCTGCGCGAGGAGGGAGTCTGCTTCCTCGTTGCCGGTGAAGTGCAGCGCCTGGGGCCCCGTCGTCGTCGCCACCGTGGCACTAAATCATTTCCGAGCGGTCCTCCGCGTTGTCCCGTTCCCAGCAGTGCGACTCGATCGCGAGCCAGCGGGCATCGAGGATGTCGTCCGGCCAGCGGCTCTCTGCGTGCGCCGTGATCCGGGCCGGCTTCGACGAGGCAGACGGTGCGGCCGGCCTCTTCGCTGAGCCGGCCCGCCAGCACACAACCTGCGGTTCCTCCGCCGACAATTACAACGTCGTGATGCACATGCGTAGGCAATCAGCATCCGGGGTAGCTAAAAGGCATGGCTCATCCCCATCCAGTCGAGAAGGCGAAGGATCTTGCAGCGGAGGCCGAGCGCGGCCGCAGTCCGCGCACACCTCTCCTCGCGCTGACCGGCGTCACACTCTTTCTCAGCATCCTCTTCGCGATCCTCGTGACGATTGCGCTCGTCCTCTACTTCGTCTACGGGGGGAAGTAGCCCGAAGCTAGGCTGAGCAGGTGGATCCGCTCGGCGTCTTCAGTCCCGAGACGCGCGCCTGGTTCGAGGGCGCCTTCGGTGCGCCGACGCCGGCGCAGAACCTCGGCTGGCCGGCCATCGCCACGGGCAAGCACACCCTGATTCAGGCGCCGACGGGCTCCGGAAAGACACTCGCCGCGTTCCTGTACGGGATCGACCGGCTCCATCCCGAGCCGAATCAGGGACTCCGACTGATCTACGTCTCCCCCCTGAAGGCACTCAACTACGACATCGAGCGCAACCTCCGCGGGCCCCTGGCGGGCCTCAAGTCCGAGTTGCGTGTCGCGGTCCGTACGGGCGACACGCCGCAGAGGGAGCGCGCGGAGATGCTCCGCCATCCGCCGGACATCCTGATTACGACGCCGGAGTCGCTGTATCTCCTGCTCACCTCACGTGCGCGCGAGAACCTGAGGGGCGTCCGGACGCTGATCCTCGACGAGGTGCACGCTGTCGCGGGGACGAAGCGCGGCGCGCATCTCGCGCTATCGGTCGAACGGCTCGAGCGGTTGGTGGAGGAGCCCTTCCAGCGCATCGGCCTCTCCGCGACGCAGCGGCCACTGGAGGAGATCGGCCGCTTCGTCTCGGGCGCGCGCGAGATCCAACTCGTCGACGCAGGCGTGGCGAAGGAGCTGGACCTTCGCGTTGTCGTGCCATTGGAGGACATGCGGGAACCCGACGCTCAGGGCACCGGCTCGGAAGGCTCCCAGCAGTCGATCTGGCCCTCCAACGAGCTGGCTTCGATGAGCGGCCGCGCCGGCGAAGCCGGCACGGCCTCTTCAACGGCATCGCAAGCGACGCCGAAAGAAATTGCGCGCGCGCATCACGGCTCGCTTGCGCGTGAGCAGCGTTTCGAGATCGAAGAGCTGCTGAAGGCGGGGGAGATCCCCTGCCTCGTTGCGACCTCGTCGCTCGAGCTCGGCATCGACATGGGCGCCGTCGACCTGGTGATCCAGGTCGAGTCTCCGAAGTCCGTCGCGCGCGGGCTGCAGCGGATCGGCCGCGCGGGACACGAGCTGGGCGCCGTCTCGAAGGGCCGGATCTTCCCGAAGTTCCGCGCCGACCTGCTCGAGTCCGCGGTCGTCGTCAAGCGGATGCTGGAGG
>WNGA01014920.1_pt1 | contig 12378 bp, 6 predicted proteins | sample 5400061 | NCBI WGS metagenome assembly WNGA01 (sample SAMN13153366, study PRJNA577476) | soil metagenome | isolation source: 100 cm soil or saprolite under grassland replicate 2 | place: USA:California | collected 2016-06-15
CACGAGTCGGCATCGAGACCTGAGGCGCACGGCCGGTCCCGGTTGATCGACCAGAACGCGAACCGTGCGATGTGGTGCTGCTGCGCGTAGCTGAGAATGGTGTTGAAGTCGGTGAGGCTCACCGTCTCGTCGGACTCGTCGGTCTTACCGTTCATCGAGGACAGTCCGATGTGGGCATACGCCACGCTGTCCGAGTAGCCGTACTTGCTCTGCACCACCGACTTGAGACCCTCGACCGCGCTGACCGTGGCCGAACCCATCGAACCGCTGTGGCCGCCGAAATCGAACGGCATCACCGCCCAGACGTCGTTGGCCAGCCCGGAGTTGGCCCCCCGGCTGATCATGTCGACGCCGGTGGAGTCCGGCCCGGTCGGCGTGGTGCCGAAGGTGATGATGGTCTTGACGCCCGGGTTGTTCTGTTTGATGATCTTCAGCGCGTCGATCACCCGCTGCCGCACCGTGGCGTTGCCCCACTCGGTGTTCTCGATGTCGATGTCGATGGCCTTGAGGGAGTAGGCGCTGATCACCTTCTGGTACGCCCCGGCCAGCGCGCTCGCGCTGGAGCAGAACTCGCCGAGCTTGTTGCCGGACCAGCCGCCCACCGACACCATCACGTCCCCGCCGTTGGCGCGAATGCGGTTGATCTGGTTCTGGTCGTTGCCACCGGTGAGCGGCCGGCTGCCGTCCCACGCCGGGTTGCAGGTGCCGTCGGACAGGATGAACGCGAGCGTGAACCACTTGATGCCGGTCGCGCTCATCACCGTCACCGGGTCCTGCGGGCTGCCCCAGCCGAAGTACTCGTAGGGAGCCGCCGCCATGCCCGGTGCACCGCCTCCGCCGCCGCTCGCGATGGTCAGCTTGTCGAGGTTGGGCCCGCCGCTGGCCGTGGTGGCCGTCGCCCGCACCGTGTTGCTGCCGGCGGTCAACGAGGTGGTCAGGCTGACGTCGGCCCAGGTGTCCCAGTTGGCCGTGGGGTTGAAGGCCAGGTTGCCGTTGACCGTCGACCCGTTGACGCTGATCGCCATCGGCCGGTTCGCGGTGGAACCGTTGGCGTGCCGGAAGGTCAGGGTGTACGTGCCCGAGCTCGCGGCGTCGACGGTGAACTGGACGTAGGACCCGGCCACGTTGGTGTAGTCGACGAAGCCGGTACCGGTGTAGCCGAGGTGGTTGGTGGCTACCGTGCCCTGGGAGATCACCGCGTTCTCGGCCTGGTACACCGGCGAGACGGCGGCCACCTCGACGTCGATGTAGTCCAGGTTGGGGTTGCCGGCGCTGGTGGTCGCCGAGATCCGGATGGTGTTCGAGCCGGCGTTCACCGTGGCGGTGACCGTCTTGGTGGCCCAGGTGTCCCAGTTGGCCGTCGGGTCGAACGCGGCCGCCGCGGCAGTCACCGTCCCGTTGACGCTGATGTCGGCCGGGCGGCTGGTGGTGCTGCCGTTGGCGTAGCGGATCCCGAAGGTGGCCGTCCCGGCGCTCGCCGCGCTGACGGTGCACTGCAGGTAGTTGCCTACCGCGTTGTCACCGTTGACGAAGCCGGTACCGCTGTAGTTGAGGTGGTTGGTGTCCACGGTGCCCGACGAGATGGTGCAGTTCTCCGCCTCGTACCGGGTCGGGGCGGCACTCGCCGCCGTCGCGAAAGTCAGTGCCAGGAGGATCGCGGCGGCGAGCGCCAGACCCACTCTCTTCATGGAAAGGCTCCTTGCTGATCGGTTATCCCACCGTGAGCTTGTCGAGGTTGGGTCCGCCGTTGACGGTCGTCGAGGTCAGGCGGATGCGGTTGGCGCCGGCGGTCAGCGTGACCGTGACGCTGGTGGTGCTCCACGTGTCCCAGTTCGCCGTGGGCGCGAACGCGGGGGTCGCCACGAGCGCCCCGTTGACGGTCAGGTCCATCGGCCGGTTGGCCGTCGTGGCGTTGGCGAAGCGGATCGCCACCGTCGTCGTCCCGGGCACCCACGCCCAGACCCCGCACTCCACAAAGGACCCGACCACGTTGTCGGTGTTCACGAAGCCGATACCGGTGTAGCCGAGGTGGTTGGCCTCCACCACGCCCTGGGAGACGGTACACCCCTCCGCCTGGTAGACCACCGGCGACGGGGCACTGAGGACAGCGTCCAGGTAGTCCAGGTTCGGGTTGCCGCCCGCCGTCGTGGCGGTGATGCGCACGGTGTTGGTACCGGCGCTGAACCGCGCCGCCAGCGCGGTGACTGCCCACGTGTCCCAGTTGCCGGTGCTGGTGAACACGCTGCCCGCGACGACCACCGTCCCGTTGACGCTGATGTCGGCTGGGCGGTTGGTCGTGGTGCCGTTGGCGTACCCGATCGACAGCAGGGCGGTGCCCGCCGACGCGGCGTCCACCGCGAACTCCACGTAGGAGCCGGCGACGTTGTCCCCGTTGACGAAGCCGGTACCGGAGAAGTTGAGGTGGTTGGACTCGACCACGCCCTGGCTGATCGTGGCGGCCTCCGCCTCGTGCCGGTTGGCGTTGGCGCCGCCCCGGGCGACCCGGTACATGACCACGCCGTGCGCCGGTACCGAGGCGCTGATCGTGCCGGTCGTGGTGCTGGTCGCCTTCGACCACAGATCCTTCAAGGTGTACGTCGACGAGCCGCCGATGCCGACGGCGCTCGCGGTCGTGCTGACCGTCGCCGCCGTGGTGTTCTCGTTGAGCAGCACGGCGGCTCGGTCACCGTTGGCCAGCGCCTTGCGGATCCTGGTCGACCCCGATCACGTCGGTGTTCTTGAGGATGGACAGCGTGGTGCTCGACGCCGACCGGATGTCGCTGCCGATCAGCAGCGGCGCGGCCATCACCGCCCAGAGGCTGACGTGCGTCCGGTACTCGGTGGCGGTCATGCCGCCGTTGCCGACCTCGAGCATGTCCGGGTCGTTCCAGTGCCCCGGCCCGGCGAACTGGGCCAGGTCGTCGTTGGTATGGACCTTCCCGATCATGCTGGACCAGTTGTCGCTGATGTCACCGGTGGTGCGCCACAGGTTCCCGACGTCCGCGCCCCACTCCCACACCTTCGGCGGCCCGGTGCGACCCCACTCGCAGATGCTGTACACGATGGGGCGCCCGGTGTTGGCCAGCGCGTCCCGCATGGCCTTGTACCTGGTCAGCGCGTCGACGTCCTGGTTGTTGCAGTTGTCGTACTTGAGGTAGTCCACCCCCCACGACGCCCACAGGTTGGCGTCCTGCTGCTCGTGGTTGAGCCCGCCCGGGAAACCGTTGACGTTGCACGTCTTCGTTCCCGCGCTGGAGTAGATGCCGAACTTCAGGCCCTTGCTGTGCACGTAGTCGGCCACGTACTTGATGCCGTGCGGGAAGCGCACGGGATCCGGTACCAGGTTGCCGTTGCCGTCCCGCGACGGCAGCGCCCAGCAGTCGTCGATGTTGACGTACTGGTAGCCGACGTCCTTCAGGCCCGTCGAGACGAACGTGTCCGCCACGCCCAGGACGAGGGCCTCGTTGAAGGCGGACGTACACCCGGTGGTGTTCCAGTTGTTGAAGCCCATCGGCGGCGTGCGGGCCAGGCCGTTCTCCAGGGCGGCGGCCGGCTGCGGCGCTACCACGACCACCGCCACACCGGCCAGCGCCAGCGCGGCCACGACGGAGAGGGATCTACGCATGGACTTCTCCTCTATCCGATGAGGATGCGGTCGAGGTTCGGCCCCCCGTTGGCCGTGGTGGCGGTGAGCCGGATGGTATTGCTGCCCGCCATGAGCGCTACCGGCAGCATCGTCAGCTCCCAACTGTCCCAGGTCGCCGTGCCGGGGAACGACTGTCCACTACGGACGGTCGTGCCGTTGACGGCGATGTCCATGGGCCGGTCGGTGGTCGTGCCGTTGGCGTACCGGACGGTCAGGGTGGTGGTCTGCGCGACCGCGGAGCTGACCGTGAACTGGACGTAGGACCCGGTGACGTTGTCGTAGTTGACGAAGCCCGTGCCGTAGTACCCGGTGTGGTCGGACGCCACGGCACCCTGGAAGATCGTGGCGTTCTCCGCCTCGTAGGCCACCGGGGGCGGTGGGGGTGGCTGGTCGGCGCCGAGCTGCACATCGAGGTAGTCCAGGTTGGGCCCGCCGTTGGCGGTGGTGGCGGTGAGCCGCACGGCGTTGGAACCCGCGTTGAGGTTCGTGGTGACCGCCACGTTGGCCCAGGTGTCCCAGTTGGCCGTCGGGTTGAACGCCAGGTTCGACGCGACGAGGACGCCGTTGACCGTCAGGGACATCGGGCGGTTGGTGGTGGTGCCGTTGGCGTGGCGGAAGGTCAGTCCCGCGGCCCCGGCGGCCGCCGCGTTCACCGTCCACTGCACCCAGGCGCCGGTGGCGTTCTCCGTGTTGACGAAGCCGGTACCGCTGTAGTTGAGGTGGTTGGTGTCGACCGTGCCGCCGGAGCGGGTGGCGTTCTCCGCCTCGTACCGTACCGGTGGCGGCGGCGCCACCCCCTTGTACGCGCGCATGTTGGTCAGCAGCAGGTAGGTGTCCTGGAGCGAGCCCGAGGTGTCGCCGAGGGAGCGGTAGATCCCCCACTTCGGGCGGACCCGGTCGTCGATGAAGGTGTCCAGGCCGGTCCGCGTGACGTCGATGACGGTCGTCGCGCCGTCGCGCAGCACCCAGCGCACCGCGCCCTTGGTGCCGTCGCCGACGGTCATCTCGAACTCGACGTCGATCCACTTGTTCTGCAGCGGCACGAGGTCGGTCCGGCCGACGATCACGTCGCCGCTGAACACGTGGAGCTGGATCTTCTGCACGCCGTTCACCCGTTGCAGGGAGGTGGTGAGGATGGGCAGCGAGTCCGTCCCGGGCATCTTCATCTGCATGATGTGCGTGAAGGTGGTGGTGGCCTTGAGGCTGCCCGGGATGAACATCGAGTAGGTCCAGCGCCACGTCTCGCCCTCGGCCACGATGAGGTCCGCCCCGGTGGCGTGCATCCCCTTGACCTCCTGGCGCTGCCGGTCGGTCAAGGTGTCGCGGTCCACCAGGTGCATGTTGAAGCGGTAGTTGTTGCCCTCCACGAAGATGTGCGGCTGGCCGGCCGGGTGGGAGTTGGCCCGGTCGTCCTCGACGCCTTCGAAGGCGGCCAGCCCGTCGACGTTGGCCTCCGGTGCCCAGCGGAGCTGCCAGATCGTCGCGGCCGACGCCGCGGGCAGCCGGCCGAGCACCGTGCCGACCACCGGGCCGATCACCGCCGCGCCGACGGCGGCGGTGATCAACGTCCGTCTTTTCATCTTGCTCGTTCGCCTCCCGCTGTTACCCGACGGTTAGCTTGTCGAGGTTCGGTCCACCGTTGACCGTCGTGGCGGTGAGCCGGATCAGGTTGGTGCCGGCGGTCAGCGTCGGCGTGACGGTGGTGGTCGCCCACGTGTCCCAGTTACCGGTGCTGGGGAACGACGGCGTGGCGACCAGGACGCCGTTGACGGTGACGTCCATCGGGCGGCTGGTGGTGGTGCCGTTGGAGTACCGCACCGCGACCGGTGTCGGCCCGGTGGCCGCGACCGTCACCGCGCACTCGATGTACGAGCCGACCTCGTTGGTGCCGTTGACGAAGCCGGTACCGGTGTAGCCGAGGTGGTTGGTGTCCACCGTGCCGTGGAAGATGGTGCAGTTCTCGGCCTGGTAGTCCACGCCGGTGGTGCACTTCTGGCTGGACCCCGAGTCGGCGCTGACCCGCAGCGCGCCGCCCGCGGTGTTCTGGCTGTTCTTCACGCAGTACCCGACGACCGACTGGAAGCCCACGTCATACGGGCCGGTGCTGGTCCGCTCCGCGGTCAGCCCGTCGAAGGAGAGGTTGGCACCGGTGTTCGCGATGACCGCCGGCCGGCCGTCGGCCGTGTTGAAGTCCACCGAGCTGCCAGACCAGGTGATGTCGTGCGCGTTGTGGACGTACCAGCCGTACGCCGGGCGGGTCCCGATGCTGTTGGGGTTGTAGTTGTTGGGGTCGTTGCTCGGCACCGCGGTGCTCATGGTGCCGTTGCCGCCGGGCACGGTCAGATGGACGTTGGTGAAGTGCACGTCGCTGATCTGGTTGCTGCCGGCCTCGCCCCAGATGGTGGGGCTGAACGAGCCCGAGCCGGTGTAGCTACCGGTGATGTTGTCGTAGGTGATGTTGCTGATGTGCCCGATGCCGGGGCTGTTGCCGCACCGCCTGCGGGTACCGATCTTCAGCATGATGTGCGAGTGGGTGCCCGTCATGGTGATGTCGCGGTAGTGCACGTCGCTGATGTTCGCGCCGTCCATCGACACCATGCCGAGGCCCGACTTGTTGGCGCCGGTGATGGTGATCCGCTGGAAGTTGTAGCCGGTGAAGTCGCCGCAGGTTTCCGAGCCGAACATGAGCGCGTTGCAGCATACGGCCGACAGCCTGGAGTCGGTGACGGTGACGTTTCCGTTGGGCAGCTTGGCGCCGAGAGCGTAGTCGCTCTTGAACACCAGCGCGTCGTCGTTGGCCGCGATGGTGGCGTTGGTGATCGTCACGTTGGTGGCGCTGATGACGTTCCAGCCGTCCCGGTCGCTGGCCGTGTCGATGCGCAGGTGGTCGGAGGTGATGTTGTTGCAGTGGTTGGTCAGGATCGCGAAGTGCCCGCCCCGGCGGAACTGGATGCCGTTGAGGGTGAGCCCGTCGCAGTTGGTCAGCGACAGGATCTTGTCGGCCTCGCCGGTACCCGGGTTACCCGTGATCAGGTTCCCCGCCCCGTCGATCGTCCCCGATCCGGTGAAGGCGATGTTCGTCAGCCCGTCGCCGTAGATCATCGCGTCGTGGAAGTGGCTGTGCCCGTAGTCCTGGTAGGCGCTGAACGCGTTCGGCTCGGCCACGTCGTACGTGTCGGCGCTGGAGCCCAGCATGGTCGCGCCGGAGTCGAGCTGGATGGTGATGTTGCTCTTGAGATGGATGGTGTTCTTGGACTTGTAGTTCCCGGAGGGGAACTCCACGACCCCGCCCCCGGCGCTGCTGGCGGCGTTGATGGCCGCCTGGATGGCCGGGGTGTCGTTGGTGGAGCCGTCGCCCTTGGCGCCGTAGTCGCGGACGTTGTACGTCGCCGCGTACGCCAGCGTGGGCAGCCCGACCAGCGCCGCCGCGACGGCCAGCGCCGCCGCCCCGACTATATAGTTGCGCATCAATGCCTCCGACAAATACGGTGCGGGCGCCCGGCGAACCGGACGCCCGCTGACTCAGCCGACTGTGATCTTGTCTAAGTTGGGGCCGCCGTTGGCGGTGGTGGCCGTCAGGCGGATGGTGTTCGACCCGGCGGTCAGCGTGACCGTGACGGTGACCGTGGCCCAGGTGTCCCAGTTTGCGGTGGGGTTGAACGCCTGCCCGGCCACGGCCGTCGAACCGTTGACGATGACGTCCATCGGGCGGTTCGTGGTGGTGCCGTTGGCGAACCTGACCACCACCGGCACCGGGCCGGCGGCCGTCGCGGTGACCGTGAACTCCACATAGGACCCGGCGACGTTGGTGTAGTCCACGAACCCGGTACCGGTGTAGTTGAGGTGGTTGGTGGCGACCGTACCCTGCGAGATGGTGGCGTCCTCGGCCTGATAGTCCACAGGGGACGGACCCTGGACGGTGAGGTCCAGGTAGTCGAGGTTGGCGTTGCCGTTGGCCGTGGTCGCGGTGACCCGGACGGTGTTGCTGCCCGCGTTCACGGGAGCGGTCAGCGACTTGACCGCCCAGGTGTCCCAGTTGGCCGTCGGGGGGAACGAGCTGGCCGCGGCGACCACGGTCCCGTTGACGGCGATGTCCGCCGGGCGGTCGGTCGTGGTGCCGTTGGCGTAGCCGAACTTCAGGGTCGCCGTACCGGCCGTCGCCGCGTTGACGGTGAACTCCACGTAGGACCCGGCGACGTTGTCGCCGTTGACGTACCCGGTACCCGAGTAGCCCGGGTGGAGGTTCTCGAAGATGCCCTGCGAGATCGTGGCGTTCTCCGCCTCGTACCGACCGGGTGGTGGCTGCGTGCTGCCGGTGGCGTAGTCCGAGCCGACCCAGGCCTCGTCCACCCGCAGCCGCGCGTTGCCCTGCGTGGTGACCTTCTCCAGGCGCACGTGCCGGGCGGTCGTCCGGGGCAGGTCGATGATCTGCACGCCGCGCGCGTTGGGCAGGGTACCCGACTTGATCTGGGTCCAGGTGCTGCCGTCGCTGGAGGTGTAGACGCGGTAGTCGCGGATGCGTGCCGACCCGGTGGCCGGGAACACGGTGGAGTCCTCACGCTGGTTGATCCCGATGTACTGGATCGGCTTGGCCGTACCAAGGTCGAACCGCAGCGACACCGGTTGGGTCGTCCCCGCGTCCCAGTAGGTCAGGTAGCTGCCGTCGGCGGCCGCCGACGCCGCGTGCCCGGTGGTCGAGGCGCTCGCGCTCATGACGTACGAGGACGGTGGGATGATGCCGGCGCGGCCGTTGGTGACGACTTTGAACACCGTGTCGTACGTGTCCCAGCCGGAGATCCCGCTCAGCGTCAGGGTGCCGCCGCTCTGGGTGAAGCTGACCGCGGCGCCGGTGCGCAGGTTGGTCACCGAGGACACCCGGTACGCGTTGTCGCGCACGGTCAGCGTGCTGCCCGACGGCGGGTCGACGACGTGGATGTAGTGCAGATCCGGATCGGTCTTGCTGATCGTGGTGAAGCCGTAGGCGCCGCTGTTCCACGCGCCCGGCTTGAGGCCGCCGTACATGTAGCCGCCGCCCTCGGTACCGGTCAGCGACGGCCAGATCTGCTCCAGGTAGGTGTTGGCGAAGTTGTTGAAGTTCACCTGGTTGGACGGGAACTTCCCGTTGACCATCGCGGTCTCGGCCATCAACGACTTCACCGAGGAGCCCGCGTTGGCGAACATCCGGCCCAGGGTCAGCTTGTAGTCCACAGTGGAGTTGCTGCCGTCGTACCACCAGGCTCCGCTGGAGGGCAGCTTGTAGTCCGCCTCGATGAGCCGCGGCGCGGCCGTGTACACCGCCTGCGGGTAGTCGTAGGACGGGGTCATGCCGGTCTTCTGCTCGTTGCTGATCATGTCCATGATCGGCGTGTCTTCGTTGTTGTTGCTGATCGTGTAGTCAGGACGCTGCTGATAGACCTGCGCATAGAGGTTGTGGTCGATCCAGTACTGGTTGTCGTTGTCGATCCAGAACCCGCCCAGCTCGGGGTAGCGAGCCATCACCTCGAAGAACAGGTCGTAGCTGTACTCGCCGAAGCCGGCGCGGGTGGTCAGGTCCACGGTGTGCCCCGCGTACGCGGAGAACGCCGCGGAGTTGAGCCAGCTCTGCCCCGAGGGCAGTCCCTCGTTCCACCACTGCGGGTCGTCGGTCATGTAGAGGATGGTGCGCATCCCGGCCGCCTTGCTGGCGGCGATCGTCTCACCCAGGAAGTCCCGGGTGGTCCGGCAACTGCCCGGGATCGCCGACGGCCACGGCCGCGCGTAGCCGAGCCGGCTGTGGAACGTCGCGAGCACGAGGTACTGCAGGTGCAGCTTCTTCGCCTCGTTCACCCAGTAGTTGGCGTCCCAACCGCCGTTGGTGACGTCGGCCTCCCACTGGCTGCAGCTTGTGTGCTGCGGTGCGGTGCGCTCACCCCAATGCAGGAAGAGGCCACCGACCGAGTTCCGGAGGAACTGCTGCCGCGGGTGCTGAAGGTCGGCGTGCGCCGCCGGCGCGTGGAAGGCGAATAAGATGCCCGCGGCGACAATGGTGGCCGCCGCCCAGGCAGATAGTTTCCGCTTCACGATGCACCGTCCCGCCAGACGAAAAAAGATCGGATCTATTAGGTTTCAATCGAGTTTCGGCAGTCTAAATACGCAGGCAGCGTAAGGGAAAGAGTCGCAAATCCGGACGATAGACCCGATGATTACCCGAGGCGGGCATTGACCCGATTGATCAATGTCGGTAACGTCACTTCGACCGGTTTCACTATGCGGTGGGCTTCTGTATGTTCACTGACGGTCCTGACGGCCGAGGTGCTCGACCCGGTCGTCGTCCCGTGGTGCCCCGTTCATGTCGATAGCCCACAGCGTGGCTTTCACGGTAGAGGAGCCCCCTCGTGAACAGGAAAGTCTTAGCCGTCCTCGTGGCCGCCGTCGTCACGGGTGGCACCCTGGTCGTATCCGGTTCCGCCAGCGCGGCATCGACGCTTTACGAGGCTGAACAGGCCACCATCTTCCACGGCGTCGTGGAGTCCAACCACCTCGGTTTCACCGGCACCGGCTTCGTCAACACCACCAACGAGGTCGGTTGTTACATCGAGTTCGCCGTGACCGCGGCCGCGTCGGGCAGCTTCACCCTGGGCATCCGGTACGCCAATGGCACGAGCACGAGCCGGCCCGGAAACCTGAGCGTCAACGGGACGGTGGTCGCCACTCCGGCATTCGGTTCGACCGGGAACTGGGACACCTGGGCCGTCGCGTCGGTACCGGTGACGCTCGCGTCCGGTACCAACCTGGTACGGCTGACCGCCACCACGTCCAACGGACTGCCCAATGTGGACTCGATGACCGTCTCAGATGGACAGTCCACGGGTCCCGACTGGTCGGACGCGATGGTCAACTCGACCATGACCCGGTTCACCCCGTCCACCATCGGCGGCTGGAGCTACCCCATCGCGCTGTACCTGATGGGCCAGTACCAGGTCGCGCAACGGACCACCGACCCGACCCGCCGGGCCCGGCTCATCAGCTACATCAAGAGCTGGGCGGACCGCTTCGTCGACAGCACCGGCCACATCAGCAACAGCTTCAACAGCCTGGACAGCATGATGCCCGGCCAGGTGATGATCGCCATGTACCGGGAGACCGGCCAGTCCAAGTACCGCCTCGGCGCCAAGCAGATCCACGACCGGCTGATCCCCGGCGGCGGCTACCCGACCACCACCGACGGCGGCTTCTGGCACGCCAACACCACCAGCCGGGCGCACCAGCTCTGGTCCGACGGCGTGTTCATGGCTGACCCGTTCATGGCGCAGTACGGGAAGTACATCGGCGACAGCACCCAGGCCTTCGACATCGCCACCAAGCAACTGGTGGTGTACGCCAGTCATCTCCAGCGGCCGAACGGGCTGATGAAGCACGCGTACGACGAGTCGAAGGTGGCCTCCTGGGCGGATCCGACCACCGGCCTGTCCGCCGAGCACTGGTGCCGTGCCGTGGGCTGGTTCGGGATAGCCGCGATCCAGATCCTCGACCTCATCCCGGTCGACCACCCGCGCCGCACCCAGGTGATCACGATCGTGCAGAACCTGGTCCGCGGCCTCGCCACATACCAGGACCCGGCCAGCGGGCGGTGGTTCCAGGTGATGGACAAGGGTAGCCGCACCGACAACTGGACCGAGACGTCCTGCTCGGCGATGCACACGTACACCATCGACGCAGCGATCAAGCGGGGCTACGTCGACGCCACGACGTACCAGCCCAACGTGGACGCCGGCAAGCGCGGCGAGCTGAACCGGATCTCGCTGCACAGCGACGGGCTGACCTACCTGACCACGATCTGCGTCGGTACCAACGTGGGCGACTACTCGTACTACATCAACCGCACCCGGGCGACGAACGACTTCCACGGCCTCGGCGCGTTCCTGTTCTTCTACGAGGAGGCCTTCCACTAGTCAGGGTTGGCGGACCGGCGCCAGAGCCGGCGACTCCGACGGCGCGGGCACCGACCCGCACCGTGGTACCGGCTGATCGGCCTGGCCCCGATGGATCTGCCGTCACCTCGGGAAAGGACATACCTTGGGACGGTGGACACCGACGTTGTTGGACAGGGGTACCTGGACCACCTGACCGACGACGACCTGCGGGTGCTGGCCGCGGTCGCCGGCCTGGACGCCGCGCGAGCCGGCGAGCTGCGCGGGCGTCCGGCGGCCGTGCTGGCGCTGGTGGAGCGCCCGGAGCTGTTCCCGCGGGTCTATGGTCGCGGCCGGGCCGGGCCGGTGAGCATCTCGCCGTTCCTCGCGTTCCTGGTCGCGGTGGAGCAGGCAACCCGCGATCTGGCCACCGCGCGCTTCGTCGCGGAGCGGTCGGCGCCACGCGAGCGGGTACCGGTGTTCGACACACCGCGGCTGCGGGACTTCCTCACCGACCCGATGCGCCGGCTGTTCCTGGCCGAGCTGCTGACCTCGTTCGTACGGGTGGCCAGCGGCCGGTTCTGGACGCGGACCCCGCGCGGCTGGCGCGCGCAGCGGTACAGCGAGTTGGATCCGGTCGGGCTGGCCCAGCTCGCCGCGCAGGCGCCGCGGGCCGACCGGCCGGGCCTGTACCGCCGGCTGGGCGACGTGGCGCTGTTCCTGACCGGCGTGTTCCCGGACTACGCCCAACTGCACGCGCTCGCGCCGCTGGACGCCGCGCGCCTGCTGCGCGCCGCCGGCCTTCGGTCCGACGAGCTGGGCGCGGCACCGCCCATCCAGCTG
>WNGA01016015.1_pt1 | contig 12377 bp, 7 predicted proteins | sample 5400061 | NCBI WGS metagenome assembly WNGA01 (sample SAMN13153366, study PRJNA577476) | soil metagenome | isolation source: 100 cm soil or saprolite under grassland replicate 2 | place: USA:California | collected 2016-06-15
CGTGGCGGCGGCGGTCGCGAGAACAAGCGCCAGGCCGGTCGCCGCCAGCAGAAGGCGGCGCTTCATTGGCTCCCTCCCCGGGGTCGCTTTCCCTGTTCTGTCAAGGCGAGGCATCAGGGTGGGCGACGGTTCGCCCACCCCACGTGCGGTCGCCCGGCTCAGCCGATGGTGAACTCCTGGGTCTGCGGGTTCAGGTGGCCCAGGACGAGCGCCCCTGCCAGGCGCGGGTCACTGACCCGAAAAACGTTGAGGCCCTTGGTGATCTCGGACTCGAAGGCGAAGTTGTTGTACCAGTACGACGACCACGCGCCGCCGAGCTGGGTGGGCACAAGCGGCGGCGGGTCCGACCAGGCCACTGTCACCGGGCTGGCCGGGTCGGTGAAGTCGGTGACCCAGGTGCCGGCCTGGTAGTTGCCGCTGACCGCCACATAGTGGCCGCTGCGCAGCGGCACGATGTTGTAGTTGTGGATGGTGCAGTTCTCCGCCGAGGATTGCGGGCGCGGCAGGGTCCACTGGCCGAGCTTGGCGCCGGTGGCGGCGTCGTAGAAGAACATGCTCTTGGTGACCGGCGGGTCGGTCGCCTCGCACTCGGGCGCCGCGCCGCCACCGGGCTCCCAGCCAAGCACGAGCACCTTGCCGTCCCAGGTGAACCCGGCCGAATGCCAGCGGCCCGCGTGGCCGTCCACGCCCGGCTCCTGGACGGTATAGAGGAACTGCGGATCCTCAATCGATCCACCCCGCGGCGCGCCGATGCTGAACACGTTGGTGGTGTCGGCGCTGGCGCAGGCGGCCAGGTTCATGTCACCCAGGATCACGGCCGCGTCGTGGCAGCCGGTGCGGACAGTCGGGTCGGTCGGTCCGGCGAGCGGCTCGCGGTGGATGAGGCTGGCGCCCGCCGGGTCGTCCAGCGGCACCGCGATCACGTCCATGAAGTCGCCCAGGGCGTTCTGGCCGGCAAGGTCCAGGCCCATGCCGCAGCCGGAGCTGCTGGAGTTGTTGCTGTAGACGAGCAGCCGGCCGGCTGCGCTGCCGGCCACCGTCAGCGTGTGCGAACCGCACGGCAGCTCGACCGCGGCCACCAGCTGCGGGTCGGTTGGGTTGCTGATGTCGAAGACGTGGACGCCCTCCCAGCCCGCGGGCACCGTGTGCCCGTCGCAGTCCCTGGGCGTGGCCCGCTTGGTGTTCCACGAGCGGACCAGGATGTTCTGCCAGACCACGATGTCGCCCTGGTCGCCGTTGCAGTGGGTCCAGGAGACCAGCTGCGGGTCGCCCGGCTCGGAGATGTCGATGATCCGGAACCCGTCGTAGTTGCCGTTGAAGGCCAGGGTCCCCCAGAAGGCGATGTCGGAGTTGACCGTGCGCTGGCCATCCGGCACCTCGAACGTGCCGGGCTGGGGGCTGTGGCCCAGCGCATGGATGTTCTGGGTGTGCGGCCGCGTCGCATGGTCTGCCGATGCCGGCAGCGCCATACCCAACACCAGGGCCAAGGCCGCCATGAGGCTGAACACCGTCCAGCGGATAGGAGATCGTAGGGTTCGAGGTCCCACGCCACCCACCTCCTTGTGGGTCAACGACAAGGCCGTCGACGCTGGCGTGCGGGCGGGCCACGCGCAAGCCCAGGCCCGGACCACATGGCGAGCGGGCAGACCACGTGGGCAGCGGTCGGGCGCCAGATGGTGTCGGGTGGCTCAAGCATCGGCGTTTCCATCCGAAGCCAGCCCCTCCTTTGCGTCCTCCCCATACGTGCCGGCGCTACTTCGTCCGCTTCAGGATCCACAGGCCGGAGTTCATGTCGCTTGCGTACACGAGCCTGGTCGAGGGCTCGTAGGCGACACCCCAGACCTGCGTGGTGTTGGTGAGCGTGTTGCGCTGCGCCGGCTTGACCGGGTTCTGCGCGGCCGGCGGCACGAAGTAGGCGACCTCGGTCGGGTTGCGTGGGTCGTTGGTGCTGACCACGCGGACGCCGTCGGTGTACCAGGACAGGTAGACGTCGGTGCCGACCACCAGCGGGTTGTGGATCACGTAGTCGCCCGCGCCGGGGTCGGCCAGGCCGAACGAGTTCGGTGTGTGGAACTCGCCGATCTGCACCGGGTGGGCCGGATCCGACTCGTCCAGGACCCGCATGTACCCCCAGCCCGGCACCGTTCCGGTGCCAAAGCTGGTCTTGCAGAAGTCTTCGTCGGCCGTAAACAGCAGCTTGCGCTGGTCGTCATAGCTGGTTGAATGCGCGTCGCCGTCCTGGTTCGGCTGGTAGCTGAAGCGGCCCAGGAAGCGCGGCTGCCCTGGGTTGGAGATGTCGAGGCTGATGAAGCCCGCGTCCCAGTAGGAGACAAACAGCGTCCTGCCATCCTCGGACGGGTCCATCCCGTGGCCGAACGCGGTCGCGGAGCAGCCTTGCCCCAGCGCCGGGTTCAGCCCGAGATCCTTATGGATGCCGAAGCTGGAGACAAACGCCGGATCTGTCGGATCGGTCACGTCGACGATCCACGCGTCGCCTCGGTGCGCGCGGTCGCGCGGCGTCACCCCGTCGGACTCGAGCTGCTCGGCGCGGGGAACGCTGGCGTAGACGAACGTCCTGCCCAGGTCGTCACGGTCGCCCACCTCCAGCTCATGGAAGCCGCGCGTGCAGCAGCCGGTGTCAAACACCGACAGCAGCCGCGGCGCGGCCGGGCGGGTGACGTCCCACAGGCCCAGCCCGCGCTTGCCGGCGGCCGCCGGATCGGTGCGGAACACGTCGCAGACCTGCAGCCCGACCGCGGCGATGTCGTGGCCGGCGAGCGGGCCGTACCTGGCGGTGTAGACCACGACGTCCTCGTGTGAGGCGCCCGGCACCTCCAGGTTGGCGACCACCGTCGGCCGCGCCGGGTCGCGCGCGTCGACCACGGCGACGCCGCCGCTTGGGCAGAACTGCGGGTGCGAGGAGTCGAAGAAGCCCCAGCGCCCGATGTAGGCGAACCGCTTGTACGCGAAGACATCACCGTTGAAGCCGCGTGTGCCGAGGTCGTGTTGGCCGACGGCGGTCATGTTCAGCGCCGACCCACTCTTCGTGCCGCCGCCGTAGGTCTTTCCAGCCGAATCCAGGAAGTGCTGCTCGTTGGGGAGTAGCTCGTCGTTTGACGCTGCGACCGAGAATGGGGCCACAGCCAGCACCACGGCCGCAAGGACGAGCGCGATCAACACCCTCCGCATGTCTTCCCCCTCACTGGTGGACGGCGGTGCTGGTTGGCCCGCTGGCGCTGCTGGCCGTGGTGCGCAGCGGCCCACCGCTGGCACCCGAGACCGTCGCCTGGCTGGCCTCGCACGCTGCCAGGCGGCTTGTGCCCGCCAGTTCCTGACCGGCCAGGGTCAGATCGTAGGGACCGGCCCCCGTGCCGGGGGCCGGTATGGCGAGCCGCGTGGTCGGCGATCTACAGCTACCCGTCAATCGTCTGTGGGTTGAGGTGGTCAATTGTGGCGCTCGGCCTTCCGACTCTGGCGCGGAACACCACGAACCCCCTGGCAGAGTTAGGGTTATGGACCCCATCCGACGCGTAGACGGGCACCCCGGGCCCGGTCTTGAACGTGGGGCCCTGGTAGGGGTATGCGGACCAGTTGTCCGAGCCCGTTGGCCCGAACGGCGCCATGTCGTAGAACGCGATCTCCTTCGGGGCACTCGGGTTGGTGAAGTCGATCACGTCGACGCCGCCCATGTACCAGGCGTTGACCAGCAGGTCCTTGTGCACGCCCATGATGGGCATCCCCATGTGCGCCGAACAGTAGGCGCCCGGCTCGGGCCGTAGGTCCCCGACCTGGAACTCGCTGAGGAAGGCCCCAGTGGCCACGTCAGAGAAGAACATCCGGCCGGTCTTGTGGGTTCCGGCCGGGTGCCAGGCCCTCGCCGCCCAGTCCGTCGTAGGCGGGCACTCGTTCCCCGTGGTGGGCGCGAAGGACTCGTCGACCCAGTTCACCACGGTGCCGTCGTTGTTGAACACGGCGGAGTGGAAGAAGTCGACCGCTCCAGGGATGTTGCCGGTGCCGCCGGAGCTGACCTCGTCGTCGGCGATCAGGATGGGGTGGGCCGTGTCGGGAATCCCGTTCTCGTCGATCCGCCACACCTGGCCCTGCTCAGCGCATGCCCCTGCGGCTAGCCTCAGCCGGACGTGGACGGCGATGTCGTGGCAGGCCCGGGCGGCTGGCTCGAGGACGCCCGGCGCGCAAGCCCCAGGCCCGCGCTCGCACCAATCGATCTGGTTGTCCGGGTCCCCCGGATAGTTGATGGGCGGCTCGGCGATCTCGTGCGCCGCTGCGGGGTTGCCGAGGGGTACCTCAAGGACCTGGATCACCCCGTGGAGCGGGTCCCTGCCAACCCTCGGACCGTTGACCTGACCGCAGGTCGGGCCTGGCCGCAACGGATACGACGACACGTACACCAGCAACCGGTTGTCATCCAGGTCCGGCCATGCGGTGATGGTGTGGGCGCCGCAGTCGGTGTACACGGCCTGGACCTGTTGGATGGTGGCGAAGGGGTTCGCCGGGTTATCGCTCAGGGTGAAGACCCGCACTCCTTCCCAGCCGGTGGGGTCGTCGTGGGCCGCCCGAGCGGCCCCACACTGCGGGCCCGCCATGGTCCGGTCCACGGCCAGCAGGAGCAGGTCGGGGATCCCATTGCTGTTTCGGTCCCACAGGATGGGGTCAGCCTGGAGGCCGTCACACGGGAAGTCCACCAGCAGTTGGGGACCAGCCGGGTTGGAGATGTCGAAGATCCGGAATCCTCCCACCGGCCGGTCGTTGCGGTAGTAGCCGTGGACGGCGTACTTCCCCCAGAAGGCGAGATCCGAGTTGATGCTGGAGTTGGGTGAGGTGAAGAGGAGATCCATCTTGTCGTGCCGGTCGGCGTTATGGGTGGCCCCCGCCGGGAAGGCCCAGCCCGCCAGCACGAGCGCCAGTACGCTCGGGACGATGAACCTGACGAACCTTCGCATGCACTCACCTCCGTTGGCGATGAATCATGCGGGCAAAGAGACCTCCGGACGCCCTGTCGGGTCCGGGGGGTCCGAGCTCGGCGCATCACCTCCCCTGGTGCTGCTGCCGCAAACCGGGATGGAGCCCCTGGGCAGCCTTCTATCCAAGCCCGCGCCCGCAGCCAAGTCAATGATCGACATTGAGACCGAGCCGGTCTGCCCGGTGCCAGATGTGGGCAGACGCCCCAACCGGTGAAGCCGCTCGTCTGCGGCGGATGAGCTGCAGGAACTGGGTCAGCAGGAGATGGAGCCGAGCGTCCCGAAGAACAGCAGGGGCGCGGTGGGTGTTGGCGGCGGAGAACGCCCGGGAGCGGAAAACAGCATTGCGGTAGGCTGGTGCGGTGCACAGGGGCCGCCCGTTCGAAGCGATCGTTGTCGCCGGTGCTGTGGGGGCGGGACTTGTTCTGTCCCACTGGCTGGCCTACCTGATCGCGGTTCCCCACGCCCACGAGCGGGCACGGCTGCTGGAGAGCACCGGCCACGGGTACTGGCCTCTCGCTGCCGCGGCTGCCGCTGCCTTCGGTCTGCTGGCCCTCGTGGTGACGGGGTCACGGGCCGTGGCCCAGGCGCGTGATGCCGACTTGGGTCAGCGGCGGCTTCCCCATATGGTGGCCCGCCTGGCCCGGATGCAGCTCCCCGCGTTCGTCCTGCTCGAGGCGATCGAGCGCCTCGCCTCCGGGACAGCGGACCTCGACTTTGCCCTGCAGGCTCCCTTCCTGGTGGGCTTGGGGATTCAGCTCATCGTTGCGATCGTCCTTGGGGTCTTGCTGTCACGGTTCGCGCGTGCGGTCGCACGAATCGCCCGCATCCTCCTGCGGCGCAAGCCCCCCGTCCGGTCTCCGGCGTTCCTCCCTCCCGCCGGACCCGCCACGATGCCCGCGCGCCTGCTCGGCCTGGCTCCGGCGGGCATCCGGGGCCCTCCCGCCTCCTGATCCGCGCTCCCTCCAGCTGAACTCCGACGGAACCGCGTCCGGGGGCGCGGAGCGTTCGCGCAGGGTTATCGAGCGGGCTGCATTCCAGGAGGGGTGCGGAGTGAAACGCGGTGTGAAACAACGGGTGCAGATGGACTGTCCCGGTGGGGGTTCTGACCTGTCCTGGCAGGACCGTCGCGATGTCAGCTGAGGTCGGTGTCGGGTTCGTCGACCAAGTCAGGCTGCGGGAGTGCATCGAAGCTCAATGCTGTCCGTGGTGCGGTCGGGCGGGGTTGCGCTCGCTGGCGAACCACACGGTCACAGCGCATCAAATCTACGCCCATGAGCTTCGTGAACTGGCAGGGCTGCCTGCTGACGCGCCGCTGTGCTCTCCGGCCCTAAGCGACTGCCACCGCGACTTGGCTCGCGAGCAAGACACGAGTCGATGGCTGCATCGACCGGAGGTCTTGGCCGCCGCGGCCGCCACCCGCGAAGCCAACTATGACGACCAGCAACGCAGACGTCGTGTTACGCAGCTGAACGCCGTGCGCCCGAAGGCCATCGAAGCATGGCGGCGCTCGCTCCAAGCAGAGAAGGACAACCCTGAGTTGGCGGCAGCTCAGAGAATCTCTCGTTCGAAAGCTCAAAGAAAATTCCGCGTGGGTCAGGAATGCCCGATCTGTGGCGCCTGGTTCTGCTCTGTCGTTCCTCCTGGTCGGGACTACCGGCAGCGCACGTTCTGCAGCGATCGCTGCCGCCGCGAGGCGATCCGCCGCGTTCGCAGACGAACGTGGGTGCGCCGCACCCTCGAACCGTTGGTGAACCAGCCGTCGCACCCCCCTCCCCGCACGGGGCGTCACGGGCCGCCCCAACAATGAAACGGGTGATGCCCAAGGGCGGCCAGTGGATCGCCCCGGCCGGACGTTCAGGCCGATCTCAGCAGCGCCGCGGTTGGCTCTGCATGCGGCCGTAGCGGACCAGCGCGCCCCCAGGTTCGCGGGCGCCGACGGCGCCGTCGGGTGGCGAGGCGGCCAGGTGTCGACCCAGCCGCGGGGCCCTCAATTCCTTCTGCAATGGACTGACTTGCCTACTTCTTGAGTTTCACGGGTTCGTACCCTTTCGCCGTTGACGCGGCATCCTCCCGAAACGTAGATTGCTCCCAGCTTCAAGGTGCCCGTGGAGAGGGCCCTGGAGAAGGGGGGAACAACGATGTCCTTCCGGAGAAGCTTCCTCGTGCCGGCGGCTGCGCTCATCCTGGTGCTGTGGGCCGGCGCGGCGGGAGCGTCGATCCCGCCCGATGCGCTCGCCTCTGACCCCGCCGACGGGCCGGCGGTCGCCGACGACCAGCATGGCGGCACGGGCGGCCATCTCCCGCCCTCCAGCGCCAACGTCGACCTGGTCGGCAAGCTTCGGCTGACGAACGTCACCGGCGGCATCAGCGACGTCGGCGCGTTCGGCCACTACGCCTACCTCGGCGCGTTCAACCCCGAATGCGCGGGACGGCCGGGCGCGCAGGGAACCGGCGTGCACATCGTCGACATCACCGACCCAGCTAGCCCGACCAAGGTGGGCTTCCTTCCGGCCCACCCGAACTCCTATGTCGGGGAAGGCGTCCACATCATCCACATGGCCACACCGGCCTTCACCGGCGACCTGCTGGTGCACAACAATGAGCCCTGTGATTCCGGCCAGCCGTTCGAGGGCGGGGTGTCGCTGTGGAACGTCAGCAACCCGCTCGCGTCGGCGAAGCTCGCCGGCGGCGTGGGCGACTCCACGCCAGCGATCTCGCCCAACATCAACGGGGTGCACTCGGTGCACAGCGCGTTCGCCTGGTACGTGCCGGGCACGAACCCGCCGACAACCGGCAGGGCGTACGTGATGATGGCCGACAACCAGGAGGTCGCCGACGTCGACATCCTCGACATCACCAACCCGGCGGCGCCGGTCATGGCCTCCGAGACCGGCTTCAACGACTGGCCGGCGGCCCAGTCGCCGCTGGCCAACGGCGACACGGTCTTCAACCACGACTTCCAGGTCAAAAAGATCGGGACGCGGTGGATCGCGCTCAACTCCTACTGGGACGCCGGCTGGGTGAAGCTGGACGTGACCAACCCGGCGGCACCGGTCTTCATCAACGACTCGGACTACCCCACGCCTGACCCGCTGACCGGCTTTGCGATCCCGGAGGGCAACGGGCACCAGGCGTGGTTCAGCTCCAACAACCAGTTCATCCTGGGCACCGACGAGGACTTCTCGCCGACCCGCACCAACTGCCGCATCGAGACGGGTTCGGACGCCGGTGCCACGCCGTGCGGCGAGTTCGGCTGGACGGTCCCGCTCTCCCAGCAGTTCCCTAGCGGCTTCTCGGGTACGACGGTGTGGGGCGGCTCGGGCTGCGAGGAGGACGTCGACGGCAACGGCACCGGCGACCGCGCCGAGGTGCTGGCCAACCACACCAAGGCGCAGACCGGCGCCGACGCGATCGTGTTCAGCCGCGGCACCTGCTTCTTCTCCAAGAAGGTCGAGACCGGCGAGCTCGCCGGCTACAAGCTCGTCCTGGTCGGCCAAAGCCACACCGGCAGCCGCAACGGACTGCTGCCCGACAGCTTCATCTGCGGCGGGCAGGGCAGCCCCGTGCTCGGGCAGGCGTCGGGCTCCTGCATCGGCCACCGGGCCATGCACCAGCTGTTCAACGATGCGCCCGCCTACACCGGCGGGGACACGCTGGACATGCCGGCCAAGGGCACCCTCGGCGCGCGCCTGTTCGCCCAAGGCGGCGTGTTCGACGGCTGGGGCTACGTCCACCTGTTGAACGCCACCACGCTCAAGGAGATCGACGCCTATGCGGTGCCGGAGGGGTTGGACCCGGCCTTCCAGTCCGGCTTTGGGAACCTCACCGTTCACGAGGTCCAGACCGATCCCCGGGCCAACGTGAATCTGGCCTATATCTCCTACTACGACGCGGGCTTCCGGGTGGTCAAGTTCGGCAAGAACGGCATCCGCGAGGTCGGCCACTTCATCGACCAGGGCGGCAACGACTTCTGGGGGATCGAACCGATCCAGTCCGACCGCGGGCAGCCGCTGGTGCCGGCCAGCGACCGCGACTTCGGCCTGTACCTGTTCCGCTACACCGGCGAATAGCCCCACGCGCAGAGGAGCAACCGACGCCGGCCCCTGACGGGGCCGGCGTCGCCGATTCGACGGTCTTCCGCAGGGCCTGGCCCAATGGGTGGGAGGTCGGCGGCCCGCGCCGACCTCCCACCCATTCGGCTACCTACTCCGCGCTTTTTGCGATGCGGAGCGCGTCGCCGAGGTTCGAGTTCCCCTCCAGGAAGCGGATCGGGTCGACCTCGTCGGCGCGGGGCCCGGTATAGCCATTGCGGATGTCGACGACGTAGATCAGGCCATCCTTGATGATCGGGAAGCTCCACATCACGACCTTGTTCGGCCCGCGGGACAGGGCGGCGCTGTTGCATTGAGCGATGACCCGGTCCGATGCCCTCCACTCGGGCACTCAGACGCGGCCGATCATGGCCACGATCGAGTGGTTCAAGTGCTTCTTTGGCGCCGTTTACGAGGGAGAGCCTCCATTTTGCTCGGCTCCGCCCATGCCTTCGCCGGGTAGCGGGGACGCATTACTGCGCCCCCGCCCCCTCAGAGCCGTACGTGAGGTAGGGTAGGCCGCCGACGAGGTGCCAGGTGACCTGGTCCTTTTTCGACGGCCCCCTCCGAACCGGACGTGCCCGGTTTCCGTGGCATCCGGCTCTCCAGTGCTCATCGTGGATGCCGTGGGACGTCCGGCGTGGATGTCCTCATGCAGGTTCCACGAGTGATCCTCAGTACGGTTGCGGCGTCTCGCATCCGTGTAGACGGCTCTCCCGTCCTCCCTGGCAGGGCGTGACTCCTGCGACTACTACGGACCCTCCGTGACCATAGGGCTCGCGCCCCGTAGGCCATCCCGAATTCCTCTATGCGCCAGACGTATCGAGCGTGACGTAGGCGTCCCAGTCCGTCCCCTTAAACGGGCTCGCTGCCCGTCGCCCACCGGCCGGGAGGTTGGGATGGCGAAACTCGGAACCATCTGATGCCGGTGGCCCCGACCGCAAACGCCGTGTCGGGAGGTGTGACGTTTCCACCACTGGAGACTGGGATTCAGGCAGTCTGGCCTTTGCCGTATCACGCGGGCCTTGCACGGCAACGCCTTCGGCGTCTCCACTGCGTTCCGCGCTTTCCCGCCATGCTGTGGTCCCCTTCGCGGTTTCCCGTCTGGGTCAGGCGGGTGGCCCAGAGGTCACCTCCTCCCGAACCTCTGCCCCCTACGGGGGCGATCCAGCGCCGAGTTAGACGGCGCACGGTCGCCCCTCATACGGCTCAAGCAAGCCCCGAAGGCTCGCGGGCAGACAGAAGTGCTGGACGGCCGTCGGCGCCGAGGGTGCGGAGTCGGCGGCAGTGGGTGTGCACCAGGCGTGGAAGGGTGGGTTCGTCCGGAGTGCCGCCGGCCGCTTCGGCGATGACCGCGTGGTTGCGGATCGCCTGGCGGACGGCCCTGAACCACTGCTCCCACGCATCGGGATGTTGTGGCTCATGGTCGGCGTGCAGCAGCAGGGTCCCACACAGCGGGCAGCGGCCGTCTTGCGCCTGGAGCAGACGCAGGATGGTGCCACCCAGCGGGGGCCTTGTGCGGCAGCGCTGTTTGGCCCAGAAGTCGGCCAGGGCCGGATCGTCGACCGATGCCGTTCCTGGCACCATCCGGTGCCGGACGATGGGCGTCCAGGCGAACTTGGTGAGGTAGCGGCCGCTGCCACGGTCGCCGAAGACCCACCGGTCCTGCCTGGAGGTGTTGAACTCGCCGAAGTGCCGGGTCGCGACCCAGCGTTTCGGCTTGTTCGGGTGGGAGTGTCTGGCCCACTTGTAGGTCAGTCTCCACAGGTGGTGGTCCAGCGAGGCGAACGCTCGTTTGGAGACACCGATCCGGTAGTAGGCGGCCCAGCCCTTGATGATCGGGTTGAGCCTGGCGATCACTGCTTCGGCGTTGGCAAAGGTGCCCAGTGCTGCGAGCAGGTGAGCGTGGCCGATCCGGTCGAATGCCGCTTGCAAGTCGGCGTCAAGCGCCCACAAGCGTTTGGCGTTCTTGCCGCTCGCCGTCGTGTGGATGGCGACGATCGCGTCATGACAGCCGCGACCGGGACGAAACCCATAGGTCCTCGGCCCGAACCGCGCCTCCCACTCGGGTTCCAGTGCGCCCAGTACCAGCGCCTGAAGCGCCCTGTCGGCGATCACGGGAATCCCGAGCGGACGCTGTTTCCCATTGCTCTTCGGTATATACACGCGCTTGACGGGCTTGGGTCTCCACGGGGCGGCGCGATGCTGCATCCAGTCGGCCAACTCGGCCTTTGCCTTCGGCAGCAGCGCGGTCCGTCCGTCGATGCCCGCCGTCTTGCGACCAGCGTTTTGCTCCGTCACCCGCCGCACGCTCGCCAGCATGTTGGCGCGGGAACGCAGCATCAGCTTCTGCAGATTACGGACCTTGGCCAGGTCTCCTGCCTGCGATGCCGTGAAGATCCGCTGCCGTAGACGCCGTACGTCGTCCTCGACCTGCCGCCAGTTGATCAGCGACCAGTCGGTGACCTCGCCCTCCGGTCCGTTCACCACACCCAGCCCGGATGCGACCGGATCGGGCGATGCCGTCTCGGCCGCGTAGCTCGTCATGGTGTCCAACTTGCCCTTCGGTTCCGGTGTCATCAACAGTCGAGCTCCACAGGCTCACCAGATCCACGTCAGCACCCTTTCGGGTCGGAGCATCAGCCCTATCCGGCCAGTTATGCAGGTGCCGCCGATGGAGGTCGGCCATACAGCACCCGGTTTCCTGTTTCCTTTCGGCCGCCGGCATTTGCTTGTTGGATCTTCCTGCGCCCGCTGAGGATTGGCCTTCCTTACGGTCGACTTACCAGGCGGTTTGGCCGCCAGGACCTCATCGGGGTTGTCGTGTTCCGCATGAGCGAGATGCGACCGGGTTGGGTGTCCTCTGAACCCCGGGGACGGCGGTGCGCTCCCGGCTGGCGAGCACGGGCCCAGCCGGCGCCTGCCGCTTTGCTGCGGCCAGTCCCTACCACCCGCTGGTGCTTCCCATCGGCGGGAGCTTGCATGACGAGGCATCATCGAGGATTCACTTGCATTCACCCGTCCGGTCTTCCCCGGCCTGTAACCCCCGGATGGGACGAGGGTCCTTGGGCCTTTGACCTCAGGCTTCGCACCCCGCGGTTACCCGCGACGCACGCTGAGGCGGGGACAGGCCCTGCACACTGGCCTGGGACCACCCCTCGACATCAGTCGAGTCTCCCTGGTGGCATCCACTCCTCTCAAGCGACCTCACGTCGCAACGGCTCAATGCAACAGTCCCCAGGGGTTCACCGACCTTCACAGCTACCTCGCGGCGCGCGCCCGGCAGCAGGCCAGTCCCGCGCAG
>WNGA01015392.1_pt1 | contig 12372 bp, 5 predicted proteins | sample 5400061 | NCBI WGS metagenome assembly WNGA01 (sample SAMN13153366, study PRJNA577476) | soil metagenome | isolation source: 100 cm soil or saprolite under grassland replicate 2 | place: USA:California | collected 2016-06-15
CCTGGAATCGTCCGCCGGCAGGAAGACCTTGACTCTCAACCATCAATCTTTTGCGTCCGCTCATGATTGTGATGATGATGGCGAGCACGCCGTCACTGAATGCTTCCAGTCGGTTCTTTTGCATGAGCGAAGAATAGCAAAGCGGGCGGTCACGGTCGCCCCAATGCGCGCCCGGCGGACGTCGCGCGCCCGTCCGGGAAGATCCGGCCAGGTCCCAGCTTCTTCACCGCGTCATGAGTGTCTGACTCCTTGCCTGGACTTCGGGAGTTCTTTTTTGGACAAAACAAATAGAGACTTGTCTTCTCCGTACGGCGCGCCCAAAATCGGGAAGTGTCTGGCGTAAGAAAATGTGTAGCGAACGTTTTACTTGCGCACCTCATTGCTGGCGTATTTTGTCCGTTGGAAGCGCAGACGCCGCCCCCCCAGGCAACGACCACCACCGATCTTTCACTCGAGGACTTCCTGCGGCGCGTGCTCCGGCGCAACGAGACGCTGCAGACCAAGCTGCTCGATTTCGAGGCCAATCGGCGGAGATACGACGCCGAGCGCGGCGTATTTGAACCCGAACTGGTCGGCTCCGGCTCGCACGAGGTCAACAACCGCCAGAACACGGCCGAACAGTCCCAGGCCGCACAGAGTTCGGTCTTCCATGAAACGAACAATATTTACCAGGGAGGGCTGGAATCTCTGGTGCCGAGCGGCGCCCGCGTGCGCCTGGGGTATACGTTGCGTGATCTGCGAAACAATCTCCAGGCCAATCCCTTTCTTCCGAACCGGGGCGCCACCAATGGCGAGTACCAGACCTTCTTCGGCATCACGGTCAACCAGCCGTTGCTGAAGAATTTTGGTTTTGCGGCCACGATGGCGGGGACCCGGCTGGCGGCGCTTTCCTCGAAGATCGCCTTCCAGGAATACCGGCGGCAATTGATGACGGTCGTTTCGGCGGCCGAGGCGTCGTATTGGAACCTTTACCTGGCCCAGGAACAGGTGCGCTTTTTTCACGAATCGGTCAAAACAGCGGAGACCATCCTGGTTGACAACCGCGCCCGGTGGCAGACGGGAAAAGGCTCCGAATTGGAGGTGCTGGAAGCCGAGGCCGGCCTGGCGCTGCGCCGTTCCAAGCTCAGCGAAGCGGAACAGAAGCTTTACGAGGCGGTCGGCCATGTCGTCTCGCTGTACTCGGAGCCGCTCTCCTCGACCAACGCGATGGTGCGGGCGGTGGACCCGCCGCAATTGGGGAGCGACCCGCCCCAATACGATGATCTGCGCGAAACGGCTTTCGGGCTGAATCCCGATTACCTGATCCAGCGGCACAAGCTCCAGCAAGAGTCGGTCAAAGTTTCTTACGCCCGCAACCAGCGCCTGCCGGAACTCGATTTGAAGAGCAGTTACGGCTTGAATGGACTGGGCAATTCGCCCGCCGCATCCTGGAAGGATGTCGAGGGGCAGGATTTTCCTTCGTGGACCGTCGGCCTGGAGATGCGCATCCCGCTGGCGGGCGGGGCAAAGGTCCGCAACGAACTGAGCGCCGCGCAATTGCTGGCGAAATCGGCGGCGATCGCTCTGCGGGACCTCGAGTTGCAGATCCTCAACGGCCTGGATACCACCCGGCGCAAGATCAAGAGCGCTCGGGACGGCGTGGCGGGTTACCGAACCACCGTGACCTTCAGCCAAAGCCTGCTGGATTCCGCGCTGGAACGGTTGTCGGTGGGCAAGATCGAAAGCCGCAAGGTGCTGGAGGCTGAAGCCGACCTGTTGGAGGCCAGGACCTCGCTGGTGGAAGCGTTGGTGCAGTACCAGCGGGCGTCGCTGGAACTCCAATTGGTGGCCGGCGCCGTTTTGAAACAACGCAACCTGGAGATCAGCCAGGCGCAACTCGGAGAGACCACCCGGGAGTTCGTGACCGGCGGACGAATCAGCGACGAGCAATATCACCACGTCCTCCGCGAAGTGCAGCTTCTCTATCAGAACAACCAGGAGCGCGGCGAAACTCCCGAAGTCCAGAGGCTGCGACGTACGCTGCGACAGAAACTGGAGGAATTAAATCCGGGCCGGGGCCAGGCAGCTCCTCCGCCGGGCGACAGCCCGCTGTTCCGGCAATTACGACGATTGCTGCATGATAAAATCAGGGCGCTGGAACTGGAAGAGGATGGCAATTCGAAAAATGAAATGCCCGGCCTGCCCCGTTAAAAGGATGGCGCGCGGAGCGGGCATTGTGTTAAAAAACAGTTCGGACGCAGACGGGGATTGAAACCAATGAGCAAGCAACTTGACTGGCGGGGTTTTGTTCGCTTCGGACGGGCAACCCCTGGCGCGGCGCGGGCGACGAGCGCGACGCGGCTCGTTCTGTTGAGCCTGGCCCTGGCGGCTGCCGGCCTTGTCCCGGCGCAAGCGGCGGAAACGCTTTCGTGCATCGGCATCACCGAGCCGGTGTTTGATGTCACCCTGAGCTTTCCGGTTCCCGGCATCATCACGGTCCAGAAATTCAGGGAAGGTGATTTCGTTCCGACCAACGCGGTGATTCTCGAACTCGACAATCGGTTGGAGGAACTCGAAGTGGACCGCCGCAAACTCGTCATGGAGAACCGCAAAACGGACTGGGAAGGCACCCGGACTCTGTTCGAGAAGTCCAAGTCGATCAGCAAGGAGGAACTGGAAAAGCGGGAGCTGGAATACCGGGTCGCCGCGGCGGACTACGAAACCGCGGCCGAACAATTCCGGCGGCGACGGCTCTGCGCGCCGGGAGCGGGCGTGATCGCGGAGATCAGCCTGCGGGTGGGCGAGGCGTGTGCGGCCTACCAGCCTGTCGCCCGGCTGGTGGACACCCGCCAATGCTATTTCGTCAGCAACGCCGAAGCCAAAGCGGCGGCCCGCTTGAAGTCGGGCCAGCCTGTTGACCTGGAAATCGAGGACCCGAAGACGCCGCTCAAAGTCCGCGGCAAAATCATTTTCCTGTCGCCGGTGGTGGACTCGGCGAGCGGGTTGCAGCGGGTCAAAGCGGTGTTTGACAACCCGGACGGGAAGGTTCGCCCCGGGCTGGCCGGCAAAATGATTGTCGAGTAGGCGTCATGTCGCACGAATCACGAACCACCCAGCCGAGGCTGGCCAAGGCCCTCGAACAACTGGTTCAACTGCGCGGATATACCGGGCCGCCCAAGGATTTCTGGCCGCGCTATCTGGAGGCCATGCAGCAACTGACCGCGGCCGACCATGGGGTGCTCCTGGTCCGCAACCCCGATCAACCCTGGCGGCGCATGCTGGACTGGCCGGTCGATTCGACACCCTCGCGCATGTTGACGGCATTTTTCACCCACCTCAATGAAGTCGCCGACCGCGCCGCGCGCGAGGGCGGGTTGATGATTCCGCTCGAAGCGAAGGCGGGGCCGGCCGCCGGCAATTTCGTTGTAGCTTGCCGTTTGGACCTTTCGCAGGCGCAAAAGGAGGAATGTGTTGTGGCCGCGCTGCTTTCGGAAATGAACGAACCCGACGCCCGCGAGGCGTTGCTGCGGCTGCGCCTGGCCGGCCACGCGCCGGAGTCCTACCAGCTCAACCTGGCCACGCGCCAGGCGCGGGCCGACGTGGAAAAATTCGCCGCGGCGTTGGACCTGGCCTTGGCAGTCAACGTCGAGAAACACTTTCTGGCGGCGGCGCTCGCGTTTTGCAACGGAGTGGCCACCCGATTCTATGGCGATCGCGTCAGCCTGGGTTGGCTGGAAGGAGGCTATATTCGACTGCGCGCGATCAGTCGCACGGAGAAGTTCGATCGCCAGATGGCCGCCGCCAGGGCGCTCGAGGTGGCCATGGAAGAGGCGCTGGACCAGGACGAAGAGGTCGTGTGGCCTCCACCCGAAGGGGCCACCGCCGTTTCGCGCGACCACCAGCAGTTCGCGGAAGATCAAAAGATCGGGCACGTCGGTTCGTTGCCCCTGCGCACGGACAAAAAACCAGTGGCCGTCGTGACGTGCGAGCGTCAGGGGGCGCCGTTTTCCTTGACCGAACTTCAGCAGTTGCGCCTCGCGTGCGATCTGGTGACGCCTCGGTTGGCGGACCTGCAGCGCCGGGACCGCTGGTTCGGCGCGCGCTGGGCGACCACGGCCCGGGAACAGTGCGCCAAACTGATCGGGCCGGAGCATACGTGGGCCAAACTGCTGGCCCTGCTCGTCGCGGTCTTGCTCGGGCTGCTTTTCTTCCTGCGCGTGCCTTACCGGGTCGAGGGCAATTTTTTGTTGCGGAGCGATGAACTGGCGCATCTGACCGCGCCGTTCGACGGCTATATCGACCAGGTTTTGGTGCGGCCAGGCGATGCGATCAGCGAAGGCGCTCCGCTGCTGCGTTTGAAGACTTCGGAACTCGAATTGGAGGAATCCTTCGCGCTTGCCGACCTGAATCGCTACCAGCGGGAAGCGGAGAAAGCCCGCGCGGCCAGGTCGCTGGCCGAGATGCGGATTTCGGAGGCGATGTCCGACCAGGCCAGGGCCAGGTTGGAAATGGTGCGTTATCGCATCAGCCAGGCCGTCATCAAGGCGCCGTTCGCCGGCGTGATCGTCGAAGGCGACCCGCGGGAACGGCTGGGGGCCCCGGTCAAGGCGGCCGATGTGCTCTTCCGACTCGCCCGCATCGACACGCTTTACGTGGAAGCCGAAGTCAATGAGCGCGACGTGCATGAAATCCTCGGCCGGTCCACGGGCGAGATCGCGTTCGTCAGCCAGCCGAAGCGGAAATATCCGGTCCACATCACGACCGTCGAACCGGCGGCGGTGCCCAAGAACGAAGCAAACGTGTTTCTGGTGCGCTGCGCGGTCGAAAGCGGACCGCAACCGTGGTGGCGGCCGGGAATGAGCGGCGTGTGCAAATTCAACGTCGAGAAACGGACGCTGTTCTGGATTCTCACCCATCGCACGGTGGATTTTCTGCGGCTCAAACTTTGGTGGTGACACGGGTAGCCCCCTTTTGTTTTTGCGCATGCATTGGGAACCCCTCACCCGTCCTTCGGACACCCTCTCCCCCAGTGGGGGAGAGGGACGGGGTGAGGGGGTGCGTTGGTTCCTGGAAAGCCGCCACGTAATAAACCATGCCTGAAGCCACCTTCAGCGAATCCTGGTACCGCATTGCCAGCCAGCGCATTTATCTGCGCGCGGGCGTGCTGGCGCGACGCCAGAATTATCGCGGCGAGCGATGGATCGTTTTACAAAATCCCTTCAGCAACCAGTATTTCCGGCTGCGCCCCGCCGCCTATGAGTTTGTCGCCCGTCTGCGTCCCGAGAAATCCGTTCAGGAAGTGTGGCAGGAGGTGGTCAATAAATTCCCCGATGAAGCCCCCGGCCAGGAGGCCGTGCTGCAACTCCTGGCGCAACTTTACTCCGCCAACCTGCTCCATTACGACCAGGCGTCCGACAGCGCGCAATTATTCGAGCGGTTCAAGAAACGCCGACAACGCGAGATCACCGCGCGGCTGCTGAACTTGATGTTCATGCGCTTTCCCCTGCTGGACCCGGACCGGTTTCTGGTGAAAACGATGCCCGTGGTCGGGAAGTTGATCAGCCCGTTCGGCGCCGCGCTCTGGCTCGTGGTGGTGGGGTTCGCATTGAAGGTCGTGGCCGACAATTTCCCGGCGTTGCGCGGACAGGGCCAGGGCGTGCTCGCGCCGGAAAACCTGTCGCTGCTTTACCTGGCTCTGGTGCTGATCAAGACCCTGCACGAGTTCGGTCACGCGTATTTCTGCCGCAAATTCGGCGGCGAGGTCCATGTGATGGGCGTGCTGCTGATGATTTTCACGCCCTTACCTTACATGGACGCGACTTCGAGTTGGGGATTTCGCAGCCGATGGCAGCGGGTGTTGGTCGGCGGGGCGGGGATGATCGTGGAACTGTTCGTCGCCGCGCTGGCCACCTTCGTCTGGGCAAAAACCGGCCCGGGAACCCTCCACAGTCTGGCCTACAACATGATGTTCGTGGCCTCCGTTTCCACGTTTCTGTTCAACGCCAACCCGCTGCTCCGTTTCGACGGTTATTACATTCTTTCCGACCTGATCGAGATTCCGAACCTGACCCAGCGGGCCGGCCAGCAGTTGCGGCACCTGGCGGAGCGATACCTTTTCGGGGTGAAGAAATCCGAAAGCCCGGCCAACACGCGGGCCGAAGCGGTGTGGCTGGTGATTTTTGGAATCGCCAGCGGCATCTACCGCATCATTGTGTTCGGCGGTGTGTTGCTGCTGGTGGCGGACCGGTTCCTGATTCTCGGTCTGATCATGGCCCTGGTTTGCCTCATTTCCTGGGTCACGGTGCCGACCGGGAAGTTCATTCATTACCTGGCTGCCAGTCCGCGCCTGGACCGGGTGCGCTGGCGGGCGACCGCGGTGACGCTGGGTCTGTTGGGGTTGCTGTTGGTGCTGCTCGCGGTGATCCCCTTTCCCAGTCACTTCCGAGCACCGGGCGTGGTCGAGGCCCGGGAACGCACGGAAGTCGTCAACGAGGTTTCCGGGGTCGTGCAAAAGATTCTGGCGCTGTCGGGCACTCGCGTGTCGCGCGGTGAACCGCTCCTGCAACTGAGCAGTCGGGAGCTGGAACTGGACCTGGCCGATACTCTCGGCCGGTACGCGGAAACGGAGGCCCGTCTTCGTCAGGCCCTGAGCCGGACCAACGCGGACCTGATGCCTCTGGCGAGCCGGCTGGAATCCATCACCAATCGATTGGCGAAACTTTACGCGGACCAGGCCGCCTTGACTGTGAGGGCGCGCCACGAGGGAATCTGGGTGGCGCCGCGCATCCGCGAATTTCCCGGCCGCCGAGTGGAACGCGGCACGCCACTCGGCATGGTTGTTGACCCGGGTTCCTTCGAGTTTGTGGCGACCGTGGCGGAGACCGATGCCGATGCCGCGTTCGCCCGCCGGCCGCGCAAAGGCGAGGTCCGCGTGCGCGGCCAGGCCGGCGTCGTGCTGGACGTCTCCCGCTGGAAAGTCATCCCCGGCGGAAAACAAACGCTCCCATCGCCGGCCCTCGGCTGGGTTGCCGGGGGCGAAGTGCCGGTTTCTCCCACGGAACCCACCAAGGCCAAAGAACCGTTCTTCGAAGTGCGCGCAGAACTGCCCTCGAGGCAGGGAGTGGCCTTGTTGCACGGTCGCTCCGGCAAAATACGCTTCGATCTGGCTGCCGAGCCGCTGCTTCCGCGCTGGCTGCGGCGTCTGCGGCAACTGTTGCAGAAACGCTATCAGTTATGATCACTCCAAGTCAGGCCTATCGCCGACTGGACTACCGGTCCCCGCCCCATCTGCTCAAGGGGCTGGACGCGACCCTGCACGGTATCATTGGCGTTTACCAACGCCGCGCCCGGATCCTGAACGGCCTTCGCCGGCAGGCCGAACTGATTAACGCGCAGGCCGGGAAATGGGCGGCGCTCCAGGACCATGAACTGCACGAGCGGTTGATGGAGTTTCGCGGACGTTTTCGCTGCGGCGGCCGGGGAGTTGAGGCATTGGTGATCCCGGCCCTGGCCGGGATTCGCGAGGCGGCGAACCGCAAACTGGGACTTCGCCCGTTTATCGTGCAACTGATGGGCGCATTGGCGCTGCGGCGGGGTTGCCTGGCGGAAATGGCCACCGGCGAAGGCAAGACGCTCACGGCCGGTCTCGTGGGCGTGCTTGTGGGCTGGACCAAACGCCCTTGTCATATCGTGACGGTCAACGACTACCTCGTCGAACGTGACGCCGAGTGGATGCGGCCCCTTTACGCCTTTTGCGGTGTCCGCCTCGGGTCTGTCACCGGTCCGATGAATCCGATGGAACGATTGAAAGGCTATGATGCCGACGTCACTTACGTGACCAGCAAGGAATTGCTCGCCGATTTTCTGCGGGATCGCCTTCGTCTGGGCCAGCTCGCGCATCCGTCCCGCCGATTGATTCGCGACCTGCTGCGACCGCGTTCGGCCCCCGGCGCCGATGGTCTGGTGATGCGCGGGCTTCACACGGCCGTCGTGGATGAGGCGGACAGTGTGTTGATTGACGAGGCCGTGACCCCCCTCATCATCTCCGCGTCGCAGAAGAATCCGCTGCTGGAAGAGGCCGTCAGCATCGCCCGACAAATTGTCCACTCGTTGGAGCCGGAGAGGGATTATCGCGTCGACCTGCGTTACCGCGAAATCGAGTTGAACAAGGAAGGTCGTGCCCGGCTGGAATCCGCCTGCGCGGATTTGCCCGGACTTTGGCGGGGAACCGAGCGCCGCGACGAATTGATCCGTCAGGCGTTGACGGCGCGGGAGCTTTTTCTGCGCGACAAACAGTACATTGTCGCCGAAGAAAAGATCGTGATTGTGGACGAGTTTACCGGCCGGCAAATGCCGCAACGGAGTTGGCGACAGGGGCTTCATCAGGCGATTGAAGCCAAAGAGGGCCTGGCCATCTCCGACCCCGCCGAAACCATCGCCCGGCTCAGTTTTCAGCGGTTTTTCCGCTGTTTCCACCGGCTCGCGGGCATGACCGGCACGGCGCGCGAGGCGGCGGGCGAGTTCTGGCGAATCTACAGGCTTCCGGTGATTGCCATCCCGACCAACAAACCCTGTATTCGAGAGCGTTGGCCCGACCGTGTATTTCCCGATGAGAACAGCAAATGGCGCGGGATCGTCGCCGAAGCCGAGCGGTTGCACGCCACGGGTCGGCCGATGCTGGTTGGCACCCGCAGCGTTGAGGCGAGCGAAAGACTTGCCGCGCTGCTCGCGGAACGCGGCCTGGAATTCAAAGTCCTGAATGCCGTGCGCCACAAAGAAGAGGCCGGGATCGTGGCTTTGGCCGGTGAACCCGGGCGTCTCACGATCGCGACCAACATGGCGGGCCGCGGCACGGACATTAAACTGGGCCACGGCGTGGCGGCCCTGGGCGGCCTTCATGTCCTGGCGACGGAACGGCACGAATCCGGCAGGGTGGATCGCCAGCTTTTTGGGCGCGCCGCCCGGCAGGGTGATCCGGGCAGCGCGCAAGTCTTCGTCAGCGCGAAGGACGAGTTGATCCGGCGTTACCTCCCGCGTCCGCTGCCTGAGGCTCTGGCCAGCAGCGTTGAACGTCGATTGCCGGGACGGCAGAAAATGGCCTTGGCCTTGTTCGCCCTGGCGCAGCGCAAGGCCCAGCATCTCGCATTCAAGCAACGCCAGGCTGTCCTTGGCGCCGACTCCTGGCTGGATGAGAGCCTGTCGTTCGCCGCGTCGGACGCGGTATGATGTGGCGCCGTGGCGGACGGGTACAATTTTTGTTATAGCTATAACATTTTTTGTACCTTCTTCGGACGAGGATTTGGCTTCGCGCCAGGGTCAGCGCCTCCCGAGAATACACTCGTCAAAAAAAAGAGAACTTTTTGTGAATATCAATTGACTTGTTCCGGGACTGGAGGCAAACTCCACGTCGCAATGAATCGCATTCGGTTTATTTTCGAAGCGATCTCGTTTCCTCAGGTCGGATTGTCAGGGGAATTCCCGACCGAACACACTGCGACCGCGGACATGGCCAGCGGCGCGGATCTGCGCACATCGCGCAGGATTCTCAGGAAAAAAGATCTGCGCACATCGCGCAGGATTCTCAGGAAAAAATTTACTGCATAAGTCCGGCGTGGCGGACTTGCAGGAACAATGGGTCCCGGTCAAAGGTTGCCCGGGGAGGGAGTCGCTTTTTTTGGTCGTGCCGAAAAAGACGGAAATTGAAGATTCCGAAAATTCGTGAGAGGGCCGTTAAAGAAAAGGCGGTTCGAATTAGAGGCACTGGAACCCAGGGTGCTTCTTTCGGGCGCTGACGTCGTCGCGGCGGGCGCTGCTGCTGCACAGGTATGCCACGGCGCGGCGGAAGTCCGGAAGATCAGCGGCCTGCCGGAGCAGCCCGCTGCCGGCAATAGCGTTTACGAACCCGCCACCCTGATCGCCGGTATTTTCGAAGGCGTGACCCAGGAAATGACGCCTGCTTCCCCGACCGCACCCGGCGACGCAGCCACCGACAACCATCAGACCAAAACGAACGATTCAAAGACTGAGCAGGGGCAAAATGTCTCTGCTGCAAATCAGAATTTGGGGAGCTCCGCGCAGAAGGAAGACAATTCTGCCGGCGGTTCTTCGCAGGTTGAGGGAAGTCCTTTGACGGAGCAGTTGACGGACACGCTCAAGTCGGCAAACGGCCCACCTGCCTCGGATGGAATTCACTACCGCCTCACCCCGGAGGGCAGCTTGGATATCACAAGCGATTTGGTGCTGAATCCGAATGATGTTTTGTCGGGAAGCGGAACGCTTCCGGTTGGCCTCGTAAACAATGGCCTGCTCAGTCCTGGGAATTCGCCAGGAATCACCAATCTCCCCACTTTTTCCCAGGGCCCCAACGGCACAACGGTGATTGAAATTGGCGGAACGGCCGGGCCCGGTGTTGACCCCAACGGTTTCGACCAGATCAATGTCGCCGGTTTAGCAGAGTTGGACGGCACGTTGGAGATCCAACTTTACAACGGGTTCGTGCCTTCAGCGGGGCAAACTTTCATCGTCGTCACTTGGGGCACCCGCACGGGAAAATTTGCCAATTGGAAGGGCACCGTTGGGATTCCAGGCCACCCGGAACTCGCTTTCCAAGCCGTTTACAATGCCAACAACCTCACCCTTCAGGTCGTCCAAACTCCCGTAATCATTCCCGGCGCTCAATCTGCCATCGATACCGGCCTCACGACATTCTCCCAAATCGGGACCACTTTGAACAGCGTCGGTGCCTTCGCGCAAAACATCCCGCTCATCGGCAGTGCGCTGGGCAGTTTGGTGAACTCCGGTGCGGCCATCAGCAATGTCATTCAGACCCAGATTCACAACCTCTGGGCCAGTCTCCCAAAAGAGTCGGATGTAACGACAGCGATCCAAGCCTGGAATGGCACGACCGTCGGCGGGTTCACCATCACAATTAAAGGAGTGCTGGGTCATTACGGCGCTGTCGGCACGGACCCGTTCTGGTGGGATGTCAATTTGGAGTTGGCGCCTGCCGCAGTGAACAGGACTTTGCAGAATGTCGCCGGTGGAGTTCTCGGGGCGACGTTCAGTTCGGCACCGTCGGTCCAGGTAAACAGCAAGCTCGTTTTGAACTTCGGCTTCGGTTATGACAGCGGGTTCTTCCTGCAGATCGATCATCTGACTGCCGAAGTGGACGTCAACGTTGCCGGTCTTAGCGGATTTCCGTTCCATCTCGCCCCTCCCGGCGGTCCCCTGTCGCTTAATGTGACCAATGGCTCAGTCAATCTGACCGCCTCCATCACCGCCACGCCCGACAGCAGCATCCTGACCGCCAATGCGCTTACGGGTCCGCGGATTACCACGGCCACTCTGACGACCGTCGCCAGCAGTGCAACGAACGTCGCCAACGCGTTCAATCTGACCAAGGCCGCGACCCTGGACGCGGCGTTCACGTTGAGCGGGGTTCTGACCGGTTTCCTGTTCACTTACTCCGGCGTCCACACCGTTCGCATTCACTCCGCCGATTTGCTTAACGGCGCAGATCCGGACCTGACCATCGAGGTGGTCGGTTCGCTCGGGATTCTGGGCCAGACCTTGAATGGAACGTTCACGTTGAAGAAGACCGCGACCGAGACCGTCATCGAGGCGGCCGGGGTCAACTTCGACCTGAATGCCTCTTCCACACGCATCCTTCACGCGGCCAACGGCGCCGGGAAGTTCATCATTCTGGGTAACGGCATCGCCGGGACGGCTTCCCTGACCATTACCCAGGGTCCGGCCATCCCGAACGTCAGCATCACCAACACGACAGTGAATCTGGCGCTGAACACCTCCAGCGGCGCGGTGCCCACGATTGACGGCACGACGGTCAACCTGCCGGCGGGTCCCTACTACCGGGTTTCCGGCAACACAACCATCACGTTGACTGTCCCGGAAGCCGGCCTGAGCGGCGATTTTGTCTTCGAACCACGGGACACGGATTCGAACACGGCAAACGGATACGAAGAGGTGGCCGTGGGCGTCGCCAATCTCACGTTCAATTTCAGCGATGGCACGAACCCCCTCCTTAACGTGACCGATGGGTCCGGCGCATTCGTCTTTCGGACCACGGGCATTGCCGGCAGCGTTTCGGCCAACGTCTCCCTTGCCGTTTCCGGTCTCAGTGTCAGCGGGACATTCTCGGTTGCCTTGAACGACACGGCTTCGCCGTATTCGGCCACGGTCAATGTCAATGGCACGTCCGTTGTGGTGAACGTGCCGGCTGGGCCGTTCCTCAGGGTCACTGCAACCGGGGCGACCGTGGGCAGCCATGCCCAACTGGTGCTTTTGGGAATCACACTGACGGGCGACTACGTCTTCGAACGCAAACAGACAATGACGGGCGGGGAAAGAGTCGTCACGGTCGCGGCTTCGAGCGTT
>WNGA01017393.1_pt1 | contig 12372 bp, 11 predicted proteins | sample 5400061 | NCBI WGS metagenome assembly WNGA01 (sample SAMN13153366, study PRJNA577476) | soil metagenome | isolation source: 100 cm soil or saprolite under grassland replicate 2 | place: USA:California | collected 2016-06-15
GGGCCGGCCGGACGTGGCGGTGGACAGCCAGCGAGGACAGTGCGAGCAGGCCGGCGACCGTGCTAAACGTCGAGAACGCTCCCAACAGACCCTGTTGGCCTATTCGGTTTAGGCGGCGAGGGTCAGGTCGAGTCGCTGGAGGTGGGTGGTCCGGGTGCGGTCGAGGGGTCTGCCGGTCCACCAGGCGTCCAGCCGGATCAGGTTTATTGCGGCAGCGGCGGCGTTGTGTTCGAGTCGGGTCTTGGGCAGGCCGAGGTAGCGGGCGCGGCGGATGCCGGTGACGTGGGTGGCCTGGCGCATGGTGCCTTCTACTCCGGCGCGGATGTTGTACCGGTTCTTCCACTGCTGGCTGGTCTGCCCGGCGCGGGCGGCGGCGACGGCCTGGTGGACCTCGCGTGGGCGCAGGGACAGTTGGCGGCCGGTGCGGGTGGAGCGGGTGCACCGGTCCCTGACCGGACATGCCCGGCAGGTGCCTGCGGCGAACTTGACCACGACGGTGTCGGTGCCCCGCTGCCGGCAGGGGTTCCAGGAGACGCTGGTGGTGCCCTGGGGGCAGGTGACCTGCTGGTGGTCGAAGTCGATGGTGAACGCCTCGGTGGTGTATCCGCCGGTGCGGGCCTGGGGTGAGGTGTCGGCCAGCAGCGGGCCGAGCAGGGTGATGCCCTGCTCGCGGGCGTCGAGCAGGAGGTCGGCGGAGGTGTAGCCGGCGTCCACGGCGTGCTCGCCGGGGGTCAGGCCGGTCTGGGCCAGCGTCTGGTGGATCGGTGCGGTCATCGCGACGTCGGGGACGCTGGCGTGGGTGGTGGCCACGCTGGTGAGCAGGTTCGGGGCTGGGGGCCGGCCGGTGGCGGGGTCGGCCTCGGCGGGCGTGGTGCAGGTTTCGCTGAGGTGCACTTTGTAGCCCAGCCAACTCTTGCCGTGTTTCTCGCTGTAGCGGGCGTCGGGGTCGTAGGGCGAGACCAGGCGGAGTCTGCCCGGCGGGAGGCCGTGTTCGTCAGCCTCCCGCCGGATCACCTTCTGTCCGTGCTCGTCGGTGCTGCGGTAGTACTGCTGCACCCAGATCGCCCGCAGCGCCTGGACGGCGGGCAGTTCCCGTAGCCAGGCCGGCGCGCCCGGCGCACCGGCCGCCTCCAGCAGGTGGTAGCCGTCGGTGCCGTACTGCACCGCCAGCTTCGCTCGGGCGGTCTCGCTGGCGGGCAGGCGGATCTGGTCGATCCGCTGCCCGTACACCTGCTGCCAGGAGGTGTCGATGACCCCTGCAAGCCAGTCCGGGGCGGCAGCGGCCAGTGCCTCCAGCGCCGCACGTACGGTCTCCCCGGCCAGCTCCAGCCGGTTCAGCCCGCGGATGCGCGCCAGCACGTGGGTGGAGTCGGTGCGCTGCCGCCCGCCGGCCTTGACCAGTCCCAGCTCTTTCAGCCGCTCCAGCAGCAGGTCCAGGACCGTCAGCTCCAGGCCTCCGGCCACCAGCCGGCCGCGGAACTCGCTGAGCACCGAGAAGTCGAAGCCCTCATCCTCCAGAGCCAGGCCCAGGCAGTACTTCCAGTCCAGCCGGCCCCGCACCGCGTCCGCGGCCTGCCGGTCGGTCAGGTTCTCAGTGAACTGCAGCGCCGTCACCATCGCCAGCTGCGCCGGCGAGATCCCCGGCTTCCCGCGCACCCCGTACGCCGCGGCGAACGCCTCATCCTCACACCAGCCGCCCAGCTCGTCACGGGCCCGCATCGCCAGCGTCCCCTTCCGGAACGCCTTCCTGGCGACCCGGACGGTATCGGCTGGCACCTCTGGCCACGGCTGCGGCTGCATCGACACGACGACCCGATTCTGCGGCCGGGAACGGGGAAGGGGGAAGGACCGGCCGCGGGAGAGATCATGGAGGCAACCATGATCAGTACGCGGGACCCTGCCCCGCGTGTCACGCGATAAGCCAACAGGGTCGTGAGCGGGCGGACGGTGGTGGTGGACGGCTACCAGGTCACGCTGGACACCCGGGCGTTGTCGCATGACCTGTTGCCGATGCTGTTGGGGTGGAGTGGTGGGACGCTGGCGCCGGGGGTGCACGAGTTCGGCTTGATCCGCCTCACGACCGACGGCGGGATTACGCTGACGGACGCGCCCGCCGGGGTGACCGTGATGTCCAGCCGCACGCGCTGCGACGTCCCCGACAGAACCGTCACCTCGCTCCAAATCCAGGTGTTCGGCTCCTCGGGTGGCCGCTGGGAGACGGGACAGCTGACCGTCTCGATCGACCCCACGAACTGCAATCTCCCGCCGGGCACGGCCACCAGCGTGATCTTTAACGCGTTCACCCTGTGGCAGGCGGTGGTCCCCGCGTTCTTCAACTTCACGCGCGTACCAGCCAACGGCAACATCCGGGCGGCCTTCGGCGGCACCGAGTTGAACCCGAGGTTCAGCGCGAGCGGCGGTGTGCAGGCATCCGCCCTGTATCCGCCGGCAGGGCTGGTCAACTTCGACAAGAACGAGACCTGGACGAGCCAGATGCTGCTCGCTGACGCCCTCCACGAGATCGGCCACGCCTTCGGACTGTGGCACTCCAACAATCCCAACTCGATCATGTTCCCGTTCGCGTCCGGGACAACGGTCATCGACAACGAGAGCCGTGACGTGCTGCGAAACCTCTACGGGTGGCGGCCGCAGATCCCCCTCACCGATCGGGGACCAGCGACCGCCCGGCGCTGGCGGTCGCCACCAACCTGAACCTGACCGTCGCCACCGCGACACTCCGCATGGCCTGGAAGGGCGCCCGCGACGACCAGGGCATCTACGAGTCCACGCTCGAGAACAACATCTGGACCCCGCAGCAGGGGCCCATCCCCGGCCGCGGCTCCTCGCACAGCCCGGCGATCGCCCCCTTCCCCCTCCACGACGGGACCCCCTCGACGGGACTGATCATGGCCTTGAAGGGCGCCCGCGACGATCAGGGGCTCTATTACGCCACCGACAGGGGAGCCGGCTGGTCGGCGCAGAAGCGCATCCCGAACGTTGGATCGAGCCACCGCCCGGCCCTCGCCCTCTTCGACGTCCCCTACCTGGCCTGGAAGGGCGTCGGCGACGACCCCGGCATCTACTGGTCGAAGCTGACGACCGACTGGACCGACCAACAGCGAGTCCCGAATGTCGGGACTTCGAACTCGCCCGCGCTGGTCGTGTTCCAGGACAAGCTGCACATGTTCTGGAAGGGCCTCGACGGCGACCAGCAGGCGTATTTCTCCAGGCTGGACGCCGCCCCCGGTGCGGAGTGGGAACCGCAGAAGGTCGTCCAGTACCCGGTCTCAACGGCCGGCGTCGGCGGTCTCGTCGTCAGGTTCGTCAGCATCGGGACCAGCCACGGCCTGTCCGCGACCCAGCACGGCGACCGGATCCTGCTGGCCTGGAAGGGAAGGGAGGAGGACTCGGGGATCTATTTCAGCCTCTTCGACGGCAACGAGTTCACGGGACAGATCAGGGTCGGCGCCGTGGGGACCACCCAAGGGCCTGGAGTCTGCAGGATCGGGACGACGAGCCACATGGCGTGGAAGGGCCTGGAAGGCGACAGCGTTATCTACTGGTCCACGCTGTAGCGCGTGCGGCCGGTCGCACCCGCCAGCGGCCTGCTCGTCCCATAACCTGTGCAAGCAGGGCATCCCCAGCAGGGCATCCCCGAGCCGGAGCCCGGCTGCTGCAGCTCCTGGCCGCCCTGTCGGCCGGGGCGTCCAGCGCGTTGCTGGTGGTCCTGGCCGGCCGCCGCCTTGGCGTCGGCCCGGGTGGGTTTGGACTGCTGCTCGGCGCCATCGGCGTCGTCGCCGCCGGCGACCCGCCGCTGCTGACCCGCCTGACCAGCAACCCGCGCCGCCCAACGCTCGTCCTCGGCCCGCTGCTGCTGCACGGTCTGGTCGATCTAACCCTGGCCGAGACCCGCCGCCTGTCAGTACCGCCGTCCGGCTGCAAGCCCCGCCACTGACGTATTTCTGGCAGACGCTATTGACAGCTTTCTGACGCATTACAGCACGGGACACCGCGCAGGACCTGGGCGGCCGGGTGGCTCGGCTGGCGGTGGCCGCCGAAGCGGCCCTGTCCGACTCCGCCGCATACAGGTCGACCAGGTGATCGACGCTGAACCGGCTCACCATGGCTGCGTAGGTCAGCGCCTGCAACGCCACGGTGTCCGGTGCTCGGTCTCGTATGAGTTCGGCGACGACCAGCCGCCCGGTCCGGTCTAGCGCAAGGACGTCCAGCCGCTCGTGTGTTGGTTGGCCAGCCGGGTTCTGCCAGTCGAACTCGTCGGTGATCAGCAGCAAGTCCTCGCCCAGCATCTGCGGATGGGCCTTGACCCACTCCTGCAGGTGTACCCGCTCCCTCAGGTCGGCCTCGCTCAGCCTGATCGGGGTCGCTGGCGTCGCGGTCTCCGCCTCGATGGTGAACACCAGCTCATCACCCACGACCATCCCTCATCAGATCAGCGACCTGCTGGCGCACCAGCGTGCGCAGTGCAGGGTCCACTCACCGCCGCCGGTCCGAGCCGTGACCTATCTCGACGACCTCGCCCGACAGCCACCGGACGAAACGGTCGGCGTGCACCAGGTAGGTCGTCTTGGTCGACAGGGCAAGATCGGCCGCGTTCACCAACTCGCAGTACCCTTCGAACTCCCGGCGTATGTCCTCGATCGAAAGCGGCTCGTCCTGGCGCTCGGTGGGTCGGCCAGCACCGATGGCGGAACGGGCATGCTCGCCGTCCTCGGCGCGGTGTTCCGGGACGGGGCACCCGGTGACCGCCTGCGGCGGCTCGCTCCGCCAGCTCTACACCATCGACCTCGCCGGGCTGCCCGACGTGACCCACACGATCGGCAGTCTGCTCGGCCGCTGGTCCGATCAGCCGAGTGGGGCCGGTCTGCTCGCCCGCGCGCTGAGCGTGGCGATGGCCCGCACCCACCTGGCCGCCGGCCATGACGTGATCATTCCGCAGTACGTGGGGGTGCCGGCGTTCCTGGAGCAGCTCGAGCAGCTGGCCGCTGAGACCGGCGCGGCGTTCCACGAACTGGTCCTGCTCGACAGCGGGGACAACACCCTGCGGCGGTTCCAGGCGCGCGCCGCCACCACCGGCCGGCCCGCGCACCTGCAGGCACACCAGATGCTGCAGCGCGCCGGCGGCCTGCCCGCTCTCGGCCGCATGCACGACAGCCTGCTGGCGGTCATCGCCGCACGTCCCCGTGCCCGCGTCATCGCCTCCACCCACGGGCACGCCGAGCAGGCATACCAGGCGCTGCTCCGGCACCTGACCGCTACCACCTGACCGACGCTGCCGACTCGACGGTGCTCGACCCGAACGCGAGGTTGCCGCAGCCCGGTGAGGGGCCAGGAGACCGGCGAGCCGGGCCAGCCCAACCGGGGCCCGACCAGGGCGGCGATGATCCGGTTCGGGCCGCTGGGGGTGCGGGGCGGGGGGCCGGCTGAGCAATGTCGACAGCGGCCGTGGCGCTGGCGTGGTCGGTCCCTCTGGGGCGGCTGCGCGTCGGTCCGGGCCAGCAGCGCAGCGGCTACGCTTCCCGTCGTCGCTTCTCAGCCCGAGGTAGGGGGCGCCGTGGCCGACTACGGACACCAGCTCGCCTTCGGAACGTTCATCACCCCGCAGAACCAGCGCCCCCAGGAGGTCCTCGCGCTGGCCCGGCTGACCGAGCGCGCCGGGTTGGACCTGGTCACCTTCCAGGACCACCCGTACCAGCCGGCGTTCCTGGACACCTGGACGCTGCTGTCGTGGGTGGCCGCACAGACCGAAACGGTGCGGTTGACGGCGAACGTGCTGAACCTGCCGTTGCGGCCCCCGGCCGTTGTGGCGCGGGCGGCCGCGAGCCTGGACCTGCTATGCGGAGGCCGGGTCGAACTCGGTCTGGGTGCCGGCGGGTTCTGGGACGCCATCGAGGCGATGGGCGGTCCGCGGCGCTCTCCCGGGCAGGCGGTGGACGCGCTCAGTGAGGCGATCGACGTGATCCGGGCGATCTGGGACACCTCCGAGCCCGGCGGGGTACGCCTGGCCGGCCAGCACTACCGGGTATGGGGCGCCAAGCGTGGCCCCGCGCCGGCGCACGACATCTCCATCTGGCTCGGGGCGCTGAAGCCACGGATGCTCCGCCTGATCGGGGCGAAGGCGGACGGCTGGCTGCCGAGCCTTCCGTACCTGAAGGATGGCGACCTGGAGCAAGGCAACCACATCATCGACGACGCGGCGCTGGCCGCCGGCCGCGACCCGCGCCAGATCCGGCGGCTGCTGAACATCCAGGGCAACTTCGCCACCGCCACCGGTGGCTTCCTGCAGGGACCGCCGCAGCAGTGGGTCGAGGAACTGCTGCCGCTGGTGCTCCAGCACGGTCTGAGCACCTTCATCCTGATGGCCGACGACCCGCGCACCATCCAGATCTGGGGCGGTCAGGTCGCGCCGGCGCTGCGCGAGGCGGTCGACCGCGAACGCCACGACGCCGGCAAGGCGACCGGAGAAGTCGGTGCCCCACACACCAGCCCTGACACGCCGGCGTGATAGGTAGCGAGATGCGATTTGTGGAGCTCCGGCGGCACACCGACAACCAGGGCGACGAGCTCAGCCCGAAGGGCATCACCGACGCCGAAGCCATCGGCCGGGATCAATTGCATCCGCCCTACGCCGCGTTCGTCTCAACCGGCGCCGGTCGGGCCACTCAGATGGTGGAAGTCCTTCGCCACGCCGCCGGCCAGGACGAGGTTCCCATCACCCGGGCGACCGACCTACGTTCCTCCGTCGAGGACCGCTGGAGGCAGCTTGCCACAGTGGCCGGGAAGGGCGCGGATCTTCAGGCCATGCGCTTGGTCGATCCGGATCTGGTCGAGACGGAGTCCTCCCTTCTGGGTCTTGCCCTGCGCCGGGTGCTGGACGCGTTGCCGGAGGGCGGCAGGGCGCTCGTCGTCGGCCACAGCCCCACCAACGAGGCAGCCGTCCTCGGTCTGACCGGTCAGATGATCCCGCCGCTTGCCAAAGGCGAGGGCGTCCTGGTCATCGAAGAGCAGGGCGGCTACCGCGCAGAGCCGCTTCACTGAACCAATCGACAACCCCGGTAGGCCGGTGCCGGTGCCGGCGCGGTGCGCACCTTACAGGCCCACCCGGCCGACGCCCCTATCGCCTCACCCGGCCAGCCGACACCGGCGTTCGGACCGGTAGGTCACGTTCGGGCGCCGCCGACGGGTGAGGTCTGCTGGGTGCGGGGCGAAGTAGGTAGCCGCAGCGTCATGGCTACAGCGTGCGGCAAACACTCACTCATACCGACCGTGCCGATGTGAGCGCGTTCGTTTCGGCCGCGTCCCGGGAAGGTGCGTTCCGAACATGAGCGGTTTCGGAAGCGCCACGAGGGTGTCCTTGGGTCTCGCGCTCTATGGCGGAACTCAGCCGAGTCTGCCGGGTCGCGCACTTGGCGCCCATCGGGTCTTGGACGACACCGTAGAGTGCGGCCATGCCCGAACGCGGTGGTCGAGGCCACGGACGTCAACGGTGTTCCGTCACTCTGGTGCATGGAACGTTTGCCCGCGATGCGGCTTGGACCGCAACCAACAGCGCCATGAGCGTGGCGCTGACCGAAGCTGGCTGTCGGGTGACTCGGTTCGAGTGGTCTGGCAGGAACTCTCACTGGGCGAGGTCGCGCGCGGGCCGCCAACTTGCGGAGCATCTCGGCCGGCAGGTCGAGAGCGACCCCGATGCCCGGCAATGGATTGTGGCGCACAGCCACGGCGGAAACGTCGCGTTGCGCGCTGCGGAGGAGATACGCCGATCGCGAGGTGGGCGGCCTCGGGTGACGACGGTGTCCCTGGCGACACCCTTCATCCATGCCCGCGCGCGCGTTTTCTCCAGCTGGCTCCTCTTTGTCGCGATCCTCTTCGGCCCGTTCCTGGTCTTCGTTGCCGGGCAGAAAACCGTGGCCGATTCGCATTCGCTCCTCGACTGGGTGCTCGTCGCGTTCGGTGTCGCGTTCGTCGCAGCGGTGGCCCTCTGCGCCGTGGGTGCTGTCATGCATACTGTAGTAGACGCCACAAGCCGTGGGGGTGGTGATCGAATGTGGTTGCAGAGAGCAGAAGGCAAACCTGCCCTGACCGGTTGTCGCGCAGGCACCTCCGCTGCGCAGCGCGCTGAGCAGTCGCCCGGAGTCGCTGCCCCTCGTCCTCAGTGAGATAGCCGTGTTCGGTAGCACGATCTATCCGGCTATTGACAGGTCACCGTCCAATGCACCTAGGCCGTTGGCCCGGATGTCCTCCGCCTCATGGTCGAGAAGACGGGTGCAGTGATACGCACGCAACAAGTGGCCACTGAGAAGCGACCTGAACGCATCCTCCTGGTGGCCAACCGGAAGGTCATTGAAGTGCTCACCGGTGCCTCGAAGCTCCTCGGCAACGCCGCTGACACACGTCGCCAAATCAGCCGGCCACGTACTGGAACATCGACATCGACGACCGCAATCTGAGCACCGTCCGTCATCGATAGACCTTGCGGCCACCCGCCGGAGCTGCCGCGCCGCCATCTCCCTGCAACGTTCGCATCGTCACCTACCCCGTATCGGGCAACACCTTACCCCGTGTAGCCCTTGGCCACGGGCGCAGGCGTAGGCGGGCCGACAGGGTGGCATGGGCGCCGCGTCCCCTCGCAGTGCGGCACAGGCGGATGTCCGCGCGGTACGAGGCAGTTGAGCGCGGCCGCTGCGCGGCACGAGCGGATAGTCGCTCGCTGACGTGGCGCCGGTCGGCGAGGATCCGGTGGATGTCGATGCCTATGGGACTGGCGAAGGGTTGGATGGTGGCGTCGGGCCTTTGGGTCAGTCCCAGTCTGTCCACGCGATCCAGCGGACGGGTTGCAGCAGCAACATCACTGAGGCCGCGAATGCGCGAATGCGGCGTCGTCCCATCCGGAAGCGAAATCGGTGCGCGAATAGCGTTGGTCCAAAGCGATAAGGTCGGGTAGCGGCGGGGCGTAGCAGGCTGACTGGTGAACCGGATCTCCGAACGCAATATCTATAACCTACTTGCCGGTAGCGTGAGAGCTTGATCGCCTAGCTACTTCAGGAGGTCTGAGTCCGAGCAGGCACACCAACGCGAAGTCGTTGGGGTTGGGTCAGTCCGAGGGTGGGTGACTCGGCGGGGACGGTGGGTCGGCGGACGTACTCGGCTGGGGAGTGGTCCAGGACGCCGTCGATGACGCAGATGCGGTAGAACCCGACCACCACCGACATCCGCCGGGAGACGGTGGAGGGTTTGAATAGGCGGACCTCCTGCATCCACCGCACGTACAGCTCCACGTGCACTCGGGCGGCGGCCAGCGGCTCCAGCCGCCGTTCGGCGCACCAGCCGAAGAAGATCCGCAGATCCGACTCGGTATGCACCCGGGTAACACCCTTGTACCGGGCCAGATACGCAGCCGCGGCCAACCGCAGTGGATCCACCCGTACCGCGCCGGCCAGGGCGGGGACGAACTCGAACGGTGTTGCCATGACGAACAGGCTCCCCACTTCGCCCCAGCCAAGAAGACCACGCCTCGGGCAACGCCGGTAGGGCCACCCGACCCGGGCACCGGTGACCATGACCGGAGCCGGGGGAGGCAGGTCGGGGCGCGCTCGCGGTGTCGCTGGCCCCGTCGCGGGGCCGGGCCGCTAGGGTGGGTGCCGTGACCAGCGCGGCCGATGAGACGGTGATCCGACTGGAACAGGCCGCCCCGGGGGTGGCCGAGCTGGCCAGGCGCGCGCGGGCGCATGAACGCATCCGGCTGGTAGCCACCGACGGCGAGGCCGTGGTGGTCATGTCCGAGGACGACCTGGACCAGGCCCTTCAGGACGCCGCCGACCTCGCGCAGGCCAGGACCATCCTGGCCTTCCCCGACCCGGACCAACTGCGCGATGATGCCGCGCTGGCATGGCTTGATGAGGTCATCGCAGGCGAATGAGCTGGGGGTTCGTCCTTCGCTCTGAGGCCAGGGCAGCGCTTGGCCGGATGCGGGACAACGACCCGGACGGGGCCACGCTGGTCGCCGCCGCGATGCGGGCGCTCACCAAAGATCCCCGACCGGCAGGCGTGCATGTCCTCAGCGAACCTGAAGGGCTGTACCGGCTGCACCTGTCCCGCGAGGAGCACGCGACCCGGGTCACACTGGAGTACCGGGTGACCTACCTGCTCGACGATGAGCACACCACGGTCACCGTCATCCTCCTCGGTACGCTGCCCCGCCGCCGCCGCCGCTAACCCGGCTCGCTGGACACAGGCAACGGCCGGGGCAGACGCAACAAGCCCGACCGGCCGTGGCCACGACTGGGCGGTGCAGCTGGCGCTGGCCGGGGTGCGTTCAGACCAGCTGGTCGGGGGCGTCCCTGCCGGGCCGGGCCTCCGACCCGCTGCCGTCAGCGTCTACGCCGAGAACGAAACAGACTGGCGCGCCGAGGCCGCGCCTACCAGAGGCGGCCGCGTGGCCTGCCCCGGGCGCAGCTGTCGCGCCAGGACTTCGGGGCCACCGGGTGGAACGTGTTCGGCTACCGGGACGGGTTCAGCCAACCGGTGGTCGAGGGCGGCGGCGCCGAGTCGCTGCCCGGCGACGGCAGGCCGATCAAAGCCGGCGAGTTCGTGCTGGGCTACCCGAGCGAGACCGGTCGACCCTGCCCATGCCGGCCTCCTCAACCGGTTCCTGCACGAGGCCGCCCGCACCGAGGAGCAACGGGAACTCCTCGTGGCGAAGCTCGGCGGCCGCTGGCGCAGCGGCGCGCCACTGGCGCTGTCGCCGGCATGCGAGGACCCGGCGCTCGGCGACGACCCGCACCGGATCAACGACTTCGACTACACCGACGACCCCCGCGGACTGCGCACGCCGCTGGGATCCCACATCCGCCGGATGAACCCCCGGGCGACCAGGCTGGAAGTCCTCAGCGACGTCAACATCGCCGGATCATCCGGCGGAGCACCTCCTACGGCGAACCACTCCCGCCGACGGCGCTCACCGACGACGGCAAGGACCGCAGCCTGGACTACATCGCCCTCGGCGCCGGCGCGATCGACAACGTCGAGTTCCTGCAGAGCGAATTGCGTCAACTCCGGCAACTTCATGGGTCTGGGCAAGGAGAAGGACCCGCTGGTGGCACTGCAGGACAGGGGGCATACTTCACGGTGCCTGGGTCTCCCCCACGCCGGGTGCACGGCATTCACAGCTTCAACACCCTGCGGGGCGGCGAGTACTTCTTCATACCCAGCCTCTCCGCCATCCGCTGGCTCAGCACATGACCACCACCCTCGCGCGGAGGCCCTCATGACCACACCCCGCTCATACGTCCGCTACCGGCCCGACGTCGAACAGCCGTTTCCCAACGAGGAAGAACTCATCCGCCAGGTCGTCGAGGCGATGGAGTACGCCAACCGGCAGGTCGCCGCCAAGCACCGGCACGGTCTGCGCGACGCCCACGCCAAGAGCCACGGCGTGCTCGCCGGCGAACTGCGCGTCCAGCCCGACCCGCCCGATCACCTTGCTCAGGGCCTGTTCGCCACACCGCGCACCTACCCCGTCATCGTCCGATTCTCCACCGCGCCCGGTGACCTCCGCTCCGACCAGGTGCCCGTCCACCGCGGCATGGCGATCAAGGTGATCGGCGCGACGGGCCCCCGCGCCCTCGACGACGGATACACCACCCAGGACTTCCTGCTCGTCAACCACCCGACGCTGCCGTTCGGCACCATCGGCGAGTACGCGAAGCTGCAGAACCTGCTTGAAAGGCAGCCTCGCCACAGCGATCAGCAACTGCAGCTCACCGGCTTGGGCGCCCGCATCGCCGCCAGGGCCCTGACCCGCGTCGGACGCCCGATCCCGCCTGCGGTCGAGACCTTGGCCGCGGCCAACAACCACATCCTCGGCGAGACGTTCCACTCCATGGCCGCGATGCGGTACGGCGACTACGTTGCCAAGATCTCGGCGGCGCCCCGGTCGCAGAACGTTCGGGCACTCACCGGGCAGCCCGTCGACAAGCGAGCTGGCGAGTCGGCACTGCGCGACCTGGTCGTCGAGTTCTTCACCCACAACAGCGCCGAGTACGACCTGCGGGCGCAGTTGTGCCTCGACATCGACCGGATGCCCGTCGAGGACGCATCCGTGCCGTGGCCCGAAGAGTTGTCACCGCACCAAGTCGTGGCCGTCCTGCACCTGCCGGCCCAGGACCCCTACAGCGACGCCCGCCGCCGCTACGCCGACGACGTGCTCTCATTCAACCCGTGGCACGCCCTGGAGGCCCATCGTCCACTCGGCTCCGTCATGCGTTCCCGCCGCACCGCCTACCCGAACTCCAGCGACTTCCGCCACACCGTCAACGGGGTCGAGCACCACGAGCCGTCCAGCATCGACGAGTT
>WNGA01010349.1_pt1 | contig 12371 bp, 7 predicted proteins | sample 5400061 | NCBI WGS metagenome assembly WNGA01 (sample SAMN13153366, study PRJNA577476) | soil metagenome | isolation source: 100 cm soil or saprolite under grassland replicate 2 | place: USA:California | collected 2016-06-15
TGCGGCGCGTGCGCGATCCGCGCGCCCGATCGGGGCCGGGGGCGGGGGCCGGGATCGCGGCCGGGACGAGAAACAGCTCGGCCGTGGGCGGCAACGCGGGAACCGGAAGCCCCGCGAACGCCGCCGGGTCGAGCGCCACCTCGGGCAGGCGCCGAGCGAGCGCGTCGGCGATGGCGCTCATGATCAGCGCGACCACAGCCGGGGAGGGCGACGCACCGCCGTCGAGCTCGCCGCCGGTGTCGACGCCGTAGTCGCCCGCGAGCAGGCCGGTGACGTCGAACGCGCCCGCCCCGAACGTCTCGGTGACCGCGTCGAGGGCGTCCGCCAGCGCCGGTTGCGCGAACCGCTCGGCGACCGGCGGCGCGAGCGCGTCGTTGAGCGTGATGAGGAGCGGGACGAGCCGGGCGGCGCGCTCCACCGCGGCGCGCTCGAGCACCGGCGTCCGGCGCGGCCGATGAACCAGCACCGCCTGCACCCCTTCCGCCTCCGCGATCACGGATGTGCACCCGAGCGCGACGATCTTGCGCGCGAGGTACACGTGCGCCGGCGGACCGACCAGCGGCGGCGTGAGATCGCTATGTAGGAGCCCGTCGTCGACGAGCATGAGCAAGAAGTCGTCCGCCTCGGCGTCGCCGTCGCTCTCGCCATCGTCCGGGCTCACGCGCTGGCGCACCGCTGGCCAGGGCGCCCAACGATCCGCGGCGTCCAGCACGGCCGCCAGCCGATCGTCGACCTCCGCCACCCGCAGCTCACCGAACGGCTCCCCCGGCCCGATCCAGCGCACCACCCCGGCCGCCGCCCGCACCGCCGACGGCGCGACCCGCAGCCGCGTCTGCTCGCGAACCTCCGCCTCGTCGAGCAACGCCCGCGCCGTCCGCTCGACGCCCGCCCAACTCGGCACCACATACGCCTCCGGCTTCCCGGTGGCGATGTCCGTCTGCTTGCCGAGCTCTCCCAGGCAGACACCCGCCAACAGGCCGTGCGGCGTCGACCGGAACGCCGCCCGCCGCCCGTAGCGCGCAATCGCCCGCTCCCGCTTCACCCCCTCGGCGGCGGCGGCGAGCGACGGGCTCGCGATCTCGATCGCGCGCTTCCCGAGCGGATGCGCCAGCAATGCCCGCGCGGCGCGCGGGATCGCGGTCTCACGCAGCAGCGGGGCCCGCAGCAGTACCGCATCGAGCGGTTTGTACACCCGCCGAGATTAGTCTAGAGCGCGGGCTATCGGTAAGGGCTGGCCTCCGGGGGCCGCTCGATGTCGCGGTTGGGGGCCGCGGGGCGTGTCGGATCGAAGACGTTGGTGGTCTCCCCCGGAATCTCTTCCGTGATGCGGCCCGCGGTGACCTTCGCCAAGTTGTCACCCGTGCACTCTTCGATCTCGACCGCCAGCTCCGCCACGCGTTCGCGCGCCTGCTGGACGCCGAGGAAATCCTGCCGCATCCGGAGCTCGTCGCTACCAACAGCGGCCAGCGCTTGCAGCGCCGGCTCGATCGCCTTCATGACGTCGTTCATCTGCGCGAGCTTGTCCTCGATGCAGGTCATGCGGATGAGGTCGCGCGACTTGTACGCCACGATGCGCAGATTGTCCGCGTGCGCGAGCGCCGTCTTCATCTCGCCGTCGTAGCGCGCCGTCATCTCGACCAGCTGAGCCGGCGTGTACGGTGTCAGCTGGTGCTCATCCGCCTTGCCTTGCGTGACGAGCCGTCCCTCCGCGGCGCGCTGCGCGTTGACGAGGCTGGTCACGTCTCGCGTCTCGGGCGGCGCGGTCACTTGATCGGCCGCGTACACGGCACCGGCGAGCCCGAGCGTCGCGACCGCTAGCTTCAGAAACGAAGTCCGACGACGGCTGTGTTTTCCGCTCACGCCCCCACAATCGGCAGCGCGTCGCAGAAGATTTAGTCGGCGCCGCGCCAGAAACCTGACGCCGCTCCCCAAGATCGGATCGGAGGCGAGCGAAGCGAGCGTTACCGCATGTGACAGGAGCGAGCGCCGGCGGCGGGGAGGTAGCAGTTGTTGGTGTAGTCGATGACCATGCGGTCGGTGTTGAACCGCCAGCCGAGCGTCCGGATGGTCCGCTTCATCCGCTCGATCCAGCCGCGCGGCACGCCGTGGTCGTCGCGCTCGTAGTAGGTCGGCACCACCAGATTCTCGAGCGTATCGTAGAGCGACGCGCCGTCGCGTCGATCCTGCTCTTCGACCGAGACGTGGGTGATGCCGTCGCCGATCGCGAAGCCGTTGAGCCCGTCGTAGGCCTCCGCCCACCAGCCGTCCAGCACCGACAGGTTGAGGCCGCCGTTCAGCAGCACCTTCTGCCCGCTGGTTCCGCTGGCTTCTTGGGGCCGGCGCGGGTTGTTGAGCCAGACGTCGACGCCCTGGACAAGGTGACGGCCGACGTTGATGTCGTAATCCTCGATGAAGATGACGTTGTTGCGGAGCTCCGGCGACAGCGCCGCCTCGTGCACGAGGCGCAGCACCTCCTGCCCCGGGCGATCCGCAGGGTGCGCCTTGCCCGAAAACAAGAGCTGCACCGGGCGGCGCGCGTCGGTCAGCAGCTTGCGCAGCCGGCCCATGTCCTGGAACAGCAGGCTCGCGCGCTTGTAGGTCGCGAACCGGCGCGCGAAGCCGATGGTCAGCGCTTCGGGGTCGAGCGCGGTCTCCGCCGCGGCGACCAGCTCCTGGGGGTATTCGTTGCGCCGCCGCTGCTCGCTCACGCGCCGGCGCGCGAACCGCACCAACGCCGCCTTGAGCACCCGATGCGTCTCCCAGAGCTCGGCGTCGGGAACGCCGTCGATGCGCGACCACATGTGTGGATCCGACAGGTGGTCGCGCCAGTCGGCGCCGATGTGCTTCGAGTACAGCTCCTGCATCGCGGGCGCGAGCCAGGTGCGGACATGAACGCCGTTCGTGATGTGGCCGACGGGAACTTCGTCCTCGCGGTGGTGCGGCCAGAGCACCTGCCACGACTTGCGCGTGATGCGTCCATGCAGCGCGGACACGCCGTTCGCGTAGCGCGACATCTTGAATGCGAGCACGGTCATGCACAGCGCCTCGCGGTTGTCGTCGGGGCGGATGCGGCCGAGGCCCAGGAACTCGTGTTGCGCAAGCCCGAGCGAACGGCGCAGCGGCTCCAGGTGATCGTCCACCAGCTCTGGCGGGAAGCGGTCATGACCGGCGTCGACCGGGGTGTGGGTCGTGAACACCGTGCTCTGCGCGACCTCCTGCGCGCAGGTGCGAAAATCGGCGCCCGTCTGTTCCATCAGGAACCTCGCGTACTCGAGGGTCGCGAACGCGCTGTGGCCCTCGTTGAGGTGCAGCCCTCCCCAGTGCACGCCGGTGGCGCGCAGCGCGCGGATCCCGCCCACGCCCAGCAACAGCTCCTGCCGGATGCGGATCCGCTGATCGCCGAAGTAGAGGCGGGCGGCGAGCTGCCGGTTTTCCTCGGAGTTACCGTCGACGTCGGTGTCGAGCAACAGGAGCTTGTTGCGCCCGACCGCGATCTCCCAGACCTTCGCGAGCAGCGTCTCCTTGGACAGCGGCACCTCGATGACGATGGGCTGTCCGGCCGGGTTCAGCGCCTGCTGCGCAGGCAGAAGCTCCGCGGGCGAGCGAACGTACTCGGCGTGTTGCACGCCGTCGCGGCCGATGTGCTGGCGGAAGTAGGACTCGCGATAGAAGAGCCCGACCGCCACCAGCGGCAGCCCGAGGTCGGACGCGCTCTTGAGGTGGTCGCCGGCGAGCACGCCGAGTCCGCCCGAGTAGATCGGCAGCGACTCGTGGATGCCGAACTCGGCCGAGAAATACGCGACCGGCCGGACGCGCAGCGGCCCGGCGTTGATCGACGCCCAGGTGCGGGTCGCGCCCAGGTACTCCCGGAGCTCGCGGTGCGCGCTGTCGACGCGCGCGCGCAGCGCGGCGTCGCGCGACACGGATTCGAAACGGTCGGGCGTGAACCCCGCCAGCACCGATACCGGGTTGTGGTTCGCCGCGCGGAACGCCTCCGGGTCGAGGTCTCGAAACAACTTGATGATGTGCGGGTTCCACGCCCACCAGAGATTCCGTGACAGCTCGCCCAACTGACTCTTGAGCTTCTCGCCCGTGGTCATGATCGCGGCACAGTATCACGCAAAAGTGGTTATAGTTCGGCGGCTTTCGAATGGACGCGCAGCAGCGATTCGTATCTTTGGTGATGGCCGGCGGAAAAGGTTCCCGGCTGTTTCCGCTCACGCTCGATCGCGCCAAACCCGCGGTCCCGTTCGGCGGACGCTACCGGATAATCGACTTCGTGCTGTCGAACCTAGCCAACTCGGGGGTCCGATCGGTCTACGTGCTGACGCAGTACAAGTCGCAGTCGCTCGCCGACCACGTACAGCGGACGTGGGGCGCGCGCAGCTCCTATGACGCCTTCGTGTCGGTGGTGCCGGCGCAGATGCGGATGGGCGAGTCGTGGTACCGCGGCACCGCCGACTCCGTGTTCCAGAACCTGCACCTCGTCGAGGAGTACCGCGCCGACGCCGTGCTCGTGTTCGGTGCCGACCACGTCTACAAGATGAACATCCGTCAGATGACGGACTTTCATTTTCAGAAAAATGCGATAGCGACCATCGCCGTTCTGCCCATCAAGAAGTCGGAGGCGAACCAGTTCGGCATCGTCGAGGTCGACGAGAACTGGCGCGTCACTGGGTTTCAAGAGAAGCCCGACCACGACCCGACCACGATTCCGGGCGACCCCGAGCACTGCCTCGGATCGATGGGCAACTACGTGTTCGCCCCGGGCCCGCTGATCGAAGAGCTGCGCGCCGACGCCGAGCGCGAGTCGCACCACGACTTCGGCCGCAACATCCTGCCCGCGATGGTGTCGAGCGGCCGCGTGTTCGCCTACAACTTCGCGCACAACCGCATCCGCGGCGTGTCGGACGAGGTCGAGAATGCGTACTGGCGCGACGTCGGGACGCTGGACGCGTACTACGAGGCGAACATGGACCTCAAAAACGTCGTCCCCAGCCTCAACCTCTATAACTGGGACTGGCCGATGTTGACCGCGAACTATCCCGACCCGCCCGCCAAGCTCGTATTCGACGAGGAGACCCGCCGGGGGATCGCGTTGCAATCCATTCTTTCGGGGGGCTGCATCATCGCGGGCGGATTCGTCAAGGACTCGGTGCTCGGCCGCAACGTGTTCGTCGACGCGGGCGCGCGGGTCGAGGCGTCGGTGGTTTTCGACAACGTCTATGTCGGGCGCGGCGCGCGCGTGAGCCGCGCGATCATCGACAAGAACGTCCGCATCCCCGAGGGCGATCACATCGGTCACGACCTCGCGCGCGACGCCCTCCGCCACACGGTCAGCGAGGGCGGCATCACCGTGGTGCAAAAAGCGCGCGACACCTTGTTGACCCGCTCGAGAAACTACTAGGAATGTTGAAGGCGAGCGTAGCGTGGCATAGCCGCACCCCACGCGCGAAGACGCGCGTGGGGACCCCGCGCCACGCGGAGCAAGCGGGGGCGCGGGGGACCAAAGCGAGCGCAGCGAGCGACGTCCCCCGATCATGATAGCGCTCTGCGTTCACGGACACTTTTATCAGCCGCCGCGCGAGAACCCGTGGACCGACCAGGTGCCGCGCGAGCCGTCGGCGACGCCGTTTCACGATTGGAACGCGCGCATCCACGCGGAGTGTTACCGCGCCAACGCGTTCGCGCGCATCCACGACGGCGCGGGGCGGATCGCGTCGATCGTGAACAACTACGATCACCTCTCGTTCAACTTCGGACCCACGCTGGCGCGCTGGCTCGGCCGTCACGATCCCGCGGCCTGGGATAGGCTGCGCGCGGGAGATGTGGTTCAGCGCCGCAAGCTGGGCGCGGGCGGGGGCGTCGCGCAGGCGTACGCACATCCGATCGTGCCGCTCTTGAACCCGGCCGACCGCCGCACGCAGCTCGTGTGGGGCCTGGCGGACTTCCGCCGCCGGTTCGGCCGCCCGGCCGAGGGGCTGTGGTTGCCCGAGACCGCGGTGTCGCCGGAGACGCTCGAGACCCTGATCGATCTCGGCGTCGGGTTCACAATCCTGGCGCCCGAGCAGATCGCCGCCGTGCGTGAGCGTCCAGCCGCCGCGTGGCAGACCGTCGACCGCGATACCGTCGACACCGGGCGCGCGTACCTCTGGCGTCATCGCGACGGCTCCGGCCGCGGCATCGCGCTCGGGGTGTTCGACGGCCCACTGTCGCGCGCGGTCGCGTTCGGCGACGCCGCCGGCAGCGCGGAGCGTTTTCTCGACGAGGTCGCCGCGTCGGCCAAACGATCGAAGGTGGACGGGCCGCGGCTGGTGTTGTGCGCGTCGGACGGTGAGCTGTGGGGCCACCACAAGAAGTTCGCCGACCTGACGCTGGCGTTCGCCACCCACGTCGGCGGCGCCAAGCGCGGCATACAGGTGACCAACCTGGCGGCGTTTCTCGCCCGCCATCCCCCGACCTGGGAGGCGGAGCTCGCGCCCGGACCCGACGGTCAGGGCACGGCGTGGAGCTGCGCGCACGGGCTCGGGCGCTGGCAGCGCGACTGCGGCTGCAGCGCCGGCAGCGGCCCGGGCTGGAACCAGGCGTGGCGCGGACCGTTGCGCCGCGCGCTCGACATCGTGCGCGACGCCGCGGCCGAGCTCTACGAGGACGCGGGCGGCGATCTGTTCCTCGATCCGTGGGGCACCCGCGACGCCTACGGCGAGGTGGTGGACGATCCCTTGCCGGTCCGCGCGCGCCTGATCAGCGAGCACGCGCGTGGAGCGCTAGCCGGGGGCAACGACGCGGCGCGCGCCCGCGCGGTCGAGTTGCTGGAGCTCGAGCGCGCGACGCTGCTCATGTACGCGAGCTGCGGCTGGTTCTTCGACGACATCGCGGGTCTCGAGGCGTCGCTCGCGATCCGGATGGGCGCGCAGGCGCTGGACGCCATCACGGCGGCGGGCGGCACGCCACCCACCCAGGCGGTGCTGGACGCGCTCGGCGAGGCGCGCAGCAACCGCAAAGCGCAGGGGACTGGAGCGGACGTGTTCCGCCGCGTCGCCGGGGATCGCGTGACCCTCGGCCACGCGATCGGGCGGGCCGCGCTGCGCTCGCTGGTCGAGCCGGCCGCGCCAGAGACCGTCCCTGGCTTCGAGGTCACGTTGGACCTCGCCACGGGGCGCGCGTCGGGCACCCTGTCGGGATCGGGCCGGGCACGCAACCTCCGCACCGGCTCGCTCGAAGCGGCCCCGTTCGTCGCGCTCGCGCCCCCCGACGGGTTGCCCGAGGTCCGGGTCGGCGGGCGCCGGTTCTCGCTGCGCGACTTCGACGACGAGACCCGCGCGGAGATCGTGTTCGCGATCCTGCCTGCGCTGCTGCCACGGGTTGCGGCCCCGGACATCATGCGGCTCGTCCTCGATGCCGCGCGCGCGTTGCCCCCGGACGCGGACACGGGGCCGGGCGTCGTCCGCCGCGGGGCGCTCGCGGACGTGGTGGCCGCGCTGCTGGGCACGGGCGGGGTCGCCCCCGGCCCGGACGCGCTGCGTGTGGTCGGAGAGCTGCTGGACCTCGCAAACCTCCCGTCCGGCGCGCCCGAGCGACGTCGGCTCGAAGAACGGGTGTTCGCGCTTACTGGGCATGGGCGCCCGAGCACTGCGCTACGCGCCCTCGCGGACCGCCTCGGCTTCCTTCATCATCCGACGCGCGACTAAATCGCGCCCCCCCGAACTACATTGAGGCCGACGGCATTCGGTGTATTCTCCGTCGCCGTGCGTCGCCAAACGCTTCGCGTCCTGGGCGTGGCTGTGGCCGTCGCCCTCGCAGCCGGTTGCAGCTCGCTGAAGGTGGCCAAGATCGGGGCGGCGACCCAGCGCCCCTCCAACGTCGCCATCTACATCGACGTCCACGACAAGTCAGGTGGCGCGGTGGCGGGGCTGCAGGAAAAGAACTTCAAGGTCTTCGAGGACGGCAAGCTGCTGGACTCGAAGAAGGCCAAGCGTGCGCTGCTCGAGCCCCGGGTGTTCGGCGTGAAATACACGCTCGTGCTGCTCGACCTCAGCGGCCCAATTGTCGACTCGGAGGATCTGCCCGAGCTCGCGGCGACGGTGGGCGCGTTCATGGAGCGGCTGTCCGATCGCCAGCAGGTGGCGGTCAGCGTATTCGACGGCAACGATGAGGTCGCGCCGTTCGTGGGCTTCGGCGCCGAGGGCGAGCAGGCGCAGGCGATGGTGGCCGAGCTGCGCAAGTTCCGGCCGCGCAGCCGCAACACCAACTGGAACGGAGCGGTGTTTCAGGGGCTGCACACGCTGGAAGAGGTGCTGAAGGAGTCGACCGCGCCCGAGAAGAGCGCGGCGCTGGTGGTGTTCACCGATCGCGGCAACGACCTCGCCCACAGCGTCGGCGTCGAGACCCTGCGCCAGAAGACCAAGGACTCGCCCGTCGACACCTTTGTCATCGGCGTGGGCGAGAAGATCAACACCGCGGAGGTGAACGCGGTCGGGCGCAACGGCGTGTTCGTGTCGACGAGCTTGAAGGCGTACAAGAAGGGCTTCGAGGAGGTCGGGCGCAAGCTGACCGCCGACACCGACGGGCGCTACGTGTTTTCGTATTGCTCGCCCAAGCGCAAAGGTGATCACAAGGTCGAGCTCGAGATCGAGGCACCCGCGGGATCGGGCAAGGTCTCGTACAAGTTCAGCGCGCAGGGGTTCAAGAACGGGTGCTCGCCCAAGAAGCGGCCCACCTTCAGCGCCGAGCAAGCGAAGCCGGCAGCACCGCCCCCGAAGGGCAAGGAAACGGAAGAGGAGGAAGAGGAGGCAGAGGAGCCGGCGAAAGCCCCCAAGGCGTCTCGCCCACCCCCGCCTCCGCCCCCGCCGCCCCCGCCCGCGCCGAAACCGGCCAAGGCGGACCGACCGCCGGCCGAAGAAGCGGAAGCGCCCGAGCCCGCCAAGCCACCGCCGCCTCGCGGCCCCGCGAAACAGGCCGTGGACACCGAGTAGCGCCGAGGCGCATTGCGGCAGCCACCGTTTCGTATTCCAGTTCGCGAGAGTAGAATCGGGTCCCCCCAAAGCTCGAGAGGTCTTATGACCGTCCGTGCGTTCGTCGTTGGTAGCCTATGGATCGTTGCGCCCATCGTCGTGATGGCGATGGCATCGTGCCAGGGGCCCGAGGAGTACTTTCGCGACACGCAGGGAAACGCGGGCAACAGCGGCGGTGCGGGCACCGGCATCGGCGGAATCAGCCCGGTCGGGACCGCGGGAACCAGCGCGGCCGGGACGTTCGGCGCCGCCGGGACGTTCGCTGCCGCGGGTACGTCCGGCGCACGAGGCGGGACAACCGGTGCGGCGGGGACGACCGCTGCCGGCCGAGGCGGAACCACCGGCGCGGCGGGTACGACCGCCGCCGGGGGCCGAGGCGGGACAACCGGTGCGGCCGGGACGACCGCCGCTGGGGGCCGAGGTGGAACCACCGGTGCGGCGGGGACGACCGCCGGCGGGCGAGGCGGCACGACCGGCGCGGCGGGGACGACCACCGGGGGGCGAGGCGGCACGACCGCTGCCGCGGGGCGAGGTGGGACGACCGGTACGACGGGCGCCGCGGGCCGAGGTGGCGCCACGGGCTCGGCGGGCACCAGCGGCGCGGCGGGCACGGTCGGCGGTACGGGGCCCTGCGCCGGCATGTGCACCGGTCCCATCACCGTGCCGCCCAACATGAACTCCGGTGATCTCGGGACGATGGCGACCTGTCACGTCGTCATGGGCCGACAGGGGTCGATGGTGTGCGGCAACTTCGTTTCGCCCCGGACGTTCACGGTCAACGGCACGTCGTTCAATTGCGCAAGCGGGGCGGGCGGGACGCTGCCCGCCGCGGTCGCCGGCGGCTGGTGTTTCGAAGCTGGCGCCGGCAACAACTCGTACGCGTACTTCGCGACCTACAACGTCGTGCCGTGAATCAGGGCGTCGCTTCTCCGGACAGGAAGCTGGCGAGATCGGTCTCGCTGACGCCGGGCTCGCCGGGCGCGACGTTGTCGAGCTTGCCGGCGACCATCCACTGTTCGAGCTCGGTGACGAGCGCATAAAGGTGGTCGAACGAGTCGACCACGAACAGCAATGGCTGGTAGTGGAAGATCTCGAACGACTGGTTGACGACCCACTCGATCGTGAACGGGTAGCGCTGAACATCGGATGCATCGATCGCATGCGCGATTTCACCGTACGAGGAGAGCAGGCCGCTGCCGTAGACCTTGAGGTCGCGGTCGCCCGAGGCCGAGCGCATCAGCCCGAACTCGACGCTGAACCAGAAGAACCGCGCCATCGCCCGGATGTTGCTGGTGAGCTTGCGCAGCTTCTCGCGTTCGTCGGTCTCTTCGGCGGCGCGGCGCGCGGCGGCGGCGGCCGAGTCGCCGAACCGCACCAGCGCCTCCGCGAACGCCTTGTCGGTGTGCATGGGCACGTGACCGGCGACGTCGTGGAAGATGTCGGGCTCGGGCAGGTACTCGAGACTGTGCCCGTCGCGGATCGTGACCGTGGTCGGGAACTCGCGCCGGCGCAGGCAATCGAAGAACACGTACGACGGCACGTACCCGGACACTGGCCGCGCCGTGAACCCGGTCAGCGGCTGCATGAATCGGTTCACGTCCTCGAGCTTCGGAATCCGCTCGGGCTGAAGCTGCAGCCGCGCGAGGCCTTCGAGGTAGCGCGCGTTGGCGTAGCGTTGCCAGCGGTCCGCCATTCGCCCCAGCAGCCGGCCCCAGGTGGCGTGGTTGTCGGCCGAATAGAGCTCGTACGGCTGCCGGATGTAGATCTCGCCGTGCGCGCGCGCCTGCTCGATGAACGGCGCCTTCGTCGTCGTCAGCGCCATGGTTTGATCATAAGCGCTAATCGGCGTCGCGTCTCGACCCTGCCCCTCTCTCCGACGCTGGCTTGCAACGAACCGGCCGGCGCCCGGGGTAGGAGAGCCGAGGGCGCGTGGGATCGTAGATATCCGCGGCGCGGATGGGCGCCGCGCGGGCCCGCAGCAGATCGGCCATCGCGTCACGGATCAGGCGCCCGCTGACCACGGCGCGACCAGAGATCTCGGGGCCCAAGGTGTCGCCGCCGGTGGCGAGGAAGTCGCTGGTGACCAGTGTCAGGCGCTCGTCCATGCCGATCGGCCGGCCGTCGTCGCGCGCGAGCGTCACGTCGAGGGAACGCGGGCCGCAGCGCGCGGTCGCCCGGACACCCGAGATGGAGAGGATCCCGCCCCGGCCGAGCAGGTTGCGGGACACCATCGCGGCGAGCTCGGCACCCGTGATCGGCACGGTCGCGAGCGTGTTGTCGAACGGCATCGCCTGGTAAAGATCGCCGTAGCGCAGGGGCCCGGTGGGCAGATCGGCGCGCAGGCCGCCGCCGTTGGTGATCGCCACGTCGCTGCCCGGCCGCGCCGCGCGCATGAGATCGGTGAACAGGTTGCCGAGCGCGGACTCTTCGCCGTACGCGCGCGTGACCCGCCCGGCCAGCGTGACGCCGAGCGGCTCCTGGTTCTGGGCGCTGGCCGCGGCCAACGCGGGCGCGATCGCGGCGGCGACCGCGGGATCGGGGATCACCGGCGCGTTCTCGTAGCTCTCGCTTGGGCAGCGGTCGAGACTGCAAATGCCCCTGGGCGGGAAGATCCGCGTGCCGATGACGCGGGCGGGGCCACCGGCGCCGTGCGCGCGGGGCAGGGTCACGGTGAGATCGATGCGTCCGAACGCCCGCCCCTCGGCGTACGCTTCGATGATCGGGATCCCCGCCACCCGGTGAGCGACGCCCTCATGCGTGTGCCCGGCGACGATCGCGTCGACGGCGCCCGCGGGCAGGGCGCGCGCCACCTCGAAGATCTCACTATCGGCCTCGCACGCAGCGACGTCGTCGGGAGCGTCGAAACTCCGGCACGCGCCGCCCGCATGCGCGGCCACGATCACCACCGCCACGCCTTCGGCCCGCAGCGCGTGCGCTGCTTCTGCGATCGCGGGCGCGAGCGGCCGCGCGGCGAGCCCCACGAAGTTCGCCGCCAGCGTCGTCTTGGGCGTCGCGATGGTGGTGACGCCGACGATCCCGACCTTGACCCCGGCCGCGTTCACGATCGCGGTCGGGCGGACGTTGGGCCATGCCGGCGGCGCCCGCGCCACGGTGTCGACGAGGTTGGCGTCGAGCAACGGAAACCGCGCCTCCGCTGCCCGGGCCTTGAGCGCGCCGCGCGGATCGTCGCCCGCTCCGCGCGGCGCCGCGGCCGGCCCCGCCGGCCCGAAGTCGAACTCGTGGTTGCCGATCGCGACGGCGTCGTAGCCGAGCGCGTTGTACGCCTGCACCACCGCCCCGCCTTCATTGGCGTTGGACGCGAGCGTGCCCTGGAACATGTCGCCGCCGTCGACCAGG
>WNGA01010350.1_pt1 | contig 12370 bp, 12 predicted proteins | sample 5400061 | NCBI WGS metagenome assembly WNGA01 (sample SAMN13153366, study PRJNA577476) | soil metagenome | isolation source: 100 cm soil or saprolite under grassland replicate 2 | place: USA:California | collected 2016-06-15
TATCAGATATCTGCATTACCAGGTTTCCGTCTCTAACGTCAATTGTAATCTGAACCTCTGTTGCCATTGCATGTTTGAAAATATTATTAATTGCCTCTTTATATACAAGGAAAAGGTCTCTTCTTTTTTCCATAGATAATTTTTCTGACAAAACATTTTCATTGGCTGTAATGCTGTAATGAATATTTGTTCCATCAAAAACATCGGCAGCATATCTTCTCATACGCAGGGTAATTTCTTCCACCGAATCGTTTTTTGTATTGATGCTCCAAACAATATCATCCAGTGCTTCACCAGATATTTGCACTTCCTCTTCTATACGCTTTAAATAATCTAATGCCTGTTGCGGTTCATATAGTTTTTGTTCACTTAAAGCAGAAAGAATATTGATATTGGTTAATCGCGCACCAATATCATCATGCAAGTCTGCCGAAATGCTGTTACGTACTTTTTGCAATTGTAATAACTGGTTGATCCTGTAACGGTATAAAGCATATAAAACTATTGCTGTAACTATTGCCAGCAGTGCGTAAAACCACCATGTTTCATAAAACGGAAAACTGATATATATCTTTTCAGTTGCAAGAGAACCTTCATCACCTGCCACTCTTACCTGGGATGTATAGTCACCGGGACTAAGGTTACCAAGATTTACTGTTTGCTCATGAAAAATCTTTATCCATGGAGTATTTTCATTTTTATATAGCCGGTATTCATAATTAATATCACTGCTTTTATCAAAATCAATAGAGAAATTAATGCTGAGATTATTCTGAAAATCTTTCAATGCGATTTTTTTATCCGGATCGATGTTAAGAGAATCACCTGATACTTTTATTTCTGTGATATAAACTTTTGGTTTTGCTTTTTCTTTTGCAACCAAAAACGGATCAAAAACTGTAAAGACATTTTCAGACCCTACCATTAACTGCTTTTTCAGGCTGTCATAATAAAGATTAAAACTTGTTACTGCATAATCAGGTAATCCATTTGTTTTATCAAAGTTTTTTATGCCTCCTGTTTTAGTGTTGAGTACACCAATGCCGCGACGGTAAATCAACCATACCTGGTTTGGCACTTTCGCAAATACGGCGAGTATAGAATTATCTGCAAGGCCATCTGCAACAGTGTACATTTTTGTTTTGTGGGTATAAAGATTCCATTGCATTAACCCATAATTTAAAAATCCTATCCACAGGTTTCCTGTTTTATCGGCGTCAAGAGAAAAGAAATCAAAATAATTAATGGCATCTTTATTAAAGCTTCTTATCAGGGTATCAAACTTATTAATGCTGTTGTTCCACCGCATTAAACCTTGTTTTGAACGTATAAACCATACATTTCCTGAAATATCCTGTGCCATATTATTAGGATAGCGCAAATTGAAAGACTTATCACTTTCGCCCGGCAAAAAATGGTGCACGTATTTTGTTTTATTGTTGTATAGCAAAACCCCGTTGCCCCTGCCAAGACCAAACCAGTTATTATCATTTTTATCTCTTAATACGCTTGTGATAGGAACAGCATTTATTGCCGGTGAAAAAATTATCAGCAGGTTTTAAAATTTTGTTGTCAGAAGAATTATAAAAAAATAAACCTTCGTGGGTTGCTATCGCTATCGTATCCTTATTCCAGGATGTTATGCTCCAGATAACATTTGCACCTACAGAAAAATTACTTAGATCTATCTGTTTAACAAGCCGGTTCTGTTTATCAAAAACCATTACACCGGTTTTGTTGTTGTCCAGACCAATATATGTATAGCGCTCATCCCTATAGAATGCTTTAACATAGGCCACAGGATGATTTTGATTGATATAGGGTAATAAACTGATGTTATTAAATAATTCTTTTGAAAATGATTGTTTTAAAATTCCTTTTGTTGTTGCTGCCCACAAACGGTTGTCTTTGTCTGTGTAAAAATTGTAAAAGATATTTTCAGGAAATAATTTTTTGTTTTCGGGAAAGATATTTCCTGCTGATGGCAAATAATGAAAAACAAAATACCCGTTCGTCGCTGAGTTTAATAAAAATGTGGAGTCATTCACAAAACTAAATGTGCTTTCCCAACCCGATTCAGCATTAAAACCTGCAGGCAAAGCAACGTTGCGAATAATTTGTTTATTAAAATCAATAATACACAGCGTGTCTTTATGAATATAGTTTGGCAAAAAGAATAAAAGATTTTTGTTTGCAGACCCTATAGAATATGCAGGAATACTATCAAGCAAATAACCAATGCGCTGATGAAAAATATTTTTTGAATATTTTAAATAGTTTATGTTTTTGCTATCGTAAAAAGCAATTCCTTTATCAGTATTGATCAAGGTTGTGTCATGGTTTAATAAAACAGAACGGGCTGCAAAACCAATACCTTTTGTCTTTGTATCATTTATCGTATAACCTCCTTCCAGTTTAGCAACCAACTTTGCCTGGTCATTAAAAACAAATACACCTGTTCTTGTAGAAATAATCAATTCATCCTCTGCATTTGTAATTACATAATAAATCTCATTCGCAAATAACTCCATTTCCTTTTGTGAGGGTATCGCAAGTTTTTTACCTTCATTTGTTCTTTTATTAAAAATAACAGCTCCCTTATCTGTTGCAATGCCTAAATAATTGCCTTGCATCTTTGCCAGTTTTTCAATGTGGTTTCCGGGAAGGTCAGTCGGCTTATCACCACGAAAAAATTTTACAAACTGCGATCCGTCATAACGATTAAGACCATTTTCGGTTCCAATCCATATAAAACCATTTTTATCCTGAACAATACTTGTTACAGAATTATCGGAAAGACCATTGTCAATTGTCAATTGGTCAAAAATTAATTGATGATTTTGTGCAGCAGTGTGCAGCAGTATAAGCAGTGATAATATAATGATAGACTATTTCGTATGGCTGCTTTTGCTAAAGTTATGATATGTTCGTGAAGAAAAATATAAGAGCTTTTGTAACGGCCAATCAATTAAAAATAACCACAAGTCATTTTCAAAAAAAATATAATGACGCAACAAATGTGATTCGTTATTCTATAATTTTATTCAATGAAATTAATTCAGCAATTAACTGCAATTCATTTTAAACAAAACATAAGAGCATTGAATAATTTTTTTATAGTTGTAGTTGTTATGCTCTTCAGTAAAATTACGTTGGCTCAGGATACAGCAACTGCTGCCTTCTCCTGGCCACAGGGCAAACAGGCCGCAATAAGTTTGACCTTTGATGACGCACGCCTAAGCCAGGTAGATACAGGAACAGCCTTACTTGATCGATATGGAATAAAAGCCACTTTCTTTGTTGTTCCTGCTGCTGTAGAAGAGCGTCTTGATGGCTGGAAGAAAGCAGTTGCGAATGGTCATGAAATCGGGAATCATACAATAAACCATCCATGTACGGGAAATTTTTCCTGGTCAAGAAAAAATGCATTAGAGAATTATAGCATCGATGATATGCGTAATGAAGTAATAGGATGTAATAAGCGTATTGAAGAATTGCTGGGCATAAAACCCGAAGTCTTTGCTTATCCATGTGGTCAAAAGTTTGTTGGACGTGGCAGTAACACAAAAAGTTATGTTCCGCTTATTGCAGAAATATTTATTGTTGGTCGTGGCTGGCGTGATGAAGCAATGAATGATGCCGGCTTCTGCGACTTAGCACAAATAAGCGGAATTGAAATGGATGGAAAAAATTTTGATGAAATTCTTCCATTGATTGAGGAAGCAAAAGAGACAGGACAGTGGCTGGTATTAGCTGGGCATGAGATGGGCGAATCCGGTGTTCAAACTACCCGTCTTTCAATGTTGAAGCAGCTACTTGAATATGTACAAAATCCTTCAAACGGTATATGGATTGCTCCTGCAGGAACGGTTGCGAAATATATTCGTGAACAAAGAAAGTAAAAGGACTTACATGATAAAGGCGATATACATTTAAATGAAGATGGACATCTCCTTCCTCAGGGTGACAAGCCAGGAAGAAAACTTGCAACGGCAACTTGCAACTGGAAACCGGAACGATTCTCTTACAACACTTTTATTTTTATATTCTTAAAACAAACACCTGTATTTGCCACACCACTGTGTGATGCCTGCAATGCAATGTGACCGGATTTTGCAGCGCCATAACTAGCTTCATCTTTCCATTTACCCGCAGCTTTTTGTTGTTTCCATTTATCACTTCCCAATTCATACTCTACCACTTTTTGCCCGTTGAGCCAGTGTTCAACATGACCTTTGTTTACAATGATTACTCCATGATTCCATTCACCCGGAGGTTTTGTAGCATCAACTGCCGGGACCTGCATAGCATAATTGGCGGCTGCTTTTTGATTTTCTTCAATTTGCCCGGTAAAGCCTTTGTTATCTATTAACTGGTATTCCGGTCCGCTCTCATAAGTTTGATCATGATCTTCAGTTACGAGGTACATAATTCCACTGTTACCCTGCGGTGAAATTTTCCAGTCAATAGAAAGTTGGAAATTTTGGTACATATCAGTTGTAATAAGATCAGGATTTTGATTGCCTGAAGGTTTCTCACTACATAATGCTCCATCATTTGCTTTCCACGATGAGCCGGAAATATTTTTATACGTTCTCCAGTTGTGTAAAGTTTTGCCATCAAACAATAATTTCCATCCTTCCTGTTTCTCTTGTTGGGTTAGCTGGTTATCAGCAGAAGTATCATTTATAACAAGTGTTTTTAAATGTGCCGGTACTTTAAAACTTTGTGCAGTAAAAAAGGCGATAGCAACAGAGAGTGTAAATAAAAAGTGCTTTTTCATATGGTTAATTTTTTTAAAGTGGCTGAAGATAGGAAATTTAATATTTATGTACTGGCTTTTGAATAAATATTTGATGCCCCAAAAATTTTTATAGCTAATAAGAATTGCGAAAGCGGGATAGTGTTGCCATGAAAACAAAAAGTACAAGTAAATGATGCATCATACACTCATCATTGAAGTAAATGATGCAGCATAGTTATCATTGAGGTGAAGCAACACCGTCCGAACAGACGTTTGTCGGACAACAAAAGCATCATAATATCGTGATTGCTTGTCACAAAAAAATAAAATTCAACTCGCCTGCCGGCAGGCAGGGTTCATGTAAATTCGTGTAATTCGTGTTATGGAATCGCAGGTAGCAAATATTAATTTACAGGTTCAAATTACCAACAGGCAAATTTTAAAAATTGCTTTGCCTATTGCTGCTGCTATCCTTGTGCCGCAAATTAATTTTATTACCAACAATATTTTTCTTGGCGGACTTGGCGAACAACCACTGGCAGTAGCGGGTATCACCGGTGTATATTACCTGATATTTGCTGTAATTGGTTTTGGTTTAAACAGCGGACTACAGGCACTTATTTCAAGACGTGCAGGCGAAAACAGGATTCATGAAATAGGCAATCTTTTTAATCAGAGTATTCGCATCACGCTTGTATTTTCTGCATTCAGCATACTTGTTACATATTTTATTGCGCCTACTGTTTTAGCTATCGCATTGCACGAACCTTCGAATGTGCAAATGGCTGTGCATTTTTTATATATACGCATTTGGGGACTTCCGTTTTTATATGTGTACCAGATGCGCAACGCATTATTGGTTGGCACAAACAACAGCCGTTACCTTATTGCAGGAACGCTTGCCGAAACTATTACCAATATTGTTTTTGATTATGCTTTGATATATGGTCATTTTGGTTTACCACGACTTGGTTTTAACGGAGCTGCTATTTCATCCATTCTTGCAGAAGCGACAGGTTTGTTTATAGTATTTGCTGTGATGCATAAAAAAGGTATAGGCAAACGGTTACAACTTTTTAAAAAATATCCATACGATGCAGTGAATACAAGACTTATACTCGTTCAATCATTGCCAATAGTTTTGCAATATGCAATTAGTGTTGCGGGTTGGGAATTCTTTTATATTCTTGTTGAACATCATGGTGAAAGAGAGCTTGCCATCTCCAACACTATGCGTAATATTTTTGGATTCTTTGGATGTGCAACATGGGCTTCTGCCTCTACTACTAATTCTATGGTAAGTAATGTTATTGGTCAAAGGTTGCAGCACAGAGTAATAGAATTGATTCTTAAAATAATGAAGCTGAGCCTTGGCTTTGCATGCTTCATATTTTTATTGCTGAACATCGCACCAGCTTTGTTTTTGCACGTATATAAACAGGGCAATGATTTTATAACGGCAGCCATTCCCGTTGTAAGGGTTGTCTCAGTAGCAATGTTGTTTATGTCATGTGCAAGCATTTGGTTAAACGCAGTAATTGGTACAGGAAACACTAAAGTAAATCTCGCAATTGAAATATTCGCTATTTGCGTTTACTGTTTATATGTTTATATCATACTCGAATACCTGCAACTCTCTGTCGCCGTTGGGTGGACGGCTGAATGGGTTTACTGGACTTGCATTTTAATTCCTTCTCTATTATATCTGCGAAGCGGAAAATGGAAACATAAAAAGATTTGATTTGCGATTTACGATTTACGAGTTCAGATTTCAGGTTTACGATTTGTTCGTTTTCGAATTTCGATTTTATATTTCGGATTTTTTTGTTTCTTGTCTTTTGTTTCTTGAAATTTTTTATGCGCCCAACTTTTTATTTTTTGGTCATCACCTCTTGTGTCACTCACTTGTACATTCTGTTCACCATTCATCTTTTTTATCGTTGATTTTCGAATTTCGGATTTCAAATTTCGGATTTGCAATTTTACTTAGTAACTTTTAGAAAAAAATAATATGCCACATAGCAGACACAGACACAAACATCAGTCGCATCAACCTCATCATCATCCTGTTGCAGCCAAAGCAAAACGAAAAGCAACCCCAATCACCACTTTTCTCATTGCTGTATTTGGATTAGTAGTCGGTGCTTTAATGAGCCAGTCAAATTTTTTGTGGATGGCAGTGGGTGCAATTATAGGCGCCGTAGCAGGTTATTTAATTGGCAGAAATATCGATAAAGTTGAAGCAAGGAAATAAAAAGTGCTTTAGCTTCTTCTGTTACATAAATATCTATTGTGTTATCTTAAAAACTACTGCATACTTTCCTGTAATCTTATTTTGAAGTTTAGCTGGTATTTGAATAACTGCTCCATCATTTGCCGGCTGCAATTTTATCTTTTCTTTCGGTGCATCCAATAAAATAATTTTACTTTTTTGATTTAAACTAATCTTATTCAACTTAATATTTGCCGGCAACAAAACATCATCGCTCTTATCACTCAGTACATACACATATATCGTCTTCTTATCTTTTGATTGCAGGTACACTACATTGCCATCTTCATAAGGCGCCAGTGGAATTGTATTATACACAGCCTCATTATGCACTTTCATCCATGCACCAATTTCTTTTAAACGGCTATAGGCAGTATCACTCCAATCACCTTCAGGGGAAGGCCCGATATTCAATAAAAAATTTCCTCCTCTTGAAATTATTTTTACCAGTAAGTGTATCAATTCGTTTGTTGATTTATAGGTATCATCTGGAACATAGCTCCATGAGTCACCCATCGTAATACAACTCTCCCATTGATGCAACATCGGTTCATCCGGAATAGTTTGTTCCGGCGTTACATAATTTTCATATTCACCTGAAACGGTTCTGTCAACTACCAGTAAACCCGGCTGATAACTTCTTGCCATTTTTGCAATCCTTGCCATATCAATATCCTGGTTGTATATGATACCTCTTTGCCATTTAACAGAAGTATCCACTGTTGAGTGAGGTCTCACCCAACCACCATCCAGCCACAGAATATCTACATTGCCGTAACCAGTCATCAATTCTTTTATCTGGTTGTAAGTATAATTTTTAAAACTGTTCCATCGCTCAGGATATTTTTTCGGATCATAATTTACATTCCTGTCTTTCGGCGGAAAATAAGGCCACCAGTAATAAGGGCAATGCCAGTCAGGTTTTGAAAAATAGGCGCCGATCATAAAACTATCTTTTCTAAATGCATCAAAAATTTCTTTCGTCACATTACTTCTTGCATTTGTAGAAAAAGGAGTTTTTGAAGATGTGATTTTATAATCTGTTTCTTTTGTATCAAACATGCAAAAACCATCATGATGTTTTGTCGTAAATACAACATATTTCATTCCCGCATCTTTCGCGGCAGCAGCCCATTTTTCAGGATTAAATTTTGTTGGATTAAAAGTTGTTTGCAAATTTTCATAAGCTTTTACATAATCAAAATAGTTATTAGCATACGGCCCTTTGCGCTGTGTCCAGCCCTCATCTTCAGGGCAGATGCTCCAACTTTCTACAATCCCCCACTGGCTGTAAGTTCCCCAATGCATCAGCAATCCAAATTTTATATCCTGCCAGTGTGAGAGTTTTTGCTGCACAAGGGTATCAGAAGGCACGACATATTTATCAGAAAAATTATGTTGTTGTGCATTTGCTTTTGCAAACATTAACAATATGAAAGCGGTAAAAAAATTTCTCATTGTCTTTAAGATTTTTGTTTGAAATAAATCATACTTAAATCGTTTACCCTCTCTAAAAATTACTCCGCTAAAATTATACTAATCACCTCAATAATTTTTATCGTCTCATGCATAGCTGATTTTTGCAGATTAAATTTGCAGCAATGAAAGGCGAAACACGACAAATACTCCTGCATATAATAGGATGCATTACCTTTCTTTCACTGCCTGTACTTTTTGCACCCGACTTGCCCGAGTCACTCAACATTTTTAGAAGTGTTCCTACACAAAGAAATTTAATTGCTTACCTTTTAATGATCGCTTTTTTCTATCTTAACTTTTTTGTTCTTATTCCAAAATTTTATTACACTAAAAAGTATTTGCTTTTCTTTCTCATCATACTATTTTGTTTTATTATTGTTTCATTACTGCCATCACTTATTATTCCGGAAGGCTTTCGAAGACCATTACCTCCGGAAATACAAAATAATTTTCGCTTTCGTAATGAGCCTCCCCCACCTAATCATAGCTTCCCTTTCTATATCACACAATATCTTTTTATTTTTATTGCAGTCGTTTTCTTTTCGCTGATATTAAGAATAAGCAACAGGTGGAAGCAAACAGAAAAAGAAAAGCTCAATGCAGAACTGTCCTACCTGAAAGCCCAGATAAATCCACATTTTTTATTTAATACACTGAACAGTATTTATTCCCTTGCACTGGAAAAATCTGATAATACAGCAACGGCAGTCGTAAAGCTTTCAGGCATGATGAGATATGTACTTGATGAGGCAGATAATGATTTTGTGCTATTGGAAAAAGAAATTAATTATATCAGCAGTTATATAGAACTGCAAAGGATTCGTTATGGCAATTCTATTCAGTTGTCTTTTCTAATAAAAGGAAACACTGCAGGTAAAAAAATTGCTCCTCTTATTTTAATTCCATTTGTTGAAAATGCTTTCAAACATGGTGTGAACGCTGAAGAAAATTCTGATATTAAAATTGAAATTAACATTGATAAAAATGAATTGCATTTGCTTGTAACAAATAACAAAGTTTCTTTGCAACAGTTAGAAGAAAATAAAAGCGGGTTGGGTATTGAAAACGCGAAGGACCGCCTTCAATTATTATATCCGGCAAAACATGAATTACACATTCATGATAATGAAACTTTTTTTTCTGTTTCACTTAATTTAAATCTCGAATGATAAAAGCAGTTGCTATAGATGATGAATTACCGGCATTGAAAGTAATAGAAAACTTTTGCAGTAAGACTGATTTTATCAGCCTTGAAAAAACTTTTAACATGCCAAATGAAGCGCTGAAGTATATCCATAAATTTCCCGTTGACCTTTTGTTTTTGGATATCAATATGCCGGCACTAAAAGGCACTCAGTTATATAAATCAGTTAAACAAAAAACAATGGCAATTTTCACAACGGCATATAGTGAATATGCTGTAGAAGGATTTAACTTAAATGCCATTGATTATCTTCTCAAGCCCTTCACCTTTGAACGTTTTGTGCAGGCTGTTACCAAAGCCAATGAGTATTACAATTATATAAACAAACAGGTTAAAACTGAGGAACAATTTTTATTTATCCGTGCAGATTACAGCCTGGTAAAAATTAATATTGCTGATATTCTTTTCATCGAAGGGTTAGATGATTATCTCAAAATACATCTCGCCAATCAAAAGCCTGTTGTTGCAAGAATGACGATGAAGACAATGCTGGATAAACTTCCATCGAATAATTTTATTCGCGTTCATCGCTCTTACATTGTTTCATTTCACCATGTTGAAAATGTTCGCAACAAAATCATATCTATTGCAGGAGAAGAAATTCCTGTAGGCAGCAGTTATGAAGAAACTTTTTTAAAGCTTTTTAACAGATAAGTTAATAACCTCACAAAACAGCTTATTTACCTCAAAGATTTTTTCAGGAAATGCATTCAAACAAAATTTGAATTGCAATTCATTTCTCACAACCCGTTTTACAAAAACAACCATGAAAAAATCTTTTATTTTTTTCGCAATTACAGTAACCGTTGTAGTTGCATGCAGCAAAAATGTTTCATCGTCCTCCGACACATTCACGGAAGATTGCAGTACATCAAAATCATGGGCAACAGATGTTGAGCCAATCATTCAAACTTATTGTGCAACAAATTCCGGTTGTCATGGCAGCGGAAGCACCAATGGTCCCGGCGCATTACTTACTTACACAGAAGTGTATAATACAAGAGCAGCAATTCGTTCAGCAGTAGCAGATGGCTCTATGCCAAAAGATGGCACTTTATCCAATACACAAAAAAATGTAATCCTGTGCTGGATTGATAATGGCGCTTCAAACAACTAATTAATTCATCTAAAAAAAATTTAAACATGGAAAGAAAAGATTTTTTAAAAAGCAGTTTAGGAGTGTTAGGATTTAGTGCCGTATTAATAGAAGCATGCAAAAAAGATGTTGCAGGAACAACAGACACAACAGATAATTCAGATACCAGTTCTGATAGTTGCGCTGTTGCCACAGAAGAAACTGCTGGTCCCTATCCTGAAGATCTAAGCAGGAATTCTGCGATGTTCAGGCAGAACATTACGGACGGAAAAACAGGAATACCGCTAAGTTTAACGCTCACCGTTGTAAACACAAACAGCAATTGCGCCGCTATTGAAAATGCACGTGTTGATATCTGGCATTGCGATAAGGATGGTTATTATTCTGCTTACTCCAACACAGGATATTTGGGCACACAAAATAATGTAGGCAAAACTTTTTTAAGAGGCATTCAACTAACAGACAGCAATGGCCAAGTAACATTTACAACTATTTATCCGGGATGGTATTCGGGAAGAGCCACACATATTCACGTAGAAGTTTTCATTGATTCTGTTCTTAAAGCCACTACTCAGTTGGCTTTCGCTGACGATTTAAACACTACTGTTTATAATACATCATTGTACTCGGCGCACGGACAAAACACAATAACAAATGAAACTGATATGGTATTTTCTGATTCTTATGAGAAAGAGTTGGTCACTACCACCGGCGATACAACAAATGGTTATACCGCTACTTATACGATAGGGCTCGCTCTTTGATAAATGTTGTAAATATTTTCATTACAAAGAACAACTATGGAAAGAAAAGACTTTTTAAAAAGCAGTTTGGGCATAATAGGATTCAGCGCTGTATTAATGGAGGCATGTAAAAAAGATGTAACAACTACTGATACAACCGGAAGCGATAGTTGCATCGTAACGCCTACAGAAGAAGAAGGTCCATTCCCTTATCCCGGTGGAGAGATAGATAATCCTTTGGAAAGAAGTGATATCACCGGCGGGCAATCAGGTATTCCTATCAGTTATACTTTCGCTGTAGTGGATACTAATAACAGTTGTGCTATAGTATCCGTTGCAAGAGTTGATATATGGCATTGCAATAAGGATGGATATTATTCGGGCTATGGCAATCAGAGCGGCGGTGTTTCTGGTGTGTCAAACGATTACACAGGACAAACATGGTTAAGGGGTTATCAAACCGCCGATGCAAAAGGGCAGGTGCAGTTCATTTCTGTTTATCCCGGCTGGTATTCGCCGCGGGCTACACATATTCACCTTGAAATTTTCATAGATAATGTGTTAAAGAAACAAGCGCAGTTAGCTTTTCCTGAATCCATTTCAAATGTTGTTCACGTTACTTCTCTATATGCAGCACATGGCGTAAACACAACAACAAATACATCTGACAGCGTGTTTGGAGATTCCGCAACTGATTTGACAAACGAAACATTAACCATTACCGGCGACACAACAAATGGTTATACCGCTACGTACCAGGTAGGACTTGAGTTGTAGCTGAATGTGTTCATGAATTAAGTTCTTAATTTTATGAGCTCATCAGTGTTACTAC
>WNGA01010850.1_pt1 | contig 12370 bp, 10 predicted proteins | sample 5400061 | NCBI WGS metagenome assembly WNGA01 (sample SAMN13153366, study PRJNA577476) | soil metagenome | isolation source: 100 cm soil or saprolite under grassland replicate 2 | place: USA:California | collected 2016-06-15
TGTTCGTCCGCGTGGTGGGCCAATACATCCAGGACAAGACCGACTCGCTGCGGGACGACTCACGCACCGGCGCGCCGATTTTCATCCAGGGCCCAGACAGCCTGACGCGAGCCGCCGCGTCGCGCACCAATCTGTTCCACGCCGATGTGCTGCTCAGCTATCAACCGGTACCGGGGACGGTGGTGTTCGCCGGGTACGGCAGCAACATGGTGGACGAGGAAGCCTTCCGGTTCCGGGGCCTCACGCGGACCGACGACACGTTCTTCCTCAAGCTGAGCTATTTGTTCAGGCTGTGATCCGGAGCTAGCCACCTGTGGGGCGGGTCCCCATTATAGGGCCGCGCTCATGCCAGGAGCAGTCGCCCGTGGCCGATGCCTTTCCCCGCCTCAAGGTAGCGCTCGCCGACCGCTACACGATCGAGCGCGAGCTCGGTGCGGGCGGAATGGCCACAGTCTATCTCGCCCGCGACATGAAGCACGACCGTCCGGTCGCGCTCAAGGTGCTCCGCCCCGAGCTCGCCGCGGTGCTCGGCGCCGAGCGGTTCCTCAGAGAGATCCGCCTCACGGCGCAGCTCCAGCACCCGCACATCCCCACTTGCGGCGCGAAGGTCAACTCCCGCTCGACGAAGCCCTCCGCATCACCCGGGTAGTGGCCTCCGCCCTCGACTTCGCGCACGGACACGGCGTGATCCACCGGGACATCAAGCCCGAGAACATCATGCTGCACGAGGGCGAGCCCATGCTGGCGGACTTCGGGATCGCGCTCGCGGTGAGCACGGCGGGGCAAGAGCGGCTCACCGAGACCGGCATCTCTCTTGGGACCCCCGCGTACATGAGTCCCGAGCAGACGAGCGGCGAAGCCAAGCTCGATGGCCGAAGCGACCAGTACAGCCTGGCGTGCGTGCTGTACGAGATGCTGGCGGGGGAGCCGCCCTACACCGGGCCGACCGCGCAGGCCATCATCGCCAAACGCTTGACCGAGCCGATACCGCACCTCGGCACTGTCCGCCGCGTTTCACCGGCAGTGGAGGCCGCGGTCACCAAAGCGCTCGCGAAAGCGCCGGCCGACCGATTCGCCACGGCAGGAGCCTTCGTCGCAGCGCTCACGGCCGGCTCGACTCGGGCGGCGCGCCCCCGATGGCAGTCCGCCGGCGGTGCACTGGCAGTCCTGATCATCATCGGTGGCGCTGCAGCGTGGTTCTATGCTTCCAAGAGTTCCCAAGTCGGTCAGGACCACCCCAACGTCGTGCCCTTCACGAGTTCGCCAGGTCAGAAATTTCATCCCGTCTTCTCGCCGGACGGCAACCAGATTGCCTATGCTTGGAGAGGCGAAAACGACGACAATTCCGACATTTATGTCAAGCTGATTGGCGCGGGCAGTCCGCTCCGACTTACCAGCCATCCCGCGAGGGAATATTGCCCCGCGTGGTCACCCGACGGCCGTTACATCGCCTTCGTTCGCGATGGACCCTCGAGTGACAGGGCTGCTTACTACCTCATCCCCGCGTTAGGTGGGGCCGAGCGCAAGATCGGGGAGGCATACGGCCAACGTCAGCTCTATGAGCTCTATGAGGACTGCCTCGACTGGTCGCTCGACGGCAAGTACCTGATCGTGGCGGATAGAGTGGTGCCTGAGGAGTCCCGCTCAAGCATCCTGCTCTTGTCGGTAGAGGATGGACAGAGGAAGGTATTGGTCTCCCAGCCCGATCTCTATGTCGCCCGTCCAATTCTCTCCCCCGATGGAACAGCGATCGCCTATGCCCAAGGGGCAGGCTTTATTGCCAGTGACATTTATGTCGTCCCTGCCAGCGGTGGCCGATCCCGTCGCCTGACTTCCGACGGACGATTCCTGAGCGGTCTCGCCTGGACGGCGGACGGAAGGGAGATCGTCTTCTCCTCAAATCGTGGCGGCCTGTTGCGATTGTGGCGCATCTCTTCTTCAGGGGGCACGCCGGCGCTGGTGAACGGGCTGGGTGAGCGCGCGAGCTCGCCGACCATTTCTACCAAGGGAGATCGGCTAGCCTATATCCATGGCCGTGACGATGCGAACCTCTGGCGAACACGCGGACCTGTTTGGAAAGGCCGCCCTCCCCCTCCGATGAAAATCGTTGCTTCATCACGAGCGGACGATGAGGCCGCCTATGCTCCCGATGGTAAGCGGATCGCCTTCGCATCCGATCGCTCTGGGAGTAAGGAAATCTGGACTTGCAATAGCGACGGCACCAACCAGGCACAGCTTACGTCTTTGGGGGCGACCGATGCGGGCTCGCCGAGTTGGTCTCCGGACGGAAAGACCATTGCGTTCGATGCCCGGCTCGAAGGCCACGGTGATATCTTCGTTATCAGTGCCGATGGAGGCGCTCCCCGCCGTCTCACCACCGATCCCGTCGACAATAATGTCCCGACGTGGTCACGAGATGGCAAATGGATCTATTTTTCCTCGACCCGGACAGGGAATTGGCAGATTTGGAAAGTACCGTCCGGGGGTGGCAGTGCTGTACAAGTTACCAAGAGCGGTGGCTTCAGCGCCCAGGAATCTCCCGATGCCAAGTCTCTCTACGTGTGGGTAGAGGGAGGGACTATTTGGAAAATGCGGCTCCCGGGCGCGGAGCCCGTCCGCGTCCTCCAAGGCGTGCAGCTGTTCGTCTGGTGGAAAATTACTCGTGACGGCATTTACTTCATTGACGGGTCAACGCTCCCCGCCCGCGTCAGACTCTTGGACCTGGCAACGCAACGCGTGCGAACAATCACTTCGATGGACCTCGGACCCGGGGCCCCGGGCAACCAGTACTTTGATCTCTCTCCCGATGGGCAGTGGATTCTTTTCGACCGTGTGGATCAGGTCGAAAGCGATATCATGCTGGTCGAGAACTTCCGCTGAGCGTGTGGACAAGGCCCTGCCGCGCTGATACCTTCGCCGCTTCCTCACTCAAGCCTATGCCACCTTTCCTTGCAGAAGTCCTCGGCACCATGCTGCTGATCGTCCTGGGTGATGGCGTGGTCGCCAACGTGGTGCTCAATAAGACCAAAGGCCAGAATAGCGGGTGGATTGTCATCACCGCGGGCTGGGCCTTCGGGGTGGCGGTCGCGGTGTATTCTGTGGGCGCCTTCAGCGGCGCGCATTTGAACCCCGCGGTGACCATCGGCCTCGCCTCCATCGGCAAGTTCGCGTGGGCCTCGGTGCCCATTTATGTCGCGGCCCAACTGCTCGGCGCGTTTCTCGGTGCCACGATCGTGTGGCTCGCCTACCTGCCGCACTGGCCCGTGACCGAGAGCCAGCCGGGGAAGCTGGCCGTGTTCTGCACTGGCCCCGCCATCCGCAACTCCACCGCGAATCTCCTGACGGAGGTCATCGGCACCTTCGTGTTGGTGCTGGGAGTGCTGGCCATCCTGACGCCGAAGAACTTGAACCCGGCGTACGGCTGGGACGCAGGGCTAGGCCCGTCCCTGGTCGGTATCCTCGTGTGGGCCATCGGTCTTTCGTTGGGCGGGCCGACCGGCTACGCGATCAACCCGGCGCGCGACCTGGGTCCCAGGCTCGCGCATGCGCTCCTGCCGGTCGCGGGCAAGGGACACTCGGACTGGGGCTATGCGTGGATACCGGTGGCCGGACCGATCATCGGGGGCGTGCTCGCGGCACTCCTTTATAAGACCGTATGGCCGGCATGAAATACATCCTGGCCCTCGACCAGGGCACCACCAGCTCGCGCGCCATGGTGTTCGACCACAGCGGGAGCGTGGTTGCGTCGGCCCAGAAGGAGTTCCGCCAGATTTTTCCCACGCCGGGCTGGGTGGAGCACGACGCGACCGAGATCTGGGCCACCCAGCGGCATACGGCGACCGAGGCGCTCGCCAAGGCCGGCCTGACGGCCGCCGACATCGCCGGTATCGGGATCACGAATCAGCGCGAAACCACAGTCGTCTGGGACCGCGAGACGGGCAAGCCGGTGCATCACGCCATCGTGTGGCAGGATCGCCGCACGGCCGCCCGGTGCGACCAGCTGAAGGCCCGCGGGCTGGCGCCGTCGATTAAACGCAAGACCGGCCTCGTGATCGACGCCTATTTCTCCGGGACGAAGCTCGAGTGGTTGCTGCGCAACGTCCCGGGCGCGCGCGCCAAGGCGAAGGCCGGCAAGTTGGCGTTCGGCACCGTGGACGCGTGGCTCGTGTGGAACCTGACGGGAGGCCGGGTGCACGTGACCGATCCGAGCAACGCGTCGCGCACCATGCTCTTCAATCTTCGAACCGGCGATTGGGACGACGAGCTGCTGAAGCTGTTCGGCGTGCCGCGCTCGGTGCTTCCGGTGGTGGGCTCGTCGAGCGAAGTGTACGGCGAAACGACGCTGTTCGCGGGGGGCAGGGCGGTGCCGATCGCCGGCATTGCGGGTGACCAGCAGGCCGCGCTGTTCGGCCAGGCGTGCACCCAGCCCGGCATGGTGAAGAACACCTACGGCACCGGTTGTTTCATGCTCATGAACACCGGCACGAAGCCGATTGCGTCCAAGAACAATCTCCTGACGACGGTGGCGTGGCGCATCGGGAACCGGACCGACTATGCGCTCGAGGGCAGCATTTTCATCGCGGGTGCCGTGGTGCAATGGCTGCGCGACGGACTGGGCATCATCACGTCCTCCTCCGAGGTCGAAGCCCTGGCCGCTCAGGTGGACGATACGGGTGGGGTGTATCTGGTCCCCGCATTCGCCGGACTGGGCGCGCCGCACTGGGATCAATACGCGCGCGGCATCCTCGCGGGCGTCACGCGCGGCACGACCGCGGCGCATATCGCGCGCGCGGCGTTGGAGGGAATCGCGTTTCAGGTGGCGGACGTCCTCCGCGCGATGGAAGCCGACGCCAAGATCAGACTGAAGGAGCTGCGCGTGGACGGCGGCGCGTCGGCCAACAATCTGCTGATGCAATTTCAGTCGCACCTGCTGGGTGTACCCGTAGTGCGGCCGAAAGTCACCGAGACCACGGCGCTGGGCGCGGCGTATCTCGCGGGTTTGGCGGTCGGCTACTGGAAGGACCAAAAGCAGATCGCGGCGCAGTGGCAGGTCGACCGCCGCTTCACGCACGCGATGAAAGCCACGCAGCGCAAGCAGCTCGAGACCGGCTGGCGGAAGGCGCTCGAGCGGGCACGGGGGTGGGAAGAGGCGGGCTGAGGCTCGGGGAGGCTCCATGGAAGTCGTCATCAAGCGAGACTACGAGCAGATGAGCAAGGCGGCGGCAACGCTCGTCGTCGACGTGCTCAACACCAAGCCGAATGCCGTGCTCGGCATGGCGACCGGGTCCACGCCACTCGGCCTGTATCAGGAGTTGGTGCGGCTGCACAAGGCGGGGCACGTCGACTTCTCTCGCGTCACGACGTTCAACCTGGACGAATACGTCGGCCTGCCCGCGAATCACCCGCAGAGCTACCACCACTTCATGGACGAGCACTTCTTCCAGCACGTGAACATCCCGCGGCACAACATCAACATTCCCTCCGGGACGACCAGCAACTACCCCGCCTTCTGCCAATGGTACGAGGGGCGAATCGCGGAATGCGGCGGGATCGATCTGCAGATCCTGGGCATCGGCTCGGACGGCCACATCGCGTTCAACGAGCCGGGGAGCTCCCTGAGCTCGCGCACGCGGCTCAAGACGTTGTCCAAGCAGACCATCGACGACAACGCCCGGTTCTTCGACGCCCGAGAGGATGTGCCGGTGTATGCAATCACGATGGGCGTCGGGACCATTCTCGATGCGCGCAAGCTCGTCCTGGTGGCGAGCGGCAAGACGAAGGCGAAAGCGATAGCCCAGGCTGTGGAGGGGCCCGTCACCAGCATGGTGACGGCGAGTGCGCTGCAGCTGCACCGTGATGCGAGCGTCATCGTCGACGAGGAGTCTGCTGCCGGCCTGACTATGCGCGACTACTACGAGTTCATCTACGCGGCCAAGCCTGCGGCGCCGAGGGCGTAGCCATGAGGATCGGGATGCGAACCACTTCAGGTCTTTTGACCCTGTTCTTGCTGGCTGGGCACGCCGATGCACAGATGGCCGGCAAGCGCGCGATCATCTATACCACGGCCGACAGCACCACTCTCCGGCTGACGCCGACAGACACCTTGGTGTTCAAGCCGTCAGAGCCCCTATCGGAAGGGAAGGTGTATGTCTTCGTCGATCCGCGAAAAGCCTTCCAGCCTTTCCTCGGAATCGGCGGGGCGCTGACCGATGCCGCGGCCGAGACCTTCGCAAAACTTCCCGCTGCGCGACAGCAAGAACTGCTGCAGGCGTATTACAGCGCCGACCAAGGGATCGGGTACACCCTGGGCAGGACCAACATCCACAGCTGTGACTTCTCGAGCGAGAGCTACACGTACGTCGACGAGGGTGACAAGGACCTGACCTCCTTCTCCATCGCGCACGACCTGCGGTTCAGGATCCCGCTCATCAGGAGAGCGATGGCCGCGAGCGGCAACCGGCTCAAGCTGTTCGCCAGCCCCTGGAGCCCGCCGGCGTTCATGAAGGACAACAACGACATGTTGCACGGCGGCCACCTGCGCGCCGACTACGCGCATTCGTGGGCGCTCTACTTTGCGAAGTTCATCCAGAGCTATCGGAAGGCAGGCGTGCCGGTCTGGGGGATCACCATCCAGAACGAACCGATGGCGGTCCAGCGGTGGGAGTCCTGTGTCTATCAGGCTCAAGACGAGCGGGATTTTCTCAAGCACCACCTAGGCCCGGTCATGGTGCAGCAGGGGCTCGGCGACGTCAACATCATCGTGTGGGATCATAACCGCGACCTGATCATCCAGCGGGCACAGACGATCTTCGACGATCCGGAGGCCGCGAAGTACGTGTGGGGGATCGGGTTTCACTGGTATGAGGATTGGTCGGGTGGACAGCAGATGTACGGAAACGTGACGCTGGTGAACCGGCTCTACCCCGACAAGCACATCCTCTTCACCGAGGGCACACCGGCGAGCTTCGATTCGACGGGGTATGGCCGATGGAGTCTGGGAGAGGCGTACGGCCGGTCGATGATCAACGATTTCAATTCCGGGACCGAGGGATGGACCGACTGGAACATTCTGCTCGATGAACGCGGTGGCCCGAACCATGTGGGGAATTTCTGCTTTGCGCCGATCCACGCCGACACGCGTACCGGCGCGCTCATCTACACGAATTCGTACTACTACATCGGCCACTTCTCGAAGTTCGTCCGTCCCGGCGCACGCCGGATCCTCGCGTCCCCGAGCCGCAGCATGCTGCTCAGCACGGCCTTCGTCAACGAGGATGGTACGGTGGCGGTCGTGGTCATGAACCCGACACCGCGTGGCGGGGAATACTCCCTCGTCGTCGGCGCTTCGTCCGTGGAGATCAGCTCGCGGCCACACTCGATCCAGACGGTGGTCTTCAGGGCTAAGTGAGAATTGGGTTGACGCCGCGTTGACCACTCTGGTGCAAGGTTGGTTGCCATGTCCGCCGAGTCCGCCTACGTTCCGAGCATGTCGTCTCCCACGTTGGTGACGGCGGAGCAACTCCTGGACGTGAGCATTCCCGGGAAGCGGGTGGAGCTCGTCCGTGGAGCGCTGGTCGTCCGAGAGCCAGCGGGGCTGCGTCAGGGCCGGGTGGTGGCGACCCTATCACGACGTCTCATGGACCATGTCGAGGCGAACGGCCTCGGCCAGGTCTACGCGGGGGACACTGGGTTCACCCTCGCTCGCAGCCCTGATACCGTGCGGGCTCCGGACATTGCGTTCATTCGACGGGATCGAGTGCCCGATCCGGAGCCCCCCGGCTATCCGGATTTGGCTCCGGACCTGGCGGTCGAGGTGCTGTCGCCTCGCAACCGGCCGGGAGAGATGCTGGCCAAGGTCGCGGACTGGTTGAGCAGCGGGACCGGCCTTGTGTGGGTCATCGACCCGGAGCGACGCCAAGCCCGCGTGTACCGGCAGGACGGCACTGAAGCCGTCGTGCCGGGCGGCGACGCCCTGAGTGGGGAGGACCTGCTGCCGGGATTTAGTTGCCCGCTCGACGCCATTCTTTAGGCGTATACCATCCAGAGGCGTATACCATCCAGCGAGTCGCCGCCGGTGCCGCCGCCCGACTGCGGCGCGACGCGCTCGTCCAGCGAGTGAAGGCTTCCCTGGCAGGTGTCCCTCGCGTCGAAGTGAAGCGGATGTTCGGCGGCGTGACTTTCATGGTCCGCGGGAAGATGTGCGTCAGCGTCGGTAAGGGCCGGATCATGTGCCGGATCGATCCGGCCCTCCACGATGCGGCGGTGAAGCGGAAGGGGGCCCGACGAGGGCCAAAGCCTCAGGGTGAATTCCACGCCAGCCGCGACCCAAACTCCCGCCGCAGCAGTACCATCGCGAGCACCAGCTGCACGAACACGGACGCCACCAACAACCTTGATGTTCACTCGGTCGGGACGGCGGGATTTGACCGTCCTAAGGCGTCGCGTGTGGTCCGGTGTCACGGATGGGATCGATGCTCCGCTCGATGCGCCGATCGGGAACGAACCACATCAGCGCGACCAGCACATAGAGCGCGTCTGCGATCCAGGCGTTGACAAAGGCCAGCAAGATCGCCGAGGCATAGAGCAGGGCCGACAGCTTGCCCTTCAGGTCCCGCCCGACGGCACGCGCGAGCAGGGAATCGGGCCCGTTTCGCCTCACGAGCGCATCCTGCAGCAGCAACCAAGCGAAACCGGCCATCAGGAACACTCCCCCGTAAATCGCGGTCGGTATGGCGGCCGCGGGATACTCTCCGACCCACCCGGTCGTGAACGGCACGAGCGAGAGCCAGAAGAGCAGGTGCAGGTTCGCCCAGAGGACGCGGCCGTCGATGTGCTGGGCCGCGTGCAGCATATGGTGGTGGTTGTTCCAATAGATGCCGATAAACACGAAGCTCAGGACGTAGGTGAGCAAGGCCGGCGCAAGCGGCGCGAGCGCGGCGAGGTCCGTGCCGTGCGGGGCCTTCAACTCCAGGACCATGATCGTGATGATGACGGCGATGACGCCGTCGCTGAACGCCTCGAGCCGGCTTTTCCCCATGAGGAGAAGCTAACGTACCCGTCGGGGGCGCTTAACCCGGGACGTCGATGCCGGGCAGTCGCGTTCGTCGTATCCTTGGGCAGCCGAACGATCAATTCCCTTAGCGAGAGGGGCCAGATGAGAAAGCTCATTGTCTCCGAGTTCGTCACCCTGGACGGCGTGATGCAGGCGCCGGGTGGCAAAGACGAAGACCGCGACCCGGAGGGGCTGCATGCGACATTCGATTTGCGTTCCGCGAAGCCATACCCGACCGGTGTCGTGGGCCTGCACGATGTGCGTCAGGGTCGGCATCAGTGAGATCACCGTGAAGGCGCACCGGGGCAAGGTGATGCGAAAGGTGAAGGCCGGCTCCCTCGCCGACGCCTCCCTCACGGCACCACCGCCAGCTCGATCAACCGGGAGTCGGCCTGGCCCTGGTCGTCCACCGCTCGTACCATGAATGAGCCCGGTGCTTCCGCCCTCCAGGCGAGGCTCCCGCCAGGGGGCGCCTTGCCCACGAAGGTCTTCCCCACGAACCAGTAGACCTCCCGCACCCCGGCGCCGGTGGTGGCCCGCAGGGTGATGATCTCCTGGCCGAGTCGTTTGGCGCGCAGCGAATACACCACGCCCCGCAAGGGGGAAGTGATCTGCGGCCGGGCGCCCCCTTGAGATTCGGCGAGATGCGTCTCGCACTTCGGGTCGAAAGGCGGCGGTGTCCGGCGAGGAAGGCCCGCTTGCTGGAACAGCTTGAGCAAGTCGGAGCCCCACATTTCGTAAACGACACGATGGACGGGCCCACCGGTGTACGGTGGGCAGGCCCGCAGCCCGGTGCGGTCGTCGATGAGCAGCGCCTGGTGGAGGGTGCTCACGCGGATCGGCGACTTGCCGGGGATGAACCACGTCGGCACGGTCCGCGGGCAGTCAGCGTTTGGAAGGTCCCCCGAGGCCGCGCACACATCCACCGTGGTCAAGCCCGCGGGGAAGGTGCGTACGGGCTCCGCCAACGACGGCTCCACGGCCTCAACCGCGTCCACCACCTGAAAGAAAAGCGGAGCCGCCACCTGGACGCCGACGAACGCGGGATTGCCTGATCCATCAAAGTTCCCGACCCAGACGGCCAGGATGTACGGACCGAACATCCCGATGGTCCAGGCATCGCGGAAACCATAGGATGTGCCGGTCTTCCAGTAGACGGGCAGGGGACCGGGCGTCGCAGCGGAAACGTCGCCGGGCCGGGGATTGTCCTTGAGCATGTCCAGCGTGACGTAGCTCGCCTCGGCGCTCAACAGCTGCACACCGGCAGTCGCGCGTTGCTCTGCCCGATACCGCACCGGGCGCACGGCACCGCGATTGGCCAAGGCCCCGTACAGCGAAACCAGTTCCTCCATGGTGAGCGAGCCGCCACCCAGCACCAAGGCCAAGCCGTAGTATTCGCGAGTCCGCAACCCCGAGACGCCCCCCAGCTCGAGGAAACCATACAGGTCTGGCTGGGAGAGCTGCGCGGCAACGTACACCGCTGGCACGTTGCGACTGCGGATCAACGCATCCTTCGCGGTGAGGGGTCCCACGAATCGGCCGTCGAAGTTCTCCGGGCTGTAGGCACCGAACGCCGAGGGAGCGTCCTTGAGCATGGTCATCGGATGCAGCACGCCCTGATCGAGCCCGAGTGCGTAGATGAACGGCTTGAGCGTGGAGCCCGGAGAGCGCTTGGCGGCGGTGCCGTTCACCTGGCCCGCAATGTCCTCATTGAGAAAATCCGCCGACCCGACCAGCGCCCGCACCTCCATGGTGCGCGAGTCCACTAGCATCGCGGCGGCGTTGTGCACGCCGAGGCGGGCCTGCGCCGCGACGTAGCCTCTGATCTGGCGCTCCAGCAGGGCCTGCAGCCGGCGGTCGAGCGTGGTGTGGACTTCCGAGGCGCCGCCGGCATCCGCCAGCACCGCGTTCACCAGGTGCGGCGCCCGGAAGGGCAGGTCTCCCGGTGATCCGATCCGCATGGCGAGTTTCATCAGATCGGCTTCACCTTCGACGCGAGGATGTGTCGCCTGCCAGCGCGCGTACAACACCGCCTGCGCCGCGCGCAGCGGCACGCCTGGTCCTGCTCCCGCGCTCGGCGCCCGGCGCGTCGGGTTCTGCGGCAGGACCGCGAGCGTCAGGGCTTCGGACAACGTCAACTGGCTCGGATCCTTGCCGAAGTAGATGAGGCTCGCCGCCGCGGCGCCCTCGAGGTTGCCGCCATACGGGACGAGGTTGAGATACGCCTCCAGGATCTCGCGCTTGGTGTAACACAGCTCGAGCTGCACAGCGCGCCCGATCTGAGCCAGTTTGCCGCCGGGCGTGGAGGAGCGAATGCCGTAAAGGATGCGGGCGAGCTGCATGGTGATGGTCGAGCCTCCCTGGCGGCGGGCCCGGACCACATAGGTCTGCCACGCGCCGCGCACCAGCGCCAACGGATCGACGCCTGGATGGAGCCAGAAGTGCCCGTCCTCCTGCAGCAGCGTCGCGTCCACCAACAGTGGCGAAACCCGATCGAGCGGCACCCAGACGCGGTACTTCTCGTCCGAAGAGAGCGTCAGCCGCAGCAGGCCGCCGCCATCGTCGTACACGGCGGTGGACGTTGGGAATCGCGCCCGCAAGGGTTGATGCGGAATGACGCGCGGCAACACCCAGAACGCCGCGACGCCGGCGCACGCCGCGATTCCCGCGCGTCGTAACCAGCGGACGATCCGGCCTCGGGTTGAGCGCGTCATTTCGGGCGCCGTACCACGATCTTGCCCGGTTGCGACCAGGCTCGCACCGCCCGGTCGTACATCCCCTCGCCATACGCCGGCGGCACCGCGAACGAGCCGGCCGCCGTTGCCTTCACCTTATAGACGAACTCGCGCGCCGACGCATCGGCAAGCCCGTACACGTTGACCCGGTCCTCGCGCACCTCGGCGTAGTCGGGCGACCACCCCAGTGCCTCGCCGAAATTCGGCGTCCAGGACGATGCGGCCCGCTCCCCTTCGCCCTCGCCCTCGCCTTCAGCCTCGTTGCCAGTGCGACGGGTGGGCATCGGCGCGAGCGTCGCCGTGGCGGGCGGATTCTCCACCACCTCGAACCCGCCAGGCAGCAGATCGACTAGGGCTACGGCGGCGATGGGTTGCGCGCCGAGCGCCCGGAACCGGAGATGCACCTGGAGCTCGTCGCCCAGGGTCACATCGGTGACGGGTTTGCCATTCACGTCGGTGTACTCGCGCAGCACCTCGAGGCCCTGGGAGAGCGGCTGGGCGGGAATGGTGCGATCGAACCCCGCCTGGGTCAGGAGAAAGAACGCGGCTACCGGCGCGTCACTCGAGAAGCCGACCTTTTGGG
>WNGA01014624.1_pt1 | contig 12370 bp, 14 predicted proteins | sample 5400061 | NCBI WGS metagenome assembly WNGA01 (sample SAMN13153366, study PRJNA577476) | soil metagenome | isolation source: 100 cm soil or saprolite under grassland replicate 2 | place: USA:California | collected 2016-06-15
GAACTCGTCGAGCACCGTCTCGAGGTGCGCCACGTCCGCGACGTGGACCTTCATCAGGAAGCAATCCTCGCCCGTGATGCGGTGGCACTCGACGACGTGCCGGTTGCGCCGCGCCAGGTCCGCCACGCGCGCATGCATGCCTGCGCCCGGCCGGACCCGCACGTAGGCCGCCAGCGGCAGCCCAACCGCGCGCGGGTTGATCTCGAGGCGATAGCCGGCAATCACGCCCACCTCATGCAGGCGTTGGATGCGCTCGGCGACGGCGGGCGCCGACATGCCGCTTTTGCGGGCGAGCTCGGCGGTGCTCGAGCGCGGCTGGTCGAGCAGTGCCTGGATGATCTGCAGATTGATGCTATCGAGCGGCGTCGGTTCAAAACCATTCAACTCGATCGGGCTGTGTTTCACAGGCATTTCGAGCAGTCTACCAGCGATGAGCCATGGCCGCGGAGCGATAGCGCCTTCTAGTGTTGATGTCAGATGTTGCCGCCCCATGTGTATTTCCTGGTGAGCGCCGTTTTCCACTATCTCGGCCCAGCGTTCGCCGTGCTGCTGTTCGGCCAGGTCGATGTACTCGGTGTGGCCTGGCTGCGCATCGCCAGCGCCGCCGTGGTCTTCGCTGCCTGGCGTCGACCATTCGCACTCTTGCGCAGCGGGAGCCCGGATCAAGCAACGACGCTCGTCGCCCTGGGCGTCGTGCTCGCGGCAATGAACGCGACGTTCTACCTGGCCATTGCCCGTCTGCCGCTGAGCACCGTCGGCGCCATCGAGTTCCTTGGCCCGATCGCACTGGCGGCGTTCGGCGCGCGTAGTCGACGCAACATCGTTGCGCTGGCGCTCGCGACCGCGGGCGTTTATCAGTTGGCCGACGTACGGCTGGGCGGCGAGCCGCTCGGCTTCGCCTTCGCTTTCTTCAACTGCGTGCTGTTCGTGCTGTACGTGGTGCTTGGGCATCGCATCGCCCGCGACGGCGGCGCCGAAGGCATCGAGCGACTGGGCGCGGCGATGCTCATCGCACTCGTCGCCATCACTCCGTTCGGTCTAACCGGTGCGCTGCCCGCGATTGGAGAGCCGCTCCTGGTCGGTGCCGGCATCGGCGTCGGCGTGTGCTCGTCGGTGATTCCGTACGTATGCGACCAGCTCGCGATGGCCCGCTTGTCGCGCGCGACATTCGCGCTGCTCCTTCGGGCCGGACTTGCAGCAGGAAGATGTCGCGGTTCGGGCCAATGGCCCATTCCAGGTCTTGGGGGCCGCCCAGAACTTCTTCCATGCGTTTGCCAAGCCGGGTCAGCTCCAGCACCTCCTGGTCGCTGACGCAGTAGGCGCGCTGTTGCGTGGGCGGAACGGGTACCAGCCGACAGCCGGCCACCGACGCATCGAAGCGGTAGGCCACATCCTTGCTGCCCAGCGTCCGCGAGCGCAGTGTCAGGCTGTCCTTGTCGATGCAGAAGCGGTCGGGCATGACCTCGCCGTTGACGACGACAGCGCCCAGGCCATAGGCGGCCTCGATGACTATGGTCGAACGGTCACCCAGGACCGGGTCGATGGTCATCATCACGCCCGCGGCTTCGGCCGGCACCATTTGCTGCACGACGACGCCCATGGCCAGATCGGTAGCGGCTACACCGCGGTGCTTGCGGTACGCGATGGCCTGCGCGGAGAACAAGCTGGCCCAGCAGCGCACAACGTGTCGCAGCACCTCGTCGCCGCTGAGCAGCCACAGGTAGGTCTCTTGCTGGCCGGCAAACGACGCGTCGGCCAGGTCTTCGGCCGTGGCGCTGGAGCGCACCGCCATCGGCTGCCCAGTGCCGCCTAGCTGCTCGTGCGCCGCGAGCACCGCGTCCTCCAGCCGCGGCGTTGGGGCGCTGCTTTCGAAGAGCGCGCGGATGCCGTCGGCGTCCTCGGTGGCAAACAGCCGTTCGATCTCGGGCGCCAATCGGTGGTGGTCAACGTGCTCGCGGTACGCATTCGTGGTGACCGCAAATCCTGGCGGCACCATCAGCCGTTGGCGCATCAACGTGCCGAGTCCCGTTGCCTTGCCACCGATCAGTGGCGCACGGTCGGCCGTACAGTCCTCCAGCCACATGACGTGCGGGTCACCAGCCATGACTGCAGGATCTTACGTGCGCCACACGCGCTGTGAAGCCAGGCCAGGTACCGACGTTAGCGGCCCCGCACCGCGCGCGCGAAGCGGTCCGACCACTCGCCTAGCTGCCCGACGAGCGCCGGCGGCGCAACGACCTCGAACTCTGCCCCGAGCGCGCCCAACGCCAGGGTCGGCCAATCGAGCGAGTCGACCGTCATGCGCATGCGGCAGCGCCGATCGTCCACCTCCTCGATGGTGGCCCACTGCCCGATGCGCGCGCGAACCACGTGCGCCGGCGCGTGCACCAGCGCCTCGATGGCAATCGGTGTTGGCACGCTCTCTATGCCCGCGCGCACGAACGCAACGGCATCCGCGGCCGGTAGCTCGCGCGCGCTGAAGCGCATGCCCGTAGCGCGCGCATCGGTCAGCCGGTCCAGCCGAAAACTGCGCCAGTCCTGCCGATTCAGGTCATACGCGACCAGGTACCAGCGCCGACCGAGCGAGACCAGGCGGTGCGGCTCGACGTGGCGAGCGGACTGTTCGCCGTCGCGGGCCGTATACGCGAAGCTGCGCGATCGTCGTCAGTACGGCCGCGTCGACCGACGGACCGTTCGACCAGACGGCCGGCACCGTCGCCAAGCGCAAGGCATCGACCTGGCGGCGCAACCGTGGTGGCATGATCCGCACGAGTTTGGCTAGCGCGCGCACCGAGGATTCTTCGATGCCAGCCACGGCCCCATGCGCGGCAGCGCGCAGACCGATCGCCAGCGCCACGGCTTCCTCATCGTCGAGCAGCAGCGGCGGCAGCGCGGCGCCCGCCGCAAGCTGGTAGCCACCGTCGACGCCACGCTGCGCGTCGACCGGGTAGCCGAGGTCGCGCAGCCGGTCGACGTCGCGGCGCAACGTGCGCTCGGAGATCTCGAGCCGCTCGGCGAGCTCGCCGCCCGGCCAGAAGCGGTGCGTCTGCAGGAGCGAGAGCAAGCGCAGCATGCGTGCGCTGGTGTTGGACATCGTCGGTTTCCTGAGGATCGCTCGTATTCAGGTCAGGAAATGACCGCTATTCAGCCTACCATGATGGACATGCTGATGACTGACGAACGCTCAGCCGTTTCGTTTCCAGAGCTGTTCACCGTGACGCGACCGCGCGGCGAGCCGATGATCGCCACGCGCGGTCTGTCGCGCACCTTCAAGGCCAATGGCCAGACCGTCGAAGCAGTGCGTGGACTCGACCTCGAGGTCCACGCAGGTGAGCTGGTGGCGTTCCTGGGACCAAATGGCGCGGGCAAGTCGACCTCGCTGCGCATGTTGACCACGCTGCTGCGGCCAACGGCCGGCAGCGCCACTGTGGCTGGCCACGATGTCCTGCGCAACCCCGCCGCCGTGCGCAGTCGCATTGGCTACATCGGCCAGGGCAACGGCGCCGGCCATTTGCATCGAGCCGTCGACGAGCTGGTGACGCAGGGCCGCGCGTATGGCATGAGCGGCAGTGCGGCGCGCGCTCGCGCGACCGAGCTGTTGGGCTCGCTTGGCCTGGAGGGCCTGGGTAATCGACTGGTCAGCTCGCTGTCGGGCGGGCAGCGGCGGCGGCTCGACATTGCCATGGGGCTGATGCACCGACCCGACCTGCTCTTCCTGGATGAGCCATCGACCGGGCTCGACCCGCAGAACCGGGTCAATCTGGCCGAGCACATCCGGCGCCTCCGCTCGGAGCACCAGACGACGGTCTTTTTCTCGACCCACTACATGGATGAGGCCGATCAGCTGGCCGAACGCGTGATCGTCATCGATCACGGCCAGGTGATTGCCGATGACACGCCTCAGGCGCTCAAGGCTGAGCTGGCCGGCGACCTCATTACGCTTGTCCTCGAGCCGCGACTTGCACCGCGCGCCGCTGAGATCGCCTCACGGCTGGTGCAGCCCCGTGACACCGATATCGCGCACGGCACCGTCCGCCTGCGCGTTGCCGACGGCCCGTCAGTGTTGCCCGCCCTGCTGCGGGCACTCGACCAGGCCGGCGTCGCCGTACAAGCCGCCGAAGTCCAGCGCCCAACGCTCGACGACGTCTTCCTGGCCCTGACCGGCCGCAGCCTGCGGGAAGGCGCCGCCGATTGAGCCATTCGCCGCCACATGCCATCCACGCTCCCCGCGCCGGTCGCGCGCAGCGCGAGGACCTCCGAAGCAAGACCGCCGCACGTGCCGATGGCTCCCATCTGGACCTTCCGCTCCGGCATTCGCGCGGGGTGGCGCGCGCAGCGCGAGGACCTCGGAGCGACACAGCCGCACGTGCCGATGGCTCGCATCTGCACTTGCATCTACCGCATTCGCGCCGGTGGCGAGGACCTCTGGAAAGCCAACGTGAAAGGACTTGAACCCTGTGATGCTGAAGCTTGTTACTGACACTGGCACCGTCTTCACCCGCGAGCTCCGGCCGCTGGTGCGCGATCCGTTTTCGATTGTCTTCGGACTAGTGCAGCCGCTGGTCTTCCTGGGTCTGTTCGGGCCGCTGCTGGCGGGTATGACCGGCCAACCGACCGATCAGGCGCTGCAGTGGTTCGTGCCCGGCGTACTGGTCATGCTGTCACTGTTCGGCAGCTCGACCACGGGCGCCAACCTGCTGCTCGAGATGCAAACTGGCTCGCATGAGCGCATGCTGGTCACGCCCTTGAGCCGCTCGTCACTCTTGATCGGCCGTGCGCTGAAGGAGATCGCGCCGACCCTGGCTCAAGCGGCGCTGATCATCGTGGTGACGCTGCCGTTTGGCTTCCGCTTCTCGCCGCTCGGCGCGCTGATCGGTCTGCTCATCCTGAGTGTGTTCAGCATCGGCCTTGGCGCGCTGTCGCACGCGCTGGCGCTGGCGGTGAAGGAGCGCCAGGGCGTGTTCTGGCTCGTACAGCAGACGCTGCTGTTTCCGATGCTCATCCTGGCCGGCATGCTGCTGCCGATCGATGCCGGGCCGGCCTGGCTGCGCGTCGCCGCTCTGGCGAACCCGCTGACGTATGTCGTCGAAGCGCAGCGGATGCTGTTCGCGGGCACTGACCTCGTCAGCGGACCCGTGGTCTCTGGCGCGGCAGCAGCCCTGGTGATGGCCAGTGTTGGCTTGCTGGTGGGCAGCTATGCGATGCGCCGCGCCCAGTAGCGCCCCTTAGACGGCCCCGTACACGCGCAGCGGCTCGAACTGATACACGAGCCGCTGCTCGTCTTTCATCTGACGCAAAAAGCCGTCTTCGTCGAGTACTTTGCCGAACCAGTTCAAGCCACCGCTCGGCTTGTTCTGCATCACGCGAAACAGCTTCACACTCAAGGCGGCGGCGTCGTCGCCCTCGAGCAGCGTGACCGTGGACTCGATCGTGAGCCACTTGAACTGGTTGTCGAAAACCCAGATTGTGGAGCGCGGGTCGCGGCGCAGGTGCGCCGTGCGCACACGGGTTTGGGTGCCGCTGCTCCACAGTTTGCCGTCCACCAGGGCCACACCCACACGCACCGCGTGCGCCGCGCCGTCGGGGCGCAGGGTGATCATCGTCGCGCCGTGGTTCTGCTCCAGAAACGCCCGATGGGCGTCGTCAAAGCTCGTCACACGATTTAGCCTACCGCCAGGTGCCGATCGAGCCATCCGACGAGCGGCTGCGTCAGCCGCAAGTGTTGTTCGGACCAGTCGAGCAGCGCCGCCGATTGCTCCAGGTCTTCTGGGACCTGGATGCCGACCGCCAGGCCCTTGCGTTTGAGCAGCTCCGCGCGGGGATGGTCTTGCGCGTAGGGTGCGGGCGTGCGCTTCAGGCTCTCCATCGAGTCGATTTTGAAGTCGCGGGCAGCGAGGTCGTCCATCATGCGCTGCAGTTGCGGACCGTGCTTGGCGTGGTCCACAGCGGCGCGGTAGCGCGCCAGCACCTGAGGTGACATGTGCCAGCTGCCGACGCCGATGTAATCGGCCTCGAGGCCGAAGCTGACGTACAGGCCGGGCACGGAGTGGCCGTGCTCGTCGTCGCGTTCGCGCTCCGGCGGCGCTGGGCGAACTGACATGCTGGCGGCGACGTAGGTCTTGTATGGCGACTTGTCGCGAGCAAAGCGGGTATCGCGCTGGATGCGGAAGAAGTGCGGCTCGACCTGGCTTAGGCCTGGAAACGCGTCGGCGAGTCGCGTCTGCAGCTCCGCAACGAACAGCTCGAGCGGCCGTTTCCACAGCCGCTCGAACTCGGCTTGATGTGCTTTGAACCAGGTGCGTGACTGCTCCGCCTGGAGCTCCAGAAAGAACTCGATGCCGCCTTCGGGAAAGCCCGTAAATCGCTCGGCCGCGACCGCTGGCTTGAGCATGGTCGGCAGTGTAGCCGCGCTGGACCCGCGGGGCGCTGGGATCTCGGTGGCAGCAAGCAGCCGGGTTGGTGCGTGCCCGTACCAGGAAGCCGAGGCACTTCGGGGCGCTACTCGGCTGCGCGGGCCGTGGTGGGCGTGAGGCCTGCCTGGAGCGTCTCGACGCTGCCGGCGTAGAAGGTGACGTTATGGAAGGCGTTCTTGGCAATCCGATCGGCCACCGCACGGGCCTGCGCCGCGTCGGCGCCGAAGACGACGATGCGCGTGTTGTGATCGTCCATCGGTAGCCGGCCGTCTTCTTTGGCCAGCTCGACCTCGTCGACCTGCAGGTTGACCGCACCCGGAACCGAGCCGGCGCCAAATTCGTCGACCGAGCGGGCGTCGAAGAACACGGCGGTGCGATCGGCGTCCCACACGTAGCGCACGCCCTCGAGCTCGATCTGCATCGTGCCGACCAGCGCACGCCACGTCGGCGCGCCTAGTTGATAGCGCCGCACATTGGTATAGCCCGCGGCCAGCAGGTCTTCGGACAGGCGCTTGCTCTTGCCACAGAACGGTCCGTTGCAATAGAGGACCAGCGCGTCCGATTTGTCGGGCACCTGGCGTTGGATCTCGGCGGTGTCCGAGATGTACTCGGCGATGGGCGTGCCCGGCTTCTGAGCGACATTCCGCGCGCCGGGAATGTGGCTGGTGTCGAACTCCATCGGCGGGCGCGCGTCGTACACCACGGCGCTGCCGTCGGTCAGAATCCGCTGCAGGTCCTGAGTGCTGAGCTCGGCGGTTTTCTGGTTCGCTTCGCCGAGCGTGGTGCTGAAGATCGTCGCCACGGCTTGCTGAGCGCTGGCCAGGCTGGTGTTGCTCGCCAGCACGGTGGCGAGCACGAGCCACGAAAGTGCCGCACGTTTCACTGTCGTCGTCCTCCCCCAAGGGGATCGTGATGCGGCCACGCTACGCCTGGACATCGCACTGGCCATCCGTGGGAAGGCCTAATGTGCGGTACCGAATGGCGAGGGCTACGATATGCGTGATGCGCCTGGGGGCATTGCTGTTGGCCGAGATGCTGCTGGCGGCAGCATGTCGCGGCGGTGGGCGCGGCGCAGCGGCGCAACTGCCGATGCCTCAGGAGCCGGCGCAATGGATCGCGTTGGGCGTTTTCGTGTTCGGTATCTGGTGGGCCGCGATGAAAATTACTCGCGGCTAATGGCCGCGGAACGCTTCCTCTAGCCACTCCGCCACGACCGTTGGCACCACCTTGGCGTCGAGGACCATGCCTGGCGTGGCACCGCTTGCGAGCCACTGCCGCACGGCGGCGAGATCACCGGCGGAGCGCACCGTAGCACTGTGTAGACCGAATGCCCGGCCGACCGCTGCGAAGTCCACGTCGGGAAACCGGACCAGGTCGAGCGGATGCCCATGCGGCCCGAAGTGATGCACCTCGGCGCCATACGCGGCGTCGTTGTAGACCACGATCAGCATGCGTAAGCCGAGCCGCGCGACGGTTTCAAGGTCGGCCAGTCCGATCATCGTGCCGCCATCGCCCAAGGCTGCCACGGTGAGTCGGTCAGGTCGCGCGACGGCGGCACCGATCGCCGAGGCAAGGCCGAGGCCGACGGCCTGGAAGGCCTGGGTGAAGACAAAGCCGCGCTCGTCGGGTACCCGCAGGTACATTGCCGGATAGCCCATGAAGTGGCCCGAGTCGATGGCCACGGTGCGCTCGTCGGGCAGCAGCGCGTCAAGCTCGCGCGACAGGGTGCGCGGATCAATTCGACCGTCAGCGCCCGCGTCGGCGTATGGAGTGCGCTGCCAGCAGCCATCGGCGATGCGGGCAGCGAGCTCTGGCGTGCGCCAGCGTACGCCTTCGTAGCCGCGCCGCTGGACTTCGGCCAGCAGCGCTCCAGCCGATTCGGCGGCGTCGCCGACGATCCCCAGATCGACGCGATGGTGCGCGCCGATCGCGTCCGGATCCTGGTCGACCTGGATCACCGTTGCCCCGGCGCCGAGAAGCCGACTATGACGCGTAGTCCACATGTTGAGCGCGACCCCGACGCCGAGCACGACGTCAGCTTGGCCGATCAGTTCGGCCGCGGTGAGCGAAGCGAAGCCGCCGGAGATGCCGAGCGCCCAGGGATTGCCCGCGAACAACCCATTGGCTACAGCCGACGTAGCCAGCAGCGCACCGAGTACCTCGGCCAGCCGCTCCAGCGGTTCGCGCGCCGACGACACCCGCGCGCCGCGCCCGGCGATGATCAGCGGTCGTTCGGCGCGACTCAGCGCATCTACCGCCGCGCGCACGGCTTGGACCGCCGGACGCGTCGGGCGCACCGTCGACAATGGCGCCGACAGCCCATCGAATGAGCACGCCATGGCCTGAATGTCGAGCGGCAGCATCAGCACCACTGGTCGGCGTTCGACCCGTGCGCGGCGCACCGCTCTGACGGTCTCGGCGACGGCGGACTCCGGTGTGTGGACGCGCTCGGCGACTGCTCCAACGGCGCTCACCAATTGATCCTGGGCGATCCGGAAATTCGAGCGAATCGCGTCGGCCGCCGTGTCAGCCGCGACGAGGACCAATGGCGTGCGGCTCTTGGCCGCCTCGGTCAGCCCGGTCATTGCGTTGGTGAGCCCTGGTCCCTGGTGCACGGTGCATATCCCGAGATCGCCGCTGACCTGAGCGTAGGCGTCTGCCATGGAGATCGCGCCGCCTTCGTGACGCGCCGTCACGAAGTGCGCGCCGCCAGCGACCAGCGCGTTGCTGACCCCGAAGTTGCCACTGCCGATCAGGCCAAAGACGTCCCGCGGCCCGAGGGCGGCGAGCGTTCGCCCAACCGCTTCGGCGACCAGCATGCCGCCCGTCTCAGCGGGCGACGAGTGCGAGCACCCGCGCCGGTGAACCCGATCCGCGCACGATCGGCAATGGCGCGGCGATCAACACCGCCCCCGTTGCGGGCAGCTTGCTGACGTTAGCGAGTTGGGTCAGACCGTACTTGCCCGCGCCGAGGAGGAACGAGTGGCAGGGGAAGGGCGGATCGAAGCTGTGGGCCGCTCCTGCATCGGTGCCGACGGTTTCGACGCCAAAGCCGATGATTGGCGCCTCTTTGGCGAGCCATTGCGCGAGCTCTACCGAGACGCCTGGTGTGTGCGAGCCGGACTCATTCGCGTTGAGAAAGGCTGACTGGTCGCCCGCCCGGCTGTCCCAGCCCGAACGGAACAGTAGCCACCCACCGTCCGGTAGCGGTCCGTGCTTTTGCTGCCATTCGTCGATGTGTTTGACCTGCAGCAGAAAGTCCGGATTGGCGGCGACCTCGGCGCTCTTGTCGATGACGGCCACCGGGCCGATGAGCTGTTTCGGCGGCACTTGCGAGACGTCCACGCCGTCGCGCGCGGTGATCCAGTGGCGGGGTGCGTCAAAGTGGGTGCCGACGTGCTCGCCGGCCGCGATGTTGTTCCAGTACCAGGCCGGACCGCGCTCGTCGAAATTGCTGATCTCCTGGAGCGAGAAGCCCTGCGTGTTGGCGAACGGCGGTGGCAATTGGAGAATCGGCGTGCGCTCCGAGAGCGGCGCGGTCAGGTCGATGACGTCGACGCTGCCGCTGCCCAGCGCGCTGATGAGCTCGTGAAGGACGCTCGTTGAAACGGTCATGATCGGACCCCCGAGCGCCTACTGTACGACGCCGTCCGGCGCTCGCGGCTGCGCAGCCGGATGCCCTGGACGCACAGCTCCAAGCGATGGCCGCGGCTGCCGCGCACAGCGTCGTGCCTAGCGCGGCGACCACCCTCAGGCGGAGGCCTTGCCGAAGCGTTCCTCCAGGAACTGCCGATTCGCCAGCAAGCGGTCGACATCCTGCCGTTGGAGGTCCTGGGCGATTTCGTCGAGCTTGCTGTCGAGCAGATCGAGCTGTGCCTTGAGCTCCGCGCGCGGTGTCTGGCCGGTCGCGGCGAGCGGCCGATCGACTGCTTGCTCGGGCAGCGCCAGATAGGCGTTGATGGTCCGTGGCAGATACTCGCTTGCGGTCTGGCGCACGATGAACAGGTCCTTCGAGAACGGCGGGAACCGATCGGCGAAGCCAAGCAGCACTTCGACTTTGCGCCGGATCTGCTCGACCTTGACCTGCAGATCGATTGGCAGCTCGGTCTTGCGCAGCGGCTTGATCGGCGTGGGCTCCGATGACTTCGCGTGGCGCGGCTGCCGATCGGGTCGATCGTGTCCGCAGCGCTGGTCAAACGCGGGCGCGCGCTCGGTCGATGCGGACGACGTCCACGCGTCGCGCTCGCGTCGGCGATGTCGATGGCGTCCGTCTCCATGCCACAACATCCACGCGCCGAGGCCGATCAGCAGCCACGGCCAATTTGCGCCCAGCGCGCCGAGGACCGACGTCACCGACAACACGATGACCAGCACGACCACGATTGGAACGATCAGCAGCCACATTGGCGTCAGGCTCCCTGGCTCCCGCCGCTCTGGGGCAGCGTGAGCTCGGACACCAGGCCGTTTGCGCGGGCCTGGGCGAGCTCGGCGGAACGCGCACGATCGACGTAGACCTGGGCCCGGGCGACCTCTGTCGTCAGGGTGTCGATCGTCTTGCGCATGCTGTCCAGCGCGGCGAGCTTGAATGAGTCGATAGTATCAATTGTCGCGTATATATTATTAAAGGACGCCTGAAGTTTTTCAATGCTGACCGTCGCACTCGCCGCCTGGTTCGCGATCTCGACCGTCTGCTGACGGAGCATCTGCGACGTCGACTCGATGATGTTGCCGGTCGTCGTGTTCAGCGCCGTGATCTGATCGAGTACCAGCCGCTGGTTCCCCAGCGCCAGCGCCGCGATGACCGCGGTACGCAGCGCCGAGACGGTTGTCGTGGTCGCGCGCTCAACGCCTTTGACCAGCTCGAGGTTGTTCTTGCGAATCAAGTCCAGAGACAGATAGCCCTGCACGACGACCGACAACTGCGTCAGCAGGTCCTGGCGTTTCTGGCGGACGTAGAACAGCGCGTCCTCGCGCAGTGCGCGCGCCTTCTCGGGATCCGCGGCATCGAGCTTGGCGATCTGGTTGGTGAGCGCTTCGTCGAGCGCGCCGGCCATGACCGTGTACTGCTCGAGGCGCGTCTTCATCGTCCACAGATGAGCCTTTTCCTGCTCGAGCGCGGCGTTATCGCGCAAGAGCTCATCCTGGCCACGGTACAGGCCGCCGACGATGGCCTCGATGTGAGTTTGCGCCGACTGATAGCGACGGAAGTACTCGTGCACCTGATTACCGAACGGCACTTTACGGAACAGTCCGCGGCGCTGCTGCAGGTGCCGTGACGGGTCGAGACCTTCGACCTGCTCGCGCAGGGCGAGCAGCGCGCCCGAGACTTGCGAGCCCTGGGCCATTGGACCCTGCTTGAGGGCCGCGGTCGGTCGCTCGAGGAAGCGACTGGAGGCCTCTGCAGAGCGGCGAATCTCGTCGCGGCCCATCCGACTGATCGACGCGACCTTCTGGGTAAATTCCGGCGATTGCGCCTCGAGACTGGTGAGCGACTCGACATAGCTGGCAACGGCGGCGTTGATCTTGGCCGCGGTCGCCTCGTCGATCTTGATCGTGGACGCGGCCTGTTCGAGGCTGACCGATCCGACCGCCTTCGGTGGGTCGAGGACGAGCTCGTCGGTCGTGGGCTCGGTATCCGGCGCAACTGTCATGTAGGCGAGACCTCCACTTCTTCTCGCCATACGACGGAGGTTTTCGCGTTTCGGTTGCAGTGGCGAGCGTTACGCGCCGGACGCGGCGTCGGGTGGTGGCTCAGATACAGCGCCGGGAAGGGCGAGGTCGCGGCCACCTGCAGGCAGAATGCAGTCTTTCCCACGCCGGGAGACGCGTGCACGACATGTAGGCCAGGTGCTAGCGCGCCGCCCAGCTCACGATCCAGGCCTTTGAGGGTTGTGATCGGCCCACGAGGCGTACCCGTCGTATGTGCCAGTTGGAACTCCCGCAGTTTTGAGTGGCGG
>WNGA01015461.1_pt1 | contig 12369 bp, 13 predicted proteins | sample 5400061 | NCBI WGS metagenome assembly WNGA01 (sample SAMN13153366, study PRJNA577476) | soil metagenome | isolation source: 100 cm soil or saprolite under grassland replicate 2 | place: USA:California | collected 2016-06-15
AATGGGCATGCTCCGCGACGCCGGGCTGGCGAAGGTGCGGGCGGGAGTGACCAGCATCGAGGAGGTGGCCAGGGTCGCTTCCTAGTTTTGGGTGTTTAGCTCAAGGCTCGAGCGGACGATCAAGGCAAAGGCATGGAAGCTGCCGCGACCAAGACCTTCGATTTCGCCGACGTGCTCACTCGTATGACCGAGGAGCGGGCCTCGGACGTGCACCTCAGCCCGGGGTTCCCTCCGGCGATGCGGGTGAAGGGCCGGATCGTCCCGCTCGAGGAGTACGGCCCGATGCTTCCCCAGCAGACACGCGACACCGTCTACAGCCTGCTCAACGACGATCAGCGCAAGCGCTTCGAGTCGCGCAAACAGCTCGACCTCGCCTACGCGGTGCCGGGAGTCGCCCGCTTCCGAGTCAACTGCTTCTTCCAGCGCGGCTCGATCAGCGCCGCCTTCCGCCGCATCCCGGTCGAGATCCCGAAGCTGGAGGAGCTCGGGTTGCCGGCGGTGCTCGAGGAGTTCACCCGTAAGCCACGCGGGTTCATCCTGGTCACGGGGCCAACCGGCTCGGGCAAGACGACCTCACTCGCCGCGATGCTCGACATCATCAATCGCGAGCGCGAGGAGCACATCCTCACGATCGAGGACCCGATCGAGTTCCTGCACCAGCACAAGCGCTGCATCGTCAACCAGCGGGAGATCGGGGCGGACGCGGAGGACTTCTCCCTCGCTTTGACGTCCGCACTCCGCGAGGACCCCGACGTGATCCTCGTCGGCGAAATGCGCGACCTGGAGACGATGTCAACCGCGCTGACGGCCGCGGAGACCGGCCACCTGGTCTTCGCCACGCTGCACACCCAGTCGACCGCTCAGACGATCGACCGGATCATCGACATCTTCCCGGGAGAGCAGCAGGCCCAGGTTCGGATGCAGCTCTCGATCGGCCTCCAGGGGATCGTCACCCAGCAGCTCCTGCCGACGGCGGATGGCGCGGGCCGGGTCGTCGCCTGCGAGGTGCTCGTCCCCACCCCGGCGGTGAGAAACCTGATCAGGGAGGGGAAGACGCATCAGATCTACTCGGCGATCCAGACCTCGGGCTCGCTCGGGATGCAGACCATGGACGCGCACCTAGCGCAGCTCGTGAGGATGAACCGGATCACCCGCAAGCTCGCCGAGCAGCGGGCAACGGTTCCCGAGGAGCTGAAGAGGCTGCTCGGCCCAGTGCAGCAGGGCCAGGTCGATCCAGCGATGGCGGCGACGAACGGGGGATAGGTGAGCACCTACGCATTCCGGGCCGTTGACGTCGCGGGCATCCCCTCCCGCGGGGAGATGGACGCCGACACCAAGGGCCAGGTCACCGAGCTGCTTCGCGAGCGCGGACTGATCGTCCTGGATGTCGACGAGAAGAACGAGGCATTCCGCTTCGAGCAGATCTTCGATCGATTCCGCAGCATCAAGGCCCGAGACATGGCGATCTTCTCGCGCCAGTTCGCGACCCTGATCGACTCCGGGATGCCGATGCTGCGCTCGCTGCACACACTCGAGGACCAGACGGAGGACGAGCGGCTGCGGGACGCGATCACCGGCCTCCGCCAGGACGTCGAGGCGGGCAGCTCACTCGCCGACGCGATGGAGCGGCGCCCCCAGATCTTCGATCCGATGTTCCGGGCAATGGTCCGGTCCGGAGAGAGCTCCGGGCGCCTCGACGAGGCGCTGGAGCGGGTCGCGTATCAGCTCGAGAAGCTCGACGCCCTGCGGCGCCAGATCCGCTCGGCGATGATGTATCCGGCCTTCATCTTCGCCATGGCGATCATCGTGCTGCTCGTCGTGGTGGGGTTCATCGTTCCGGTGTTCGCCGGGATCTTCAAGGAGGTGGCGGCCGATTCTGGGGAGTCCGCCCAGCTTCCGCTGCTCACTCGGATCACAATGGGATTCTCGGGCATCATCACCGGCTACTGGTTCATCTGGCTGCCGGGCGTCGTCGGCGGCGCGATCGCGTTCCTCCAGTGGAAGAAGACCGAGTGGGGGCGGCCGCAATGGGATCGGCTGAAGCTGAAGATCCCAGCCCACATCGGTGACGTGATCCAGAAGGCCGCCCTGGCCCGCTGGTCGCGGACCTTCGCGGGAACCATCGCCTCGGGAGTGCCGATCCTGCAGTCGATCAAGATCACCGGGCAGACGGCCGGCAACGCGCTGATCGAGCAGTCGATGGACGACGTCTACGACTCCGTCCGCGGAGGCGGGACGATCGCGCACCCGATCGAGAAGAACGACATGTTTCCGCCGATGGTCGGCCACATGATGGCCGTCGGGGAGGAGACCGGCCAGCTCGAGCAGATGCTGAGCAAGGTCGCCGACTTCTACGAGGCCGAGGTCGACGCCAAGATCAAGGCCCTCACCTCGCTGCTCGAGCCGATGATGATCGTTTTCGTGGGCGGCATGGTCGGGATCATCGTGATCGCGATGTACCTGCCGATCTTCTCGCTCTACGACAAGATCCGCTGACGCCACCTAGTTGCGAGGCCGTGGTCGGCCTGCCCTGATGACTGGTTCGCAGCGCCCGACGCCGACGTTCCGGTCCCGTCAGACGACCGCATACCTTTTCGGGCCGGCAGTTCCTCTCCGGTGGACGCAAGTACGACCGCATCGCCCTAAGCACTATTGAGGGACTTGCTAAAGGCATCCGCCGCCGGGCCGATTAAAGGCGGCGTAAGGCAAATAGCCAGGGCCTTGGTGAAAAAGGCAAACCCATTGTGAGATGGGGACGCAAAGCCAACGGGGCTCCGAGAGAGATCTCAGAGCTAGCCGGGCTGCCACCGGGGTCAGAGACTTCCGAAGGCACGGGGCTCTGGCAGCGAAGTTTGGACATAGGAGGTCCAGATGCTGTTGAAGCTCCGTCATAGGATGGCCAGCGAGGAGTCGGGCTTCACGCTCGTCGAGCTCCTGGTCGTCATGCTCATCACGCTGGTGTGTACACCAGCGTCACCGCGACCAAATTGGCCGTGATCGAGCCGTCGCTCAACGACGCGGTGAGCACGACTCGGCCGTACATAAGCAACGCGGCCGCGGCCGGTACGAACAACAAGGGTTGGACGCTCACGGTCACCTCGCCGAAGACCAGCAACACGTTCACGATCACTCGTGACGAGGCAACCAGTGACCTGACCTTCACGTGCGGCCCGGCACCGGGCGGCAAGGCCGGATGTCCCAGCAGCCAGGTTTGGGCTGAGGGTTGATCTGAGCCACCAGCATGATTCGAAAGGGCGGGCCTTCGGGCCCGCCCTTTTTTTCTTTGGCTAGCCGTTTGGTCCATCCAGGCGGCGTTTCATCAGTCCTCGGTATGTCGCCCAGTCGGCGCGCGCCGATGGGAGAACCGAGTAGGGACCGATCCACGAGGGGAAGGCATGCACGCCAGAAACCCGAGACCAGCGCGACACATCCGACGAGTCACCCGGCGGCTGCGAGCCGAGGGTGGCTTCGCGCTTCCGACCACGTTGCTGATGCTGCTGGCGGCCTTCGCCATCGTCAGTGTCGGCGTGGCAGCGACCGTGGACGTCCAGCGGGGGACAAACCGGGACCAGAGCACCAAGTCGGCAGTGCAGCTGGCGGACACTGGGGTCAACGAGGCGATGCTCCACTTCAACCGCATCGCTCCAAGCCCGACCAACGCCTGCAGTCCCATTAGCGGCACGCCACCATCGGGGGGTTGGTGCTCCGGCCCGCTCATCACCGATCCCGCGGGCGGGACGTACAGCTACCAGGTGCGCGTCTGCGACTCGACTGGTGCATGCCCGCCAACCGGCGGGAGGTCCCCCTACAGCGTGGAGGTCGTAGCGACCGGGACGAGGGGCAACGTCACCCGCCGCGTGGATGTCCGTGCCCATTCCGTGTCCGGGGTGCCTCCCTTCGGGGAGTTCCAGGTGAAGGCCGGCGACGGCATCACGCTCGACTCCAACTCGAGCATTCACGCGGGGACGGCAACCAACGGCGACATCACGTTGAGCTCGAACGCCAAGCAGTGCGGCCAGGCGAGCGTCGGCCTCGGCCATGAGATGAGCCAGGCCGGCTCGAACAGCTACTTCCAGGATCCCAACTGCGCCGTGCCCGAGACGACTGTCCAGCAGCAGCAGATCGCGCTGCCGCCGGTCAACCAGGGGGACGTTGTGACCAACAACTACAACTCGAACTTCTTCGCGCTGGACCCCGTCAGCGGCAACAAGGCCACGGCCTGCTGGAGCGGCTATGACGCCGATGGGACCACCGGCAGCTGCGGCACCCGGCAGCTCGACGTCGGCACCAACAGCTCGATAACCCTGACGGGCTCGAAGTACAGCTTCTGCAAGCTGACGATGAACAGCAACAGCTCGTTGCTCGTCGCTGCGGGCCAGACCGCGACGATCTACTTCGACTCGCCCGAGCACTGCGGCTACTCGTCCGGCGTGACGCAGCTCGACATGGCGTCAAATACCCGGATCAGTGCGAATGACGGGTACCCGGTGCCGCTCCTCTTTGTCGGGTCAACGAGTCGTCAGACGATCCTGCACCTGTCGAGCAACACCGACATCAACGCCGCCTGCGAGCAGAACTTTCTCGTCTACGCACCGCTCAGCGACATCATCCTCAACAGCAACTCGACCTATTGCGGTGCCCTCGCCGGGAAGACGATTCACCTCGATAGCAACGCCGACATAAGGACGAACGAGGACTCAAAGAACTGGCCGCTCCCGGGCACGGCTCCCCACTACTCCACGGACCAATTCGTGGAGTGCACGGCCGCGCCGGCGAGCCCACCGAGCACCGGGTGCTGAGCGTTGCGCAGGTTGCTCAACAGGGCCAAGCGGCGCCTCGCCGCGGAGGGGGGCTTCACTCTGGTAGAGCTGCTGACGTCCACGGTTGTCGGGCTGCTGGTCGTCGGCATCGGGACGACCGTCTTCATCACTGCGATCCGCAGTCAGCCTGGGCTGACCACCCGGGGGAACGCGATCTCCAATGCCCGGTTTACGACGGAGCGGATCGTCCGGGAACTGCGCCAAGGCGGCACCGTCTACACCGCGACGCCCACTCAGCTCTCCTTCCTTACGCACGTAGCGAGTGCTTCTTGCGGCAGCGGGTCGAACGGATTTTGCCGGGTCACCTACACCTGCAGTACCTCGGCATGCACCCGCGTCGAGGCCAGGCCCGACGGCACCGTCCCTGGAGCGGCCTCCACGGCGGTCTCCGGCCTCTCCAACGGCAACGTCTTCAGTTACTCGCCCAGCTCCACGGCGCCTGCCTACGTGGGCGCGACGTTCACGTTCCCGGGCCAGAACGGCGATGACGCGATCACGGTCTCCGACGGTGCCGCGTTGCGCAACCGGACGACGTCATGACTAGCGCACGAATCCCCAGGGGCGTGCTGAGACGGGCACGGCGGCAGGACGGCATGAGCATGGCCGAGGTGATGATCGCGATGCTGGTGCTCGCCGCCGGGTCGCTCGCCGTCCTCAGCCTGATCACCGCGTCCGCCGACAGCAGCTACCGCAACGAGCAGAGCCAGGTCGTCTCGGATCGCCTCCAGCAGGAGATGGAGCGGATCCAGCAGCTCCCATACGACCAGATCGCCCTCAGCGGCCTGCCGGCAGACTCGACCGACACCAGGAATCCGGCCTGGAGGGTGCAGGGGACGAGCTACTCCATCACCCAGGACGGCAGCCAGTCTCAGCCACTCGTCCACAACGGCAGCTCGCTCTACGACGGCGGCAGCGTCAGCGGCGGGGCATTGGACCCAACGCCAACCCACTTCACCAGCGGCGATGTCGGCGGCACCATCTATCGCTACGTCGTCTGGCGGAACGACTCGACCTGCCCCGAGTCGACCTGTCCGGGCTCGCAGGACTTCAAGCGGGTGATCGTCGCGATCACGTACGACAGCACCCCGGTCGGGGGGACGCGCCAATACCAGGAGCTCTCAAAGGAGATGTCGAACCCCGCGACCAGCCCGGTCAACGACGTCAACCCGGGCGCGCCCTGCACCGGCGGGGCAGACTGCGATACCTCGACCGATCCCCCGCAGTGCACCGGAACCGACTGCACCGGAGGCGGCGATCCGAACTACAGCGGCACCCCGTGGACCTTCTGGCTCACCGACACGCCCTGCCACAACAGCGACCGCCAGCCGATCACGGGTGACCATCTCACACACAACACTGACGGCTCCTGCGGGGCCGGGCTGCAGAATTCGAGCAACTGCAACGTGACTGGCTGTCCCCCGGGCGCGCCTGACCTGATGGTCACCCACGCGCCGCCGCTGACGGCGGAAGCGCCGCTCTGGGACTACGCGACCGACGTCGAGCCGACCGTCAATCCTGGGACCGACAAGGGATTACAGCTACTCCGGCCGGGGCCGGGCGCTGACGGCTGCCAGGCATCTCTGTTCCAGCCCCTCAGCCTGGCGGGTGCGTTGCTCCCTGACCCCAACGCGACCCGCTCGCAGACCGTCCACAAGTGGCTTTCCCCGCCGGTATCCAGCGGCTTCAACGTCACTCTCAACGGCGAGGGGGAGCTCGACCTCTGGACCCAGACCGTCAATGCAGCCAGCTACCCGGGGAAGATCTGCTTCTGGCTCTTCCAGCGGACCATGGTCGCCGGCCTGCCAGTCGACACCCCTGCGGTCAACCTCGACCTCAGCAACCTCACGTACTTCACCTACGCTCCGAGCGGCAACTGGCCGAGCGGGTGGACTGAGCTCCATATCCCACTCCACTTCAATCTTGGCGCCACGCTCGCCCCGAACACGCAGCTCGGCTTGGCGCTACAGGTCGAGCGGGCCGGCACCACTCAAGACGGGCTGCAGTTCCTCTATGACGAGCCCAGCTTCGACAGCCGGCTGCAGGTGAACACCACGTCGGCCCTGCCCTTCTAAAGGCACAGCCGCGAGCGGCCGAAAGGGATCTTGTGTTTCCCCTTGCCTCACTCGCGTTCATCGGAGGGATGATCACCGGCAGCTTCGTCGGCGTCGTCGCCCATCGGGTTCCGCGGGGCCGTTCGATCGTCGGGCCGCGCTCCGAGTGTCCCTCCTGCGGCGCTCAGATTGCGGGTTACGACAACGTTCCGGTGGTTTCCTGGTTGCTGCTACGAGGCGAATGCCGCACCTGTCATGCGCGCATCCCCGCCCGCTACCCGCTGATCGAGCTGGCCGTCGGGGCCGCGTTCGCGGCGACCGCGATCGTCCTCTATGACGATCCCGCCGCGCTTGCTCTCGGCCTCGTCTTCGTCGCGGTGCTGGCCGCGATCACGCTCACCGATCTCGAGCGGCGGGTGATCCCCAACGCGATCCTCCTCGTCGGCAGCGTGATCGGCGTCGGCATCGTGGCCGCGACCGATCCGGGCAGCCTCCCCGAGCGGGCGGCCGCCGCCGCCGGTGCGGGTGCGTTCCTTCTCCTGTTCGCTCTGATCTACCCGCGCGGCATGGGCATGGGGGACGTGAAGCTGGCTGCGGTCATGGGCCTCTTCCTCGGCGTCTCGATCGTGCCGGCGCTGTTCGTTGGAATCGTGCTGGGCGCCCTGGTCGGCGGCGGGCTGATGCTCCGCTATGGCCCCGCGGCGCGGAAGCACGCGGTCCCGTTCGGGCCGTTTCTCGCCATCGGCGGAGTAGTCGGGCTGCTCGCCGGTAGCCAGATGATCGACGCCTATCTGAACGCTTTCGTGCGGTAGCGCGCCCCTCCGCTCGCCCCCGAACGTTCATCACTCTTGGGTATGGCGAGGCACGGTCAGGCGGCCGATGGAGTGGGGGATAGCCGAAAGGCACTGATGCCACGACCAAAGTTGACCACCAGCAAGAAGCCACAGTCGATCGTCGGCCTCGACATCGAGACCGGCAGCATCGCCGCGACCGAGGTCAAGGCCAACGGCTCACGGGCCGTCAGCCGGACGGCGATCGCGCCGCTCGATCCGGGCATCGTCAATGAGGGCGAGGTCATCGACGCCGAGGCCCTGTCCCGCGCGCTTCGCGGCCTGTTCTCCCGCAACAAGCTCGGCAAGGCGGTTCGGCTCGGCATCGCCAACCAGCGTGTCGTCGTCAGGACCATGCAGCTGCCGCTGATCGAGGACGAGGTGGAGATCGACACAGCCGTGCGGTTCCGAGCTCAGGACCAGATCCCGATGCCCCTCGATCAGGCCGTCCTCGACCATCGGGTCATCTCGAGGGGAACCGGGCCCGAGGGCGAGAGACAGATGGAGGTCATCGCGGTCGCAGCCCGGCGGGACATGGTCGCATCACTTCTCGATGCGCTGCGAAAGGCCGGCCTGCATCCCGTTGGAATCGACCTTTCGGCCTTCGGGATGATTCGCGCGCTCGACACCGAGCCGGCCCTGCCGGTCGAGGGACAGGAGGGGCAGGTCCAGTCGACCACGTTGTTCTGTTACCTCGGCGACATCACAAATCTTGCGGTAGCCCGGGGAGGGCAGTGCCTGTTCACCCGAGTCGCGCCCTTCGGCATGGAAAGCATCGCCCAGCGGGTGGCGGAGCGCGCGGAGATGTCGATGGAGGACGCGCGTGAGTCGCTGCTCGACGTCGGCCTCGAGGAATCCATCGACGCGTTCGAGGGCGATGAGTTCGCTCAGGGGACCCGCGAGGCCCTCGAGGAGGGCGCGGCAAAGCTGATCGACGAGCTCAGGCTCTCGCTCGACTTCTACAGTGCCCAGGAGGACGCGGCAGCCATTGAGCACGTCGTCGTCTGCGGACCGGGCACCAGTGTGCCGGGGCTCCCGGAGCGCATCCAGGTAGGCCTCGGCCTCGGCATCGAGGTGATGGCGCCGGCGGCCCTCCAGAGCCTCGATGAGGAGGACGCCGCGCGGCTGACGGTCTCCTACGGACTGGCGATCGGCGACTGATGCGGCCCGTCAACCTCATTCCGCCCGACGAGCGCCGCGGCGACAATGCGCCGCTGCGCACCGGCAGCCTCGTCTACGTGCTGGTCGCCGGCCTGGCGCTGCTCTTGCTCGGCATCGTCGCCGTTGCCCTGACCGGCAAGCAGGTCTCCGACCGCCAGGCCGAGAAGGCCGGTCTCGAGCAGGAACTCGCCACGGCGACCGCCCAAGCGCAGAGCGTGCAGGCGTTCACCGACTTCCGCTCGGTTCAGGAGAACCGGGCCTCCACCGTCGCCAGCCTGGCCGAGAGCCGATTCGACTGGTCCCGCGTCCTGCACGAGCTTGCGCTCGTGCTGCCGAGCGATGTGTCGCTGAGTACGCTGACCGGGACGGTCAGCCCCGTGGTCCAGGCCGGCTCATCCCAATCCGGTAGCTCGAGCAGTGGCTCCGGCCTTCGCGCTGACATCCAGGGCCCGGCGCTGGAGATCACGGGATGCGCCCCGAGCCAGGACGCTGTCGCCGGATTCGTCTCCGCTCTTGAGGACATCGATGGTGTGACGCGCGTTGGCGTGGACTCGTCGAAGCTTCCCGAGGAGAGCAGCAGTGGGCTCAGCGGCGAGCCGGGCGACCAGGCCGCCAGCGGTGAGAGCGGGACCAGCGACTGTCAGTCGGGCCCGACAATCGTCAAGTTCACGATGGTGGCCGCGTTCGACGCGGTGCCGACGCCCTCCGCGGCCACCGCGCCCTCCGTGCCGCCCGCAGCCGCCCCCACGACCGGCGGCAGCGCGCAGGTTGCCTCCACGCAGACTCCGGGGAGCTGAGATGAAGGCATCTGACAAGGCAATCGTCCTTGGGGTCGTGATGGCGGTCATCCTCGGCGCCTTCTACCTGCAGGTCCTCTCGCCGAAGCGTGAGAAGGCATCGCAGCTCAGCAAAGACGTCTCAGACCTCAAGGCACAGGTCGCCACCGAGCAGCAGGTTGCCGAATTCGGCGAGCAGGCTCGGAAGGAGTTCCCTGCGTTCTATGGGCGCCTTGTCGTACTCGGGAAGGCCGTCCCGGGGGAGGCCGACACCGCTTCGCTGTTGGTTCAGCTGAGCGCTGTCGCCCGGCGGACCGACGTCGACTTCCGCGGGATCACACTCAGCGCAGGTGGTGGTGATTCAAGCTCCACGGCCAGTTCATCCACCTCGACGACCACGCCGACCACGACTACGGGAACCTCGACCACGGGCACTACCTCGTCCACGCCGACGCCGAGTGATTCCAGCGGGTCATCCAGTGCAGCTCCGGCACCGAGCACGACCGCACCGACCACGACCCCCGCCCCGGCGACCGAAGCGGGTGCGGCCAGCCTGCCGATCGGCGCTTCCGTCGGACCTGGCGATCTGGGGACGATGCCGTACGACCTGGACTTCGTCGGCAACTACTTCCAAGTGGCGGATTTCCTCCAGGGTTTGGACGACCTGATCCATACGCACGGGAACGCGCAGGTCGCCGCCGACGGCAGGCTGCTGACGATCGACGCCTTCGCGCTTTCCGATCCGCAGGGAACCGGGCCGAATCCAAAGCTGACGGTGTCCGTTTCGGTGACCAGCTACGTCACGCCGGCGAGCCAGGGCCTCACCGCCGGCGCGACGCCGGGCGGCCCGGCTCCGTCACTAACCCAGCCTCAGACCCAGCCCGCGAGCGCGGCGGTGTCGCCATGAAGCCGTGGAAGGCGCAGAAGTTCTTCGGCGACGTGATCTACGACCTGCGGAACCGTGGGCTGCTCCCTGTCGTGATCCTGCTCGTGGTTGCGATGGTCGCGGTCCCGCTGCTGATCTCGCGCGGGAGCTCCGACTCGTCGAGCCCCTCCGTCCAGCCGACCTCCGCAAGCGTGAAGGCCGCGCCGGAGGCGGAGCGGGCGGTCGTCTCCTACAACCCGGGCATCCGCGACTACAAGAAGCGGCTCAACGAGCTTTCGGCGAAGGACCCGTTCCGCCAGCAGTTCGCTCATTCGGCGGCAACCGCCTCGCAGCTGAACTCGACCGCGACGACTCCGAGTACCACCGGATCCTCGGACTCGTCCAGCACAAGCGTGTCGAGCGGCTCGTCGACAGGCGCGACGTCGACGGGCTCGACGTCGACGGGCTCGACGTCGACCGGAACGGTTACCCACCGTTTCTATGTCTTCCATTCGGTCGCCGACCTGTCCTTCGGCGACGTCAGCCAGCCGCTAGTGCGTCACGCGAAGACCAAGACGTACGCCATGCTCCCCAACCAGACCGCGCCCGTTTTGATCTACATAGGCAGCACGCTGGATGAGAAGCGAGCACTCTTCTCGGTTTCGACGTACACCAAGCAGCTCACCGGTCCAGGTACCTGCACGCCGGGACCGACGGACTGCTCGCTCCTCGCCCTCGCCCCGGGCCAGACCGAGGACATGGTCTATGAGGGCGACGGCAAGACCTACCGGTTGACGATCAACAAGATCAACCGCGTGATCATCAAGAATCCCTCGGGCAACTAGCCCGGGCCAAGCGCTTCACAAAGTAAAGCTATGGCGCTATTCTGGGGTTCGTGTTCGACCGCGAATGTCCCGTCTGCCGGACGGCCGAGGTCATTTCCGGCAAGTGGACTCTCCTGATCATCCGCGACCTGGCGGACTCCTCGCTCCGCTTCTGTGAGTTGGAGCGCTCCCTGGAGGGAATCAGCCCCAGAACCCTCTCACTGCGCCTGAGGGCGCTCGAGGAGCAGGGCATCGTCGAGCGCCGCACCTTCCCCGAGGTACCCCCGCGCGTGACCTACCAGCTCACCGACAAGGGCGAGGCCCTCGTCCCGCTGATCGAGGACATGCGCCGCTACGGCAAGCAGTGGTTGCCGGTCGACGAGCGCGAGCCCGTCGGCGCCGCCGTCTAGCTGCAATCGGCCGTTCACACGCAGGAACGCCCATGAGGCCGGGCGAATCCGACTTGCGTGACCACACTTGAGAGCACCACCGAGAGACTCGAGGAGGCGCTGAGGCGTCTTGCCGTCGAGGCGGCTGACCTGTTCGAGGAGCTGCTGGCGAGTGGGGCGGAGATGCCCTTCGACCTGGAGCCCACGGACGACGGGCCGCTGCCGATGTACTCCTACGCCCCCCTGACGGGGCAGTTCATCGAGGCCCACCTCGCGGAGCTGCGGCGGCTCGAGGCGTTTGTCGAGGTCCGCGAGATCGCCGGGGAGGAGGCCGCGATCGGCTTCCTGGTCGGGCTCTGGGAGGGGAAGACCGAGTTCGACGTGGCGGGCGACCGCCTCCGGGGCGCGATCGACGCGGTGCTCTCGATGATCTCCACCGACTCCGACGAGGCGACGCCCGCGGGGGAGGTGATCGTCCCCTTGGTCGGCTTCCACATGCCCAAGGACGAGATCGAGCTTGATGGGGTACGAATCGTGCGCGCCGACCTCCTGGAGGACGCGCCGCTCGATGCGGTCGATGCGACCCGCTCCGGCCGCAAGGGCAAGCCCGGTTTCCTGGCCTGCCTGAATACCGGCCTCGCCGCGGTCGCGCC
>WNGA01014814.1_pt1 | contig 12367 bp, 10 predicted proteins | sample 5400061 | NCBI WGS metagenome assembly WNGA01 (sample SAMN13153366, study PRJNA577476) | soil metagenome | isolation source: 100 cm soil or saprolite under grassland replicate 2 | place: USA:California | collected 2016-06-15
CCCCTTCTTCGACACGCTCAGGGGCCGGAGAGCGGCGGCGGTGGGAGAGTGGTTTCCACCCTCCTTCCGCTTCCCCTTGCCGGGTGGTAACATTTCGACCGAGGCAGGACCCACGGAGCGGGGCGCGTTGATTGCGCCACCACCCTCTGTCCCTGACAGGCTTGCGGGACGTCGCGAGCCGGGGCCGGCCATCGCGCCCCGTCACGGCGGTTGCGTGGGCTTTCAGGATGCGGCGTGCGAAAGCGTCCACACCGGCGGTGTGGCCACATGTCTTCTCGGGCGATACGGACAGAACAGGGAGCTCAAAGAGTGATACACACGGGAGAACGAAGCTGGCAATGGGGTATTTACAAATCTAGTTGCTGTGGGTTCGAGCTTGCGCTCAGCCGGGGGGAAACGTTCCCCGCATGCCGCAGGTGAAACCGAGTAGCTGATTGGGTCTTGGTAAGACCCGTCTATCGCTAGCCCAAGACTAGCCCCAGCACAGTCTCGGTGGGACCTCGGGCCACGCCACGATCATCGCGGTCGCGGGGCTTCCGGATGATCGTGGCGCGGTCCGGGGAAACCGCTCTTCCGGCGTCCTCGGTGAACGCAGAGGCGCGCAGGCGCAACTCGTCCTCATGGGTGCTTCGCCGGATGCGGCGAGCGGCAGTCGCCGTGGGGTCTGCTCGCCGGTTAGCGCCGGGCGCCAGACCAGCTGCCGACGCGTTGACGGTTGCCGGCACCGCCAAAGTTGCTCGGCCGGGCCAGTTCCACCTTGATGCGGCGACCATCCAGCTCGGTGCCGTTCAACGCGCCGACGGCGGCCTTCGCCTCCTCAGCCGTCGCCATCTCGACGAAGCCGAAGCCACGTGACCGGCCGGTGTCTCGGTCGGTCACGACGCTGGCGGATTCGACCGACCCGAACGGGACGAAGGTCTCACGAAGGCGCTCACTGGATGTGGAGTACGGGAGCCCTGCGACGAAAAGCTTTGTGGCCATGGCCGATGCTCTCCTTCCGGATACCGGTTGTAGGTCTGATCGTGCTGCCCGCGTCGGCGGGGCAGTCACCTCGCCTCACACTGGAACGACGCTACCGGGCGGGCGTTATCTAAACGTTAGAGGAGCGGGAGCCCCTCACGGCGACTCCGCAAAGCGGATCGGGCATCGCCGCGGCGGCCCGGACGGGGTGAGGGCGTCGGGGTGTTCGGAGTGGCGTTGCCGCGCCCGATGGGTGACGAAGGGCGCCGGGCGTCACGCCCCGTTGGCGTCGATGCGGTCCAGGCCGGGGACCCGGTACGGGCTCACGACGCGCCGCGGACTCAGCTTGCCCCGGCGTATCTGGATGATGAGGTCGGTGCCGCCGGCAAGGAACCGGCCGTCGGCGCCGAACTGGGCGCCGCGCTCGACGGCCGTGGCCAGCGAGGTCGGCTCGTGATGCTCGAAGCCTATCCGTTCGCCTGCGGCGGGCGCGCGCCGGTACCCGTCCCGCCGCCGCCCTCCGAGCCAGCAGTGGCGCGGGCGACCCCCTTCTCGAGGAACCGCAACGCCACGGCGACGTGCATCGCGATGCCGGTGGCGAGCGCCGGCTCGTTCACGAGCATCCGGGGCGAGTGATTCGGGAACGCGGGGCCATCGTCGGGACGCGTGCTGAGGTTCGCGATGGCGCCGGGCACGCGCTGGAGCACGTACGAGAAGTCCTCGCTCGCCATGATCGGATGGCTCATGGCGTGCACCGCCTCCGGCCCGAGGAGCTCGCGCGCGGTGTCGAGCACGAAGGCGGCGAAGTCGGCGTCGTTCACGGTCACGGGATAGCCGCGGGTCAGCTCGACGTCCACCTCGGCGCCGTGGGCGGCCGCGATACCCTCGGCGACGCGGCGGACGCCGTCGAGCACGCGTTCGCGGGTCGCCTCGGAGACGGTGCGGATCGTGCCGAGCAGGCTCGCGGTGTCCGGGATCACGTTGCGCGTCGTCCCCGCCTCGATCTTCGCGACGGTCACGACGGCCGGGTCGAAGACGTGGACCCGGCGGGTCACCAGGGTCTGGAGCGCCTGCACGATCTCGCACGCGATCGGGATCGGGTCGAGGCAGTCGTGCGGCGCGGAGGCGTGTCCCCCCTTGCCCCGCACCACGATCTGGAGCGTGTCGCCGGAGGCCATGGCGGGTCCCGGCCGCGCCGTGATGGCGCCGGCGGTCAGTCGATGGGTGACGTGCAAGGCGAAGGCGGCGGTCGGCGGCTCCGCGCCGTCGAGCAAGCCCTCCTCGATCATGACGCGAGCGCCGTGGTAGCCCTCTTCGCCCGGCTGGAACATGAACACGACCGAGCCGGCGAGCGACTCGCGGCGGCGGGTGAGGAGGCGCGCGGCGCCGACGAGCATCGCCGTGTGCGCGTCGTGACCGCACGCGTGCATCGCGCCCTCCACCTCCGAGGCGAACGGGAGCTTCGTTTCCTCCGGCATCGGCAGGGCGTCCATGTCGGCGCGCAGCAGGATCGTCGGCCCCGGCCGCGCGCCGGTCAGCCTCGCGACGACCGACGTCGTGCGCTGCCCTGTCCGGACGTCGAGATCGAGACCGTCGAGCGCCTCGAGCACGGCCGCCTGCGTCCGCGGCAGCGTGAGGCCGAGCTCGGGCTGTCGGTGAATGCGCCGGCGAAGCTGGATCGTCTCGTCGAGGATGCCCTTGGCTTCGTTGAGGGCCTCTGAGGGTTTCATGGAGCCGATTATAGCGGCGACCACGAGCCGGGACCAAGCCCACGCTCCGCACGGTTGCCCGGTCCCGAGATCAGAGCGCCCGTAGAGCGCCCGACCCTTGACACTCCGGACCGGGGCCGCTTATCCTCAGCCCGGTTTTCGGGGCCAGAGGCGACCATCGTCCACCTAGCTGCCGTCCTCGTCGTGCTGCGCGCGGTGTCACCCGACGCCGCACTCCCGGCGCGTCCGTGACCGACGGCACCGCTGCCCTCGTCGCCGAGCGGGTCACCATGCGCTTCGGCGGGCTCGTCGCCGTCTCGCAGGTCTCGTTCGCCCTGGCGCGGGCCGCCGTCACCGCGATGATCGGCCCCAACGGCGCCGGCAAGACGACGACGTTCAACATGATCTCCGGCCTCCTGACGCCGAGCGAGGGCCGCATCCGCTTCGAGGGGTTGGACATCACGGGCTGGCCTCCGCATCGCATCGCCGCGCTCGGCCTGGCCCGCACGTTCCAGAACGTCCAGCTCTTCGCCAACCTGAACGCGCTCGAGAACGTCATGGCGTGCCGCTACTGCCGGACGCGCTCCACCTTCCTGGACGCCCTCCTGTGCCTGCCGCGCGACCGGGCCGAGCGCCGTCGGATGCGGGCGGCGGCGGACGAGCTGCTCGAGTGGGTGGGGATCTGGGAGAAGCGCTTCCTCATGCCGAGCGAGCTGCCCTACGGCGACCAGCGCCGTCTGGAGATCGCCCGCGCGCTCGCGACCGAGCCGAAGCTGATCATGCTGGACGAGCCGTCGGCGGGGATGGTCCCGGCGGAGGCCCGTGGCCTCATGGAGCTCATCGGCAAGCTCAAGCAGCGCGGGCTCACGATCTTCCTGATCGAGCACAACATGAACGTGGTGATGTCCATCTCCGACCGCATCGTCGTGCTGAACTTCGGCGAGAAGATCGCCGAGGGGGAGCCGGCGGAGATCCGGAGGGATCCCGACGTCATCGAGGCCTACCTGGGATCAGAGGCCTGAGCATGCTCCTCAGGGTGACGGGGCTCGAGGTCAGCTACGGTCCGGTTCCCGCCGTGGCCGGCGTCGGCCTCGAGGTCCCGGAGGGGGAGATCCGGGCCATCCTCGGCGCCAACGGCGCCGGGAAGAGCAGCACCATCAAGGCGATCCTCGGACTCGTGAAGGCGCGCGCGGGCGCGATCGAGTTCGAGGAGCGGCCGATCCACGGGCTCCCGACGCACCGCATCCACCAGCTCGGCATCGCCTGGGTCCCCGAGGGCCGCCAGCTCTTCTCCACGCTCACCGTGCACGAGAACCTCGAGATGGGGGCCTTCGCGCGGGGCAGCCCCGCGCGGTTTCCCAACCGGCTCGACGAGGTCTTCGCGCTCTTCCCCCGGCTCCGGGAGCGACGGGCGCAGGTGGCGGGGTCGCTCTCGGGCGGCGAGCAGCAGATGCTGGCGATCGCCCGGGCGCTGATGGCGGAGCCGAGGCTCTTGCTGATGGACGAGCCCTCCCTCGGCCTCGCCCCCAAGGTCGTGCAGCGGCTGTTCGAGCAGATCCAGGAGATCAACCGGCGCGGCCTCAGCATCCTGATGGTGGAGCAGAACGCCCGCCAGGCCCTCAAGATTGCGCACTACGCCTATCTGCTCGAGGTCGGGCGTCTGGTGGGCGAGGGCCCCTCGCGCGCGCTCGAGGCGAGCGAGAGCGTCCAGCGCGTATACCTGGGCGGCTGAGGCGCGCATGGACCTCTTCCTCCAGCAGGTGCTCAACGGACTCATGATCGGCAGCACGTATGCTGTCGTCGCCCTCGGCTTCTCCCTCGTGTTCAGCGTGATGCGCGTGGTGAACATGGCGCACCCGGAATTCTTCATGGCCGGGGCCTTCGGCGCGTATCTCACGATCACCCACGTCACGCGCAACGTCCTCGGGGTGCTCGTCGGCGGCATGGCGGTGGCGCTGGCGGTCGGCCTCGTGGTGGAGCGGCTCGCCATCCGTCCGGTCCGCGGCCGCTACGTCATGATCCCGTTCATCGCCACCTCCGGGGCCGGCATCGCGCTCCAGCACGGCGCCGAGCGCCTCTTCGGATCCGATCCGGTGCTCGTCCCCCCCGTCATGCCGTCGGTCTCGTACAGCCTCGGCCCGCTGTCGGTGACGCGCATGCAGCTCGTCACGCTCGGCACCGCCGCCGCCCTGATGCTCGCGCTCCGCTACTACGTGCGGAACACGAAGTGGGGGCGCGCCACGCGGGCGGTCGCCGAGCGGCCCGACGTGGCGGCGGCCTTCGGGGTGGACGTCGACTTCGTCTCGCGGCTGACGGTCGGGATCTCGGCGCTGATGGCGGGGGCGGCCGGGGTGACGATCGGCCTCCTCTACACCTCGGCATGGGCCTTCATGGGGCTGCTGTTCGGCCTGAAGTCGTTCGTCTGCATGCTGGTGGCGGGCAACCGGCACATCGAAGGGGTCATGGTGATCGGCCTCCTCCTCGGCGTGCTCGAGGCGCTCGTGAGCGGCTACCTCACCTCGACGCTGCGGGATGCCGTCGCCTTCGGGGTGCTCGTGGTCGTGCTCGTCTTCAAGCCCAAGGGCCTCTTCGGCTCCTACGATGTCTGAGCTCCTGACGTTCTGGACGCCGGTCCTCATCACGGCCGGGATCAACTCCATCATCGCGCTGGGCCTGTACATCACGATGTCGTCGGGGCCGCTCTCGGTCGCGCACGCCGCGCTGGCGGGCATGGGCGGCTACCTGAGCGCCGTCCTGACGACGAACTTCGGCTGGCCCTTTCCCGTCGCCATGGGGGCGGGGATGGCGCTGGGGTTTGGCACCGGCCTCCTGCTCGGCCTGCTCATCGTCCGGATGAACGAGCTGGTGGCGGGGCTCACGACGCTCGGGTTCGGCGAGACGATGGCGGTCATCGCCTTCAACATCGATTACATCGGCGGCGCCAACGCCTTCACGGGCATCCCGATGCGGACGAGCCTCCCCCTGGTCTACGCGGCGCTCGCCGTCGTGCTCTGGGCATCCTGGCGATACGATCACTCCCGCCTCGGCTTCGCCGCGCGCGCCACCCGCGACAGCCCGGTCACGGCCGCCGCCATGGGGATCGACATCCTCTGGGTGAAGTCGTTCACCTTCGGCGTCGGCGCCGCCATCGCCGCGCTCGGCGGCGTGCTGCGGGCCCACTACATCCTCGTCCAGGGCCCCGAGGACATGGGGTTCTTCGTCTCCGTGGGGTTCCTGATCTTCGTCGTCTTCGGCGGCTCCTACACGTTCTGGGGGCCGCTCTTCGGCGGCATGGCCCTGACGATCCTCCCCGAGCTGCTCCGGTTCTCGGCGAAGGACCGGTTCATCATCTACGGCGCCCTCCTCACCGTCATGGTCATCATCCGGCCCCAGGGTCTCATCACGCGCGTGCCCACCGGCGCCGCGCCGAGGTGGTTCGGCGGGCGGCAACCTCCGTGTGATAACGGCGCGTGCCACGAAGCGCCGGATTCCGCTGCTGGTCGCGACAAATCGTCTCGATGACCAGGGGCCGGCCCGGCCGGATCGGCGTGACGTAACACGCGTTCTCGGACGCTCATTTTCCCCCCCCAGAGACGGCGCGGACGACCCTCGGGATCGCTGAAATGAACGGCGCCTCGGGGTGCGGTTTCGAATGCGTCGGTCGGAGGTCGACCCGCTACCGGCGACGGGCCGAGAACAGCTTCAAGCCGGCGATCGCGGCGAACGGCGCGAAGTCCGGGTCCCGCGCGACCAGTTCCACGTCGTGGTCGAGACATGACTGGGCGATGAGGGTGTCCGCGAGACGCGCTTTCCGTTTTCGCCCGAGGATCCTTGCGCGGAGGAGTCCCGCTCGTTCCCAGTAGCCGTCGAGGATCAAGAGCGCCGGGAGTCCGACCAAGAGCGTCCGCAGCTCGCCCGACAGCGCGGGGTCGCTCAGGAGCTCGGTCAGAGCGGCCGGCGGCAACGCGGCCTGCCGGTGCGCCAGCGCCAGCTCCGTTGCCTCGACATCAGGCCCAGTACTCCCGTCCAGATAGGCGATGAACGAGCTGCTGTCGATGGCGATCACCGGCGGTCTTCGCGCAGCGTCTCGAGGTCGATCGACAACCGCACCTTGCCACGCAGCGCACGGATCTTCTCGTACACGTCGCTGGCCGCGACCAGCTCGAGCCCGTGCCGGATGGTGGCCGAGACGCCCTGGCGCGTGCGCCCCTGCGCTCGCCGCAGGAGGTCTCGATCGAGATGCACCGTCACCTTCCGGGTCTTCATGGTCCGGAGTGAGTCTACCAGCATACATGCCGTAACTCAATACGGCATACAGGCGGGTGCCCACCGGCTCTCGGGCGATCCTGCCGCCGGCTTCGGCCATGTCGGGCAGTTACGGCGGACGCCTCCACCCGGCCGGCACATGGGCACCATCAGCCGGCGGGATCGATCGTGCGGCACCCCGACTCAGTGGATTTAGCCATGGTCTCCACCATGGACCGGAAGACGGACAGCGGCCCAGCCGGCGGGCGACGATCCGTCCCACCGAGGACTTGCCCGCCCCCACGAAGCCGACCAGGATCACGTTATCGGCCATGATCGGAGAGATCCGCCGTTCGCCGGACGCCTGGTCCGGCCGGCCGTTGACACTCGCGACGACGACGGCGTAGAGTCGCTGCTACGGATCGCCGCCCTGCGCCGAGAAGAGATCAATGCCCGAGGATCGGGTGCGCTGTCCCCGCTGCGAGCGCGAGAATCCCGCGAACGTGAAGTTCTGCGGCGGATGCGGGGCCCGCCTGGAGGTCGTCTGCGCCGCCTGCCAGGCGCCCAATCCGTCCGGCAACCGGTTCTGTCACGGCTGTGGCGCAGCCCTCGACGCGGCCGCGCCAGCGGCGCCACGGTTCTCCTCCCCGCAGTCCTACACGCCGCGCCACCTCGCCGAGAAGATCCTCACCTCGCGGAGCGCGCTCGAGGGCGAACGCAAGCAGGTCACCGTCCTCTTCGTCGACGTCTCCGGTTTCACCTCGATGTCGGAGCGCCTCGACCCCGAGGATGTCCACCGGCTCATGACCCGGGCGTTCGAGCTGATGCTGACCGAGGTCCACCGCTACGAGGGCACCGTCAATCAGTTCCTCGGCGACGGCATCATGGCATTGTTCGGCGCCCCCATCGCCCACGAGGACCACGCGCGGCGCGCGCTGCACGCTGCGCTCGGGATTCGCAAGGCGCTCGTGGAGTACCAGGAGGAGCTCCAGCGCAAGCACGGGATCTCGTTCCAGGTCCGGCAGGGGCTCAACACCGGACTCGTGGTGGTCGGCTCCATCGGGAGCGACCTCCGGATGGACTACACGGCGGTGGGAGACACGACCAACGTCGCCGCGCGGCTCCAGCAGGCGGCCGATCGGGGACGCATCCTGATCTCGGAGTCGACCGATCGCCTGGCCGAGGGCTACTTCTACACGCGGCCCCTCGGTCTACTTCAGCTCAAGGGCAAGGCCGAGCCGGTCCGGGCGTGGGAGGTCATCTCCGCGCGCCAGGCCCGCACGCGGCTGGACGTCGAGGCCGAGCGCGGACTGACCCCGTACGTCGGCCGCGAGCGCGAGCTGCGGACCCTGTTCGAGTGCTTCGACAAGGTGACGGCCGGCCAGGGGCAGGTCGTGTTCGTCGTGGGCGAGCCGGGGATCGGCAAGTCCCGCCTCCTCTACGAGTTCCGCCGAGGGCTCGGCGATCAAGCCACGTGGGTCGAGGGGCGCTCGATCTCCTTCGGGCAGTCGATCGCGCTGCATCCGGTCATCGACCTCCTGAAGCGGAACTTCCGCATCGAGGAGAGCGACGACGAGGAGACGATCACCCAGAAGATCGAGCGGGCGGTCCTGCTCCTCGGAGAGGACCTCCGACCGCTCGTCCCGTATCTCCGTTACCTCCTCTCCATCGACCCCGGCGATCCCGCCGTCCTCACGATGGACGCGCAGCAGCGGCGGGGCGAGATCTTCGACGCCCTTCGCCGTCTCATGGTCCGGGCCTCCGAGATCCACCCCCAGGTCCTCGTCTACGAGGACGTCCACTGGATGGATAAGGCGACCGAGGAGAGCTTACTCTTCAGCGCCGACAGCCTCCCCACGACCCGCACGTTGCTGATCTTGTCCTACCGGACGGGCTACAAGCAGCCGTTCGGAGAGCGGACGTACCACACGCGGATCGCCTTGACCACGCTGTCCCCGGAGGACAGCGCCCAGATGGCGCAGGCGGTGCTCGCCACCCAGAGCCTGCCGGAAGACCTGAAGGCGCTGATCGCCCGGAAGGCGGAGGGCAATCCGTTCTTCGTGGAGGAGGTCGCCAAGTCGCTCCAGGAGGTCGGGGCCATCCGGCGCAGCGGAGAGCACTACGTGCTGGCCAAGCGCCTGGACGAGATCTTCGTCCCCGACGCGATCCAGGACGTCATCATGGCCCGCATCGACCGGCTGGAGGAGGCGCCGAAGAAGACGCTCCAGCTCGCGTCCGTCATCGGCAGGGAGTTCACCCGGCGCCTGCTCGATCGGATCTCCCACGTCCGGGGACGCACGGAGGAGTTCCTGCGCGAGCTGAAGGCCATCGAGCTGATCTACGAAAAGGCCCTGTCCCCCGAACTGGCGTACATGTTCAAGCACGCGCTCACGCATGACGTGGCCTACGGTTCCCTACTCGTGCAGCGGCGCAAGGAGCTGCATCGGATCGTCGGCCTGGCCATCCAGGAACTCTACGCCGACCGGCTGACCGAGCAGTACGAGATCCTGGCCCACCACTTCTCCAAGGCCGAAGACTGGTTTCAGGCGCTCGACTATCTCTTGAAGGCCGCGGACAAGGCGGCCAGGGCCTTCGCCAACCGCGACGCCCTCGCGCTCTACGACCAGGCGCTGGAGGTGGCCCAGCGCCTCGGCGATGCCGCCGAGATCGGCACCCTCGCCGCGATCTACCAGGCGAGGGCGAACCTCTGCTTTCTCTTGAACGACTTCGACCGCTCGTATGCCGAGGCTGAGCACTTCCTGACGGAGGCCCGCAGGGCAGGTGACCGGGCGAAGGAAGGGGCAGCCCTGGCAGCCATGGGGATGGCCGCCGTCTGGGGGCACAAGTTCGACCGCGCNGACCGCGCGCTGGCGGACTCGGCGCGTGCGGTCGCGATCGGCGAGGAGACGGACGCCAAGCCGGTGGTCGCCACCGGCCTGTCCGCCACCGCATTAGTCCACATCGTCACCGGCCGGCTCGAACAGGGCCGGGCTGAGTTCGACCAGGTCCTCGCCATGAGCCGTTCGGCGGGCGACGTGGGAAGCGAGTCCTTTGCGCTCCGGATGGCGGGGCAACTGAAGAACTGGGAGGGCGATTACACCGGCGCGCTCTCCCTGACGTCGGCGGCCTTGAGCCTTGCGCGGGAGCACCGGCTTCTGATGCCCCTCGTCCTGGGTCTCTGGACTCAGGCCGTGGTCCTGATCGGCAAGGGGGATTACGATGACGCCTTCGCCGTGCTGGCTGAAGGCCAGGCCCTGTCCGAGAAGGTCGGCGAGGAAATCATTCTCAATCGGACTCTGAACACGTTCGGATGGCTCTACACGGATCTGGGTGACCTCGACCGGGCTCTGGAGTGTAACCGGCAGGGTGCGGAGGGCGGGCGCAAGCGCGGGGACCACGAGATCCAGGCCAACGCCGAGATCAACCTCGCCGACGCGTGCCTGGCCAAGGGGGACCTCGCGCTCGCGCACGACGCGCTCGAGGGCGTGCACCGGCTCGTGAGCGATCCGGCGACGAGCGAGTGGCAGAAGTGGCGGTACTCGATCCACCTCTTCGCCAGCCTGGGTGAGCTCTCTCTCGCCCGCGGCGACCACGACGGGGCGCGCCGGTTCGCCGAGGAATGCCTGGAACGCGGGACACGCACGAATTCGCGCCGGTATCTGGCGCGGGGCTGGCGGCTGGCGGGCGAGATCGCGACGGAGCGGCGGCAGTGGAACGACGCTGACGAGGCTCTTCGCCGGGCGCTCGCGATCGCCCAGCAAATCGGCAACCCGACCCAGCTGTGGAGGACTCACCTCGTCCTCGGCCGCCTCCACGACGAGCAAGGCCAGCGGGAGGCGGCCCGGGCCGCCTACCGCGCGGCGCGCGACGTGATCGATCGCGTGAAGGAGAGCCTCCAGACCCCGCCTCTCCGCGCGAGCCTCGAGCAGGCCCGGTTCATCCGTATGGTCTACGACCTGGCAAACACATGACCCGGCACGCGTCGGTCCGCCGATCAGGTCGTACCAGGCCCGACAAAGCAGATAGGCATCACGGTATGAGGCTTTCACCGCACCTCGCCGGCTCAGCCCGGCGCACGGAGGAACGGCCATGAAGGCGAAGGAATGCGTGGCAGTGGCGACGATGCTGGCGCTCGGCCTGGGAGACTCTGCCACCGAGGTGGCGGCCGCGCCCCAAATCATCAACCAGTGTCAGACCCTGTCCGAGCCAGGGGCTTACGTGCTGGGGAAGAACCTCGCCGTCTCAGGAAGCGGCAGGGGCGGGTTCGATTGCCTGCTCCTGGGAGACGACTTCATCACCGTCGACCTCAACGGCTTCACGATCACGGGGAGCGGAGGGAAGGGGAGCGGAATCAAGCTCTCGACCGACTTCGGAGGTGCTGGCAGAGGGTTCGAGATCCGGAGCTGGACGATCGTCAACTTCGCGAGGGGGATCGATTTGAGGGTGCTCGGCGGGAGCCCCGGGCAGAACCGCCTCGAGCGGATGCGCATCGAGGGGAACAGTGACATCGGTGTGGTCATGACCGGGAACGCCATCGTCAAGGACAGCATCTTCGCCAGGAACGGCATCTGTCCGATCCTTGCCGGCTGCCCACCACGGACGACGAACGGAGATGGCCTCAAGGTCGGCAGCAACAGCGTCGTGACCGGCAACACCTCGACCGGGAATGCTGGTCACGGCATAGCGGTGGGTCTCGGGACGGTCATCGGCAACACCGCCACCGGGAACGGGGGCAGCGGGCTGGAGGTCGGAGGAGGCAGCACCGTCGTCAACAACACCGCAGATGGCAACGCGGTCGGCCTGTCGATCGGCTGTCCTACCAGCATCATCGGGAACACGGCGATCAACAACTCCACGAACCTGCTCCAGCAGGGCGCCGGGTGCAATCTCGTCGATAACATTGCCCCATGAGGTGCGGGAGAGCAACCACACGATCCGCCGACAGGATCGATCTCAGTACCGGGCGTCCGCGGGCTTGCCGCCCTTCGGCCAGTCCTCGTTCTTGCCCGCGAAGTCCGGGCGGGGCTGCCGGGTGAAGTACGCAGCGACGTCATAGGCGTCCTGATCGCTCAGCGTGTTGCCCTGTCCCAAGGGCATCTTCGTCTTCACGAACGCCGCCGCCGTATCGAGCCGCGCCATTCCCGCCCCGATGTTGAAGGCGCGAGGTCCCCAGAGCGGTGGAAAGACCGGCTCTCCGTTCGCTCCCGAGACGCCCTGGCCTTCGGCGCCATGGCACGCGGCACACCTGGTCGCGTAGATCGCCTTTCCCCGCCCCGGATCGGGAGCAGGGCGCGTGGCCATCCGGAGGAATCCGCGCCCGGTGACCCCGGCGCTCGTCGGCACGCCAGCCGAGAGCCACCAGATGTATGCGAGCATCGCACGCATCTCCTCGCTCTCGCGCGGCACCGGCTTGCCGTTCATCGACCGCTCGAAACAGTCGTTGATCCGGTCCT
>WNGA01014899.1_pt1 | contig 12363 bp, 15 predicted proteins | sample 5400061 | NCBI WGS metagenome assembly WNGA01 (sample SAMN13153366, study PRJNA577476) | soil metagenome | isolation source: 100 cm soil or saprolite under grassland replicate 2 | place: USA:California | collected 2016-06-15
GCAGCCGGTTGTAGGCGGTGTTCTTAATAAGGATGTGGTGGAAGCGGTACCACCGCCCACTCGCGTCGTTCGCATCTGGTTGCACCAGCCGCTTGCGTATGAGCTCCGCCAGAAGTTGCTCGAGGTGTTCCCTGAGCGGATCCGGCACGAGCTCCTCGAGCGCGTCCTGGCGGAATACGAGTCCGGCCACCGACGCTGGCTCGAGAACAGCCCGCTCTTCATGTGTGAGCAGCTCGAGACGCGTGGCGAGGAGAGCCTCGATCGACCCCGGCACCGCCAGCTGCGACAGGTCCCTGGTGACCCGCCACCCACCGTCGGGCCGGCGTCGGATCAGCCCATCGTCGACGAGCATGGACAGCAGCTGCTCGATGAAAAGCGGGTTCCCCTCGGCTGCGCGCACGACCCTCTCGCAAACTTGCGGCGGCAGATCTGAGTCGCCGAGCTGGTTCTCGATCAGCCGCGCGCTGTCGGCCTGCGTCAGCGGCTGCAGGTCCAGCCGCAGCCAACCCGGCTTCTCGGCCCAGGCCGGTCGCGCCTCGAGCAAATCCGGTCGAGCTGCGCATACGACGAGGAGCGAGTCTGTCACGTGCTGAGCGACGTACTCGACGAGGTCAAGGAAGGCAGCCTCCGCCCAGTGCGCGTCCTCGATGACCACGACAAGGGGCTGCTCCGCGGCCAGTCTTTCAAACAGCTTGCGGGTGGCCCAGGAGATCTCTTCGAGTGGAAATGCCGTCTCGCCGAGCCCGATGGCCGAAGCAACGCGAGCCGCGACGTCGGGGGCCTCCGTCAACAGGGAGTCGAGCCTTCGGCGCGAAACCTCGGGAGGGTCCGTGGACCGGATATCGGCAGCTTGTCGAACGATCTCGACCAGCGGCCAGAAGGTGATGCCGCTCCCATAGGACAGACAGCGGCCGCGCAACACACACGCAGTCGGCGCGGCGAGCTCGGACAGCTCCTCGATTAACCTCGTTTTGCCAAGGCCGGGATCGCCGAAGACCGTCACGACTCGTGGTGCACGTACCGACGCGGCCTGCCCGAGCGCGTGGAGCAACTCCGCGAGCTGCGCGTCTCGCCCCACCATCGGCGCTCGGTTCTCGGCTGGTCCAGTCCGTCGTGTCTCGAGACCGATGAGACGGTACGCAGGCACACGCTCAGCCTTGCCCTTGAGCTCTAGCGGCTCGACGCGCTCGACGCGGACGGAATTGCGTACGAGGCGGTACGTCGACTCGCCGATCAACGTTCCGAGTGCGGGCGCGGCTTGCTCGAGGCGCGCCGCCACGTTGACCGTGTCGCCCGATACCAAGCGCTGGCCCAATGTCGGGTCACCCGCCACCACCTCGCCCGTGTTCACACCGGTTCGATTCACGAGGCGAACGCCCCAGCGCCGTTGAAGCTCGTCGTTGAGCTTATAGAGCGCCTGGTTCATCCCCGCGGCGGCGCGCACGGCACGAAGGGCATCGTCTTCGTGTACGCGTGGCAGACCAAACACTGCCATGATCGCGTCGCCGATGTACTTCTCGATGGTGGCGCCGTGCTCCTCGAGGACCGCGCGCATGACTTCGAAATAGCGCGACAGCACCTCGCGCAATGATTCCGAGTCGAGCTTCTCGCCCAGGCTCGTGGACCCCTGCAGATCCGAGAACACGATCGTGACCGTCTTCCGCACCTCCTGTTGGGGAAGCGCCGCAACAAGCGGCGTCCCGCAGAAGCCGCACAATCTGAAACGGCCCGGATTTTCCTCACCGCAACTGGGGCACACCAGCACGCGCAGCGAGTGTAGGCCGAGCGGCGCTTCTTGCATAGAGCGTCAGCGTCGACGAGTACGGTCTTTCGGTTTTGCTCCCGACAAGTGCAGCGACCCATCAGCCAGGGCGATCATCACAAAATACGTTGTCCAGGTGGCACATAAAACATGTTTATGATCGTGCCTGAGCCCCGAAGTGCCGTACGCGACGAATGGGTGAACCACGTTTGAGCGAAGCACTCGAGCGTCAACTCGCCTCTCCAAGCGGAGGGGCCCACGTGTGTCCGATCTACTCAACGGCGACCGAACGCATCAACACCCTCGTGCCCTTCTTCCGCGCCGGCGTTGCTCGGGGAGAGCAGTGCCTGTACATCGCTGATGCGCAAAGTGTCGAACACATGCTGCGGCCGCTTCGAGCCGACGGCATCGACATCGATGCTGCGATCGAGCGGGGTGCGCTGGTCGCGCTCACTGAACTGACGCCGTATGTGCGCGACGGTCAGTTTGATCCAGACGCCATGTTTGCGCTGCCGTCCACCACTGCCGAGCGGGCGCGAACGAGTGGCTTTTGCGGTGTGTCTATAGCCGGCGAGATGACGTGGATCGTGGGGCCAGAGCCTGGCGAGAGCCGCTTCCTCGAGTGCGAGGCGCGCCTCAACGACTTCCCGCCAGGGCTGGGTACGCGCATCGTGTGTCAGTATGATCGCCGTCGATTTCCGCCCGCGATCCTGCGCGATGTCTTGCGCATCCACCCGCTGGGTCGTTGTCGGCGAGCACATCCACGACAACATGGGCTTCGATCCCGCGGCAGTGTCGTCCAGAAGCGGGCTGGATGACGTTGCGCAGGTGGACCGGTTGCTCAGCCAGTTGCAGGCGCGTACTCGGCATGAGATAGCTGCCGCTGAGCTCAGCCGGTTCTCAGGAGCGCGGCTGCCCGATCTCAGGACTGCCACCGTTGATCTCATTGCGACGGAGCTCAAGGCCGATTTCGCCGACGTCTTCGAACTACAACCCAGCAGTGATGCGTTCCGACTGGTCGCCAGCGCCGGTTGGTGCCACCCCGCGCCAGGCACGATCGCGCATGTTCAGCCTGATGGTCCGATCGCTACCGGAGCGCTGCGGACAAATGCGCCGTTCATCGTGCACGATTGGCGGCAAGAGACGCGTTTTCGCCCGCCAACGATCGTGCAAGCAGAGGGCAATCTGGCGCGTGGATAATGTCCTCCGCGGCACGTAGCCCTCCCTCGCTGAAGTTGGTTGCTCCAGCGAGGACACTACGTGCCGTCTCAGCTTCCACGCCGCCAGCTGCCCTTAGCCTGTTGTTCAGTTCGGTCCGAAATCAGTGTTCGCTAAGCCCGAAATGGGTGTACGCCATCTGCCGAAATCGCTATACAGTTTCGACCGTTTTGGCTGTACGACTCCCGCCGAAACGGCTGTACGGTTTCAGCCGTCGCAAACACCGAGCTGGCGATCGGTTGCTTGCGGTGCTTGGCGTGCACTCCTCGAAACCACGGCTTTTTGCCGAGGAAGAGGTCGTTTTCCTCGATAGCGTGGTGATCGTGCTGGCTCACGCCATGTGTGCAGGTGGTACGGAGGAAGCTTTTCATGCCCTCCTGGACGGCACGCCTGACGTGGTCGCGGCTTCGACCATGCGCTGCGGTACATCTTCGTCAACGCAGCCCTCGAGCGCCTGCTCGCGACACCAGCCGAGCGCTGATCGGAAAAGAGCTCCGGGAGACCGCCGTCCCCGAGTCGCTGGTCCGATCTTGGGAAATCAGTCTGCGCCGTGTCTGGCAGACGGGGCGGGAGCAAACGACTGACTTCAGAGTGGCGACTCCCGATGGGGAGCGCACGTTTCAGAGTGGGATCGTGCCTGGCTTTGGCTCCGATGGCTCTGTGCAGTTCGTCCTGGCCATCTCACGCGATATCAGCGAGCAGCGAGCAGCGCAGCTCGAGCGTGCTCAGCTCTACCGCGAGGTTGTGGCCCAGCAGCAGCAGCTCAGGGATATGGTCGCGGACCTGATCAAACGACGCGAGCAAGACGTCACAGGTATCAGCTCGATAGTGCAAATGGAACGGCTCACGCCGAACGACCGACACATTCTTCGGCTGGTGGCAAAGGGCTGGACCAATCGCGAGATCGCGGCGGAGCTGGGGCGAAGCCCCGGCGCGGTGAAGAACCAGGTTGCCCGCATCCTGGTGAAACTCGATGTAAGCGACCGTACCCAGTCGGCAGTCCACGCGGCTGAGGCGCAGCGATAGCCGAGTTGATCGTTCGGCGTCCTTCCTTGGGCGAGAAGCGCCGTTGATACACGCGGCGGCGGTCTCGGTACTGTTGGTTGGGACAGACTCGCGCATTGGTTGGTTGGGACAGACTCGCGCATGGGTGATCCCTTGTTGCTGCTTGTGCGAGTGGGGCGAAGGTCGCCATACTGGCCTGCCTCATGACTACACTTGCCAGTTTGGATGTCGCAGTAAGTGACAAGGTGAGCGACTGCTCGCAACCAACAAGACGGTGTTCCTCAGCACGAGCGCCAACGAACACCCATGGGTAGCGGGGGGTCTTCTTCGCAGAGTCCGATCCGTTCCATCTGACCTTGCTGTTGGAAACGACCGGAAAGACGCTGTCCAACATCCGAGCGAACCCTAACGTTGCAGTCGTCATCTCCACTGGTGCAGCGTTCGCGGCATATCTTCAGGGCGACGGCGTGGCGCTCTTGCTGGGGAGTGACGAGGCGCTCGAAGCAACGAAAAATGCACTTCGCGCGAAAGCACCTGAGATTGAGCCGCTGTTGCAGTATCCGGGCGTCGCTATCAGGATAAGTATGCGCCGCTGGCGAGCTACCGACGTCACGAATGGATGGATTCCGGGCAAAGAGCTCAGGCCCTAATCAAAGGAAGCGGCCCAGGGCTACACTGGAGTAACCAGAAGACGCATCCTCTCGGGTGCGCCAGAGCGCGTGTTTGGTGGTGTCACAGCGCTTGCGCCGGGCGGCGGCCGCCACGGTTCAGCGTGCGGCTCGCCGATCCGCATCCGGTAAGAGGGCATGGCAACGATTCCCGCATTTTGCGCTGCTTTTGATTGGCGTGGTCGGCTCGGGCATTGCCGCGCAACGCCTTAGCCCGACCGATACGGGCCTTGCGTTACTCGAAAATGCGGTGGCGACCGGCGCAGCCCTGGTGGCCATTATCCTCGCCCTCGGCTCTGTATCGGGAGCACAGCTGAATCCCATCGTCAGCACCGCCGATGCGTTCTTCGGTGGACTACGGCCGCGCGAACTCACCGCGTACGTTCTTGCTCAACTGGCAGGCGCCGCGGCGGGTGCAATCTTTGCGAATCTGATGTTTTCGCTGCCCGCCCTCACCGTGTCCACGCAGGTGCGCAGCAGTCCGGGGTTGTGGCTGGGCGAGGTGCTAGCGACCTTCGGGTTGCTCCTGGTCATCTTTGGCGTGGTGCGCAGCGGTCGCAACTCCCGTCGCTCCGTTTGCGGTCGGCGCGTACATCACCGGTGCGTACTTCTTTACCTCGTCCACCAGCTTCGCCAATCCCGCGGTGACTCTGGCCCGCACACTGTCTGACACCTTCGCGGGTATCGCTCCGTCGTCCATTGTGCCGTTCGTGCTGGCCCAGGCGGCCGGCGCGGTGCTCGCGTGCGCGACGGTGCGTTTCCTGTGGCCCACAATCGCTGATTCGACCGAGGTCGTACTGGTTCCACATGAACAGGAGGTCGAGGTTGCCTGAAGCGGAGTCGAAGTCAGGTGCGCGACAGCGTGTGCTGTTTCTATGCACGCACAACTCAGCGCGCAGCCAGATGGCGGAGGGCCTGCTGCGGCACCTCGGCGGCGTGCGGTTCAAAGCGTATTCGGCGGGTACTGAAAAGACGCACGTGCGGCTCGCGATCAGGGCGATGCGCGAGCTCGGCGTCGATATCGCGGGTCAAAAGAGCAAGACACTCGAGCGCTATGTCGATCAGCCATTCGACAAAGTGATCACCGTCTGCGACCAGGCTAACGAAGCGTGCCCGGTGTTCTTCGGTGCCAGGGAGCGCCTGCACTGGACCTTTCCTGACCCGAGCAAAGCAACAGGTAGCGAAGATGACCAACTCGCCGTCTATCGAGAAGTGCGTGACGCCATTCGCGAACGCATCGAGCGGGAGCTGCTCTAGCCGAACACCGGCTCACGCCTGAGCCAGCCGGCTAGACTGTCCGCCCGAATGCCCGGCGCGCCCGCCGCTCAATCGACTCGCCCTGTGCGCGCAGTTGCCGGTCGTCTTGGCCACGTTGCCCGAGCCTACGGCGGGGTGGTTGGCAGCAGAACGTACTTCCCTCTCTGGCTCGGACAGCTGGCGTCGAGCTTTGGCGACACGCTCCACTACATCGCTCTCGTAATTCTGGTCTTCCAGCTCACGGGTCAGGGAGTCGCGGTGGCGGGGCTGGTAGCGGCGGAGATCCTGCCGGTCCTGGTGCTTGGCCCGATCGCGGGCGTCGTCATCGACCGCTTCAGTCGCAAGTCGGTCCTGATCGGGGCCGACATTTTCCGCGCAGGCCTCGCGTTATCGCTGCTCTGGCCACAAGGCGCTTGGCACGCGTATCTAGTTGCAGCCGGCATAGCCGCGGGTAACACCTTCTTCAACCCAACCGTCCAGCGGTCATCCCGGTGCTTACGACTGAGGACCAGCGGTTGGCCGCCAACTCTGTTAGCTGGTCGACCGGTCGGCTGGTTCAAATCCTCGCCTCGTCTGTCGTCGGTGGCCTCATTGCGGTGGTCGGGACCGGACCGGCGTTCGCGCTCAACGCGGCGACCTTCGTGTTCTCGGCGGCGATGATTGCCAGCTTGCGCGTTCCCGCCCACGCTGGCCAGCTCGGCGCGGCTCCACGCGGGGGTTGGCGAGTTACTTTGCGGACGCGCGGGCCGGGCTGGCATACGCGCTTGGTGATCGCTTCGTCTCGAGGCTGTTGCTGGTCCAGGGGCTCGCCTCGCTGGCGACGGGCGCCACAGGCGCAATGCTCGTGGTGCTGGCGGAGCGTCATTCAGGGCTTGATCCCGCGGGGTTCGCCTGGCTCATCGGGGCAATCGGCTTCGGCGCGCTGTTGGGGCCGCTGATTCCGAACGCACTGGCACGTGACTATCGTGATGCTCGCTGGTTGTTTGTGCCGTACGTGATCCGCGGAACCGGCGATGTGCTCCTGGCTGTGTTCACACCGCTACCGATCGCCCTCACCTTGATGTTCATCTACGGCCTCAACACGTCAACCGGGATGGTCGTGTTCAACAGCACGGTGCAAGGGGCGGTCCCGGATGCTGTGCGGGGGCGTGTGTTCACGCTGCTGGACGTGACCTGGAACGCAATGCGACTCATCTCGCTGGCGATCGGCGGAGTTGTCGTGGATGCGGTCGGAATTCAGCCGCTCTTCTGGGGCGGAGGAACGCTACTCGTGTTGACCGGCGCTATTGGACTGGTTCTCCTCGGGAATCATGACTTCCGGTCGCCTGGTTTTGCCGAACCGACGTAACGCAGAGGCGTGGTACACGCTGCTAGAGACGATGGCAACGCCGGGGTCATTCCCTACTCATGCAAAGAGTGCTGGTCGGCCCGAAGCGACGAACGCGGCCTGCACCAAGTAGACGGCAGCAGTTACCAGGAGCAACCAGCCGGCGGTGCGCTGCAGCCATTGTCCGGCCGGAATCAGCCACCGCAACCTGCGTAACCAATGGAGCGACGCGGCGGCGGTCAGGATTGGCACGCCGCGACCGATGCCGAAAATGAGCAGGAGGGCCGCGCCATAGGCTGGTCCGCCACTAAGAATCGCCGCGCTGGCGATAGGAAAGAGCATGGGGGTACAGGCCGGACACGCGGCTAATCCCAGCGGCACGCCCATCAGGAATGCGTCGCGCGAGGACGCGACCACATGCGGGAGCGGCAGGAAACCGGGAATGGGCGCGACCACGACCCCCGTGAGCAACAGCCCGCTAAAGCCAGCCACCACCGCCACCAACAGGTTCCACCAGACAACCTGCTCGGCGAGGACCGCCGCGGTCCAGTCGCCCAGGGCCCCGAGTAGGAACCCAAGCAACGCCATGGGGAGTGCCGCGCCAAGGACATAGGCAGCGGCACGACGCACAAGTCCCGCGCGCTGCTCGGTGCCGGTCGCGAGATAGCCGAGTACGGCAGGACCCGCCAGGTAGGCACCTGGTGTCAGGCCGACGAATACGCCCGCCAGCAGCACCAAAACCACCGCCGCGAACCAGTCGGTACCAATTGCCGTAAGCGCCCGTTCGTGTAAGGCGTCCACGTGCAGTTAGGTCACGCGCAGCGTGGCGGGCTGGTACATGTTCATGCTGCATGTGACCTGATAGGTGCCCGGTTTATCAGGAGTAAAGTCGATTGCCGTTGTCTGCCCGGCGCGCAAGATCAGTCGTTGTCCGAGACCTCGGATCAGGGTTATGGCCCCTCAACCAGGGTCACCGATCGCTTGCATACTCAGTCGTACCGGCGCGGCAGCCTTGAGATCGACGAGCCGTGGCTCGTACCGCCCGGCGCGGAGTGTCATCGCGACCATCTGCACTCCAGCGCTGCTGATTGTCGGGGCCACTGCTGGAACATCCGGCGCAAAGGACTGCGCCGTCAGCGCACCTTGCTGAGTGCCCGCAAGTAGATCCACTGGCCAGCCAGTCACCACCACGGCGCCAAAACCGACCGCGACTACGACAAACGCGATTGTGAGCCGGTTGCCCCAGTTGGCGGCGGGCTTCGTGACTTGCTTCGATGTCGCGCGAGCCGGCCGACTCTCAGGTCGCTTGGCGACCCTAACTGGCGTCGGAACACCATGCTTCTCGACGACGTCGGTGATCCCCTGCCCGGCTCCGAGCACCCGCCCGAGAATTCCAAGCCAGCCCTGCGTCGCCTCCGGCGCATTGGCCCCGGCTGCAACCAGGTAAACCGCCCCCGCGCTGAAGAGCGCCTGGAGCACGAGCATTAGCAGCGCCGTGGACGCCAGGCTGAGCGGCAGGTAGAGCAGCATGACCGCAAGCATCGGACCCATGAGGCCACCCATGACCCCACCACCCGCGCCGTCCAGCGCGGCCATGGGTCCATGCCGACGGCCCATGACCAATCCATGCACGCCACCCGCAAGCACACCGAGGAGCGTGGCCCACCCGAGGTCCCACTCAGTGCCAGCGGCGTAGCCGGCCGCGAGCCCCGTGCCCATTGCAGCCATCATGGCCGCCATTCCCGCGGCCATCCCGGTGGCTCCGTAGCGAGCCGCTGTTCGGCTCGTGAAGACCGCGATCACCACGGCTAGCCCGAGCATGATTGCGGCAGTCATCGCTGTGCCCCTCGATTTAGCTCCGACCACCGCAAAATGATGCGTCTATGAGATCGCTGGTGTAGCGACCCTTGTTTAGCTGACATTGCTTCCCTCTCCTGCGCTCAAAAGACGCAGGAACACTCTCAATCACGCCAGTATTGGTGGCTTCTGCCATACGCACAGGAACCCATCGCGCGGCGAGCGCGTAGCGCTGTCGGCCCCAACTGCAGGAGCCCGGCGTAGGGTGCTAACAGGACGCTTCGGCGTTACGGCTCAGGCGTGAATCGAGGAGACTCAGGTCAGCGAGGCGAAGAGGGCCGGCCGGCCATACAGCCCCGGTGGTTGAAAGGAGTTCGGAGCGGGACGGCTGCGGCAAACTGGGGTGAGCACCCGTGCGGTCGACATTACCAGCAAGGCCAGCATGACCAGTACGGCGATCGAGGGTGAGTACGACAGGAGAACCCGCTGGACCTGACAGCATTCTGCAGGCGACTCAGGCTCAGGAATGGCAGACCAAGATTGAGCGTTTGCTGCTGAGTTGAATATCACCTCAGCAGCCGACATCCCGGGCATGGCCGCTGGTGCATGGGGAATGCGCACAGCGCACACGGAGATCACGACCACAAGAAGCGCAATCACGCCCAGGTGCCGCATGGGGCAAAGTGTACTCAGTGTCGCCCGTGTTGCCAGGCCAGCGACGACCAGGCCGGCCAGTGGGTCCATCCACCACCAGCCAAAGAGTGCGTTCGCTGCCAGACCAAACAGGACCACAGCTGAGAGATAGGTGCACAGCATGGTCTCCGCTGCGTCGGCCCTGAGCGCGACCGAGCCCAGCCGCTTGGCCACCCAGCGTGTGGCGAACGCCAGGCTAGGCATGACTTCCAGGGAGAGAGCGGTGATCGCGAGACCCAACGCGCTCGGCTGCGGCTCATCGCGCACACCGATCAGCGCGCGGATGGAATCGAAGACGACATATGCCGCGATTCCGAAGAAGCTGAGCGCAATCAGGCGCACCGCTCGTCGCTCGGCGCGCTCATTCGTCTCGTGATCGCTGCCCTGGAGCGAAAGCCGCCAAACGATCACGATCGCGCTGGACACCTCGACCACCGAATCGAGGCCGAACCCGACCAGTGCTATGGAGCCGGCCAGCACACCGCTGACGATCGCGACAACCGCCTCCAGGGTGTTCCAGGCAATCGTGGCTGCGGTCAGCGCCCACGCCCAGCGCCGCGCCCGTGAATCAGTCGCGGAAGTCAGCGGCGCTTCGCAGTCGCACGCCTCTTCAGGGGAGTGCGCCGCTGGCTCGAGTCGCGGCCCAGTGGTAGAGATCACTACGGCCGCATCTCGGGGCGCTGGCAGGTGACGATCCGATCGGCCACCTGCCCGATGAACGCATCGTTCGCGTCCAGGATTCGGGAGACGCCCTCGGCCAAGCGGTCGTACACATGCCGCCAATCCTGACGCGACTCCACCAGGCCGCACTCGCGCAGGCAAACGAGGTGTTTGCAGGCGTTGCTAGGGCTCAAGCCCGAGGCCGCGGCGGCATCCCCGGCAGTCCGTTCGCCATCGCGCAGCGCATCGAGGAGAGCGAGTCGAGCAGGGTCCGCAAGGCCATCGAAGAAGCGTGCGCGTACTCGTACAGACGTTGGCCCAATCACTTGCGCCATTTGGAAAATGACACCTGTTCACCCACGACGGCCCGATCACCGACGTACGTGCGCGATGGTGGGTTCAGGCAGGCTTCCTGGCTACGAGCCGTTCGACAATTCCGAGCTTCGAGCGCTCGCTGTTCTCGATTGTGAACCCCTCGGCCTGTGCAGTTAGGAGGGGGCGTCGCAGGAAGTGCTCGTCCCCAAGCGGGACCGTAATTCGCTCGATCGCCCACTGAATCGCGCGCACCCATGCAGGACCGCCAGCAACGTGGTCGAGCAGCAACAGTCGGCCACCGGGCCGTAGGACTCGCCTCATCTCGGCGATCGCCTGGCGTTCGTTGGGAATGGCGCACAGCGAAAGCGTGCAGACGACTGTGTCGAACGCCTCGTTCGGCAGGTCGAGGGCTTGGGCGTCGCCGACCCGTAGGTCGACCTGCCGCCCGAGTTCGGTCGCGCGCTGGCGTGCGAACTCGAGCATGGCTGGACTGAACTCCACGCCCGTGAGGTGCACGCCTGGCGCGTAGAACGGTAGGTTGCGGCCGGTGCCGATCGCGACTTCCAGGACATCGCCGACGGCCTGACGACACACCCCTGTGCTCTGCTCGGTTTGCTCGGGCTGCCTGTCGTCGAGACTTGCGGCATGAATAGTCTCTCCTACTTGCAATACTCATTGGAATCGGAATACTATTGGGTATGCTAACTCGTAGAAGCGGTCTCGTGCCAGTCAATTCCGGCGTATTGGGACTTCATGGTGCTGGCAGCCGGAGTGCGATGCCTCATCTGGGCCGGCCCATCCAGGCCGCTGTATCCGAATGATTCCCGACAGATTGGAGTGTTAGTCGTGACGCAAGACAAGGTTGTGCGAAGTCTGGTGATCGTCGTTCTGGTGCTAGGGGCGGCGGTCCTTGCACTGCTGTTGCTGGGTTGGCTGACGATGGCCGGCATGATGGCCGGCGGCATGATGAGCGGCGGCACCATGATGGGACAGGGCTCGGCGATGCCGATGGCGGGCCTCGGCATGGCCTTGATCGCTGTTCTGGTTGTCCTGGCGGTCATCGTTGCCCTCGTCTGGGCGTTGCGCACGCCTGCTCATCGAGCGGGCAACGGCTAGCGTGTTTCCCGTCAACTCCGCGCCCGAACGAATCGCCGTCCTGGTCGTGGCCGTCGCCGTCCTCATTGGATTTCTCTTCTGGAGTCGGCGAGCGACGTCGCACCCGTTCTTCCTGGGTGTCCCAGTGGGCACGGGTCTCGTGCTCAGCTTCGACATCGTGTGGGTCCACTGGCTCTTCGGACTGCACCACATCACCAACCATCAAGAGGACGTGATTCTCGAACCACTGTTTGTCCTCACCGGCCTCGCCTTCATTGGGTACGGAATCACGCGCGAGCGTCAATGGCGCGGCTGACACGAGCGCAGAGCCAAGCTCAGACCCGCCGGCGTCTGATCGACGCCGCGGCCACTGTCTTCGCCAGACGTGGATTCCACGGCGCGAGCATCGACGAGGTTGCCGAAGAAGCGGAGTTCAGCAAGGGCGCGGTCTACTCCAACTTCGACTCAAAGGACGAGCTATTCCTGGCGGTGCTCGAGGATCGACTCCACAGCCAGGCCAACTTCTTCGGGCAGCTGGCCCAACGGGCGCATACACAGCCCGCGGA
>WNGA01010365.1_pt1 | contig 12360 bp, 12 predicted proteins | sample 5400061 | NCBI WGS metagenome assembly WNGA01 (sample SAMN13153366, study PRJNA577476) | soil metagenome | isolation source: 100 cm soil or saprolite under grassland replicate 2 | place: USA:California | collected 2016-06-15
CCCGCCGCCGGCCTTTAGCAGCCTTTGGATTGCGTCGCGAATGCGACGGTAGCGGCTCAGGCGCTTCGTTGATTTCGCGTGCCTGCTTGCGTCAGTGCGACGCCTCTTCCAACAGTCGCTTGTAAATACGGAGCGTGAGCTCGTCGAAAGCGACGAGGACGGCGGTCGCCACCTGCGTCGGTGTCGCGCGGAGCGCGCGGATCGCGACTTCGGCCGCCGCTTCGGGCGGGTATCCATAGATGCCGGTCGATATAGCGGGGAATGCGATGCTGCGCGCTCCGATCTCGTCCGCGAGCTCGAGCGAGCGGCGGTAGCACGCGGCGAGGAGGTCGGGTTCGCCGTGTCGGCCGTCGCGATATCGGGGACCCACCGCGTGAATGATGTAGCGAGCGGTCAGGCGAAAGCCGGGGGTGACTTTGGCATCGCCGGTTGCGCACCCGCCGAGCTTGGCGCAAGCAGCCCGAAGCTCGTTCGATCCGGCCGCCCGATGGATGGCGCCGTCCACACCACCGCCGCCCGCGAGCGCTTGGTTGGCCGCGTTGACGATGGCATCGACTCTTTGCTGGGTGATGTCGCCCTGGACCGCTTGGATCTCCATGGGTCGCCTCGCGATTTTACCGCCGATCCGCATCTCGGCCTACTCCCTGTTCGGTTCGGACGGTAACAGCGGAGACCTTGCGGCCATACGACGGACATGTGGCGGCGCGCGCCTTGCGTGCTGAAAGCCGCCATCCACGAGGTGTGTCGATGCGAACGTATACGTTCCACGGAGTTGCTCCTGCCCCGAATCCCGGACGCCGGCCGAAGGTCGCGCCGACTTACTCGAATCGAGGCGGGCCGCAGGCCCCGCCCGATCCGGTGTTCCTTCTCAAGCCGAAGGTGCGTTCGGCCGCCGCCGATCACGCCCGAGGCTTTCCTCACCCTGGGCAGCACGTCGTGTTCGCGGGACCTTCGGTCGTTGAACAGCGATGGCCCTTCGACGGCGAATTTCACCGTGAGGAACTCCGGGAGGAAGTCGGGCACGAGGAGGTGTTCGACGATCTGGTGTTCGAAGGAGCGTTCCATCCACCGTTGACGCAGCGCCAGAAGGCGGTGCGCGCGATGGCGGTGGTAGCGTACGGTATGCTCTTTCTGGTCGCCGCGACCATTTTCACTGATCCCGACGCGCAGCGAGAGGTGCTGTCGTGGATGACGTTGGGGCATGCCGATCAGCTCCTGAGTGGTTTTCACTGAAAGCGATGCGTTGTGACGGCGTCGATGTATGTGCGTGGGCAGCCTACACACGTTCGGCTGATCGTCGCTCGACGACCGCAGAAGCCACTCGTGCTCCCTGGAGATTTCGTTGTACCCTTAAGGCTCGATGATCGCGCCTGGGGATGGGACTGCCAGCAGCAATGCTGCCGTGCGGGAAGGCGACGTGCTGGCGGGCAAGTACCGGGTGGAGCGCGTGCTCGGGATTGGCGGCATGGGAACCGTCGTGGCCGCGGAGCACCTCCAGCTCGACCAGAAGGTCGCGCTCAAGACCCTTTTGCCCACCGCCTGCGAGCAGCCCGAGGCCGTAGCGCGGTTTTTGCGTGAAGCTCGCGCTTCGGTACAGATCAAAGGAGAGCACGTCGCCCGGATCATCGACGTCGGCACGCTCGAGTCAGGCGCTCCTTTCCTGGTGATGGAGCTGCTGACCGGCACGGATCTCTCGGCATTGCTCGCGGCGAGAGGGCCGCTCCCGATCGAAGAGGCGGTCGACTATGTCCTCCAGGCATGTGAGGCCATTGCCGAGGCGCACACGCTCGGCATCGTGCATCGTGACCTCAAGCCGTCCAATCTTTTTCTCACCGAGCGGGCCGACGGGTCGCCCCTAGTGAAGGTCCTCGACTTCGGAATCTCGAAAGCCCTGCTGCCGGGCGCTTCGCCGAGCATGACGACGACCGCCAGCGTTTTCGGTTCTCCCGCGTACATGTCGCCGGAGCAGGTGCGAAGCGCGAAGAACGTCGACAAGCGGACCGACCTATGGGCGCTCGGCGTGATCTTGTTCGAGCTTCTCACAGCGCGTCAGATCTACGAAGCCGACAACGTGACCGGTTTGCTCGCGGCGATCATCGCCGATCCTTCTCCGAGTCTTCGCGCGTTTCGTCCCGATGCGCCGGAAGGGCTCGAGCAGGTCATTCTCCGCTGCCTCGAGAAGGACGTGAATCGGCGCGTCCAAACCGTGGCCGAGCTCGTTCGACTTCTCGCTCCGTTTGCCGCGCCGCAATCGCAGATCTCGGTCCATCGGGTGGTTCGTATGCTCGCCCGTTCCACGCCCGATGGCGACGTATCCTCGCTCAGCAACTTGAGCGTGCCCGAACGCGTCCAGGGGCCGCCTCCCCATTCGGCCACCGCGGCGCCGTGGACCGCCACCGGGCCGGTCAAGAAATTACGCACGCCGAAGATCCTCGCGATCGGGGCAGCGGTGCTCCTCTGCGGCGCAGCCGCGATTGTCTTTGCAGTGACTCGCGCGCGTACGGCAGCCGACGATGCGACCGCGAGCGTCGCTGCCGCGGCACCCCCCGAGGCGTCCACGGTTTTCCAGATCGAAGAACCGCCGCCCGTCGTTACCGCGATCGAACTCGTCGGCCCCGCCGCGAGTACCACCGCGTCGGCGACTCCACCGTCCACCGATCGGCTGCCCGCCAGAGGCGAGAAGCGACCGAAGCCGGCTCAGAAGGGAGGGACCAAGGTTGATCCACTCATGGATCGGAGGTAGCCGCATGGCGCCGGTCGTGTCCGGCGTGCTTTTTCTTGCAGTTTTCGAAGCTTGGTCGACGCAGGCGCGAGCCGATGTTTCACCGACCGACCGCGCATTGGCGCAATCGCTCTTCGATCAAGCCCGCCACCTCATGACCGCAGGCAAGACGCCCGAAGCCTGCCCGAAATTCGCGGAGAGCTATCGGCTCGATCCGGCGGGCGGCACGTTGCTCAACCTCGCGGTGTGCCACGAAACCGAGGGCAAGACCGCCACCGCCTGGAGCGAGTTCAAGGACGCCAAGAGTCTGGCGCGTCGGGACGGTCGCAAAGATCGCGAAAAGCTGGCCAACGATCACATCCAGTCGCTCGAGTCCAAGCTCTCGCGCATCACCATCAGCGTCCCCCCTTCCACGTCCGACGCGCAGGGGCTCGAGGTGAAGCTGCAGGGCGCGTCGATTGGAAAAGCCGCTTGGGGCACGAGCATGCCCGTCGATCCAGGGCCGCTGGAGGTGTCCGCCAGCGCGCCGGGCAAGAAGCCCTGGAGCACGCGTGTGAACCTGGCCGCCAACGGCGACGTCAAGACGATCGAAGTGGGACCTCTCGTGGATGACGCGCCCGCGCCGGTTGCCGCGCCGCCCCGCCCGGCACCCGTGGACGACACCGCGGCCAAGGCTGCAGACAATCGCCGCACGCTCGGCCTGGTCGTGGGTGGCGCCGGTGGGCTGAGTCTCATCATCGGGAGCTACTTCGGTCTTCAAGCGTTTTCGAGCTGGAGCGATCGCAACGATCACTGCCCCAACGTCTGCGATGCCGAGGCGGTCACCGCGGCCGAAGATGCCAAGAACGCGGCCATGATCGCCAACGTCGGCATCGGTCTCGGGCTCGTGGGCATCGGCGTCGGAACCTACCTGTTCGTCACCAGCCGGCCGCCATCGGGGGAAAAGGGGACGCGCGCGTCGGTGCGGGTGCTGCCCGATATCGGCAGCGGTCGCGCGGGTCTTTCGATGGGAGGTTCGTGGTGACGCTCCGAGGTTGTTGGCTCTGCCTCGCTGGGTTGCTCCTTGCGGCCAGCTGCGCCGAAATCGTCGGAATCGAAGACACCGCGGAAGGTGACACGATGACGAGCGGCGCGGGGGGCAGCACGGAACACACGACGACCAGCAGCTCGGGTGACGGAGGAACCGGCGGCGATGATGGCGGCGGAAGCGGCGGCGCCGGTGGTGGCTCGCCCGACGGGGGGTGCCCGTGCAGTGTGGGCCAAACACGCACGATCGGCTGCAATTTCTGCGGCACCCAGACCGACACTTGCTCGGACAAGTGTGAGTGGATCCCCGGCGCATGCATGCCGACGGGAACCTGCAATCCGGGTCAGAGCGCGGTCGACTGCGGCTCCTGTACGAAGCGAGTGGATACCTGCAGCACCACCTGCCAGCTCACGATGGGCATGTGCATATCCCAGTGCTTGAACGATCAGATCTGCGCGAACAACGTCTGCTGCTTCAACACCGCCCACTACTGCGAGACGCCCAGTCAATGCTGCAGCAACAATTGCCTGACGAACCTCTGTCAGTAGATCAAATCCGCTTCCAACCCGGCCGAAAACCGCTGGTTTTCATCATGGGCTCTTCGACGGAGAGGATGTAGTCGACGCGGCGGTTTCGCGGCTCGTCCACCTCGTCGGCGGTTTTCACGAGCAGAGCCGATTCGCCGAATCCTTCGAAGGCGATCGGGCTGCGGAGGCCACGGCGGCGAAACCACAGCGCGATCGACTGCGCGCGCGCGCGAGAGAGCTGCAGGTTGTACGAGGCGGAAGCCACGGTGTCGGTGTGGCCGGCAATGAAAAGGGTGATTCTGCCGAGCTCTTTGTGGGAAGCGATCGCCTCGTTGACTTTGGCGAAGCTCGCCTCGAGCTTGGGTTTTTCCGAATCGTCGATGTCGGCAGAGTCGGTTCGGAAATTCACCTCTTCGTGCGGGACCGAGACCGCCCAGGGAACGATGGCGATCCCCTTGTAGGCGCCGTTGCTGTCGTAGGCGAACACCTCGATGCGGGCCACCGGCGCGTCGCTCGAGGGGGACCACGTTACGATGAGGGGGCTGCCCGGCGCACGTCCGTCGAAATCGTGCTCTTGGTCGGCCAGCACGACGTTCGATTCGTCGAAGACTTTGATCGTCACCTTGCTGGCGACATGGTTGATTTTGACCTCCAGCCGGTGCTCTTTGAGGTCGACCTTGGACTTGTCGATGAGGACCTGCAGGCCCGAGGCCTCGGCGTGCGCCGCCACGGGCAGCGCAAACAGGCAGAAAACGAGCAAGGTTCGGCGACGAATCATGGCGATGGTCGGACCAATGGTCGCATCATCGTAGCATGGTGCGAGCGCGCCGGCCGTAGCTACAATGCTCCGACCGTGGAGACCGCGAAATGAATCCGTTTCTCGCCCTAGCCGCTCACGAAAACGTTCCGCGCTTCGACCAGATCACGCCCGATCACGTCGAGCCCGGCATCTCGGCGCTCGCCGCCGAGCTTCTCGAGAAGCTCGGTCGCCTCGAAAAGGAGGTCGCTCCGAGCTGGACGGCCACCATCGAGTCGCTCGGCGACATCACCGAGCCGCTCTTCACCGCGTGGGGCATCGTGCAGCATCTCATGGGGGTGAAGAACAGCCCGGAGCTTCGCGCGGCGCACGAGGCCGTACAGAAGGACATCGTGCAAGCCTCGATGCGCATCTCGCAGAGCGAGCCCATTTACCACGCGCTCGTCGCCCTGAAGGATGGCGCCGATTGGGACAAGCTCGATGTCGTTCAGCAGCGCATCGTGGCCGCCGCCGTTCGCGACGCCGAGCTCTCCGGCGTGGGGCTCACCGGAGCCAAAAAGGAGCGGTTCGAGAAGATCGAGCTCGAGCTGGCCGAGTTGTCCACGAAGTTCACCAACCATCTTCTCGACGCGACCAAGGCCTTTTCGCTGCTGCTCACCACGCCCGAGGAGATCGAGGGTTTGCCGCCGACGCTGCTGGCGGCGACGGCCCAGGGCGAAAACGGCGCAGGGCCGTGGAAAATCACGCTCGACGCGCCCATCTATCTCCCGTTCATGGAGCACAGCCGCCGGCGCGATCTGCGCGAGAAGCTCTACCGGGCTCACGTGACGCGTGCTTCATCGGGTGAGCGGGACAACTTGCCCCTGCTCGAGCGGATTCTCGCGCTGCGACAAGAGAAGGCCGGGATTTTGGAGCGCGGCTCGTACGCCGAGGTGAGCTTGGCGTCCAAGATGGCGCCCGATGTCCCCGCGGTGGACAAGCTCCTGGCCGAGCTGCGCGCGGCCGCATTGCCGCGGGCGCGCGCCGAGCACGAGGAGCTGCGCACCTACGCACGCGAAAAATCGGGCGAGGGGGACCTCGAGCTTTCGCTTTGGGACATCGCTTTCTGGGCCGAGCGCCTGCGGGAAGAACGATATGCCTACAGCGACGAAGAGCTGCGGCCCTACTTCTCGCTTCCGCGTGTGTTGAGTGGGCTTTTCTCCACGGCCAGGCGGTTGTTCGAGGTCGATGTTCGCCCCGCCGACGGCGAGGTCCCCATCTGGGATCCGAGCGTGCGCTTCTTTCGGGTGAGCGATGCGAGCGGACGAGACATCGCCGCGTTCTATCTCGACCCCTACAGCCGCCCCGAGAACAAGCGCGGAGGAGCATGGATGGACGTCGCGCTCGCGCGCAAACGCCGCCCCGACGGCACCGTGCGACTGCCGGTCGCCTATCTCGTCTGCAATGCGACGTCGCCGGTGGGCGACCAGCCGTCGCTGATGACCTTTCGCGAGGTCGAGACTTTGTTCCACGAGTTCGGTCACGGGCTGCAGCACATGTTGACCACCGTCGATCACGTCGCCGCGGCGGGAATCAACAACGTCGAATGGGATGCCGTCGAGCTGCCGAGCCAGTTCATGGAAAACTGGTGCTACACGAAAGAAACGATGGCCGCCCTGGCCATGCACTTCGAGACGGGTGCGCCGTTGCCGCAAGGGCTGTTCGACAAGATCGTGGCCGCGCGAAATTATCGCGCGGGCACCGCAACGCTCCGGCAGGTCTACTTCGCGACCCTCGATCTCGCGTTGCACCGCCAGCCTGCATCGCCGAGCGTGCTCGAGCTGCAGCGGAGGGTCGCTGCGGACAACACCGTCGTTCCGCCGCTCGCCGAGGATCGCTTTCTCTGCAGCTTTGCGCACATTTTCGCCGGCGGCTACGCGGCGGGCTACTACAGCTACAAGTGGGCCGAAGTGTTGAGCGCCGACGCGTTCGCGGCGTTCCGCGAAGTGGGGCTCGACCACCCGCAAGCCGTGCTCGAGACGGGCCGGCGCTTTCGGCGAACCGTTCTCTCCGAGGGAGGCGGCCGCCACCCCATGCACGTCTTCAAAGACTTCCGCGGCCGCGAGCCGAGCACTCGCCCGCTTCTCGAACAGACCGGCCTGCTCTGACCTCCTTACCGCGTTGCCGCCCTTTTTAAGTTTCACAGGGAGCCGGGGAAGCGGGGAGATTTGGTTGTTGATCCGTCGATGATAGGGCCGTTGGACGAGGGAACAGGTGCGCGCCAAAAAAACAAATCTCCCCGCCCCCCCGGCTCCCTGTAAAAAAAAAACCTCGACAGTTGGCGGGGCGGTCACCGGAGGCGGGGGGGTCAGCCGGGGTTGCGCCAGGCGACGTTGCCCACGAAAAAGGGGCCCATCTGGGAGATGAACTCGGAGGTCTGCCGCGTTTTGCGCATCGATTGAACGATGTGCGAGAGCGGATGGAGGTCTTTTCCGATGAGGCCGATCACGAACTCGTTGTCTTTGGCGTCGAGGCCGTGACAGGCGAGCCGCACGTCGTGGGCAAGGTCCTGCGCGCCGTAGGCTTTGCCGATCGTGCCGTGCTCACGCAAGATGCTGCCCTGCTCGCGCGGCTCGAGCTTGGCGAACGCACCGCTACGGCGCAGCGGATACCACACCGCCCAACGATGGGCTTCGTTCAACACCGTCTGCTTCGGGCGCTCGAGCAGCCAGAAGGCGAGGTCGGGCTCGTAACCCGTGCTGTAGGTGCGTCCGAGCATGGTGAGCTCGGGCCGTAGGATCAAGCCGAGCTTGGGATCGCGCAACACGGGGCGGACGGCGGTGACGAAGTGCGTGGGATCTTCGCTCCACGTGAGCACGCCGATGCCGCGCGGGTCGTTGACGTCGTCGTAGACGACGGCGGGGACCCGCCGTTCGGACAACGCATTCGCCAAGCCCTTCATCGCCTGCTCGAACGGCCCGCCGTCCAACTCGAAGGCCAAAAATTGCATGAAAAGCCGGCGGTTCATCGCCTGGGGCTGCCCGTCTTTTTCGGCGCCGCGCTCGCGCACGTCGATCTCGGGCAGTGCCTCCCCTCCGCCCTGCTTGGGCGTCGAGGCCGATGGAGGATGATGCGGCCGCGCGGCGTCTTGGCTCATGTTCGGTTCCCTCGTTGTAGATGGACAGCAGTTATCCCAGATGGGGGGCGCTCTGCCAACTCGGTCTGCGTTCGTGGTACAGTCGAGCGAGTAACATGAAGAAGGTCGGTATCATTGGTTGGCGTGGGATGGTCGGATCGGTGCTCGTCGAGCGGATGCTTGCCGAGCAGGATTTCTCCCGGATCGAGCCGCAATTTTTCTCCACTTCCCAAACCGGTACGCGCGGACCGAACATCGGCCGCGATACCGCTCCGGTGCAAGATGCCAAGGACATCGATGCGCTCCGGCGCATGGACATCCTGGTGAGCTGCCAGGGGGGCGACTACACGAATGAAGTTCATCCGAAGCTTCGCCGGGCTGGCTTTGCTGGAGCTTGGATCGATGCCGCCTCCGCGCTGCGCATGGAAAAAGACGCCGTCATCGTTCTCGATCCGGTCAATCAGAATCTCATTACCCGGGCGATCTCGACGGGCGTGCGTGACTTCATCGGCGGCAACTGCACCGTCAGCTTGATGCTGATGGCGACGATCGGGCTCTTTCGCCAGGGTTGGGTCGAGTGGGTGAGCTGTGCCACCTACCAGGCGGCCTCGGGTGCGGGAGCCAAGAACATGCGGGAGCTCGTCGCGCAAATGCGCGTGCTCGGCAACGCATGCGGTTCGTGGCTCGATGATCCGGCGTCGTCGATTCTCGATATCGACCGCGCGGTGACCGCGTCGCTGGGATCGGCGGATTTTCCGCGGGCGGAGTTCGGGGCCCCTCTGGCGGCGAGTCTCCTCCCCTGGATCGATAGCGCCGTTGCAGAGGGGCAAACACGCGAAGAGTGGAAAGGCTTCGTCGAGACCAACAAGATCCTCGGGCTCGATCCGCCGATCCCGATCGACGGAATCTGCGTGCGCGTGGGGGCGATGCGCTCGCACAGTCAGGCGCTCACGATCAAGCTCAAGCGGGACCTGCCCCTCGACGAAATCGAGGCGGCGATCGGCACGGCGCACGATTGGGTATCGGTCATTCCCAACGCGAAAGAGGATACGTTGCGGCGCCTCTCACCCGCGGCGGTGTCGGGAACATTGGGAGTGCCGGTCGGCCGCATTCGCAAGATGCGTCTTGGCAAGGAGTACGTGAGCCTCTTCACGGTCGGCGATCAGCTGCTGTGGGGGGCGGCGGAACCCCTTCGCCGCACGCTCGGCATCCTGCTGGATTCGGACTGACGAGCAGGCCGCGCCGAGTAACATGACAGCCGCAGGCGGGCCGAAGGCCGCGCCGAGTAACAAGAGCGATTGCTGAGCCATCCGGACGGCTAGGCGCGTCTTATGGACCGTGGCGCGTCGAAAATTCGGAGCTTACGGGCTGCTCCTCGGGGGTTGGCTCAGCGCGTGTAGCTCCGAGCTCGGCGCCGTTGGCCGTCCCGGCGCCGGAGGATCCCCACCTGGGATGGATGCTGCATCGACTGACGACGCGCCCGCGATAGATGCGCCGGCGCAGGACGACGCGGCGCCCAGCGATGCGGTCACCCCGCCGATGCCCGACGGCGGAACCGGCACGCCCGGTTGGTGGAATTCCGAGTGGACGAAGCGCAGCAAGATCACCATTGCCGATCAGGAGCTGAAAGAGGATCTCGTCGATTTCCAGGTGCCGGTGAAGCTCGACGCGATGTCGATCGACTATCAGGCAGCCAAGGCCGCGGGGGAAGACCTTCGCTTCGTCGGCGATGACGGCAAATTGCTGAGTCACGAGATCGACGCGTGGAACGCGACGGGCACGTCGCTCGTGTGGCTTCGTTTGCCGAAAGTCGGCGCCGCGCCCACGGTGGTCTGGATGTACTACGGAAACAAGGGTGCCGCGGCTCCGCAGGAAGCCGACGCGCAAGCCGTGTGGCCGCAGCCTTACGCAGGCGTGTGGCACCTGTCCGGCCACTCGTTGGACTCCACGGCCAACAACTTCGACGGCGCAGAGATGGTGGGCGGGAGTTTCACCGACGCAAAGTTCGGTAAGGGTCTCACGCTCAACGGCTCGCAACACGACCACATCAACTTGAAAAACAACATCAAGGTGGTGGCTGGGGCGCCGGGTTGCACTTTTTCGGCCTGGATCAATCCGACGCGAATCGAAGACTCGATCAACGGCATGATCATCATGACGTTCGGAAAGTGGTTCGACGACAACCACAATTCGTACACCGACTTCAACATCAACGCCGCGGGCCAGATAATCTCCCACATCGATCCTGGTACCAACACGGCGGCGAGCGGCTATGCGCGCATCCTTTCCGATCCTGGTTTCATCAAGGTCAACGAATGGGCATGGGTGACCTACGTCGTCGATCTCGGCGCCGACGAAGAAAGGTTCTTCAAGAACGATCAGCTCATCAGCACCAAGAAGCCGCCCGCGGGAGCGTTCTCGGCGAAGACGTTCATCGACATGGTGTCGACGCGCGTGGTCATCGGAACCGAGGAGGACAACGTCTCTCACTGGTACACCGGCGCGATGGACGAGCTGCGCATCGAAAAAGGCATGCGCCCCCCGGCCTGGATCGCCGCGCAGTATCGCGCGATGACCGTCGCCGGCCTGGTGAAGATCGAGCGCAACTAGTGCTTGAAGTGCCGGTGGTTTTTCGTAGTCGTCTTCGTGAACGCTGTCGATGACTCGTTCACGTTCGAGTTACCGCGGGATCAGCTAAGTGCTGGCGCCCTTCGATGAGCTCGATCTTGTAGCCGTCGGGGTCGACGGCGAAGGCGATCACCGTCGTTCCGTGCTTCATCGGACCCGGTTCCCGCGTGATCTGCCCCCCGGCGCGGCGAATCTTGTCACACGCGGCGTGGATGTCCTCGACACCGACCGCGAGGTGCCCGAACGCCGTGCCGAGCTCGTACCTCGACACCCCATAATTGTAGGTGAGCTCGACGACGGTGTGCGAGTCTTCCGCTCCGTAGCCCACGAAGGCCAAGGTGAACTTGCCATCGGGGTAATCGCGCAAACGAAGGACCTTCATCCCCAACGCCTGGACGTAGAAATCGATCGATTTTTGCAGGTCTCCGACCCGAAGCATCGTGTGCAGTAGACGCATCGCTCATTTCTGCCCCAAGCGAGCGGGTCTTGGCAAGTCCTGGCGCCGCTACCGCACGAAGGTGGAGCACGCGCCACGCATGCAGTCGACGTCGATGGGCTGTCCCGAGTTTTCCGATTGACCATCTTCGGCGGTCGTGGCGAACGAGACGCAGCCGCAAAGGCCCCCTCCGCAGGTCGTCTCGGCGAGCGAGAACTGAGCTTTGGCGGAAACGTTGATGCCAACCGCCGTTTGAGAGCCGCAGCAATTGATCGTGTGGCGTGCGATGAAACAATCCGCTTTCGTCGAGCAGCTCTTGTCGAGCGGAGGAAAGGGCATTTGCGTGCGCCAGCAGGTTAGGTTCGCCACCGGACCCGTGCCGGCGTCTGCCGGAGAGAAGCAGGGGGCACCGAGGCAGGGATCGGTCGTACAGACCGGCGTGCAGATCTGGTTCGGGCCTACTGGGTTGGTGCAGCAGTGCTGGTTGCCCGTGCACAAGAGGCTCAGTCCACATGGGACGCCGCTATCGGCCCCGGTGCTGCCCGTGCCGCCCGTGCCTCCGGTGTTGGGGTCGCCCGCGCCGCCGGTGGTGGTGCTGGCCGATGTACCGGAGGTCGATGCGCCACCGGAACCGGTCGTCGCGCTGGTGGTGGTTGCGCTTTGGCCCCCCTTGCCGCCCGAATTCAAGTCCTGCCCCCCGATGGTAACGCTCTCTCCCCCGCAGCCGACGTACAGCGCGGCCACGCAAGTCACCGAAACGATAAGCGATGCTTTCATGACTCCTCCTGCCAAGGTTGCGTACGCTGAGTGCCCGACTGCGGGATTTCTCGTCACTCAAAGAGCAGGTCAGCGCGAAAATTCGGGCGGACCAACGTCGCAAGCCGAACGGACCCTTTCAACGAGCGGTGACTCGGGCGCGGAGCGCAAGAAAGTTTCGGCCTGCGCGCGGGCTGCCGATCCGGGCTTGGCTTGGCAGAGTGCGATCGCTCGCACCGCCCGTCGTTCCTCGGCAAGCGCGCCGCGCGGGAAACGCTCGGCGTGTTGGTCGAGCACGTCGAGAGCGCGCCCAGGCTCCGCGGCCCGGAGCGCCTCGTGTGCCTCGCGAAGCAGCGCGATCTCGCGCTCCAGGGTGGTGTGCGATGCCACTC
>WNGA01027246.1_pt1 | contig 12360 bp, 18 predicted proteins | sample 5400061 | NCBI WGS metagenome assembly WNGA01 (sample SAMN13153366, study PRJNA577476) | soil metagenome | isolation source: 100 cm soil or saprolite under grassland replicate 2 | place: USA:California | collected 2016-06-15
CCCGCCGGCCAGACCAGCCGCTCCATGCGCCCGGACAAGCGCGGCCTGGTCACCTTCGCGTTCTCCCGCCGTGACTGCCGGCCCTGCCCTGTCCGCGACCAGTGCACGCTGGCGGCTCCCCACATCCCCCGCCGGATCACCATCCACCCCGAGCGTGTCCACCAGGCCCGCATGACGGCCCAGCGGGCCCAGGACACCGACCAGTGGCGCACCACCTACAACATCCGGGCCGGGATCGAGGGCACCGTCTCCCAGGCCGTCCGCGGCCCTGACCTGCGCCACTCCCGCTACCGTGGCCTGCCCAAAGCCCACCTGCAGAACGTTTTCATCGGCATGGCCCTCAACATCGGCCGCCTCGGCGCCCACTTCAACACCAAACCCCAACCCGCGCGCCGCCCCACCCGCATCCACCAACTGTGCACCGCTCACGGCCTCACAGCGGCCTGATCACGACCCGACTTCGCCAACAGAGTCAGGGGGTCGGGTTGGAGATCGTGTACCCGCGGGTCGCCGGGATCGATGTGGGCAAGAAGCTCGTGGCGGTGGCGGTCCGCACCCTGGGCAGCAGCCGGGTCAGCGCCAGCAGCAGCTGCGCAAGTTCAAGACGTTCTATCCGGTGTTGCAGCTGGTCGGCTGGCTGGTCGCCCAGGGTGTGACGCAGGTGGCGATGGAGGCGACTGGGATGGACTGGCGGCCGGTGTTTCATGCCCTGTGCGAGGCCGAGCGGCTGGAGGTGGTGCTGGCAGGCGCTCGGCATGTCAACAACGTGCCTGGCCGCAAGACCGACGCCAAGGACGCCGAGTGGCTGGCGGAGCTGTGCGAGGTGGGGCTGCTGCGTGGCAGTTTCATCCCCGGCGGAGATCGCCGCGGTCGGGGAGGTGTGCCGCGACCGCAAGAAGCTGACCCAGGCGCGCACCAGTGAGCTGCAGCGGCTGTGCAAGGTCCTGGAAGACGGCGGGTCAAGATCGACTCGGTGGCCTCCAGCATCACCACGCGCTCGGCGCGGGCGATGGTGGAGGCGCTGGTTGCCGGGGAGCGTGACCCGCGGGTGCTGGCCGAGCTGGCCCGTGGGGCGGGGCGCAAGAAGCTCCCCGACCTGGCGATGGCGCGTGCGGGGCGGTTCGGCGCCCATCACGCGCTGCTGGCACGGATGCACCTGGAGCACATCGACCACCTGAGCGGGATGATCGGACGGCTGGACGGCGAGATCGACCAGCTGGTCGCCCCGTTCGCCGAGCAGGTGGGCCTGCTGCGCACGATCCCGGGATCGCCGAGCGCACCGCCCAGGTGCTCATCGGCGAGATCGGCGTCGACATGTCCCGCTTTGCGACCGCCGACCATCTGGCCTCCTGGCTGGTCTGTACCCGGGCACAGGCGAGTCGGCCGGCAAGCACCACCGCGCCAAGACCCGCACGGGCAACCGTGAGGTCCGCGAGGCGCTGGTCGAGGCGGCCTGGGCCGCTGGCCGGACCGGCACCTACCTGAGTGCCCGCTTCCGCCGGCTGCACCGCCGGTTCGGCAAGCAGGGCGGCAGCAAGGCCGCCGTCGCGATCGCCCACAACCTGCTGGTGATCGTCTGGTTCGTCCTCCACGACCGTGCCGGCTACCGCGATCTTGGCGCTGACTGGTTCACCCGCCACGACAACCCCGACGCCACCAAACGCCGGCTGATCCGCGAGCTGCAAACCCTCGGCTACACCGTCGACCTCACCCCAGCCGCCCAAGGACCTCACCGCCACCAACCCGGCCTGCACCGGGTTGCTGCCGCCTGCCCACTCACCATGGAGTTTCATCTCAGCAGCACGGCCGGGAACCCCACCAGGCCGAGCAGCCACGCGGCTGGGCGGAACGGCCCGGCAAGCTCACCCTGTAGGACGCTGCCCAACAGCACCAGCCCGACCAGCAGCCGCGCGGCTGTGCCCATCGCGCCGATCATCCGGCTGGGCCGCCGGTCGGGTGCCTGGCCGGCCGCCTGCTGGTCGCCGCCATTCGTGGTTGTCGTCGTGGTTGCTGCCAAGATCATCACCCCTGCAGGGGAGGCTAGGGCCTGCCCCCAGGGGGAGGGTCAAGTGCCAGCGGTGGAGGCCCGCACCCTCGACGTCGAGTTGAACTTCGGGTCGCCGGCGCGGAAGTCGGCGCCACCGTGGCAGCCCAGCTCGGCCTGGCGGCTGGCCTCGAAGGCGTCCAGGCGCTGGCGCACCTGCTGGAGCTCGGCGATCCGCGCGTCAAGGCGCGCCCGTACCCGCCGCAGCCGGTCGGCCAGGTGCGGGCCGATGGGCTGCTCGGGCCGGGCGAGGTAGACGCCGGCGAGCTCGCGGATCTCGGCCACGGTCAGGCCGAGGCTGCGCAGGTTGCCGACCACCGCGACGTACCACAGGGCGTCCTGGTCGAACAGCCGTTACCCGGCCGGGCTGCGGCCCACCGTGTAGATGAGCCCCATGCCCTCGTAGCGTCGCAGCGCCTTGACCGACGTGCCGCTGCGCCGGGCCAGCTCCCCGATCGTCATCGTGGCCGCAGCGGGTGCGTCACCGGTACCGGTTGCCGTCACGGTCGGCTCCCAACCTGCACGGCCGGCTCGGTCGGTTGGTCGTGGTCGTCGATCCATCGCCGCCACGCCGCCTTGCCTTGGCTGGTCGCCTCCGCCAACCCGACGGCGGTGCCGCGCACGCCGTGTCCGGCGGCCCAGGCGCGGGCGGCATCGGCGTGCTCGAAGAAGTTCACCAGCGGGCACCAGTCGTCGATCACCGACCCCGAGGCGCAGCAGTCGGAATCGTCGCCGGTGGTGGCCGGAGCGCAGCGGTCGGTGTCGGCGAAGAACACCACCAGCTCGGGATCGGCCTGGCGGAGCCTGCCGTGGTGGAAGTCGAGCCGGATCGGCGCGCCCGAGGATGGGCTGGTGGAGCGGATCCGCCCGCTGGCGGCCAGGGCGGCCAGGATGCCGACCGCGTCCCAGGCACACCAGGTCCAATATCGCCGCTCCTGCCCGGGCGCCTGTTCGAGGATCAGCTCGTGCGGGGTGGGCGTCAGCGACAGGCCGTGGCTGCCGGTCACCGCCCCGGTCTGGTCCCGCCGGATGCGGCCCTGCCGGTCAAGCGACACCAGGGCGCGCTCGACCTGATCGAGGTCGGCTGCGACCGCCCCGGCCAGCCGAGCCGGACTGACGGGTCGGCCATTGTCGCGCAGCAGGTGGAACGCCCTGGCAAGCAAGGCGTGCTCGAACGCCGGGCCGCCACCGAGGTCTGGGAGGTCTGGCTGGCGGGTCATGGGCTCGGGTCAGTCGCCGGAGGCCGGGATGATGCGCTGGCATTCTGCCAGGGCGCAGGCGTTGTCGGCGGCCAGCGCGTGGGCTAGGACGACCAGGTCGGCCACGCGGGGGTCGGCGACCCGGTAGAAGGCGTTGCGGCCGGCGCGGCGGCAGGCGACGTAGCCGCAGTCGGCAAGGCAGGCAAGGTGCACCGACACCCGGCCCTGGGACAGGCCGACGTGGGCGACGCACTCGCTGACGGTGTGCTCAGCGTCCAGCAGGAACTCCAGCAGCCGCAGCCGGGTCGGGTCGCCAAGGGCCCGGAAGAACTTGGCAACCGTGTCCACCATCGTCGCCTCGGCGGGCAGCAACGCCGGTGCCGCTGTCGGTGGTGGTGCCGCGGCGGGCTGGGCCATGGTGGGTGGGCTCCCCTTGTGATGTATCTGGCTAGGCGAATACTATGCCGGCGGGAACGCATTCGGCAAGACGAATCGAAGGCGGATCGGTGCGGCCGGGCGCCGGCCCGATACGCCCGGGCACCTGGAGTGGACGTGGAGGCGCTCATGGAGCGGGCCAGCGGCGAGAACGGCTACGACCTGGCGATCGTTGGCTCGGGCGGGGCGGCGTTCGCCGCGGCGATCGCGGCTCGCCGCAAGGACCGCCGGGTGGTCATGGTCGAGCGCGGCAGGATCGGGGGGACCTGCGTTAACACCGGCTGCGTGCCGTCCAAGGCGCTGCTTGCCGCCGCGGCGGCCCGCAATATCGCTGCCGAGGCCGGCTGGCGGTTCCCCGGGATCGCCACCACTGCCGGCCCGGTCGACCCGGTTGCGCTGGTTGCCGGCAAGCAAGCCCTGGTCGAGGACCTGCGCGCCGACAAGTACGTCGACCTTGCCGCCGCCTATGGCTGGGAGGTCGTGGGCGGCACGGCTCACTTCGTCGCTGACCCTGCCGAGCCGGACGGACCGATGCTCAGGGTCGACCTGTCCAGCGGCGGCACCCGGCGGATCCAGGCGGCCCACTACCTGGTCGCCACCGGCTCCACGCCCTGGGCGCCGCCGATCCCGGGCCTGGAGGAGGTCGGCTACCTGACCTCGACCATGGCGATGGAGCTGGCCGAGCTGCCCCGGTCGCTGCTGGTCGTGGGCGGCAACGCGGTGGGACTGGAGCAGGCCCAGTTGTTCGCCCGGCTCGGCGCCAAGGTCACCGTGGTGGAGGTTCTCGACCGGCTGGCGCCGCTGGAGGAACCCGAGGTCGGCGCCGCGATCGCCGCGGTGTTCGCCGACGAGGGCATCACCGTCCACGCCGGCGCCCAGCTCAGCTGCGTGGCCAGCGACGGCGAGGGTGGCGTGGCGGTGGTCGTTGTCCACCGCGACGGCCGCCCCCGGCAGCTGCGGGCCGAACGGTTGCTGGTCGCCACCGGGCGCCGTCCGGTCACCGGCGGGCTCGGCCTGGAGGCGGTGGGCGTCAAGGTCGGCGACCGCGGCCAGGTCGTGGTCGACGAGCGGCTCCGCACCGACAACCCGCGGACCTGGGCCGCCGGGGACGTCACGGGGCACCCGCAGTTCGCCTATGTCGCCGCCGCGCACGGCATCCTGGTCGCCGACAACGCCCTGGACGGCGCCGGCCGCACGCTCGACTATCGCCACCTGCCCCGGGTGACCTTCACCAGCCCCCCAGCTCGCCGCCGTCGGGCTGACCGACCAGCAGGCCGCCCAGCAAGGGATCGCGTGCGCCTGCCGGGTCCTGCCGCTGCAGCATGTGCCACGCGCGCTGGTGGACCGCGACACCCGCGGGCTGGTCAAGATCGTCGCCGAGCGGGGGACCGGGCGGGTCCTTGGGGTCAGCATGGTCGCCGACGGCGCCGGCGACGCGATCCTGGCGGCGGTGTACGCGGTCAAGCTCGCCATGACGACGACCGAGCTGGCCGACACCTGGGCGCCGTACCTGACCATGGGCGAGGGCCTCAGGCTGGCCGCGCAGGCCTTCACCCGCGACATCACCAAGCTCTCCTGCTGCGCCGCCTGACCCGAGCCAGGAACAAGACCATGGACCTCGCCGTCGACCAGCTCCTCCTCCAGCGCAGCGGCCGGCGTCCCGACCCCGCACGGCGCCGCCGAGCTTGCCAACACCCATTCGTGAGCTGCACCGGCGGGTGCTTTGGCGTGCTGCCCGGCGGCGTGGCCGAGCAGACCCGAAGCTCGTACTGGCCGGACAGAAGGCAAGGTAGCGAACCAAGCATGGATGCCAGTGGCATCGATGAGCTGTGGCCGCAGGCAGCCACGCGGATCCGGTCGGCTGGTGGCTGGGCGCTGCGGCCACTGGCGCGACTCGGGCGGCCGCGAGACGCCCGCCGGACCTGGCTCGCCGAATCCGTGGGCCGAGCGGAGCCCGGGATGGTGATCGTGAAGGCCAGCGCCAACCCGTTCGCCCCCTCACGGGCGGCATGGACGGCCAACGCGTTGTCGCTGCTGGGCGAGCGGGGCTACCCGGTCCCGGCGCTGCTGTGGCAGGGGCCGCTGGATGGCCGCTGGTTCCTGATGGTCCAGGCGCGACTGCCCGGCCAGCCGCTGCGCACCCTGGATGGGGCGACGTTGGACGCGCTGCTGGGGCTGGTGGAGCTGCAGGCCGACCTGGCGCCAAGGCTCGGCGAGGGCGAACGCCAGGATCCCGGCCAGCAGCCACCCGGCGGCGGTGGCCAGCATCCAGGCCAGCCCGCCGGTTCCCCACAGGCTGATCGCCGGCTGGCCGGCGAGCAACAGGCCATCCAGGCTGGCCAGCCCAGGGGTGATCGGGACCAACCGGCCGGCGGTGGCCATCCAGCCGGGCACCGCCAACAGCGGCAGCGCGGTCGCGCTGAGCACCCACACGGCAATGCCCTGGGCTTCGACCAGCATCTCGATCCGCTTCCAGACCAGCGTTAGCCCGTGCAGCGGCACCAGCAGCCGGACAGCTGCGTACAGCGCGGCGACGACGGCGGCGGTCTCGGCCAGCGCGGCGACCACCCGCCCGGCGGCGGCGAGCAGCCAGGACGGCAGCGGGCTGAGGTAGACCTGCTCCAGCGTGCCGGCCTGGATCTCACCCAACAGCCGCCAGAACATCTTGGCGACCTGCAGGTAGAAGAACAGGAACGGGACCATCCACACGACCAGGATCGACATCCGACCGGGCTCCAGCGACCAGCGCAGGCTGCCGCGGGCGATCTGGTCGCCGGCGCCAAGCAGCGGGCCGAGCAGCAGGGTGAAGCCGATGAACAGGGGCAGCTCGATGAGGATCTGGACCCGTTCGGCCCAGGCGTGCAGCAGGCCCTTGCGGACCTCGTTGCCGATCGCGATCAGCATGCCGGTCATCATGGACCCAGCCTCCCCTCCCGCAGCGCCCGCCGGATGCTGACCTGGTAGGTGGCCCAGCCGATGCCGAGCAGCACGACCGCGTGGGCCACCAGCAGCGGCAGGGTGTGGTCGGCCCAGACCGCCGACAGTGGCCGGCCATCCACCAGCATGCTGTGCAGGGCGCGCACGCCAAGGGTGGTCGGCAACAGCTGCGCGACGACCTGGATGGTTGCGGGGAACACGGTGATCGGGATCAGCGTGCCGTTGAAGAACAGGACCGCGCCGTTGAGCACATGGACGACCGCGCCGATGCTGGCCACGGCGACGGTCGGCCCGGCGACCAGCAGGGCGTAGCCGGCGATGTCGGCGAGAGTGAGCAGGGCGGGCACGACCGTCGCCGGATCGCCGTGGTAGTGCACGCCGAACCCCGCCACGAAGCCAATGCCGAGGATGGCGGCGACCAGCAGCGCCTCCAGCGTCAGCGCGCCCAGCCTGCCGGCCGCCAGCGCCCAGGCGGGGACCGGGCTGAGGTGGGTCTGCTCCAGGGTGCCGGCATTGATCTCTTCGGCGACGCCGCCGCTGGCCGCCAGGGACGCGATCGACGCGGCGGCGGCCGCTGCCATGCCTGGGAGGGTGGCCAGCAGCAGCGGCTGCAGGATGTGGCCGCCGTCGATGAAGAACCGCAGCACCAGAAACGAGGCGGCGTTGGCGGCGATGCCCATCGCCAGCGCCGCGCGGCGCCGCCACAGCAGGCGCAGTCCCTTGGCGGCCTCGTTGCCGACGATCAGGGCCGAGGGCAAAACGGTGGTGGTCATGCCGCCCGCTCCGCGTGGACCAGCCGCAGGAAGACCTCCTCCAGATCAGGCTCGACCTGGCGCACCGACAGCAGCGGCAGCCCGAGCGATTGCACCTCGGCGAGCACCTTGTACAGGTCGTCGGCATCGGCGGTGGGCAGGGTGATGCGGGTCGCGCCCTCCTCCGCTGCCATGCTGGTGCCACTCGGCAGGCTGAGCAGTGCGAGCCGGTCGGGTGGGCCGGCGACCCTGACCTCGTAGCGGTCCTCACGGAACCGGCCCAGCAGCTCGGCGGTGGGCAGGTCGGCCACGATCGCGCCGTCGCGGATGACCGCCACCCGGTCCGACAGCGTCTCGGCCATCGCCAGCTGGTGGGTGGTCAGCACCACCGTCTTGTGCTGCTCGTGCGCCAGCCGCACCACCCAGTCCTTGACGGTGCGGGCGGCCTCCACGTCCAGGCCGATGGTCGGCTCGTCCAGCAGCACGATCGGCGGGTCGGCGATCAGCGCGGCGGCGACCGCGACCTTCTGCTGCATGCCCCGCGAGAACGTGCCCACCGACTCGCCGTGGCGCTCCCACAGGCCAAGCTCTGTGAGCAACCGCTGCGCGCGTGGCTTGAGCTCGGCGCCGCGCAGGCCCTTGAGCCGCCCGAAGTACAGCAGGTTCTGCCAGGCTGACATCGACCAGTACACGTTGCGGGAGCCCTCCAGCACCGCGCCGATCTGCCGCACCGCCTGGCCGCGCTGGCGTGCGACGTCGTAGCCGCCCACCGAGATTCGCCCGGCCGAGGGCGTGATCAGGCCGCAGGCCATCTTGATGATGGTGGTCTTGCCGGCGCCGTTGGGGCCGAGCAGCCCGAACACCTGGCCGGGCGGCACCCGCAGGGTCACGCCATCGACAGCTCGGACCGGCTGCCCGCCCTGCCGGTAGGTCTTGGTCAGGCCCATCAGCTCGATGGCTGCCTCGTCGCCCATCTCCCCGATCCTCCTTACATCGCATCCTTACGGCATCAGGCTGGACAAGAGCCGTAGAACCTTATGCTGTAAGCTGTCAACGCAAGGCAGCGATCGAGGAGGTGACATGGCCGCAACCGCCAGCCGCCAGCGGCAGCCGCATGAGCGGCTGAGCCGGCAACGCGTCCTCCAGGCGGCGCTTGAGTTCGTCGACGCCCACGGGCTGGCCGAGCTGAGCATGCACAAGCTCGGCGCCGAACTGGGCGTTCGCGGCATGTCGCTGTACAGCCACGTAGACAGCAAGGACACCCTGCTGGACGGGATCGTCACGGTCATGTGGGAGGAACTGGAGGTCCCACCGGGCGGGTCCACGGACTGGCGCGGCGCGCTGGCCTCGTTCGCCCACGCGCTGCGCGCGCTGATCCACCGCCACCCGCACGCCGCGCCCCTGCTGATCAGCCGGCCGATCATGTCCACCTACCACCTGGAGGTGCTCGACGCCCACCTGCGGGTGCTGCGCGACGATGGCTTCACCGACGAGCGGGCGGTCGAGGTGCTGCGCACCGTGGAGGCCTACGCGCTCGGCTACGCCCTGCTCGAGGTCTCCTATCTCACCCCGCAACCCGCCAGGGGCGAGGACGACCTGGAACGCTTCCGCCGGGTCGCGGCGATGGCTCCGGCCGACACCCCCGACCACCTGCTGCGGCTGGCCATCCAGTACTGCGGCGGCTGCGACATGAACCACCAGTTCGACCTCGGCGTCGAGCTCATGCTCCGCGGCGTGGCACCCCAAGCCAGCCGTCGCCGCGGCGCATGACTTTGCCGCCCGACCGCCCGACCCGCGACGCAGCAGGCCCCGCGACTGCCCTGCCGCTGCTCCAGGAGACGGTCGTGGCCGACGGGGCCCGCTACCACGTCGCCTGGTTCGACCCGCCCTTCCTGCCGCCGCGGGCCGAGACGACCCAGGCGCTTGGCATCTGCTTCACGCCCGAGTCCCGGATCGTGCTGGTCACCTGGAACGACGCGGACTGGACGTTGCCGGGCGGCACGATCGAGTCCGGCGAGACCCTGGAGCAGACCCTGACCCGCGAGGTCTGGGAGGAGGCGTGCGCCCGGGTCGTGGCCTGCGCCTACATCGGCTGCCAGCGGGTCGAACCCCTCGACGATCACCGCGCGTTCTACTACCAGACCCGGTTCTGGGCGAGCGTTGAGCTGGACTCGTTCGAGCCCACCCACGAGATGACCGCACGCACGTTGGTCCGCCCGGGCGAGTTCCTCGACACTCTGTTCTGGGGTCGCGCGACCACGGCGAGCCTGATCCTGGAGCGAGGCCTGCGCATGCAAGCCGAGCGCGCCACAGCCCGGCCGTCCGGGCCGGCCCAAGACCTCGCTCACGGATGACATCGCCAACGACGGCCGCGACCTGGTCGTCTCCAGCAACGGTCAGGATTGGCGCGTCGGGTGGTATCCCCCGCCTGACCCGCCCTCGGGGACGCCGCATGGCGCGGCCGCGGTGTGCGTCAGCGGCGAACGGGTCGTTCTGGTCTCGGGCGACGGGCAGCGGTGGGGCCTTCCCGGCGGCCGCCCCGAGCCGGGAGAGGACTGGGTCGACACGCTTCGACGCGAGGTCCGCGAGGAGGCCTGTGCCCTGGTGACCGGCTGGCGGCTGCTGGGGTTCACCCGCGGGGTGTGCGTGCGTGGCTCCGAGGAGGGGTTGGTGCTGGTCCGGTCGATGTGGCGGGCGGAGGTACGGTTGGAGCGCTGGGAGCCGCGCTTCGAGATCGGCTACCGACGGTTGGCGCCGGCCAATGAGGCGTTGCGGTTGGTGACGATCGCCGAGCCCGCCGTGGGCGCGATTTATCGGCGGATGTTCCTTAGGCCTGAACTCGCGACCGCGGTCGTTGCTCGTCCGCGGTCAGCGCAGCTCGGCGGCGGGTCGCGCCCCCTGGCCGCGCAGCCGCTCGACCAGGTCCTCAGCGCCCTGGTTGCGAGCGATGTCGAGGGGCGTCCGGCCGTCCCATCCGGCAACCCAATTCAGGTCGGCGCCACGAGCAAGCAGGTACGCCGCCGACTGGCGCTGCCCACCGTGGCATGCCTGCCAGAACGCCTCGGTGACCTCCTCTGGCGACGGTGGCGGGGGCGGGGTGCGCGCAAAGGCCTCCTCGACGCGATCCATCAGCCCCAACGCCGCCGCATGCCACAACCTGGTCCTGGCGCCGTGCTCGACCAGGCGGCGGGCCGCCCGCCACTGACCGTAGCCCACCGCGTCGTCCAACGGTGAGCCGCCGGCGATCGAGGCGCCCGGCGCCTCGATGTCGGCGCCGGTATCCAGCAGCGCGTCCAGCGCCTCGACGTCGCCGCTGCTTGCCGCCCAGTGCAACGGCGTCTCCGCATGCCAGGAGCCGTCGACTGGGACGTTGGGGTCGGCGCCGGCCTGGATCAGCATGGCGATGACCGCCGCGGTGTTGGGGAAGTGGCCGGGCCAGTCGGTGGCGATATGCAGCGGCGTGCCCGACCCTCCCTTGCCGTCGGCGATCCTGGCGGTGGCGAGGCCGGGGTGCTCGCCGAGCAGGCGCTCCAGTCCTTGCAGGTCCCCACCACGGATCGCCTCCACCAGGGTGGAGGCGACCGGATCGTCACGTGCGAGCATCACCATTTGCCGCAGCCTACCTCCCCAGTGGGACAGCCACTCGTGCGGTCAGGGTCATCCGAGCAGTGCCGCCGCGGCGCTGGCCAGCCGGTCACCGGCGCTGATGACGGTCCCACCGGAGCTGACCGGCCGGGGTGGGCTGGAACCCCAGGCCGCCTCGGGCCCGAACAGCAGGAAGAAGTCATAGTCCAGCCCGCCCAGGTCCACACCGAACCGCTCCAGGAACGACGCGCCGATCACTCCCCCGGTGTCCCACAGATGCGTCACCCGCGGCTCGACCATGCCGGCGCCGTCGATCTCAGCGCGGCTGTCGGTCCCCCAACGGTGCACCCACACCACATAGACCCGAAGCCTTGCGTCCGGGTAGCGCTCCAGCACGTTCTGGGCGACCCACCTGGCGCCCGCAAGGCAGGTCCCTCAGGTGGGTGCCAGCGCCAGCACCAGCCGCGGCGTGCCCTGGTCGTTTTTGAAGCGCTGCCGGAGCTGGTCGATGCTGCTCAGGTCGGCGACGGCGAGCCCGGCCGGGCGGGTCGCGCCGGGTGCCAGGGTCACGGTCGCGGGGGTCTTCCCGGATGGCCCGACTGACGGTGTCGACCAGCTCACCCACACCGCCGCCACCGCGAAGACCACCAGGCAGGTGGCGACGAACCACAGCCGGCCACGCCGGCTCACGACCCGACCTCGCCGACCGTGGCCATGACCGCGCGGCGCAACCTCTCTACATCTACCCCCAGCGCCCCAAGCAGCGGCCCGGCCGCGCCCCGGTAGCCGTCGGGCAGCCCCACATGCTCAGCGATGCGCCGGTGCCGCCGCGGCACCCGCATCCTGCCCGCAGGCGCACGCGCGTCCTCCAGCACCCCGAGCAGCACGTGCCCAGGGCCGACGGCACCATGACCCAGTGTGAGGGCCTACTGGCTGGCCAAGTGCAGGGCACGCTTGGCCAGAAACGGCGGACCGCACAGCGGCGTCCACACCACCCTGTCACCCCGCCAGAAGCGCCGGCGGGTCACCCGCCACGTCGCCGCCGCCAGCGCCTGGCCCCCGAAGCTCTGCTCGGTGGTCCGCCGGATCTCCTGCAGGTCGATTCCAAAGGTGCCGAGCAGTTGCCGGTCTGTCGGCTGGGGCGTGGGCACCACCCCTCGCCGCGCCAAGGCGAGCAGCCCGTCACGCGCCGCCTCCAACCCCACCCCATGGGCCCGCAACAGCCTCGCCGCCCCGCTGGCGCCCTCACGCAGGATCCCCAGCAGCAGGTGCTCCGGACCCAAATAGCGGTGGCCCAGCCCCTCGGCCTCCTCCCCGGCCAGCCCCACGACCCGGTGGGCCTGCTCGGTGAACCGCTCGAACACCCCGGCTACCTCCCCGGCCGACCCGGCTGCAGGTCGCCGCCGAG
>WNGA01012810.1_pt1 | contig 12359 bp, 16 predicted proteins | sample 5400061 | NCBI WGS metagenome assembly WNGA01 (sample SAMN13153366, study PRJNA577476) | soil metagenome | isolation source: 100 cm soil or saprolite under grassland replicate 2 | place: USA:California | collected 2016-06-15
CCGTCTTCTCCTCGGCAGCCGCGGCGTCGCCGGCCGCAGGGGCACCAGGAGCCGCAACCGCGACGGGCGCCGCGGCGGTGATCCCCCATTCGTCCTCGATCTTCTTCTTCAGCTCGACGAGCTCGAGGACGCTCATCTTGCCGAGTTCTTCGAAAATTGTGTCAACTGGCATTCGTCTCTTCCTCCGTGTTGGTCTCCCCCGACGGCTCCGCCGTCGGGGTGGGCTCCTCTTGATCAGACTCTTCGCTTTGGGAATCGGGCGCCTCTTCGGGCGCAGGGGCCACTGGAGCTTCCGGTTCGCCGGCGCTGGTGTCGCCTTGGGCCTGGAGCTGCTCGATGCGAGCATCGATCAGCCCGACAAGATCGCGCAGCGGCGCAGTGAAGAGACCGACGATCGTCGTCAGCGGCGCGGTAATGGCGCCGAGGACCTGCGAGCGCAGCACCTCCGCCGGCGGCAGCTTTGCGAGCTCGGCGACGTCCTCGGAGGTGATCGCCTTGCCTTCGATGTGAGGGTGTTCTTCACGACCGTGAAGCGCGCGCCTTGCTCGAGCAGCTTCGAGCGCAACTGGTCGATCTGGGGCATCGTCAGGCCGCGGTAGTCGGCGACGATCAGCGTCTCCGAGGTGCGCAGCCGCTCTGTCAGCTCCGCGACCTGCCGTTCCTTTTCTTGTCTGTCCACTCGCTCACCTCCTCTTGCGAATCGAGCCCGCACACAGGCGGGCTCGGAGAGGCGAGTGGAAACTCGTTCTTCCCGGGCCGCCTCGGCTGGTCTTCCGCGCTTGTGCGCTGCCAACTGTCTCTGGCGACGGGCGGTTGTCTGGCGACAGCTTACGCCGTGGCGGCCTCAGCCTCCTGCTCGTCCTCGACGATCCCGCGCGTCCGTGCCGGATCGACCTTCACGCCGGGGCTCATGGTCGTCGTCAGCGTCACTTGACGGATATACCGACCTTTCGCCAGCGCGGCATAGTTCTCGAGCAGCTGCCGCTCCTCGAAGCTCTTCTTGCCGATCGAGACGTGGACGTTCGCGCCGCGGTCGGTCCGGTACTCCTGCTTGCCGGCCTTTGCCTCGCGGACGGCCTTGCCCACGTCCATCGTGACCGTGCCGGTCTTCGGGTTGGGCATCAGGCCGCGCGGCCCGAGGATGCGCCCGAGCTTGCCGACGTTCCCCATCTGGTCAGGTGTCGCGATCGCGACGTCGAAGTCCGTGAATCCCTCTTCGACGCGCTTCGCGAGATCGGCCGAGCCGACGACGTCGGCGCCGGCCTCCTGCGCCTCGCGTGCCTTCTCGCCCTCGGCAAACACCGCCACGCGCTGCTCCTTGCCGGTCCCGTGGGGAAGCGAGATCGTGCCGCGCAGCTGCTGGTCGGCGTGACGGACGTTCAGCCCGAGGTTGAAATGGGCCTCGACCGTTTCGTCGAACTTCGCGGCCTCCGCCTCCTTGAGGATGCGCACTGCTTCGGCGGGCGAATAGAGGTTCTCGCGGTCGATGACGGCCCGAATATTGCGGTAGCGCTTGCCGTGGCGCATCAGACCTCCACCTCGACTCCCATGCTGCGTGCCGTACCCGCGATGACCTTCATCGCCTGCTCGACGTCGCGCGCGTTCAGGTCCTCCAGCTTCGTTTCGGCGATCTGGCGCACCTGGTTCCTGGTCAGGCGGCCGACCTTGTTCCGGTTCGGCTCGGCCGAGCCCTTGTCCAGGCGCAAGGCCTCCTTGATCAGAACGGCAGCCGGGGGAGTCTTCGTGATGAACGAGAACGAGCGATCCTCGAAGACCGTGATCTCCACGGGGGTGATGCGCCCGTTCTGGTCGGCGGTCTGCGCGTTGAACGCCTTGCAGAACTCCATGATGTTGACGCCGTGCTGACCCAGTGCGGGGCCGACCGGCGGCGCCGGATTGGCCTGCCCGCCCGGAATCTGCAGCTTGATCAGGGTCAGAACCTTCTTTGCCATGGCTCAGTCCAGCTTCTTTACCTGATCGAACGCGAGCTCAACCGGAACCTGGCGCTCGAAGATGTCGACGAGCACCTTCAGCTTCTGCTGATCCGGGTTGACGTCGACGATCTCGCCGTCGAAGTCGCTGAGCGGGCCGCTCGTCACCTTCACCGACTCCCCGAGTTGGAACTCGACCTGCGTCCGCGGACGCTCCGCGGCGCCGACGCCGGTGTGGAGGATCCGGTCGACGTCCGACTGCGTCAGCGGGACGGGCTTTCCACCCGGTCCGGCGAAGCCGGTGACGCCGGGCGTGTTCTTGACCACGGCCCAGCTCTCGTCGGTCAGATCCATGTTGACGAGCACGTAGCCAGGCAGGACGCGTTTCTCGGTCTGCACCTTCTGGCCGTCCTTCGTCTCGATCACCTGCTCGGTCGGGACGACGACGCGGCGGAAGCGCGTCTGCTGATTCATCGAGTCGATCCGATGCTCGAGATTGGTCTTCACCTTGTTCTCGTGCCCGGAGTAGGTGTTGATCACATACCAGCGGAACATGCGACTCTCTCTATTCCTACTGGCCGATCAGCCACTTGACGGTCGGCTTCCAGATCTGGTCGGACACATAGAGGAAGCTGCCGACGACGAGGCACGCGATCAGGACGACGACCGTCGCCTGGATCACCTGTGCCTGGCCGGGCCATTCGACCTTCTTCAGCTCGCCCCACGACTCCGCGACGAAGCTGCGCGCGCCGCCCCGCTCGCGGCGCTGCGCGCCTGCCTGGCTCTTCGCGGGCTGCTGCGAAGGCCGCACCTGCTGCTGGCGGGTCCGGGCGCGCTGCGCGACACCCTGGCCTGCGGCCGATTGGGCCTGCGCCTGCCTGCGCGCGCGCCGCTGCGAACGGGTCTGCCGGGCCATCTAGCGGGTCTCCCTGTGCAGCGTATGCGACCCGCACCAGCGGCAGTACTTCTTGAACTCCACCCGGTCGGGCGAGTTCCGCTTCGACTTCTGGGTCTGGTAGTTGCGCCGTTTGCACTCGGTGCAGGCGAGCGTGATTCCGACTCTGACTCCGGTCTTTGCCATGTGGTCTCTCAGGGTACTCCGGGCGTGGAAAAATAGCGGCGGGTGGACTCGAACCACCGACACGCGGATTATGATTCCGCTGCTCTAACCAACTGAGCTACGCCGCCGCGCGGGGCCGAAGTGTAGCGAAAGCTCAGTGTTTCAGCCGTTCACGGGCTATTCCGGCCCCGATCTCCGGGTCCGCTCCACGGCTGAGCAGCAAGGCAATCAGGTCCTCGTCCTCGTTCTGGACCGCCGTGTCCAGGGCCGTGAAACCGCCCTCGCCCTGGCCATTCGGGTCCGCACCCGCGTCGAGCAGCAACTCTGCGAGGTCCGTGCGGCGGACAAAGGCAGCCGTGCCGAGCGGCGGCACCCGCGCGATCGAGCTGGTCGCGCGAACGTTGGGGTCCGCGCCGCACTCGAGCAGGAGCAGCACCGTGTTCGCATGCCCTCCGAAGACGGCCCCGTGGAGCGGGCTGAAGCCGTCGGCGGAGAACTCGCCTGCCCGGGTCGGATCCTCGTCGAGCAGGGCCCGGAGGCGCTTTTCACGGCCGAACGTCGCCGCCTCGTGCGCCGTCAGCTCCTCGTCGGCCGGCAACAGCGCATATGCCTTCTCCTCGTCGCCGCCGTAGAGGGCGTGCATCGCCGACAGGAGCCCGTCGCCTTCACGCCCGGCGTTCATCCCAGCTATCTCCTTCCGGGCCGCTTATTTAGGTAGGCTAACTAACTATCCGATGGCCCGCAAGTCCAAACGCGAGGTCGCCGACCTGATCCATTCGGCCTCGATTCACGTCCTCCGCAGAGCGGGAGAGCGGGACGCGGAATCCGGACTGACGCGAGCGCGTCTCTCGGCGCTGTCGGTCGTCGTCTTCCGCGGTCCGCTCACCCTCGGTGCTCTTGCGCAGGCTGAGGGAGTGCGCCCTGCCACGATGACCAACATCGTGACCGGTCTCGAACGGGACGGGCTCGTGCGGCGCAAGCCGAACGCGGCTGACGGCCGCTCGGTCCTGATCGAGGCGACGGCCGCCGGCAGTCGCGCCACCCAGCGCGGCCGCGGACGCCGCATCGATGCGATCGCGGAGCGGCTCGCCGACCTCGATGCAGAGGAGCTGGCAGTCGTCTGGCGCGCCGGGGAGCTGCTCGAGGCGCGCTTCGGGCTACGACCGTGGCGACCGCTGAGTCGCCGTGACGGTCGATGAACGAGAGCACCCCTCCCATGCGGCGCGCCGTCGTAGGTGACGACGTCGTGCTCGACGTCGGCGCCGGCGAGCGCACGCTCGAACGCATCCACGTCTTGAGCTGGAATTGCCTGGTCTGCACCGCCCATCAGCGCGAGGATCGGCGCTTTCAGCTCCCCGGCTCTCTGCGCAGGCCCGGGCGCTCCGTCGCTGGTGGGGCCGGGTCGCCCATAGCGATCGCGCCTGCAATGGAGGTTCGTCTGCGAGGATGCCGACACGCGCACCTGGGGTGTGATCTGCATCGTTCTCGCCACGTTTGCGGCGGCGGCTGGATCGGCAGCGCACGACTCCGCAGAAGTGCCGTTACTGCTCGTCGAGAGCAACCGGACGACAGGCGCTGACGGAGCGACGTTCGTCTATGCCGCCTCCGTCGACGGGAGAGCGGTTCGCAGGCTCTCGACGGGTTCGCTGGTCGCAGTCTCTCCCGACGAGCACACCCTGGTCGTGAACGAACAGGACGCCCTGTTCATGCTCAGCGCAGACGGAAGCAGCCGCCGACGATTGCCGGACTCAGCGTTCTCGGGCGTGTGGTCGAGCGAGAGCTCGACCTTTGCATACGACAACTTCCTCGCGGACACACTGCACGTCGTCGGGGCGAACGGCATCGAGCGCGCGTTGGTGAGCGACGCGAACCTCCCCGCCCTCGCCCCGGATGCACATGCCGTCGCTTTTCTCGTCACGGAGGACCACGGGCACATCGAGCGCATCGCTGCCGACGGAACGGCGCACGAGTCGCTGCTCGCTCAGCCGGACGTCAGCGTCAGGGACGTGGTGTCGAACCCCGGTGGCGACCGGCTGGTCTTCGCCCTCTCCCGCGGGTCGGATCACGATCTGTTCAGCTCCGGCCCGGACGGCGACAGCCTCGTGCGACTGACGGAGACCAAAGCCGATGAGCTCGAGCCGGCGTGGTCGCCCGATGGCTCGGCGATTGCCTACGTCCACGTTCTGCCGGACGGAACGGCCGGCGTCTGGATCATGCGCGGCGACGGCAGCGAAGCCCACGCATTGACGGGCGGTCACGCAGACCACCACCCAGCGTGGTCTCCAGACGGGCGGTCGATTGCCTTCGACCGTCGGGACACTCCGCGCTCCGGTCAGCCCCGCCTCTACGTGATCGACGTCGAGGGCCAGGAGGTACGCGCGCTGGCGCCGGCCGTCACCGCCTGGGCTCCACGGTGGTCCCCGGACGGCGCTCGCCTCGTCGCAACCGTGAGCGCGCCGCGACGCACGACGGCAATCGGCGCGTTCGACGCGAGCGGCTATGTGGGAGCGTTGACGGACGCAGGTGCCGATTCGACGCCGACCTTCTCGCCCGACGGATCGCAGATCGCGTTCGTCCGTGACGGGAGGCTGGCGGTGATGGCCGCGGAGGCGGGAGCGGTCCGCTTCCTCACCGCCGGCGAGGAGCGCGCCGACGCGCCGTTCTGGAGTCCCGCGGGCCTCGTGTACACGACGTGGCCTCGCGTCCAGGGGGAGGACATCGACGTGCTCGACGTCTCGACCGGAGCGCGACTGACGATCGCGCGCGACGCCGATCCGTTGGTTCGGCCGTCTTGGTCCCCGACTGGAGGCGCAATCGCGTACCGCGATCCGGACGGTGCAGTGCGGATCTACGAGCTCGCGACGCGCGCGCACTTCGTCGCGGACGTCGAAGGCCAGAAGACGCCGTCCTGGTCGGCAGACGGGACGATGCTCGCCACTCCGAACATGAATGGACTTCGAGTCCTTGATCAGCATGGTCGTACGCTGCTCGACGTCGAGCGGGCCGGCGGCTGGGCCTGGAACCCGCGCGACGCTCGAGTCGCCTTCGTTCGAGGCCGCGCGCGCATCGAGAGCGTCGACGTGCGAACGGCGTCGTTCGAGGTGCTGGTGCCTGCCGAAGGCGAGCGGCGGATCGCCTCGTTGAGCTGGAACTCGGACGGCAACTCGCTCGCGTTCTCGCGTGAGCGCCTCGCCGGCGTCGGGATGGACGTCTTCGTCGTCGATCGCCACGGTGCGCAACAGCGCGTGACGCGGCCATTCCCGGACGGCGGCGACAACGGGCTCGCCGGCTGGCTGCGGGCGCCTCGACCACCGGACGCGCCGACCCCGGCGAACGTTCGCGCCGTGGTGCCGCACATCGTCGCCGAGGCTCCGCCGGTCCTGGAGCTTCACGCGGGCGGCGCCCTCCCGATCTACAGCAGCACGGTCCCGCGCGGGGACTGCGGCCTGCTCTTTCTCGCCAGCGGCGGGATCCGAGGCGCGTTCAATCCGTGCGTCGGCCCGCACGCGCTGCTGTCTGTCGCGGCGACGCGGCGCGAGCTGGCCTGGACGCTCAGACACGAGGACGAGGGAATCGGCGATGAAGACGGTGCCTGCCTCTACGTCGTGCCGATCCAGGGGCCGCCGCTCAAGGGGCGACTGCCGGACTGCTACCAGAACTGGGATCGACCGGCCGGGCGCGGGCAGATCGAAGAGATCTTCTCCGGCTCGATCGGCCCGGTCCTCGCGGCGGGCGAACTCCTCGTTGCGGCACGCCGCGGCTATTCGTATGCAGGACTGAAGAAGTACCGCGAAGTGCGCGATGTCGTTCGCATCGACGGCGGCCGGATGCGGTCGGCCGTCGCGCGCGCGGACGCGCTGTTCGACCTCGATTCGAAGCGCATCCTGATCCGCCGCGGTGATGCCGCCGTGGTCGTCACCACATCGGGACGGCTTCTCCGCAAGTTGAGGGTGAGCCCCATGCTCGACGCCGCACTCGACGGACGCCACATCGTGACGCTGACCCCGACCGCGATCGAGCGCTACGACATCGCCTCGCGTACGCGAACGGCGCGGCTCGCGATCCACCGCGGACTCGGGCCGCGGCCCGTCCTGGCCGGGGCATCCAGAGGAATCGCTGCATACGTGGAAGGCGCCGTCGTACACGTCGTCCGTTTCTCGGATCGCCGCGACATCGCGCTCCGGATCGCGAATCTCGCCCCACCGCTCCACGCAGTGCTCACCGGCGGGACGCTGACGCTCGGCTATCAGCGGGAAGGCGAGGGCGACTCGGGCGTCGTCGCCCGAATCGCACTCGCCGCCGTGCTCGGCTGAGGAATCCGCGACCTCGACGGCGTAGGATCGGGCGCGCACAGGGTTAAGGACTGGACTTGCAACGGCAAAGGGAAGGGAGGCCCCTTGATGTCAAGCAGACGAGTCCGTCTCACGCTCGCAGCAGCGCTCGCGCTCGGACTGGTCGGCACCTCGCTCGCGCTCGCGGCAGGAAGCGGCAGGCGGGACGACGACGGAAATCTCCGCGCGAAGCTGTCCGGCTTCCAGGAGGTTCCGGCACTGAACACGCCCGGTCACGCCGACTTCACGGCCACGATGACGAACACCCAGATCACGTTCAAGCTCGTGTATGCCGACCTGACCGGGCCGCCGTCGGCCGCGCACATCCACGTCGGGCAGCGCGGAGTCAACGGCGGCGTTTCGGTGTTCTTCTGCGGCGGAGGCGGCAAGCCGGCCTGCCCGGCTTCGAACTCGGGCACCGTCGAAGGCACGATCGTTGCGGCCGACGTGCTGGGGCCCGTCGCGCAGGGGTTCAACGCAGGTGACCTCGCCGCGGTGGAGCGGGCGATCAGGGCCGGAGTGACCTACGCCAACATGCACACGGCCAAGTTCCCGGGTGGCGAGATCCGCGGCCAGATCCGGGCACACGGCGACGACAACGGCAGCAAGAAGGGGAAGAAGAAGGACAAGTAGACGATCAGCCTGTCCATTCGCGAACGTCGGTCACGTCGACCGCGAGCACTGGACCGTCGGGCGGCTCGCGCCGGTACTGCGGATACTTGCGGGCCAGCAGCGTCAGCGCGTGCGCGCGCTCGTCGCCCTCGTCGAGGACACGGGCGCGGCCGCGCAGACGGATCCACCAGAGCCGGCCCCAGTCGTCCTCGTAGTGGTCGACGAGGATCGTCACGTCCGGGCGGACGCGTGCGTTCTCGATCCTGCGCAACGTGGACGAACGCTTCGGTTTGCGGTCGACGGCCGAGTAGAGGGTCTCGCCCTCGAGCACGAAGACGATCGGCACGAGGTGCGGCCGTCCGTCCGGGTCGATCGTCGCAAGCCTCGCCACTCGCGCCGCCGTTAGTCTCGAGTCGTGCATCTCGGTGTGATCCTGCCGAACTACGGCGAGGACTCGAACCCGGACGGCATTCGCCGAGTCGCCGAAGCCGCGGAGGAGGTCGGCTTCGACTCGGTCTGGGCGACAGAGCACATCATCGTCGGCCCCGGCGGAGTGAACCCGTACGGCCGGGTTTACGCGCCCCTCGTCACGCTGAGCTGGATCGCCGGGTGGACGGAGCGGGTCGGGCTTGGCACGTCGATCATCCTCGTGCCGCTACATCACCCGATACACCTGGCGAAGGAGGTTGCGACGCTCCAGGGGCTCTCCGCCGGCCGCTTCACGCTCGGCGTCGGAATGGGTTGGCACCGGGACGAGTTCGAGTTCCTGGGAGTCGAGTTCGAAGGTCGCGGACGACGAGCTGACGAAGCAATCCGTGTGATGCGCGCGATCTGGAATGGCGAGCACGACTTCGAGGGGACGTACTGGTCGTTCCACGACGCGATGTCGACGCCCCATCCGCAGCCGGTGCCCGAGATCTGGGTCGGTGGCAGCTCGGAGCGAGCCGTGCGGCGCGTCCGCGAGCTGGGCGACGTGTGGCATCCGTCGCGCGGCTCGGACGTCGAGCACGTGCGTCGCGTCAAGGAGCGCTATCCGGAGCTGCGGGTGATCCCGCGCACGTCCCCGCACCAGTTCGAGGCGATGCTCGAGGCCGGGGCCGAAGGCGCAGTCCTCACCTTCGCCGATGAGCCCTCGCTGCGCGAATTCGCGCAGCGGTATCGGTAGCTTCGCCACCGAGGGCTCTACGCGTTCGCGTCGTGCGAAGCCGCGGCTACTTGATCAGCGTCAGCAGCTTGAACATCGGGAGGTACATCGAGATGATGATCACGCCGACCATCAGGCCGACGCCGATCATCATGATCGGCTCGATGATCGAGGTGAGCGTCGAGATCGACGCGTCCACCTCGTCCTCGTAGAAATCGGCGATCTTGCCGAGCATCTTCTCGAGCTCTCCCGTCTCTTCACCGATCTTCACCATCTGCGACACCATCGGCGGGAAAATCGGGTTTTCGATCAGCGGCTGCGCAATCGGCACACCTTCGTGCACCCGCTGACGCACGTCGGCGAGAGCGTTCTCGATCACCCAGTTGCCGGACGTCTGCCCGGTGATCTCGAGCGCCTTGATGATGTCGACGCCCGCGGCGACGAGCGTCGAAAGCGTGCGGGAGAAGCGCGCCATCGTCACCTTGAGGACGACGTCGCCGATCTTCATCGGCACCTTGAGCTTGAACGCATCCCAGCGTTTGCGTCCGGCTTCCGTCTTCTTCCAGCGACGGAAGCCGAAGATCGAGCCGATCAGCGCGGGAAAGATGATGAACCAGTCGTGCTTGAGGATGTTCGACGCGCCGACGACCAACTGCGTCAGCTTCGGGAGCTCGCCCCCGAGCTGCGCGAAGATCTTCACGAAGATCGGCACGAGGAAGAGCAGCATTCCGGTCAAGACCAGGGTCGCGAAGACCAGGACCATGATCGGGTAGATCATCGCGCCCTTCACGCGGCGCTTGATTTGCGTCTCCTTCTCGATCTGGAACGCAACGCGGTCGAGAACGGTGTCGAGGATGCCGGCCGCCTCGCCCGCCTCGACCATCGAGACGTAGAGGCGGTTGAAGACCTTCGGGTGGCGCGCCATCGCCTGCGAGAGGAGGAGCCCGCCCTCGACGTCGCCGCGCAGCTCCTTGATGATCGCGGCGAGATACTTGTCGTCGGTCTGCTCCTCCAGGATCACGAGGGCCGCGACGACGTTCAGACCGGCCTCGATCATCGTCGCGAACTGGCGCGAGAAGATCTGCAGGGACTTCGGCTTGATCGCCTTGAAGACGGTCCGGACTCCGTCCTCGCCGCTCGCCGCGCGCTCTTCCAGCTTCTGCGGCAGCAGGCCGCGGACGCGCAACTGCTCGCGCGCCGCCGAGAAATCGGGGGCATGGATCTCGCCGCTGGACTCGAGGCCCTGGGCGTTGATTGCCGTGAACGCAAAAGCGGCCATTCCCGGTCTCTATCGGACGGGGGACGGAACCCCTTGAGGGATGCGCGCGCCCTGCCGATGACCGGAGATGTGAAGGTGCGGTCCGAGGAAGGCTTCGGCCTGATCGAGCTCTTGATTGCGATGGTGATGCTGAACGTCGGCATCCTCGCTCTCGTGGCCGCGTTCCAGTCCGGCTCCATCGCCCTCAAGCGCTCGAGCCGGATCGGCACCGCCTCCACCCTGGCCGACTCCCAGCTGGAGCTCTACCGGGCCCTGACCTACGGCCAGATCGTCCTCGATCCGGCCCAGCTCGCGTCCGTGGACAGCACCTACACGTGCGACGTGGCACTCGGGGCAAGCTGCCCCAACTCGACGTCGGCCGAGCTCACGGGCGCCTGCTCCTCGCAGCCAAATGCCTGCAACCCCTCGCGGATCGTCACCGGTTACGGGGACGGCTACCCCTACCGGGTCGATACCTACATCGTCTCGGAGACGCCGCCCACGGGCCGGACGTTGAAGAAAGTGACCGTCGTCGTGCGAGACGGCAACAACCTCGCGAAGGCCTGGGCGCGTCAGACGTCGACGTTCGACCCCACGGTCAGCGGCTGATTCGGCGTACGCCGCCCGATTACTCCTTTCGGCCGATGGGAGGCCGAGAGGGTCGGCGCTAGTTTCGCGTACATGAACGCGAAAGCCCCCTCCACTCCGCCGAAGATCACGGAACGGCAGCGCCAGGTCGTCGAGTTGATCGCAGTCGGCTGCTCGAACGAGGAGGTCGGCGAGCGGCTTGGGATCTCGCCGCGGACGGCGAAGGCCCATGCGGACATCCTCCGGCACAAGCTCGGCGTCCGAAGGCGCCGGCAGATCCCGGCTGCCTATCGCGAGCTGACCGGCGACGACCCACTTTCGAAAAGCCTCGAGCCGATAGCGCTCGGGGACTAGCGGCAAACCCGCGCCCGTCCGCACTCACAGGCCGGCGGGCGCGGGTCCCCTCCCTTGAACACCCGTCTCGACTTCCTGCTGACGCCCGGCTACGCTGACGCGGCGGGTCCTGCGGCTCCGCTACCGGACGACGGCGGGGGCACGCTCGTGGCAGCGCAGGTCGAGAAGAATCAGTCGGAACTCCCGCCCGCGCAGCGGCACATCATCAAGCGCCCGCGATTGACGCGGCTGCTGGACGAGGCGGAGGCGCGGGTCTTGCTGCTCGTCGCTCCGGCGGGCTACGGGAAGACGACGCTGGCTCGCTCGATTGCTCCGCGGGCTGAGGGATACGCCAAAGAACTCGTGTCCGCGGCCTCCGTCGCCGAGCGGGAACCTGGCGAAATGGCCGAACTTCTCGCAAGAGAGGTGACCGACTGGCCGTCGAGCGTTTGGCTCGTGATAGACGACTACCAAGCGCTGCTTGGCGATTCTGGTTCCGAAGAATTCATCGCGCGGTTCGTTGAACAAGCGCATGCGCGCGTCGTGATTACCAGCAGAGAACGCCCGTCATGGGTCTCGCCGCGCGACCTCCTCTACGGAGAGGCACTCGAGATAGGGCGGAGCGTGCTTGCTTTCACGTCCGAAGAGACAGCTCAGGTCTTGCGGCACGCACCTCGCGAAGCCACGGGACCCATCGAGCTGGCTGCGGGATGGCCAGCCGTCGTTGGCCTTGCAGCACTGCTTCCGAACTTGGGAGGAGCAACTGAGGCAGCCGTACCTGAGGAGCTTTACGACTATCTCGCACAGGAGCTCTACGGCTTCTTGACCGACGAAAGTAAGGACCATCTCCCTTGGCTGGCGGTCCCTAGTTCGGTCGACCGCCGCCTTGCTGAGCTCATTTTGGGGAAAGAACTGGCTGACCGCGTCGTGCGCGACGCCCTTGCTGTCGGATTCATTGCTCCTCGCGAACAGAACGAACTCGAGATACACCCGCTTGCACGGGCGTTCTTGAATCGCAAATTCCACTTCACGGGCAAAGACATCGAGCGAGCCAGGCACGTAGCTGGTTGCCTGATTGAGCGCGGCCGATGGGACGACGCGT
>WNGA01013413.1_pt1 | contig 12355 bp, 8 predicted proteins | sample 5400061 | NCBI WGS metagenome assembly WNGA01 (sample SAMN13153366, study PRJNA577476) | soil metagenome | isolation source: 100 cm soil or saprolite under grassland replicate 2 | place: USA:California | collected 2016-06-15
TTCTGATGTACGACTGTTCCTAGGTGATTGGCATCGATCTCCAGGACGGCATTGAAATGCTCTTGGGATTTAGCCGATTCTCCTAACCCCAGATAACCTAGCGCAAGCATATAGTGGCAGTGCAGGCGGTTGCGGGCGTTTAAGTCCACATCAAAAACTAAAAAGTCTGGCAGCGAGACGGCAAAGTAATCCATTTTAATTTTATCGTGCAGATGCGCAATGCCATAATCCACCAACCTGCGAAATACTTCCTGAGCAGCCTCCCTTCGATGCAGCTTTTGTAGCGCCAGCCCTTGGTAAAAAATCATATCCGGTGGCTGGTCGTTATAATACGTCACCGAGTTTGGCTCGCTGATCCCTGTTGAGGCGCGCTGATAATATTCCAGGGCGGTTTGCATCTCGCCAATTTGCTCGTAGGCGAATCCCAAGAAGTAGTCGATATTGTTCTCCCGAGCTCCATAGAGCTTGCCTTCACCTAGATTATGCGGGTAAATGCAAGCATGCTGCAAATACTGGATCGCGTCATTGACAACGCCTTTTGCCAGCAGTTCGCGCGCCATCTCTACCAGACTGGTGACATATTGACCGGTCACCTTACCCTCACCGCCCTCCCAAGGATGAAAATTTCTCGCCATCAGAGCCTGAAAAGCTTCTGCGGGGCGACCAAGCAGATTCAGCAATGTAATGTACTCAATCGTCAAATCATCACGCTGGGGAATTAGTTCCGGGTGCTCTTGCAACAGCCTCAGCCGCTTCGCTGGCGGAAAGCTGAGGCGTTTATGGAGCTGATCAAGCTCGAAGAACACACGCGCATCACTGCGGTTGAGAGCAAAAGCATTTTGATAGCACTGAAGCGATTTGGTTGCACCCCCTTGTTGGTTGTAATATGCCAGACCTAAATTGCGCTGCACTGTAGCAAAGTTGGGATCCAGCGCAACAGACTTTTCCCAACAGGCAATCGCCTCTCCATACCGCCTATGTGCATACCAAAAGTTGCCTAGATAATAAGGAGCGCGTGCGTCGTGAGGATTTGCAGCTATTGCTGCTTGGAGGATCAAAATATCTTCAAGCCGGTTCGGGAAGCAGTAATCTGGGGATAATCCAGCTGCTTGTTGGTACATCGCCTGCGAGTCCTGCTCATCGCCTGCCATTGAGAGTACCCATGCCAGCGTATAGGCTGCCATTGGCTGCTCACTTGCCAACGGCTTAAGCAGGGAGATCGCATCATCAAACAGACCAGCATGGAGATAATCCAGTGCCAATTCCATATAAACGGTTGAACCAGGTCGGACGAGACGCTCAAATTCAGGATTCCCATCCAACAGGAACTGTTCCCAGAGCGCTCCGTATTCCAAAGGGTCTTTTTTAAGGCTCAAGGCAGTCTCGAGGCGCGCTGATTCTACCTGTCCCATTCGGCGCAGAAGAGCGATCTTGAGGTGACGAGCCTGATGATGGTTACCATTACGGCTCAAACTACTCTCCAGGTGATCCAATGCCTGTGAAAATTTTCCATCTCGGCTTGCCAACCGAGCGAGCTCGAAATAGCCTGAGTCCTGCCAAGCTGCGTTCCAAACGGCTTTGTGAAAAGCAGCATAGGCTTCGTTATAGTGTCCCTGCATTTTTAATGCCAACCCCAGATTGAAATGCGGCTCTCCATCGTAGGGGTTGGGGTTGCGCAGAGTCAGACGCTGAGTAGCAGCCCGAAAGTAGGTTTCTGCCTGAGCGAAATTTCCCCGCCGGTAGTACAATGTGCCAAGGGCGTTATTGCAGCGACTGTCACCTGGATCTCGACGCAAAGCTTCCAAGTAATACGGCTCAGCGGAGTAAGTTGCATGGCGATATTGTTCGAGATGCAGACCGTTAAGGTATAACTCCTCGATGCTTGCGATTTCCTCTGGCGCAGGAGCTGGGGTGGCAGGCGCAGGTATATTGGGCTTTTCATACGGAAGTGGGGTATACGCCAACAGGACAGCAGCATCCTCCAAGATCTGCAAGGTCAGATCCTGCGGCTGCACCGTAAGTGGCAGGGTAACCTGCTCCAAAAGGACTTTTTCAGGATCTAGAGAGACCAAGTTTTCATAGACAGCCTTTCCCTGACAAGTCAGCCTGTCCCAAGCCTGCCCGAAGTCGCCATTGCCCCAAGTCCATTGTTTTTTTCCAGGGACTATGTGGTGGTTGGCAACGTGCAACATACCAGCTTGCGCTCGGTGATCATAATCTCCTATGAAATCAAAATCCGAATGACACGCCATGTAGGAGGTGGGAACTGGGATATTTTTGTAGCGGCTGATATCCGTACCGGGAACATAATTGACCTTATAGTAGGTGCCGGTAGCAATCGGAAAGCTAGATACATCGCGTTTACCATGATCCATCACCGCGTGGACATCCGGGGGGAAAACCGATTGGTAATCATCGTGCACATGCACGGCCGGGTTAGCCCACCACAGGAAGGTCTGCGGTTCGCTGGTTCGGTTAAAGAGCTGAACGCGGACTTCCAGGTAAGCGCGGTCGGGGTAAAGCCGGAAGCCGTGCATCCCCTTGGTACGAAACATCACTTCAATCTCTGCGCACCAGACCGTTTTGCTGCCATCGGGGTGCTCTTCGATCCGCCAATCTAGTGGGTCAAAGGTGCTGGGCCTGTGGTGCTGTGGCCAGTTAAATTCAATTCCTCCCGAAATCCACGGGCCTGTCAGCCCCACCAGGGCAGGTTTGATCACGCGGTTATAGTAGATAAAATAATACCCATTGGTTTTATCCTGCGCCATCTGGACGCGCCCGCCAATCTCCGGCAAAATCATGATCTTGAGATAACGATTTTCGAGATAGACCGCCGTATATTGTTTATCTTCCTTTTCATCATAAATTCGATCAATGACAGGGTGAGGATAGACTACCCCACTGCTGCCCTGGTAAACGCGTTTTTCCAGAAACATGGGGTTCTTATCCGGTTTTCCGATTCTATATGTTGGTATATAGGTTTGTTCTGCCCAGGCGCGTACTTCGTCTGGCATAGATACTCTCCTGAACTAAGTTTATCCCCCAATTTACCATGAAATGAAAAGCCTATCTTAGTCTGCGATTGCCTCTTTAGCCTTTGCGCTCAAACGCAGCACAATTTCTTCACGCATGCGCTCCCCTTCGGTTTGATCTGCCTGTGTTGGGTAGCCATTGATGCCGCCGGTCTCTGGCTGGTATTGGTAGCGAGAATTGACCAGGTGCCAGGGTTTCTTAAAACTGTAATCTTGGGCTCGCTCCGGATAAACGATCGACCCGATAGCCAGTGCAATCTCGGTTTCACCTTTGTCGGCATGGTGAATTTGATTGAAACCAGCTTCGCTCCAATAATTCCAGTAGACCGGTTTGAGATCCGGGCAACGTTCCCAAGCTTTATGAAAACCCAGCTCACATGCCAGCTTGTTTGCGCCATGCCCGCTCAGGTAGATCTGTTTTTTAAAACCCTGCTGGTAAAACATCACAGCAATATCGTGGATCACGTGACTTAAAGTTTCCACGGTGACGCCAATGGTCCCCGGATATTCGCGCATGGCATCGGCAAAACCGTAATACAGAGTTGGCGCCAGGATTGCGCCTGTGGCTTCAGCGATCCGGCGGCTGAAATAATCAGCGGTATCGTTATCCAGCCCCAAGCTCAAATGATGCCCGTGAGCCTCGATCAGCCCAATAGGAATGATTACAGGCAGCTTGCGGTCTATGGAATTGACTTCATCGCTGGTAAGTCGAATCCATTCAATCATTGGTTGTATCTCCTCTGTTTTGATATCTTCCAATCCAGATTTAGTGCGTTCAATTTGACACAGCTTGAACACAGGCTGTAGCCCGCCTGGTGATCTCGAAATATCGTTCATCATCAACATCCTCTTGAGAAACCAACTTGCCTCCAATGGCTACTGCGACTGCGCCAGCCTTCAGATAATCTGCAGCATTGTCTGCGCTGACCCCACCGGTTGGCACCAGGCGCAGATTTGGATAAGGCGCTAACAAGTCACGCACATACTGCGGACCGCCTAGCCTTGCTGGGAAAAGTTTGATCAAATCAGCGCCAGCTAATAACGCGTTCATCATCTCGGTAGGTGTAAATGCGCCACACATAATGGGCAAGTCAGCTCGTTTACAGGCAACAACCACTTGCGGGTCAAACGACGGTGTGACAACGAACTCGGCGCCCGCATCACATGCTTTGGCAACATCTTCAGGACTCAGAACAGTGCCTGCGCCAACATGAATATCCCGCTCTAACGCCTGCCGCGCGGCTGTAATGGACTCTAGAGCGCCCTCACCGCTCAGTGTGAACTCAAGGGCTTTGATCCCCCCTTCAACCAGTGCTCGAGCAATCTCGACGGGATGATGATAGCGCTTCAGACGGATAATCCCAATCAGGCGGGTCGTCATGATCGTTTCAATCAACGCGCTCATTAGAGCTCCTTTCCATCTATGCGTTCAGCGCGGATCTCGCCAAATTTTGCGCCTATTTGTAGCAAGCGCTCTTGCAGCCTGCCGACCTCCAGTTGGTGCGGGAGCAGATCTTGTTGGATTGCCAAGGCGGCGGCTGTTCCTGCAGCCTGCCCCATAGTCATGGTTTGCGCCATTGAACGGCAGGAAGCATGCGCATCATGCGTGGCGCTGAAGCATCTGCCTGCCACCAGCAGACCGGTCACCTGCTGTGGAATCAACGTGCGATAGGGAATATCGTATGTCATCCCATCTGGCAGGTAAACCCAGGCAGTATCCTTGCCGGCGTGGTGATCTTCGATTGGCGCGCCGCATGCGCCCACTGCATCCGGGAACTTGTGTCCAGTCAGGCAGTCCTGGCGCGTCAGACGATATTGCCCATAGATCCTGCGGGTCTCACGTACCCCGATTGGGTGGCTCAACCACGAGAGCACTGCGTTCTCATAGCCGGGGATGAAGTCGCGCAGGAAGCGTGCATATTCTAGCGCCTGGCGGCGACCTTCGATTTCGGCAGCAGTGAGCGCTACTGGGTCCGTGCCATCTACATCCGCTACGCGGGTCATAATGGTATGGATGACGCCTGCCTGGGTTGTGATGTGCCAGCTGCCCTCGCGGCGTGGAAGCTGATAGGCGCCGCTCTTAGCAGCTTCTTCCATTTTTTGCGACATGGCTTTTTTGCCAAAGGCCTGGGCGCGGGCTGTATCCACATTCACCATGCGGAAGGTCGTCGTCAGCGTCTGAGCAGGGTCGATATCGCCAGCGCGTTCATACGGCGCGCCCGCCCAATGGCAAATATCCGCATCGCCAGTGCAGTCCACTACCACTTGGGCGTTGATCTTGAGCAAGCCGCGCTTGCCATCCACAATAACGCCGTTTAGGCGGTCATCTTCCATAACTACATCGGTACAGAAGCTATGAAAGAGGATCTGCACACCCGCCTCAAGCGCCAGTGTTTCCCAGACGATTTTTAAAATGGACGGATCATAGGTGACCCCAGTCCCGGCACCGAAACTATTCGGGCGCTCGAACGCAGCCCCATAACCCTTCAACCTGGTTACTACATCGTCTGGAATACCTCCAACAACCTTATAAGCAACTGAGCCAGGGGTATAAAAGCCGTAAAACGTGTCTAAAACCTGAGTGCTCGTACCGCCTAAGAATCCATACCGTTCAACCAAGATAGTCTTGGCTCCATTCCTGGCAGCAGCTATTGCCGCGCAGGTTCCTGCGCTACCAGCACCAACCACTACGACATCTGCCTCCCAAAGCGTGGTTAACTTTCGCGTATATGTTTCGATCATCTCTTTACCCTTTCCTATCTACTGGGCTGTCCAACCGCCATCAACCGGTAATACCATACCGGTTTTAGATAAGCTTCGCACAGGCTCGACCAATACCTGCGGCTGCTCCTGTGATGAGCGCCACTTTACCTTCCAAACGCATAGCGACATTCCTGTTTATAGCCGAGAAAGTTGGGCATACTGCTCTTTGACCTGCGGATATAACTGCCGATAGATAGCGAACAATCCTTGATACTGCTCGTGCAGACGGCGATCTGGCTGGTAGGTGCGCTCGATCCGGGCGGTTTGCAAAGCCTTATCCGCCGCATCCGGTATCAAGCCGACCGCTTTAGCTACCAACAGGGCATTTCCTAATGGTGCGCCGCCATCATTGGAAACCACGTGAACAGGGCGACCAATGACATCCGTAATAACCTGGCACCAGAAAGCCGACCGCGTAGGTCCTCCTACTGCCCTCACTTCGGTGATCGGAATATCCAGTGATTCGATGATTACCAGGTTATGAGCGATTGCAAAGGCTGTACCTTCCAGAATAGCGCGGACAATATGCTTAGCCTCTGTGCTGAGACTTAAGCCAAATAGCATCCCGCGCGCATAACCGTCATTGATTGGCTGTAATTCACCAGTCATGTATGGCAGAAAGATTAACCGCCCCGCGCCTGGCTCGCTCTCCTGAGCCAGGGAAAGCATGCTCTCGAAATCAAGCGTTTCTCCCAGTAATTTTTGACACCAGGAAAGCGAAGCGCCCAGCGCAGCCATCGAGCCACCCAACAAATATTGACCATCCAAGACATGTAAAAAAGTCAGAAGTTGCGGATGGACGGGTTTGTGATAGGCTGGGACATAGATTGTCCCGGCTGTTCCCAGAGAAAGAAATGCCAGACCCTCTCTTACTGAACCAATAGCCAGCCCTGCGGAAGAGGTATCTTCCCCACCTGCGATAACTGGAATGCCCGCTGGCAAGCCAAGCTCAGATGCCGCAGCCGGACTGAGTCCTCCAATTACCTGATCGCAAGCGGCCAGACGTGGATATAAACGTGGTGGTATCTCGAAGCTTTGAATAAGATCATCCGACCAGGCTTTGCGATCCAGATCAAATGCCATCAAAATGCTGGCATCTGAATAGTTAGCAACTCTTTGACCAGTTAGACAAAAATTTACATAGGCTGTCGTAGTCAGGCTGGTTTCGGCAGCTTCAATCGAGGCAGGTTCGTTTTCCTGCAGCCACATCAATACGGGGTCGGCGTTATATGGGGCTGGCATCTTTCCATTCTGAGTCAAAACCTCGTCCAGGCAGCAGTCCCGCAAACGCTCGGACTGGGACTCGGAGCGGCTATCCATCCAGATGATTGCCGGGCGAATCACCTTTCCGCTCGGCTCAATAAGTGTAACCGCGCAACCTTGACCACTCACTCCAATGCCAGCTACACGCATCCCAGGATTGATCTTCAGGTCACGGATTACCTGAACTGTACCCCGCCACCAATCATGTGGATCTTGCTCAGCCCAGCCCGGTTGAGGGAATTGGGTAGGATAACTTACTGTGGCGCGCGACAATACCTGCCCCTCTGGAGTCGCGAGGACTGCCTTGATTACACTGGTACCAATATCCAAACCAATTAGCAACTCTTGCATATCCAGACAATCCTTTTATTTTTTTGGAACCTATATTTGATCTGTAATGTCTCGGTTATAGCTGTGATTAGTGCGAATAGTCGCGATATTCTTCCACGGCCTGGTATAGGGCTAGGAGGTTTTCAAGCGGGATGCCCGCCTGAACATTATGAACAGTGTTGAAAACAAAACCGCCGCCGTTGCCAAAGATTCGCATACGTTCCTTCACTTGGGCGCGAATCTCATCTGGCTTCCCGAATGGTAAAGTCTTTTGTGTATCAACGCCACCGCCCCAAAACGTCAGCTCGCTGCCAAAACGCTCTTTCAGAACTTGTGGATCCATACCTGCGGCGGAGGTTTGCACAGGATTAAGGATGTCGAAGCCAGCCTCGATGAAATCTGGGATTAAGCGCACAATGGAGCCACAGCAATGCATATAAACCTTCCAGGTAGTATTTTGGTGTACCCAATCATTCAGAATTTTATGGAAAGGTTTATATAACGCGCGATAGGATTTAGGGGAAATCATTGGTCCGGTCTGCATTCCAAAATCAGTCCCGGACATAAAAATTGCCGTGATCCTTTCGCCAACCACAGCATAGATTTTTTGCAGGTTTTGCAAGGCAAGCTCACACTGGCCTTCGAACACTTTATAGACATAATCCGGACGGCTGGCCGCGCTCATATACCATTCGGCTACATCACGAATGCCTTTCGGATATTTGAGCCAGGGTGCAGGGACCAGAGCAATATCGCCAAAAGCCGTGCCACCAAAGTTCGCCAGGATAGCGAATTCGGTTTCTGCATATAGGCGAGAAGCTTCACAGCGAAAATGTTCTAAATCTTCTTCTGAAATGAGGCTGAAGTCTTCCAAGTTATCGCGCGGGTCTAGTTTGGCCTCATCGATAGGAGGTTGGCGTACAATTCCATCGAAATAATAACCGCCAGCCGGCATCCTTCCGCTGGGAGGAGCGCTGCTGTCGCCCTCAGGGTACATGAAGATATCGCCGTTCTTTTCTGGGGTAGTGTTGAACCCTTCGGGCACGAGCACCGGTGTGCCGTCAAACAAAGTCCAAGGTTTCCAGTTTGTATTAGGGAAACCAAACATGGTTTTGCGCCCGCCCAGAGGGATAATATCCACTCCCAACGCTTTGATTAAATCCGGCTTGATTTCCCCCAACATCTGGTAAGGCTCGATAACCTTGACTGGAGTGCCAGGCGGGTCTAGTTGCAGCGCCTGACGGAGCAGATAAACCGAACTGACTTGCATGCCTGAGGTGGGGCCTCCTCCCAAATCTAATGGAACCCGGTCGGGTTCTTGATGATTGATAGCCAGCATGACTCTTTGACGTGAATTCATGGTTCTCTCCATAGATTTCAACAATTCGTTATTCTCTTCCATAAATCATCTTCTTGCGACGTTTGAACTCTTGATAGACACGTTTGAGTTGTGCCTCTGCTTCCTCCGGTCGATCGGCAAAATGAGGGCTGGTAAGAACGATGGGGGTGGAACCCATTTTCAGCATTAGCTCTGCTGTGCGGGCTTTGATCGCATTAACTACCGCCGCTGCACCAATCGTACTGGTCGGGCTGACGCGGTATTTCAAGCCCTCCAGATCAATGACAGCGTCGCCAGCAGGTGTACAGTTATCAATCGTCACATCTGCCACTTCATACAACTTCTTTCCCGAAGAATGACGAGAGATAGTCGATTCGGCATGCGCAAGTGAAGTTACGGCGATCACCGGCAGTCCGCGTGCTTTGGCTTGCAAAGCTATCTCGATTACCAGACCATTGATGCCGGTACTGGAGAAACAGATCATACTATCCTGGGCACCATATTCGTAATTCGAAAGTACCGCATCGGCATACTTCTCCTGTCGCTCCAGGAAAAAAGACTGCTGTAAACCGTCTGCCCCGACTACATTAGTGTAAAAGGTCAGCGCCAGCTCGACCATGGGGTAGAAACCGGGGTAAGAACCGATGCGCGGAAACATCTCTTCCACTGACATCCGGCTGTGCCCGCTCCCCCAACAAAATACCAATCCATCCTGGACGATGGTATTGGCGCAGATTTGGGCGGCCTGCTCGATAGCGGGCATCTGTGTTTGGGCAATTCTATTGACGATCTCGGTTGCAATCGATAAATATCGAGCTGCAGAATTTTTACTTTCCGAGTCTTCCATGTGATCCACCTCAATCCTTAATCAAGCTGTAGAAGTAGTGTAGCGCACATCAACGGGCAATTCAAGGTAATAAATGCACTATTCTACATTACAAAGTGCCGCATAAAATACAAACCGGAAATTCGATTATGTTCGAAATTTTTTTAGAAAAGTTTAGCAAATTATGCAACGAGCGGTAAAATTGCTCCAGGAGATCATAATGCCAGGTTCGAAGGCTTTGCAGCGCCAAGAATATATCATGGACATTCTAGAAAAAAAGGGGGATGTTTCGGCAAAGATTCTGGCGAAGACTTTGGATGTCTCGATTTGGACCATCCGCCGCGATCTGAATATGCTGGAAGAACGCGGCATCTTAAAGCGCTATTATGGCGGGGCAGGCAAAGCTAGCTCGCCGGATGAGATCTGCCAGTTGACCGAACGCGGCTCATTTCAAGTCTCAGCGATAGAAAACCAAGCCGACAAGCGGCGCATTGGACTAGCTGCTGCCCGCTTGCTTCATGCGGGGGAACGTGTGGCTCTGGCAGGTGGCACCACAACTTACGAGGTAGCAAAAGCGCTCAGGATTTACCATTTTAAGGGTGAGATTGTTACGAATGCCCTGGATATTGCCCTTGAATTATCTGAAGATCCGGATATCCGTGTCGTTTGCACAGGCGGCGATGTTCAGCCGCGCTATCGTACACTTGTGGGGACAGTTTCTGAGCGTATGCTCAAGCTGCATTATTTTGATGTCGCTGTGATTGGTGTTTCCGGAATCTCGCTGCGTTATGGCTTGACGGTATATAGCCAAGTGAATGCTACCGCACTGGAATTGATGGTGGAACATTCTTGCCGGACGATCCTGGTGGCAGACAAAACCAAGTTGGATAGGGTGAGCTTTGCATCCCTATCTTTGGCAACACCGGTAAACTATTTGGTAACCGACCAACCTCTACCAAGAGAATATAACGAATATTTTCTAGCAATGAATACTGCAGTGGTAGTTGCAGATCTGGCTGATTAATTCCATCATTTCTTCCTTATAAACATTTGGTTCAGTTGCTACTTAGAAGGGGTTTTCACTAAGATCCATCCGTGCCATTACTGGCAAAAGGTTTGAGATCAAAGTCGCTCTCGGGCAAGTAAGGGAAACGAGCAGGCTTTCCATTGAAATGCCCGCTATGAACTGCTATAGTTCATTGAGTAACTATATTCCTGTGGTTTCACTTTTTTGATCCAAAAAGATCTTGCTGAAATGAAGCGCTTGACTTTGATTTGTCATTATGATACTATTTTGCCAGAAAACCGGTTGCGCAAACGGTTTTCTATAAAGATAGTGCCTACTTTGGTCAAGCAAATGAAACGTGTAACCATCAATGATGTAGCTCTTCGATCAGGTGTTTCCAAGTCAACTGTCTCGCACGTCATTAATCAAACCCGTTTCGTAGAAGATCAAACCAAGCAAAAAGTCTTGCAGGCAATAAACGAATTAAATTATCGACCCAGCAGCATCGCGAGGAGCCTGGTTTCCCAGCGCACCGCGACTGCTGGGTTGTTAATTTCTGATGTCGGGAACCCCTTTTACCACGATGTCATCTTGGGAGTAGAAGAAGTTGCCTTAACCAACGGGTATTCTACGTTTCTATGCAATACTGGCTATGACATAGACCGGGGTATGAAGTTTATCCACTCGCTGGTCGACAGGTCGGTGGATGGCGTCTTGCTCATGTCCAGCAATATGAACATTGACATGATCGAAGAAGTTCACAGCAATTCAATCCAATCGGTTGTGTTAGATTGGGATGGCGCCAATGTTAGCGGAATGGCAGCGACCATCACGATCGATTTTAATACGGGTATTTGCGAGGCTGTTCAACACCTTGTAGAGCTTGGACACAAACGGATCGCATTTGCTGGAGGACCAACCAATTTGTGGACAGCGCAGGTCCGCAAGCACGCGTTCCTGAGCGCCACTCAAAGCTGTCAGCCAGAAATAATACCGATCATTTTACAAGAAGGAAATCTCCGCATCGAAGGCGGACACCAGGCTTTTGAAGCACTGGTTCAACTCAGTCCCAGACCTAGCGCGGTCATTGCTGCGAATGATCTGACTGCACTGGGGATCATGTGGGCTGCGCGCAACGCAGGGTATCAGCTGCCAGAAGACCTATCCGTTATTGGTCTGGATGATATTGACTTGGCATCCAGAGTTACGCCAACTCTAACCACAATCGCGTTACCCCGTTTTGAGATTGGCAGGCTAGCAATGGATACTTTATTATCGCTGATTAAAAAACCTTCACAACCAAAAACCAATCTGATGGTCGCCACACACTTGATAATACGTGAATCTACGACTTTGGCACCTAAAAATCAAATTGGAGCTGATCTTAGGCTCCAATGAGGAGGTGATGACTATTACAAATGCCCAGTGTAAATGTTCAAAGAATGAAACGACAAGACAGTATCTAACAAACAATCCTTTGGAGGAGAAACCATGAAAAAGATTTCCCTGTTAATCTCAATCCTAATGGTTGCCAGCCTGATTTTGGCAGCCTGTGGTACGCCCGCGACCCAAGCTCCCCAGCCGACACAAGCACCGGCAACGGAAGCTCCCCAAGTTACTGAAGCACCGGCAGCTACTCAACCCGCAGCAGAGAAGCCGTTGTTGGTGGTGATCAATAAAAGCGCCGATCAGCAGTACTTCATCGACCTACAGAACTCCTTTGTGGAGGAAGCGACCAGTCAAGGCGCAGAAGCCAAGAAGTTCGACGCCAAACTTGACCCGAACCTGGGTGTCAG
>WNGA01025320.1_pt1 | contig 12352 bp, 13 predicted proteins | sample 5400061 | NCBI WGS metagenome assembly WNGA01 (sample SAMN13153366, study PRJNA577476) | soil metagenome | isolation source: 100 cm soil or saprolite under grassland replicate 2 | place: USA:California | collected 2016-06-15
TCGCCAGCCGCGTGAACGTGGGCATGGTGGGCATAAACTTCGCGATCCCGGTGCCGCTCTCCTATTACACGTTCGGCGGCTGGAAGCGTTCGGGCTTCGGCGATCTCAATCAGCATGGGCCGGATGCGGTGCGCTTTTATACCAAGACCAAGACGGTGACCTCGCGCTGGCCCTCGGGCACCAAGGAAGGCGCCGAGTTCGTCATTCCGACGATGAAGTGAGCGCGCGGATCATGGCCGAGCACCAGCTCTATTGCTTCGCGCAATCCGGCAACGCCTATCGGGCCGCGTTGATGCTCAACCTCATCGGCGCCGACTGGGAGCCGCTCTGGGTGGATTTCTTTGGCAAAGGCGAGCCGCGCTCGCCGCAATACCGCACCAACGTCAACGAAATGGGCGAGGTGCCGGTGCTGGTGCATCAGGGCAAGAAGCTCAGCCAGTCCGCCGTGATCCTGACTTATCTCGCGGAGCGCTCGGGCAAATTCCGCCCCGAGAGCGAGGATGAGCGGCTCGAGGCGCTGCGTTGGATCATCTTCGACAACCAGAAGGTCAACGGCTTTCTCGGGCCTTACCGCTTCCTGCGATGTTTCGCCAAGCCGCCGGGCGATCCAGCCGTGCTCGCATTCCTCAAGGGCCGCATCGACAACAACATCGCCATCGTCGACAAGCGGCTCTCGAGCAGTCCTTTCATCCTCGGCGCGCGCCCGACCATCGCCGATCTTTCGCTGGTTGCTTATCTCTACTATCCGGCGGAGGAATTCGGCTTCGACATCGCCGCCCAGCACAAGAACATCGCGGTTTGGCTCGACCGCATCAAGGCGCTGCCGGGCTGGAAGCACCCCTACGATCTCATGCCGGGGCACCCGCTGCCGGGCTGATGCCGACCAGCCGTAGGATGGGCAAAATCGCCTTTCGTATCGTCGCCGCGCGGGCCACAAGGGCGTTCACGCCCGTCTTCGACGGGCTATGGGCGCCGTGCGATTTTGCCCACGCGCAATAGCGCAAACTGCGCCTTTGCCCAGCCTACGCGCCGCGCCACAACGTGCAGCCATCCCCCGCCCTCATCCTGAGGAGCGCGCGTCGAGTGTAGTTGCGGCAACCTCCGACTGGCGTGCGCGCGTCTCGAAGGATGGGGGCGGCCTCATGCTTCGAGACGCATCGCAGCGCGCATCACCTGAGATCGGCTCAAGAACCCCCTTGCGCTGCGATGCTCCTCAGCATGAGGCCGAGCGTCGTAGCCGGCATTGAGCGCAGCGAAATGCGGGACCGCCTTGCGCTGCGGTAAGATTCCCGGATCTCGCTTCGCTCGATCCGGGCTACGCCTTCAATTGAGCCGCGCGGGCCGGTCGGGATCGGCAGGATGCTCGCCAGGACCCGGCGACAGCGGCGGCGCCTCGCTACGCGCTCGGCCGTGCGCGCCGGCGGGGACGCTCGAAGCCACAGCGCCCGCCGCATCCTTGCGCTCGTGACCTCGATAGGACAGGTAGCCGAACGGCAGGCTTGCGAGATAGCAGACGGTGCCGATGGTGAGCACCACCCAGGGGTACGAGATCAGCAGCGCGAAGAACAGCACCACCATGACAAAGACCGGCAGCACCATCTCGGGCGTGACCCGCTTGCCCACGCGCTTGCCGGAGAACACCGGCAGCCGCGATACCATCAGCACGGCAATGGCAGACGTATAAACGAAGGTGAAGATCGCGGTGCCCGGCAGACGCGGCATGCCGAGGAAATACACGTAGATCGGCAGCAACACGGTGATTGCGCCGGCCGGTGCCGGCATGCCCATGAAGAACTTTGCCGCCCAGGCCGGCTTATTGGGATCATCGATCATCACGTTGAAGCGCGCGAGCCGCAGGCCTGTCGAGATCGCAAACACCATGGCGGCGATCCACCCCAGATGTCCGAGCTCCTGCAGCCCCCAGAAGTAGAGCATCAGCGCAGGCGCGACGCCGAAATTGACGAAGTCGGCGAGGCTGTCGAGCTCGGCGCCAAACCGCGACGTGCCCTTGAGCATGCGCGCGAGGCGGCCGTCGACCCCGTCGAGCATTGCGGCAAAGACGATCGCCGCGACCGCCCATTCGAGTTTGTCCTCTACGGCGAGGCGGATCGCCGTCAAACCTGCACACAGCGCGAGCAGCGTGATCAGATTGGGCAGTAGCGTGCGCACCGGGATGAAGCGGAAGCGGGGGCGCTTGCGCTCGAGACGATCGCGGTCGAATGGCGAGAACGGCATGGCGCGAATAATAGCGGATGGTTTCCAGCACCGCCAGAGCCGAGGCCGATTAACCATTGTTCATTAATGGGTTAATCGACCCGGAAGCTGCGTTGCGCGGCGCCGACGGCGAGATCTGCAATGACCGTCTCCCCGGCAATCGCGGTCTGTCCTTCGGCGACCAGCGGCCGCGCGCCTGCGGGCAGATAGATGTCCACGCGCGAGCCGAAGCGGATCATGCCGATGCGCTCGCCGGCGGCGACCGTCGAACCTTCGCGCACGAAACAGACGATGCGGCGCGCCACCAATCCCGCGATCTGCACCAAGCCGATACGCCGCCCGTTGCTCGTGATGAGCAGAGAGTTGCGCTCGTTGCTCTCGCTCGCTTTGTCGAGGTCGGCGCTGAGGAAGGCGCCTGCGTGATAGATGATGCGCTCGATCTTGCCGGCGAGCGGGCTGCGGTTCACGTGACAATCGAACACGCTCATGAAGATCGACACGCGCGGCAGCGGCTGATCGCCCAATTCCAGCTCCTTCGGCGGCACCGCGTCGACGACGCGGCTCACCCGCCCGTCGGCGGGAGCAACAATGATCCCATCGCGCAGCGGCGTCACGCGCGCCGGATCGCGGAAGAAATAGGCGCACCAAAGCGTCGCCAGCACGCCGAGCCAGCCGAGCGGCGGCCACACCCACAACAGCAGGAGGCTCACCACGGCAAAGGCGCCGATGAACGGGAGGCCCTCGCGGTGAACCGGCGCCAGCTGCGAGCGGATCGAGGCAAGAACCGACATGCTTACTCCGCGGCGTCCGCGCGCTCGATCGGCGGGCCCGAGAGCTCCTTGTCGACCGGCACATCGGCCTCGTCCACCGCCGGGGGGTTGCGGTTGGGCGCAACGACCTCGTCGTCGACCAGCGCGAGCCTCTCACGCGCCGCCGCAGCCTCGCGCTGGCGGTTCCACATGCTGGCATAGAGCCCGCCCTTCGCCAGGAGCTGATGATGGGTGCCGCGCTCGACGATCGTCCCTTGATCGAGCACGATGATCTCGTCGGCCCCGACAATGGTGGAGAGCCGATGCGCGATGACGAGCGTGGTGCGATTCTGGGAGACGCGCTCGAGCGCGTCCTGGATGTCCTTCTCTGTGTGGCTGTCGAGCGCTGAGGTGGCCTCGTCCAGCACCAGGATCGGCGGCGCTTTGAGGATGGTCCGGGCAATCGCAACGCGCTGCTTCTCCCCGCCGGAGAGCTTCAAGCCGCGCTCGCCCACCTCGGTATCGTAGCCCTTGGGCGAGAGGCGGATGAAATCGTCGATCTGCGCGAGCCGCGCCGCCTCCTCGACCCCCGCATCGCTCGCCTCCCAGCGGCCGTAGCGGATATTGTAGCGGATCGTGTCGTTGAACAGGACGGTGTCCTGCGGCACGATGCCGATCGCGGCGCGCAGCGATTTCTGCGTGACGTCGCGGATATCCTGCCCGTCGACCAAAATCCGCCCGCCGCTGACCTCGTAAAAACGGAACAGCAGGCGCGAGATGGTCGATTTGCCGGCGCCGGAGGGACCGACCACCGCCACGTGATGCCCGGCGGGCACCTCGAAGCTGATCCCGTTGAGGATCTGCCGCTCGGGCTCGTAGGAGAACGAGACGTTCTCGAAACGGATCGCACCGCGCTTGATTATTAGCGGCTTGGCGCCGGGCTTGTCCTTGATCTCCGGCTCGCGCGCGAGGATCGAGAACATCCGTTCGATATCGATCACCGCCTGCTTGATCTCGCGATAGACCATGCCCATGAAATTGAGCGGCTGGTAGAGCTGGATCATCATGGCGTTGATCATCACGAAGTCACCGATGGTATTGGTGCCTTGCTTGATGCCGTAGGCGCACATCACCATGACGGCGGCAAGCCCGATCGTGAAGATCGTCGCCTGCCCGGCATTGAGCACGGCGAGCGACACATAGGCCTGCACGCTCGCTTCCTCGTAGCGCGCCATCGAGCGGTCGTAGCGGGCCGCTTCGCGCTCCTCGGCGACGAAGTATTTCACGGTCTCGTAGTTGAGCAGCGAGTCGATCGCCTTGACGTTGGCGTCGGTATCGCTGTCGTTCATTCGGCGGCGGATGTTGATACGCCACTCCGTCGCCTGATAGGTGAACGCCATGTAGAGCGCGACGACGGCGAGAATCACCGCGACGTATCGCCAGTCGAACTGATAGAGCAGCACGATTAGGATCAGCGCCAGCTCGATGATCGTCGGCACGAGCTGCATGATCACCATGCGCACGATCGTCTCGATGGCGTTGCGTCCGCGCTCGAGCACGCGGGTCAAGCCCCCGGTCTTGCGCTCCAGATGAAAGCGCAGCGAGAGCTGGTGCATGTGCTCGAATGTGCGGTAGGCGAGCCGGCGCACCGCGTTCATGGCGACCTGGGCGAAGATGCCGTCGCGCATCTGCGTGAGCACCGCCATCACGATGCGCGTGCCGGCGTAGGCGATGGTCAGTGCGATTGGGGCTGCGAGCGCCCAGAGGAGCCACGAGGATGCCGCGAACGGCGCGCTGCCCTCGCCGGCGAGCGCGTCGGTTGCCCATTTGAACGTGAAGGGGACCGAGATGGTGGCGAGCTTGGCGGCGAGCAACAGCACCATCGCCGCGGCGACGCGAAGCTTGAGGTCGCGGCGGTCCGCCGGCCAGATATAGGGCCACAGGCCGCGCATGATCGCGAGCAGCGAGGCGCCGCCGTCGGCGAACACGTCGCGTTTGAATGCCTCGGTCGAACGCGGAGAGGACTCCATTCTGCTCCCGGCCTGCACCGACGGGCCGCAAGCGCAGGCCGTCGCACCACTCTCATATAGAGATTTTCACGACTGCAAGCACCCCAAACGAGAAGTTCCTCGCCGCGTCATTGCCGGACATAGCGCGTCGAAGACGCGCGTAAACGCGCTTATGACCCGGCAATCCGTCCTTTTCGCGCGGGTGACATGCTTTAACGTGTCCACGCCATGCCGTGGCTTGACGCGCCCGCGCCCCCGCGCCACATCCTTCACCCATGAGCACAATCAAATCGATTTGCGTCTATTGCGCCTCCGGCCCCGGCAATGATCCAACGTTCATGGAGGCAGCGACAAGGTTCGGCCGAATCCTGGCCGAGAACGGCGTCCGCCTGGTTTACGGCGGCGGATCGGTGGGCCTGATGGGCGCACTCGCCGAATCGGTCCTCGACCACGGCGGAGCGGTGACCGGCGTCATTCCCGATTTCTTGGTCAATCGCGAGCACATGCTGCTGCGCGTGCAGGAGCGGGTGATCACGCGCGACATGCACGAGCGCAAATGGGTGATGTTCGAGCGCGCGGACGCTTTCGTCGCGCTGCCTGGCGGCGTGGGCACGCTCGAGGAGCTGGTCGAGCAGCTGACCTGGGCGCAGCTCGGCCGGCACAAGAAACCGATTCTGATCCTCAACGTCGCGCGCTTCTGGGACCCGCTCTGTCAACTGCTCGACCAGATGGAAAGGCTCGACTTTATCCGCGCGGGCTTGCCGATCACGCTCCTGGTAGCCGAGCGGGTCGAGGAGATTTTGCCGAAATTATTGGAGGCAGTGCGATCCGTTTCAGAAGCGGAAAAACAGATGACGCCGGTCACCGCCGAGCGGATGTAGGCCTCGTAGCCCGCATGAGCGCAGCGAAATGCGGGGCGTCCTTTCCCGTTGCAAGGATCCCGGATTTCGCTTCGCTCATCCGGGCTACACGGGCCCTCGAACAACGACGCTCGCAAAAGCACGTGGGCAACGGCGAAGCCGCCGTTGCCCACCCTACGCCTAGCGGCAGTGACGCGAGCCTACTCCTGCGCTTTGAGAAAGGTGACGGCCTCGATGCGATTGCCGTCGGGATCGCGGATGAAGGCGGCGTAATAGCCTTCGCCGTGCTGCGGTCGCAGGCCCGGCACGCCGTCGGACGTGCCCCCGGCCGCAAGCGCTGCGGCATGGAACGCATCGACCAATTCGGTCGTGCGCACGCGCAGTGCCGCATGGCCGCCACTATCGGCGGCGATCGGCACCATGGTCGCGCGCAGATTGAGCCAAAATTCGGGATAGGTCTTGCCGAAGCCGACGGTGCGCGGCCGAACGACGAGCTTTTCGTAACCGATCGCACCCAGGACCGCTTGATAGAAGCGGGCCGCGCGGTCGAGATCGCGCACTGCGATGGAGACGTGGTCGATCATGTTGGGCAAAGGGCGCGGCTTGTAGCCCGCATGAGCGAAGCGACATGCGGGGCGGACTTACTTCGTTGCAAGATCCCGGATTTCGCTTCGCTCATCCGGGCTACCGACGCTGTCCCTTACACCGGCGCGCCGGAGCGCACGAGCTTGTAGACGATCGAATCCATCAACGCCTGAAAGGACGCATCGATGATGTTGGCGGAGACGCCGACCGTGGTCCAGCGCTCGCCGGTCTCGTCCTGGCTCTCGATCAGCACACGCGTTATCGCTTCCGTGCCGCCATTGAGAATGCGCACGCGATAGTCGGTGAGCTCGAGCCCGCTGATATAGCTCTGATACGCCGCCGACATCAGATGCTCGCCGTCGACCTTCACCTTCACCACCGCCAACGACACCGTGACGCGCTGGCCGAGCGCATTGTCGCGCTGCTCGACCGTGACGTCGAACTTCTCGACGTCGAAATAGCTCGGCACCTTGCCGAGCACGCGACGCGCCAACAGCTCGAAGGAAGCATCCGCGGCCTCATAGGCATAGCCGATCGCCTCGCGCTCCTTCACCACCTCGAGCAGTCGTGCCAGGCGGGGATCGTCCTTGTCGACCTTGATGCCGATGCGCTCGAGCTCGGCGAGCACGTTCGACTTGCCCGCCTGATCCGAGACGAGAAGTTTGCGCCGGTTGCCTACCGCCTCGGGCGGCACATGCTCGTAGGTCGCGGGCTCCTTCATGATGGCGGAGGCGTGGATGCCGGCCTTGGTCGCGAACGCACTTTCGCCGACATAGGGGGCGTGCCGGTTGGGCGCGCGATTGAGCATCTCGTCAAGCATGCGGGAGGCATGCGCGAGCGTCTTGAGCTGGGCCTCCGACACGCCGATCTCGAAACGCAGCGCTCGCCCAGTCCGTTGAGCGTGCCCTGGATTTGCCGCGCGCCGGCGCGCACGGCGGCGAGCGAATTGGCCACCGCCTGCTCGGTGTCGTTGTGGGCGTGGATGCCGACGTGGCTCCCCGGAATGACCGCGACCACCTCGCCGACGATCTTCTCGACCTCGTGCGGCAGCGCGCCGCCATTGGTATCGCAGAGCACGACCCAGCGCGCGCCTTCGTCGTAGGCGGCCTTGGCGCAGGCGAGCGCGAACCGCGCATCCCCCTTGTAGCCGTCGAAGAAATGCTCGCAGTCGAGCAGCACCTCGCGCCCGCCGCGCACCGCCGCGCGCACGCTGTCCCGGATCGAGGCGAGATTTTCCTCCGCGCTCGTCTCCAGCGCGACGCGCACGTGGTAATCCCAGGATTTCGCCACGAAGCAGATGGCGTCGGCCTTCGCTTCGAGCAGCGCCGCAAGGCCGGGATCATTCGAGGTCGAGCGGCCCGGCCGCCGCGCCATGCCGAATGCGGTGAAGGTCGCCTTGAGGCCGCGCTCCTCGGCGAACAGTTGCGTGTCGGTCAGATTCGCGCCGGGATAGCCGCCCTCGATATAGTCGATGCCGAGATCATCCAGCATCCGGGCGATGGCGAGCTTGTCGTTGAGCGTGAAATCGACGCCGTTGGTCTGCGCGCCGTCGCGCAGCGTGGTGTCGAAGAGGTAGAGGCGTTCGCGGGCCATGATGAACTCACAACAGCTGAGATGCGACGTAGAGCGCGATCAGCACCGCTGCGGCAATGACGGCGTATTTAAGCACGATGTAATACAGCCAGTGGTTCGGAAACGGGGTGTCCGGCCTTGTCATCCCTCGTTCTCCAGAGCGTCTCACCAGAGATAGTAGTTGAGGACCAGCGCGACCGCGACCAGGATGGCGATAATCGCGATCACGACATGATGGCGCTGGAAGCTCGGCAACGGCGGTTGCGGGCGGTTCATTGCGGGCGCTCCTTGGCGGCGAGGCGCTTTTCCATTGTCGTGTTGGCCAGCCACTCGCCGCCCAGTTCAAGCGTGTTGCGCTGCGTGGCCACGAAGCCGCGGTCCTTGAAGAAATCCTGCGCGCTGTCGCTGACGTCGGCCGTCAAGCGGCCGGCGCCGCGGGCGGCGGCAAGCTTCTCCAGCGCATCGATCAGCATGCTGCCGACGCCTTGTCCGGCGGCGGCGGGATGGACATAAAGCATATCGATGCGCTCCGTCCCGGCGAGCGATGCGAAGCCGACCGGCGCGCCGTCGATGGTGCCGAGCAAGGTCAGGGCGTCGGCGAGCCGCGCGGCGAACGCCGTCTCATCGTCCGCGCTGGCTGCCCAAGCCTCCTGCTGCGCCTCGCTGTAGTCGTCGCCGGTCAGCTCGGCGACGCTGGCACGAAAGATTTCCGCGAGCAGCGGCGCGTCAGCCGGCAAGAACGGCCGCAGCGCAAGCTTCGGTTTCGAAGTGCGCCGCTCGCTCATCGTTTTACCTTCCATGTGGTCGTGCCGTCCTTGTGATCCTCGAGCTCGATGCCTATCGCATTGAGCTCGTCGCGGATGCGGTCGGCCTCTTTGAAGTTCTTTGCCTTTCGGGCGGCGTTGCGCTCATCGATGAGCTTCTCGATCTTTGAAGCATCGATGCCACGGATCGAGTGTTTGCGCGCATCCCAGTTGGACCATGTTTCATTCAAAAACCCGAGAAACTTTAGCGCACCGATAAATGCAATAAGTGCGGGCAAGCCATGACCATGCACGACTGCGTTACGAAGCTGGTGAAGCTCCGTGATTGCCTTCGGAGTATTCAGATCATCACACAGAGCATCAAGAAACGGCAACTGGAGCTCGCGATGCTCTCCGCCAAAAATCCCCTTGGCGTTCGTAGTGGCGGACAGGGCATACCATTCGTCCAGCGTTCTCGAACTCTCTTCTAAACCTCTTATCGTCCAATCGATCGGCTGCCGGTAATGGGTGCGCAGCATGTTGAGGCGCAGCACCTCCCCAGGCCAGTCCGCCAACAGCTCCCGGATGGTGATGAAATTGCCCTCCGACTTCGCCATCTTTGCGCCTTCGACCTGCAGGAAGCCGTTGTGCATCCAGAAATTCGCCATCAGCGGAGAGTGGAACGCGCAGCGGGTTTGCGCGATCTCGTTCTCGTGATGCGGGAAGACGAGATCGATGCCGCCGCCGTGGATGTCGAAGGTCTCGCCCAGATGCTTCCAGGCCATCGCCGAGCACTCGATGTGCCACCCCGGCCGGCCGGGCGTCGCGATGCCGCACGGCGAAGGCCACGCCGGCTCGCCCGGCTTCGAGGGTTTCCACAGCACGAAATCCATGGGATCGCGCTTATAGGGCGCCACCTCGACGCGGGCACCCGCGATCAGCTCGTCAAGGGAGCGTTTTGAGAGCTGGCCGTAATCGGGCATGGCGGAGACGCGAAACAGGACGTGGTCCTCGGCCACGTAGGCGTGGCCGGAGGCGACGAGGCGCTCGATCAGCGCCTTCATTTCCTCGACATGCTCGGTCGCGCGCGGCTCGATGGTCGGCGGCAGGCAGCCGAGCGCGGCCACATCCTCGTGAAACTGCTTGTCGGTTTTCTCCGTCACCCGGCGGATCGCCTCGTTCAGCGGCAGATCCGGATATTCTTCCGCGGCGCGCGCGTTGATCTTGTCGTCCACGTCGGTGATGTTGCGCACATAGGTGACGTGATCGGCGCCGTAGAGATGGCGCAGCAGGCGGAACAAGACGTCGAAAACGATGACCGGACGGGCGTTGCCGATATGGGCGAAGTCGTAGACCGTCGGCCCGCACACATACATGCGCACGCGCGCCGGATCGAGCGGCGTGAACACGCGCTTGCGGCGCGTCAGCGTATCGTAAAGCGCAAGCCCCATCGACCAGGTCTCAATTTGGTCGGCCCTCACGACGAATACCAGGATAGCCGCCCGGTGGCCTCGCTGGCCGGGCGTCCAAACATCTCGAGAGAAGAGAAAAGACGGCCGCAGCCAGCGTGGATCGCTAGCGGATAATCTCGCGGCAAATGCCGCAGACGTGGTCAAGGCCGTTCATGGCGGCGGAGCATGGGCAAGCGGGCCGAGCGCGTCAAGGCCCGCCGCCCTCGGCCCCACGGCGCGGCACTCGCTTAACCTCCTGTCTTGAAGGCATTTCCGGCCGCCCGCAAATCGCCCGATAGTGTGGCTTTCATGTCCTAGTCAAAGGCCGTGAAAGCCCGCTAGATCAGCCCTAATCTGCGGGAAGGGCCTCGATCCATTAGGGGGGCCTTAAGGCTTTTCCACGCATGGTCGGGTTCCCTGGAACAACCGGGGAAAGGGGGGTGTCGGGGAATGCGGTATGTGTTTGCCGCGCTCGTGCTTGCGGCTGGCGTTTTTGCCACCGCGGCGCAGGCCGAAAAGCGCGTCTTCATCATTGCCAATAATTCCGACGGCTACGGCGTCGATCGCTGTCTGGCGACGGGCGCGAGCTGCGGGGCGGCCGTTGCCACTGCCTACTGCCAATCCCGCAACTACGCGGAAGCAGCGTCCTTTCGTAAGGTCGACCGGCAGGAGATCGCGGGCGCGGAACCGGCGACGACCGGCAGCTCCGCGCGCGATCAATTCGTCGCCATCGAGTGCTTGCGCTAGGGCCGCTCACCACCCCGCGCGGCCGCAGTAGCCGGCAATCCGCTCGCGTCGCATTTTTCCTGTTGACTCGTGTAACGAGAATCTTCGAGAAAAGCGTACTCACCAAAACTGCGCCGGCCACCCGGGCGGAATGCCGCCGCGGGCTTTTTGTTGCGCAGACGCCGGCGCCCCGCGCCAGCGCTTTTGCGGTCGGAAGAAGATGACGCGCTGCACTTTTACCGGGGGCCGGAAAGCGCAAATCCTCAGGCGCCTGCTCCAGGGGCGATCTCAACCCGCGGCTGTAGAAAACGACCGCCGGCCTGGTGCCCCTGTTTCCGGCCTGTTCTTTACAGGGAACCGTGCAACTGCAGCGTGTTCCCCAGCGACACCACGGCGGCGGTTTGTTGCACGGCTCGCGATCTTCGGCCAATGTTTGCGGCAGCGCGGTCGAGCCTTGAACAGATCGCTGTACGCCGACGCGAGTAACGATGAGCTCCGGTCCAGTCCGTGACAACGCGGCGCACGCCGCGCCTTCCGAGGCGCCGCTGCTCAAGCTGGAAGACTTCCTGCCGCATCGGCTCAATGTGCTGTCCAGCCTGGTCTCGCAGGCGCTCACGCGCGTCTACGGCCGCTATGGTATTGGCATACCGGAATGGCGCGTCCTGGTCACACTCGGCGAGAACGGCGTGATGACCGGCAAGGCGGTCGGCGCCCATACCCATATGCACAAGACCAAGGTCTCGCGCGCGGTGGCGCAGCTCGAGCAACGCAAATTTGTCAGCCGGCGCGCCAATCGCGAGGACCTGCGCGAGTCCTTTCTGTCGCTGACGCCCGCGGGCCGCGCGGTCTATGAGGAACTTGCCCCGAGTGCGCTCGCGTTCATGGATCGGCTCGCCGAAGTGGTCGCGCCCGGCGACCGCCCGGCCTTCGATCGCGCCATGAAACAATTGACCAAGCGCTCGGCCGAGCTGGTCGCCGAAATCGAAAACGGCAAGACGAGCGGCAAGGTCTGATCGACCGCCCCCGACGATCGGGCATCGCCCTGCAAGGAGGAGACGTGCAGCTTTATACCTATTTTCGTTCGTCCGCGGCCTACCGGGTGCGCATCGCGCTCAACCTCAAAGGCTTGAGCGCCGAAATGGTCCCAATCCACCTGCAGAAAGAAGGCGGCCTCAATAAGAAACCGGAGTACCGCGCGGTCAACCCGCAAATGCGGGTGCCGGCGTTGCGGCTCGAGTCCGGCGAGCTGCTCACGCAGTCGCTTGCGATCATCGAATATCTCGACGAGGTGCATCGTGAGCCGCCTTTGCTGCCGCGCGATCCCGTCGAGCGGGCGAAGGTGCGGGCGCTAGCGCAGCTGATCGCCTGCGACATCCACCCGCTCAACAACACATCGCCGCTGCGCTATCTCAAGAACGAGCTTGGGCAGGACCAAGCCAAGAT
>WNGA01010379.1_pt1 | contig 12349 bp, 13 predicted proteins | sample 5400061 | NCBI WGS metagenome assembly WNGA01 (sample SAMN13153366, study PRJNA577476) | soil metagenome | isolation source: 100 cm soil or saprolite under grassland replicate 2 | place: USA:California | collected 2016-06-15
GCTTCGACACCTACAACCCTACGGTCTGGCCCGTGCGCGTCGCGCATCCGGAGCCCGCCGCCTCGTCCGTGCGGCCCTACCAGCGCCTCCAGGCGCCAAGGACCCAAGGAACACCCACATTCAGTTGAGGAGCCCCAAATAAGTCACCAAGTCGAGTCCAAAATTTTTCGTGGTGGAAGTCGACGCCGGCGGCGATCAGGACGACGAGGATCGCAGCGACGACCCAGTCAACGACGAGGCAGAACGGCGGCCACCACGGAGTATTGGCGACATAGTGACGGCGGTGCTGCCAAAGGTCCTTGAACCCATGGCCGGTGAGGCCGGCCACCAGCAGCCACGCCGGTCCGGTGACACCCGCCGCGGCAACCACCACAAAGACTGCGGCGATCCCGGCCTCGACGGCGATCACGGCCGGGCGTCCGTCGGCCACGGCGAAGCCGATGTAGACCGCCGCGATCAGGGTCAGCGACAGCGCGTAGACGGTTGCTGGAGCAAGCCACCAGAAGCCGAGCGGTGACGCGGCCTGGAGACCGCCGAAGACGACACCCCACAGCACGGGTGCGCGGAGCGACCGCCCCGCCGGTGGGCCGGGCGTGGGTGCGCGCGTCATCGTCGGTTCCGTCGGGTGGCGGCCACCGGCAACAGCGCGACGCCGATCGCGGCTGCGACGGTGAGGGCCAACCGGGCGGTGGGCCGCCACGGCCACCCCGCGCCAGCAAGCTCGAGCTGCTCTGCGGGGTATTCGATGGACTTGGCGGTGACCCGGGCGGTGGCCCGGTCGCTATGGCCGGCTAGGTCACGCAGCATCGCGTCGAAGCTCAACTCGCCCGCCGAACCGCTGGCGCCGAGCACAACCGCGACGGCGAGACGGCCATCCGGCACTGGCCTGGTCGGCGGCCAGCTCTCGGCTGTGGATCGGGGCGGACGCGGGGAGACCGCCCGCATCGAGACCGACGCCCCGGCGGCGCCCGTTCCCGCCCCCGAGACCCCTGACAGCGCGATCCCGCGCAGGCCTGGGGCAAGACGACGCACGGCGCCGAGACTTCGACTGGTCATGGCGATCGTCTTCATGTCGACACCCTCCGCCTGGACGCCCTGGCTATAGTCTTGCCTCCTCCAGATGGGGAAGCCCAGGGTCAGTCGATCCCGACTCAGGCTGCTGCGGGTCAAGGTTAAGCCGTCCGCCGCCCCGGTGCCGGGTCCTGGGGCGCGGGCTCGCGGTGGCCGAGCGGGACGCGGCCGAGCGGCTGCGGTGCGTGGCCGAGGGTCGGGCTGCTGCAGGTGCGCGGCGACGGCTGGACCTGACCGGCATGGCCTCGCCTGGCACGGCGTATGACCGGGCTGTGAGCGGCCTTGCGCCCGCATTGCACGGCCGTGTAAGGGCGGGAGTGAGGTTCGCGTCCAGCACTCATACGTTCGGCCTGGTGCCACCGGGCTCCCTGGCCGGAGTTCCTCCGCGGCGGCGCCCAGGTCATGCCTTGTCCGCCGACCGCTGAGGAGTGCTATCACCATCGACATAATGACAATCCTGCTCCCGACGACACCCTCGATGGCGGCCACGATCCAGCCTTGCCGGCACCCCGTGTGACGGGCGGCTCCGGCGGCTGGTCGGCAAGCTCGCCCGTTCGCCGACCGAGTTGGCTACAAGCTGCTGCTGGCAGAGGACGAGCGCGGCTTCGTCGCCGACTACCAGCTCGAGCAGAGCAACGCGAACCAGCTCGACCGGACCGCCGTCTCAGGCGGCGTACTGCTCCGGCGCGGCCACGAACCGCTGGTGGCACGCCTCGGAGCAGAAGTAGTAGGGCTTCCCCTCATACTCCTCGCTTGCTGCGGCCGTGGCCGGGTCGATATCCATCCCGCACACGGGGTCCTTCACCGTCGCCATCACTTCCTCCTTGTGTCCCTCGTGCTCGTGGACCTCCACGCGACGCGATCAGTGGTCTCGCCCTCCGCGGGAAGACCGCAGCTCGGAACCCGCGAAGCCGGTTGGCGTTCGCCACCACCGAAAGCGAGGACAGCGCCATCGCCCCAGCAGCGATCACCGGTTGAGCAGCACCCCGATTGCCGCGTAGAGGGCGCCGGCCGCCACCTGGATCCCATGATGTTGTGGACGAAGGCGAAGAACATGTTCTGGCAGCGGTGTTGCGCGGGAGCCCTGGTTAGCTCGACGGCTGCTGGGTGACCCCGGCCGTGGCCGACACGGCGGCTCGGTGGCGGTCCCGAATGCGGTCGGCCAGGTAGGCGGCGTCGTCGTTGACGAAGCCGAGCAGGGCCGACCCGCGGGTGTGCTGCCACGACAGCCCAAGGAAGTACAGGCCGGGCACGTCAGTCACGCCGCGCTGATGCCTGACCCGCCCGTCCTCCACCACCCCGGGGATGTGGATCCAGGTGTAGTCGGAGCGGTAGCCGGTCGCCCAAACCACCACCCCAACGTCCTCCAGGGTGCTCCCGTCGGCGAAGCGGACGGTGCGGCCGTCGGCGTCGACCAGCCGCGGCCGGAACCGGACGCCGGCCTTGCGCAGTCGGCGCTTGTTGGTCCCGATGATGAACTCCCGGCGGCTCACCCGCCGGCCGAGACGGGAGTCCACCGTGACCCGCAGCACGCCGAGCCGCTCCAGCCACCAGAACAGGTCCCTGCCGGCCAGCCGCTGCGGCAGCATCGGCACCCGCTCGGCGACCGAGAGGTCGACCTGGCGGGTGGCGGCCAACTCCTCGGCGATCTGGAATCCGGAGTTGCCCCCGCCGACCACCAGCACCGGCCCCTCCGGCAGGGCCTGGGGGTTGCGGTAGTCGGCGCTGTGGACCTGGGTCACCGAGGGGTCCAGTTTGCTGGCCGGTGGTGGGACGAACGGGACCTGGAACGGTCCGGTCGCCACCACCACCTGGCGGGCGCGGAAGACCTCGTCGTTCGCGGTGCGGACCTCGAAGCCTTCCCCGGCCTGCCGGAGCTCGGTGACCTTGGCGTTGAGCCTGACGGGCAGGTCGTGGGCGGTTGCGTAGGCCTGCAGGTAGTCGGCCACCGGGTTCTTGGTCGGGTAGGTGTCGGCCGGGGCGGGGAACGCCGTGCCCGGCAGGGCGTCGTACTGGGCCGGGGTGAACAGCTTCAGTGAGTCCCAGCGGTTGCGCCAGGTGTGGCCGAGCTCGGGGCCGGCCTCAAGGACCATGAACCGCAGTCCCTGCTGGGCCAGGTGCCAGGCCATGGCCAGACCGGCCTGGCTGCCGCCGACCACGACGGCGTCCAACAGTCGACTGCCTGCTGGGTCCTTCATCTCCTGTTCGTGGTGGGTGGTCATCAGGCCGCCCCCTGGGCGCGGGCCACGTTGAAGCTGAACATCATGCCGCTCTGCATGTGCTCGGCGATGTGGCAATGGGCCATCCACAGGCCCGGGTTGGTGACGTCGAACAAGATGTCCACGGTCTGGCCGGTGCGGACCAGCACCGTGTCCTTCCAGACCAGATTGGGCTCGGTGGTCCCGTCGCGGGACAGCACCAGGAACCGGCCGGCGCCGTGGAGGTGGAAGGGGTGGTGCATGGGATGGTCGGAGTCCATCTCATTCACCAGTCGGATCTTGACCCGCTCCCCGACGGTGAAGCGCCAGTCGATGGCGGCGCTGTCGGCCCCGGTGGTCCGGTCCAGGAACTTCCAGTGCATGGTGGCGGTGGTGGTGAGCCGGTTGACCTCGACCATGTCGTCTTCCCACTCAATCCCGTCGGCGGTGCCGTGACCGTGGCCTTCGCCGTGGTCGTCGTGGCCGTGGTCTGCATGCTCCATGGCAGCGGCGTGATGCCCGGCGTCATGCTCCATCGTGGCGGGATCATGGGCTGGGGCCGGCTGGGGGATGAGCTCGGCCGCGAGCAGCTTCATGCCGCACCTGGGACAGCGCCCTGGCTGGTCGCTTATGACCTCCGGGTGCATGGGACAGGCGTAGGTGGTGGCCGCGGCGGGTGCCGCGGTCGCCAGCAGCTTCATGCCGCACTTTGGGCAGCGCCCAGGCTCCTCGCTGGTGACCTCCGGATGCATCGGGCAGGCGTACACCACCGGCCCTGCACCTGCCTGCGGGCCGGCGGGGTCGTCCATCTGGGCGACCAGGGCCAGGACCTTGTCCGGTGCGGCCGCCAGCCAGCGGTCGAGCCGTTGCCGCTCGGCCTCCAGCTCCGGCGCGCGGCGCAGGACCTGAAACTCCCCCGCCAGCGACGGCACGGCGCGGTCCTCGGTCACCACGACCGTGGCCAGCCGGTAGGTCCGATCGGGGGTGCGATGCTCAAGGGCAAGCTCACTCGGCTGGTCGACCAGCACGTCCACCACCGCCCGCTCCGAGGGGGCCAGCAGCACCTCGGAGATGAACTCCTGGTGCTCGACCCGGCCAGAGTCCCCGCCGACCAGCTTCATCCGGGCGCCCGGCAGCCGCACGTTGAACACCCGGGTATTGGCGGTGTTGGTCAGCCACAGCCGCACCACCTCACCCGCCCTGGCCGTCAGCCAAAGGTCGGGGTCGCCGGCGATCAGCAGCTGGTTGCCAAAGCGGCCCATGGCCGCGTAGCTGGTCTCGGTGGGGCTGAACGGGGCGATCTTGCCGTCCTCCAGCAGCAGGTCGTCCAGGGTCAAGACGACCTCGCGATTAACCGCCGGCCAGTAGTCGGGCTCGGACGGGATCACCAGGATGTTGCCGTACAGGCCCAGCTCCTGGGTGTAATCCTCGCGGATGTGCGGGTGGTACCAGTACAGGCCCGCATCCGGGAACTGGATGCGGTAGGTGAACTCCCCACCCACCGGGATGGGCGCCTGGGTCTCATGCGGCACGCCGTCGTAGCGGTTCTCCAGGCGCAGCCCGTGCCAGTGCACGGTGGTGTCCAGATCCCCCTGGTTGGTCACGTGGACCACGATCTCGGTGCCCTGCTGGACCTTGAGGGTGGGGCCGGGGATGGAGCCGTTGTAGCCCAGCATCCGGACGGTGGTGTCGCCAAGGCGCTTGGCCACCGGGCCGACTTGAAGGTCCAGGGTGTCACCGTCGGCCAGCTCCAGCAGCGCCGGGCGGCTGGCCTCGGGCAGCCCGGAGGGGTCGGTCGGGAACGACTGGGCTGGCAGCGGTTGGTCGGGTCGAGTGTGGTGTTGCATGATCACTACCCTCCTGGCCGTTCCTGCATCCAACGCCCCACCCTAGGGATCCAGGTCGCAGCTGCGGCTCTTCTTGGTTGGCCTAAGCGCTCGAGGAGCGGCGACATGCCCAGGGTGTTGACCAGGACCGATTAGCCCCTATGAGGGTGATCCTCCTGCTCTGCTGAGGTTCCGCGTGGATTAGTGGCACCCTGCCACCGAGCTACCGGCGACGCAAGAAAAGCAAGCGGTGCAGGCTCGCTGACCTCGCCGATTGGGAGCGCCGCGAGCCGGTCGAGCTCACAGGCGAGGCCGCCTGATCCATCCCGGCTTGGCAACTCCGGTCGGTCCCTTCGGCGGACCAGCTGGGCGGGTCCGATGCGGTCCGTCTGTTTGCGGAGCGGGCCGCCGCCTTCAGTGGCGGATACTCGACCGGCAGAAGCAGCGACGAGGGACTCGCCCGGTGGAGCCGACCGGCCAGAGCGCCTCCCGCTTCACCGACGTGGTCGAGCTTCGTTTGCTCGGTTTCTTGGGCGTTTGCCCGATGACGTGGCCACATAGGCCGGCATCTCCGCGTGAGGGGTAAGCTCTTCACCTCGGTCAGGACGTCTCCCCGCCGTCGCGATGGAACCACCCGTCGAAGGACCCCATGAGCAACTCGGCTGCTGACGGCGTGAGCTGGACCGCTGCGCTCGATGGGCTGGTCGCCGAGACCGCCGCCGGCCGGCTGCTCCCCGGGGTTCACCGGTGCCTTCTCCGGGTCCAGACGCCCCGCTGGCCCGAGAGTTGGACCGCGGCGGCGACCACCCACCGCGACGACCGTGCCGGCTTGGACGCCGAGGTGGCCTTCCGGATCGCCAGTGTCACCAAGATGATGACGGCCACCGCCCTGCTGGTGCTGGCCGACCAGGGCCGCTGCCGGCTCGACGATCCGACCGGTCGTCACCTCCCCGGAGACGTCGTGGACCGGTTCCACGACCGTCAGGGGCGCGCCTACGGTGCCGCCATCACCCTCCGACAGCTCCTTGATCACACCAGCGGATTACCGAACTTCTTTTCGCAGCCGCCGATCCTGGACGCGGTGCGACACGGCGGCGGTCGGCGGCGGTTCACGCCTCATGATCTCGTCGACCTGGCCGTGGCCGGCGAGCCGCCGTCGTCGCCGCCAGGGACGGCCCGCTCCTACACCGACACCGGCTTCCTGCTCGCCGGGCTCATCATCCAAGCGCTCACCGGCCGCCCGCTGCACGAGGCGTACCGCGATCTGGTGCTCGACCCGGCCGGCATGACCGACACGTGGCTGGAGAGCAGCAACGAGGCACCCCGCCGCCGCGACATCGCCTCCCACGACTTCGACGGGCACGACATCACCGACATGGATCCGACGGTCGACTGGGCGGGCGGTGGGCTGGTGAGCACCGCAGCAGACCTCGCCGCGTTCCTGCGGGCGCTGACCGGGGGCCAGCTGGTGAGCTCCCGTGCCTGGAGCGAGATGACTCGATGGCACCCCGGTCCAGCGGGCTATTACGACGACTACGGCCTTGGACTGGGTCGCTACACCTTCCCGGCGGCGCAGGTCGTCGGCCACCACGGGGTCTGGGGCGCGTTCGCGTTCTGGTCTCCCGAACTCGACGTCTTCATCACCGGCACCGTGAACACCGGGAGGGTGGACCGCCGCCCACTACTCGGCGCGGTCGTGCGCGCGCTCAGCGACTGAAGACGCCGGCGCAGCGGTCGCCAGGTCGTCGAGGGCTCGTGTGTCCATCTCTCATCGGGGCAGGAGAAGCGAGCTGAGCGTAGATCTCGTCTACGTCTCTTGCACCTGAGCTGATTTCAGGCGCGGTGGGGGAGTGAAGCTCGCGTCCAGCATGCACACCTGCTGTCTGGTGCCGGCAAGCGACGTAGCCTGCCGAGCCGACCTGGCCGTCACGGTTCGTCAAGGGACCTCCGGGTGAAGGCGGGCTGTCCGAGCGCACCAACTGCCCGGGGAGGTTTCGAACGCTCCCGCCAGGCCGACCGCACTGGTGATCAGCTGCGGGCACCAACCGGTTACCGGGTCGGTGGCGAGGTCGACCATCCACTCGGACAAGAGCGCCCCTACCTCCAATGGGTCCAAGCGATTACGGACACCCTCCAGGCTCCCGACGAGCTGAAGCGGCTTGCCTCATACGACAACGTCTTCTCGGCCACGCCACATCGCGTCATCGAGTTCACGTTCGAGCCGCTGGAGGACGCGGGCAGGTATTTCGACCGCAAGGAGATCAGCAGGATCCTGCAGGGTGAGCTGCCGGCATGGGGCACCAACGTCCACATCAAGGCGCTGAAGCTGCTGGGGGACTACCGCAAGGACGTCGTCGCCGGCGAGGGGCCATGACGCTGCCCGATGATGGCGACTACGAGCACACTATGTCGTGCCGCGGGGAGCGCTTCCCCCGGCGCGCGGCAAGCAGCGACCCGGCCGACCGGGATGTGCGGGACCAGTCTGTCGCGGCCGGTGCGGCGCCACGGCTTCGTGCCCCGCGGACGGCCCCGACCAAGTAGACGTCGGGGACGCTGTTCCCACACGAAGAGCCGACGCAGATGCCGGTGGCTGACGGCCAGGCTTCCTGCCAGCTGCTGTTCGGTGACCGTCCAGTGCGTCCAGCGCAATCAGGCGCAGCGCCCGGCAGACCAGCTTGGCTTGGGGCGAGCCAGGTGGCTGGCCCTGGCAGGGTGTCGGAGCGGCAGCGCAGGCACGGCCTGGAAGTCGGGCCCTGGCCGGATCGACGAAATCGGTCTGGTGGCGACTTCTGTCCGGAGCTGGCCAGGTAATCCCGATGGAGAAGGGTAGGATGCATGGGAGTGAGGACGTCACCTGCTCATCCGCCGGAGCAGTTCGCTGGCGGTCGTGGAGGCGGCGAATGCCAGGACGAGGACCTGAGCGTGGCCGATCCAGGCCATTCGGGGCCTGGGCCGGCTGCCGCGTGGTGGGCCTGCTCGCCCTGCTCACGGTCGGCCTGGTCGCCTGCACCGCACCCGGCGGCTCCTCCCATAGACCGCAAGCCGCGGACCGGCCCAACCGGCCCGCACGTGTGGTCGCCGTGCAGGCGCTCGGCCCGCGCCTGCGCGACCTCACCATCGACTCGCCGGCGCTGGGCCGCCGCGCCAGGGTCCGCCTGCTGCTGCCGCGCCGCTTCGCAGCCGAACCAGGCCGCCGCTGGCCGTTGCTATGGCTGCTGCATGGCTGCTGCGACACCTACCAGAGCTGGACCCGCTCCACCGACGTGGAGGACCTGACCGGGCTGGACAGCGTGCTGGTGGTCATGCCCGAGGGTGGCCAGGTCGGCTTCTACAGCGACTGGTACAACGGCGGCCGCGGCGGCCCGCCCCGGTGGGAGACCTTCCACCTGACTGAGCTCCGCCAGCTGCTGGAGCGCGACTGGCGCGCCGGGAACCGTCGGGTCGTAGCCGGGGTGTCCATGGGCGGGCTGGGGGCGATGGCGTACGCGGCCCGCCACCCCGGCATGTTCCAGGCGGCCGCCAGCTACAGCGGCATCCTCGACACCGGCGACCAGGCCGGCCCGATCCCAGGGCCGCGACTGATCGAGAATCTGCTGCGTGCCTTCGGGGAGGATTCCCGCGGCCTGTGGGGCGACCGTCAGCGGCAGGCCCGCGTCTGGGCGGCGCACAACCCCTACGACCTGGCGGCCCGGCTGCGCGGGGTCGTGCTGTTTGCGTCAGTCGGCAACGGCCAGCCCGGCCCACTCGACACCGAGGCGCCCACCCAGCAGGCCCGCCAGATCGAGCAGGCCCTGCAGCCAGAGAACCTCGCCTTCGTCGGCCGGCTGCGTCAGCTCGGCATCCCGGTCGAGGTCGACGCCTACGGCCCCGGTACCCACAACTGGCCGTACTGGCAACGGGAGCTGCACCGGTCGCTGCCCCTGCTGCAACGCGCCCTCGGGGTCCAGTGACCTTACGAGCCGGACTCTACGTTATCCCACCAGCCAGGGTCGTCAGGCCGAGAGCAAGCAGGCTCGCTCGTGAGGAAGGCCGGAACGCGTCCGCGCTTCAGCTAGGATTGTCCGCCTTTGGGTACCGTGCTGCGGCAACATGGGAGGCGCACGATGGGGACTGAAGAAACCGATCTGCCAAAGCTGGCTGCCCCGGCACGACGGGCCCTGATCGGTGCCGGCTACACGCGCCTCGAGCACCTCACCAAAGCCAAGGAGTCCGAAATCATGAAGCTGCACGGCATGGGGCCGAACGCTATGAAGGTGCTCCGCGATGCCCTTAGGGAGCGCGGCCTGTCCTTCCGCCATGGATGACTCAGACGGATAACGCGGAACGGACGATCAACCGCCGCTCCAGCGTATTGTCGGGCACCTGGGGCCGTCGGCCGATCGGGCCTCTGCTGGTTCAAACGGTTGGCGTCGCTCTGTAGGGAGGAGTCGCAGTGAGGCTTGGTCTGCACTACTGGAACTACTCGACGCCGTCGGATCCGGCGAAGATCGCCGCGACCTTGGCCGAGACCGCCCGGATCGCCGAGCAGGCCGGGGTTTCCTCGTTCACCGTGATGGACCACTACTTCCAGATGGAGCAGGCGGGCTCGGTCGACGAGCCGATGCTGGAGGGCTACACCACGCTGGGCTATGTCGCGGCCAAGACCGAGCGGCTGACCCTTGGGCTGCTGGTCACCGGCGTGATGTACCGCTACCCGGGGCTGCTGGCCAAGGTCGTCACCACGCTGGATGTGCTGTCTGGTGGCCGGGCGAGGCTGGGCATCGGCGCCTCCTGGTATGAGCGCGAGCAGCGCGGGCTGGGCGTGCCGGTCGTGCCGGTAGCCGAGCGGTTCGAGCGTCTGGAGGAGACGCTGCGGATCTGCCTGCAGATGTGGAGCGACGACAACGGTCCGTTCCACGGCCGGCACTACCAGCTTGTCGAGACGCTGTGCGTCCCCGGGCCGATCAGTCGGCCCCATCCGCCGATCCTGGTCGGTGGTGGTGGCGAGAAGAAGACGCTGCTGCTGGCGGCGCGCTACGCCGATGCCTGCAACCTGTTCGGGAGCAGCCCGGCCGACGTCGCGTACAAGCTGGAGGTGCTGCGGTCGCACTGTGACGCCGAGGGTCGCGACTACGACACGATCGACAAGACCGTGCTTGCCGTGCGGCCGGTGCTGGCCGACGTGAACGCATTCCTCGCCGCAGCGGGCGAGTACGCCGCCCTCGGCGTGAGCGAGATCCAGGCGATGCCTGACCGGCACCCGGTCGAGTTCGTCGAGCAGCTGGCCGAGCGGGTGCTGCCGAGACTCACCGACCTTGGCTGATGCGCCATGAGCGCCAGGCGCCCAGCCCCCAACCCATCCCCAAGGGCCGCCACTTCTCATCTGTGCAGGTCAGCGGTGCTGTCTAGATTGCCATAATGACAATCCCGCTCCTGCCGTCATCCACTGCGTGTCGCCGTCGGTGATCAGGCCGCCGCCGTTGGAGTCCTGGTGCTGGAAGATGCCGTCGATCATGTAGGTGACGGTCTCGAAGCCGCGGTGGGGGTGCCAGGGGGTGCCCTTGGGCTCGCCGGGGGCGTCGTCGACCTCGCCCATCTGGTCCATGTGCACGAACGGGTCGAGGGTGGCCAGGTCGCCCCCGGCGAACGCCCGGCGCACCGGAAACCCCTCGCCCTCCAGGCCGCTGCATGCGGTGATCATCGAGATCACCTGGCGGTCGGCCGCCTCGGTTGCGGATGCAACCTTCGTCTGGTGGAACGCGTGCCGCTGCCCGGCTTGTTCGGAGCCGGGCGGGCAGCCTGTTTGAGCCTGCGCCGGTAAGCGGTCATGGGCGGCAGGCCGGCAGGGCCTTCCGCGCAAGGGTGCGACGGCTGATACTGCCCGACAGAAGGCAGCGCGACGGCGGACACCTGCAGGGACAGCGAAGGCGTGGGGAGGCCTATGGCCAGCGTCGGCCGGAAGGCGTACGAGTACCGCTCGGAGCAGGTGTGGGGTGACTTGCCGGTGGTGCACATCTCGGTCGGAGGCCGTCAGGCGGATGGCCGGTATCGGCTCGGGCGCGCCCGTGGGATTATCGCCCTGGGGGATATTGCGACGGGGCTGGTGGCCATCGGTGGCGTGGCGATCGGTCTGTTCAGTGCGGGTGGCGTGGCGATCGGGCTGGTCGCACTGGGCGCAGTGGCCATCGGGCTGGTGGCGGTCGGTGCCGTCTCCATCGGGCTGTTGGCCGTCGGGGCCGTGGTGCTCGGACTGGCGGCGATGGGCGCGGTCACGGTCGGTCTGGTGGTTGCGGGCCCGCGGTCGCCAGTTGGGATGGCGGCGGCGGGGGCGTTGTGGGCCGAGGACGGTCGCCCAGCCGGCGGCTTGTGCTCGGCGACCTCATCCCAGGAGCCTGGTCATCATCCTTGCGTAGAGATCGGGAGGAATGGCGGAGGGTTCGAGGACCGCCTGCATGCCCAGGCCCGTGCTCACGGCCATGGCCACGATCGCGAGCTCGATGCTGGTCAGGGGTGACTCCCCTGCACCGCGGAGATGGGGCTCAAGGGACGCCGCCAGGCGGCGCCTGGTCACTTGGAAGCGTTCCGCGAGTTCCCTCTGCGGCGACGGGCTCCCACGGCAAAGGCCGCGGAGGCCCGGCCAACCGTACGGCCCAAAATCTGGAGAGGAGTGGACATGGCGCGGGTCGAGGTCGCAGGCGACCAGCTGACCGTGCAGATCCAGGGCATGGATCGGCTGTGGACCTTCAAGAGCCGCCTGGAGATTCCGCTGGCCCACGTGACCGGTGCCGAGGCTGATCCGGAGGTGGTGCGCGGCTGGAAGGGCTGGCGTGGCCCGGGCGCGCACATCCCCGGCGTCATCGTGGCCGGGACCTTCCATCACCAGGTGACCGGGTCTTCTGGGATGTGCACGATGCCGCCAAGGCGGTGGTGATCCACTTGGCCGACGAGCGCTACGCCCGCCTCGTGGTTGGAGTCGATGACCCGGCGGCGACCGTGGCCGCCATCCGGCGTGCCCTCGGCACAGGCGGCGCCTGATCGCTGCCGATTGCATGCAGGTCAGCGCCCGAGCCTCCTCAGAAACAGCGCAGCGGCATACTGGGCGTCATGGTGTATCAGGTCATGACCGGGCGCTTCGTCGGGCGCACCGAGGAGCTGGCAAGGTTGCGCGAGCTGCTGGCGCGTGGCGCTAACGGCGAGCCGCTGGTGGCGTTGATCGGCGGGGAGGCGGGGGTCGGCAAGACCCGGCTGGCCGACCAGCTCGCCGCCGCCGCGAAC
>WNGA01010381.1_pt1 | contig 12349 bp, 10 predicted proteins | sample 5400061 | NCBI WGS metagenome assembly WNGA01 (sample SAMN13153366, study PRJNA577476) | soil metagenome | isolation source: 100 cm soil or saprolite under grassland replicate 2 | place: USA:California | collected 2016-06-15
GCCGCGGAAACGCCGGCAAAGTCCCGGATGTCGGTCAGGAAATATTGCGCGCGCACCACGTTGCGCATGGACACGCCGACCGCCTTGCAGACCGCCTCCGCGTAGGCGAGGACCAGCGCGCCCTGCGCCTGGCCCGCGAGGTTGAGGGCGTCGAACGCCGCGGCGTTGGCGGCGGCGGCAACGAGCCCGTCGCGCCCGACCGCCATCAGGCCGGACGGAAACACCAGCTCTCCGGCGCGGACGCAGGGTCCGTAAGCGGCCGTGGCCGGAATGTCGGCCGCGACCACCTGCTTATCCCGCGCGGCGCCGTTCTTCAGGGCGATCAGGTTGATCTCGATCATGCCCTCGGAGCTCGCATAATCCTTCGCCGGCACCAGCGTCACCGCGCACGGGATGTCGCGGAAATAGTGCGACCAGACGTCCATGAACTCCGGAAAGTTGTCCACGCCGCGGATGTAGGCCTGCGCCTTGAGGCTGTGCTCGAGCGATGATCCGGCCGCCTTCAGCGACGGCTCGAGCCGTTCCTTGATGACGTAGTGCACCTGCCGGCGGAACGCCGTCTGGCCGCCCCAGCGCCGGGCCGGCGGCACCGCCACCGCCGGCGGCAGCGCGCCGCTGTCCAGCAACGCCATGTTGCCGGCGACGAAGACGAAATCGTTGGCCACTACCGCGGGGTTGTAACCCGATGCCGAGATCGGTTGCCCCGGCAGCGTGATCTTTTCGATGGTCCAGTTCTCGCCCGGGACGATCGCGATCATCGACGTGTGGATGTTGGTGCGCGCCGTGAAGCAGCGCTCCATGATGATCGAGGTGCTCGGCGGGATATAGCCGCCGAACGCGGCGAACCGCGCCAGGTGATACGCCGACACGGCAGGGCCCATGGTATAATATTGGTCGACGCGCACGGCGTTCGACAGATCCGAGCCGAATTCGTTGAGCTGCGCCCGCATCCGCCGCAGGATGTAATCGGCCTCGCGCCGCAGCGGCGGGAGGCCGCTCAAGGGATTGCCGGGCGGTCCTACCACCTCTGCGGCGAGCCCGTTTTCGAAATCATAGGCCTCGTGCCCATTGAGGAAAATCCACGGGCCCGCCTTCACCGCATAGGCGTAGCCGATTGCGCTTCCCACGAGACGCTCGACCGACCGCACCGTCAACGCGGGCGCCCCGGCACTCGCATTCGGGCCTGCCTGCGCCATCTGGAATGAAGTCCCGGCCGGCCGGGCGCGCGCCGGAACCGGTTGCGTCAATGCCGCCGCCCCCGCCACACCCTTCAATACGAAGCCGCGCCGATCGATCGTGCCGAGGTTCCGTCGTGTCATCTTCGCCCCCGAGCTGGTTGCCGTGCCGCGTCGGCACGCAAAGCTCTCATTTGTACGATGGCTATCCTCTGCCACCAACCGGCTTGCGAACGGCAGCGCATTTTGCAAATTCGTGGCGGCCGGGTGGGGGTCGGAAATGAAATGACGCAGTAAGATTAGCCTAGACAGTCGCGATGCAATCGATCTCCACGTCGAACGGGCCGTGCCAGGCGGAAACGCAGACGAAGCTGCGCGCCGGCGGGTCGGACGGAAAATAGCGCGCGTAGACGGCATTGATCGTCGCGAAGTGAGCGGCGTCGGTGCAATAGACGTTGCACTTGATGACCTTGTCGAGCGAGGAGCCGGCCGCCGCCAGGCAGAGCTTGATCTGGTCGAGCACGATCTCCGCCTGCCGTTCGACCGGCAAGCGCTTGATCTCTCCGGTTGCCGGATCGTAGGGCGGGATGTTCGACACGAACACGAGATCGCCGCTCCGCACCGCCATCGAGATCGGGACCTTGCGGGCTTCGGCATAGGTGGACAACGGTTCCACGCGAATGGTCTGTCTGTTCATGGCGATTTCCTCCTGTAGGGTGAGCAAAGGCGCGGCCCGTGCTTGCAGATTCGCATGATGCAAACGGTCCGCGCCGTCCCTCGCCGCTGTGGCGGCTCGCCCACCATGGGCCATGCGGTAGACCGCGTGGGCACGGCGCGGTTCATCGTCATCGCTCCCACGTGCGGGCAGGGGCCGCGCCTTTGCCCACCCTACGGCGACCCGCGATCGTCGCAGCAAAACTGCCGCCTGTCGTTTCCCGTTGGTTCGGCGCGCGCCGAACTGCCGTTGCTTGCCGATAATCCTGACCAGGCGTTAGACTCAGCCCATGGTCGCCGCCGCAAACATGGTCGAGGTCGCGGCGCTCGTCGGCGATACCGCCCGCGCCACCATTCTCGCCGCGCTGATGGGCGGTCAGGCCTTGACCGGCAGCGAGCTGGCGTTCCTCGCGCGCATCTCCCGCCCGACGGTCAGCGAACATCTCGCCAGGCTGGTCGAGGCGCGGCTGATCGCCACCACCAGGCAGGGGCGCTTCTCCTATTACCGCATCGCGTCGCCGCTGGTCGCGCGTATGCTCGAAAGCATCATCGCCGTGGCGGCGATCGAGGTCCCGCCCCGCTATCAGCCCCGCTCCATCCGCGACGACGCGCTGCGCTTCGCGCGTACGTGTTACGACCACTTGGCCGGTCGCCTCGGCGTCGCCATCGCCGATGCGCTCGTTGCCAACGGACATATCGTGCTCACCGACGACGGCGGCGAGGTGACGGATGCCGGCGCGCGTTTCTTCGCCGACTTCGGCGCGGATCTGACTTCCCCATCCCGAAGCAGGCGAATTTTCTGCCGGCCCTGCCTCGATTGGAGCGAGCGCCGATATCACGTTGCCGGTCGCGTGGGCGCGGAAATCTGGCGCCGCTGTCTCGAACTCGGCTGGCTCGCGCGCGAGCGCGACTCGCGCGCGCTGCGGTTGACCGCGGCGGGAAAAGCCGGCCTGGCCCGCGCCTTCGGCGTCGTCCTCGAGAGTGACGGCCAAGCGCAGTGGAAACCGAGCGACGTCTCGATTGGTGGAGCTATTCGAGGATGAACGTGACCTCCATGGTCACGCGGTATTCGACGATCTTGTTTTTTTCCACCTTGCCCTTTTGGGAGACCACCTCGAACCCCGTGATGCCGCGCAAGGTCTTGGTGGCGCGGCTCATGCCTTCGAGGATGGCTTCCTGAAACCCTTTCGACGATGCGGCGGTGATCTTGCTGACGCGCGCGACAGCCATGACGCTCCTCCTGTTGATGCCGGCAGACGAGAGGGCCGCTCTGTCGCGGCGCCGGACGAGGCCAGCCTAGCAGGTTTTGCATATGGCGTCCGGCTTGCTCCACACCTCCCCCTGAAAGGGGGAGGTCGGTCGCCGACGCCGGAGCCGAAGGCGCAGGCGGAGGCGACCGGGTGGGGTCAGAAACCCTCACCGGCACATGACCCCCCACCCGGAGCGCAAGAGCGCGCCGACCTCCCCCTTTCAGGGGGAGGTATTGGAGCGAGCGGCTCATGAAATGCGATCACCCGACCGTTCAGGCGCGGCCGGCTCCGACTGACACATCATGCGCATCGACTAGAAGACGTGGAGGGCCGGGACGACCCTCGCCGCTGTGGCGGCTCGCCCGGCCACGACGATGCGTAGTGGTATCAATTTGTCCCCTGCAGCCACACCGCATCGGCCCCCAGCTCGGGCCAGCCGATGGCGCGGCTCGAACGCCGTGCCGCTTCGTCGGCCGTAAGCGTTGCGTCCCAGCGCGCCGCGGTGATGCGCCGGCCGGTGAAGCCCGCTGACGCATCCGAGACGAGCCAGCACGCCGGCGGGCCCATGATCGCGGGCCGGAGCATCTTATCGCGCGGCCAACCGGACTCGTCGGCGATCAGCGCCGTGTCGGTCGGGCCGCCGGGCACCAGCACGTTGACGGTGACGCCGCTTGCCTCGAGCTCCTTCGCCCACACCGCCGAGGCGGATTCGAGCGCCGCCTTCGCCGCCCCGTAGGGCAGCACGCGCAGCATGGTGAGATAGCTGGTCGTGTTGTTGACGATCCGGCCGAAGCCGCGCGCCCGCATGAACGGCAGCGCCGCGCGGGTGATGATGACCGGCGCGCGCACGAAGATTGAGAAGAAGCGGTCCCAGATCTCCGGCGTCAGCTCCTCGATGCCGGGGTGGCGCGCCTCGGCATCGGGGCGGATGCTGCTCATGCCGATGCCCGCATTGTTGATCACGGCTTCGATTAAGCCGAAGCGGGAGCGTGCGGCTTCGACCGCATGCAGGCACTCGCGCTCGGATTGGAGATCGGCGACGATCGGATGCAGTCGATCCGCCGCCGCGTGCGCGCTCGCAAGGGCAGCCAGCGCGGCCGCGTCGCGGTCGACCGCGGCGACCGCATGACCGTCGGCCAGCAGCGCCGCGGTCATCGCCCGGCCGATGCCGCCCGCCGCGCCGGTCAACAGCACCACCCGGCCACCGGAACGCGTTTGCATGTCGAGGTCCCCTTACGGGCAAGCGTATTGGCTCATGGCGGCGATTGTCGAGTATGGTGATTTCAAACAATGAATGAGGGAGGCCCCATGTCCCGCCTGCGCATCTACGGCATCGCCCGGACCCGCGCGTTTCGCGCGCTGTGGATGGCAAAGGAGATCGGCCTCGATTACGAGCATATCCCGGTCGAGGTCGGCCAGGCGGGCGCGCGTAAATCCGATTACCTCGCCCTCAATCCGAACGGGCGGCTTCCGACGATCGATGACGACGGCTTCATCCTGTGGGAGTCGCTCGCGGTCACGCTCTACCTCGCTAAGAAGCATGCGCTCGGCCGGCTCTATCCCGCGACGCTCGAAGGCGAAGCCAAGTCCTGGCAATGGAGCCTGTGGGCGGCGAATGAAGTCGAGCGCGGCGTGAACATCTGGTCGCTGCACGCCATCCGCCTGCCGCCCGAGGACCGGAACCATGATATCCTGGCCGAGGCGCTGAAGGTGTTGGGGCCGCCGTTCAAGGTGCTCGACGGCGCGCTCGACGGCCGCCCCTATCTCCTGGGCGATGCGTTCACGGTCGCCGACCTCAATGTCGCCGCCGTCATCAGCCGCGCGATCGAGATGGATCTCGCCGCAACGCCGCGGCTCGCCCGCTGGCTTGAGCGCTGTCTCGAACGGCCGGCCGCACGGAAAGCGCGCGCCTTGCGCGCGGAGGCCGACGCCACGGTTCCGGTCGAGGTCACGCGGGGCATCGCGCAGCGCAACCGGCTGTGAGTACCGCTAACGCGCGGGAATCTGAATCAATTCGCCGAGCTGCGCTTCGCTGAGCGGCGCGGGCAGGTATTTGAACTTCACCGCGTCCGCCATCACGCCGTCCAACCCGGCAATGCGGGTCGGATCGAGGTTCTCCTTGGTCAGGAATTCGGGCGCTTGCTTGGCGATGCGCTCCGGCAGTTCGGACCAGGCCGCATAGGCCTTGATCGCCGCCGGATCGGAATAGAGCCAGTCGATCGTCTCGCGGAAGCCGGCCATGAATCGGACGAACACGTCCTGCCGCCGCGCCAGCGTGTCGGCGTTGGCGACGATCAGCCGGCTCGTCATGTTGCGCAGCTCGGGAACGTCGCGGCCGCGCGCAATGATGCGGATCTTGCCCTCCTCGACCGCGGTCAGATTGAACGGCGCCTGGGAAAAGCCGATGTCGACCTGCCTGGTGAGCGTCTGCGTCAAGGTCGAGGCATAATTGCCGGTGGGCTGGGGTTTGAGATTGACGCCGAAATGCTTGCCGAGCGCGAGCGCGAACATGTGGGAGGCCGATCCGGTGGTCGAGGTCGCGATCGTCCGGCCGTCCGCGTCCTTCATGTCGCGGATCGGGGACTCGGCCGGCACGTAATAGAACTGATCGTCGGCGCTGGTGAAGGAGGCCCCGATCGCGCGCACCGGAGCGCCCTTGCCGTAGGCGCCGAGCAGCGCGTGCGTGCCGAGGCCGATGCCGATATCGACGCTGCCCGATATGACCGACTGCAGCGTCTCGGCGCTGCCCTGGGTGTAGAGGACGTCCAGGACGAGGTTGTGCTTCCTGAACACGCCGGCGTTCTGCCCGAGCTCGGAGACGCACTGCTCCCAGCCGCCGCGCTGTCCGATCGCAATCTTGAGGGCGTCCTCGGCCGAGGAGGAGTGGACGGCGGCGAGAAGGATCGTGGCGGCCAAGCCGTGTCGCAGGAGAGCCCGGATCATCCTTCGCTCCTTTGTGGATTCTACGCTGCCCTCACGATAGCCGAGCAGCAGCCGCAATCAATGCGCCAGGGCTGGCGGGTGGTACACTGCCGATGAGGAAACTGCCGACTGGAGACCCGTATGCGGGAAAACCGCCCGTACGGTTCGGAGAGCGGGGAGGGGAAACCCTTCCCCTATTGCTGACGTGAACATCGCCCTCTGGCTCCAGCGCGCGGGTTCGAGCCACGGCAGCCGTCCGGCGGCCGCGCAGGGTCGTCGTGCGGTCCGCACCTATGGCCAGCTGGCCGAGCGGGCGGCGCGCCTCGCCGGTGCGTTGCGCGAGCGCTGCCGGATTGTACCCGGCGACCGGGTCGCCATCGTCGCCAGGAACTGCGTCGAATATCTCGAAGCGCTCTACGGCATCTGGCACGCCGGCGCCGCGGCGGTGCCGGCCAATGCCAAGCTGCACGGGGCCGAGCTCGGATTCATCCTCGATCATTCCGGCGCCCGCGTCTGCTTCGCGTCGCCCGGCCTCGATGCCGAGATCGCGCCCCATGCGCCGGCGAGCCTGGAGCGGCTGATCACGATCGGGAGCCGCGAATACGAAGCGCTGTCGGACTGCGATCCGATTCCGGTCGAGCCGCGCGGGGCGGACGACCTCGCCTGGCTGTTCTACACCTCGGGCACCACCGGCCGGCCCAAGGGCGCCATGCTCACGCACCGCGTGCTGTCGGTCGCGAGCCACGCCTACGCGACCGAGGTCGACGCGGTCGCGCCGGGCGAGGCGATCCTGCACGCGGCGCCGATGAGCCACGGCTCCGGGCTCTACATCATGGCGCACGTGGCGCGCCTCGGCGTCAACGTGGTGCCGGAATCCGGCGCCTTCGAGCCCGAGGAAATCTTTGGCCTGTTCGACGCGTGGCCGCGCACGTCGATGTTCGCCGCCCCCACCATGGTCAAGCGCCTGGTCGAGAGCTCCGCCGAGTGCAATCCCGCCAACATCCGCACCATCATCTGGGGCGGCGCCCCCATGTACGTGACGGACGCGCTCAAGGCGCTCGATCGGTTCGGGCCGCGGCTGGCGCAGATCTACGGCCAGGGCGAGAGCCCGATGACGATTACGACGCTGTCGCGCGAGGAGATCGCCGACCGCGATCATCCGCGCTGGCTCGACCGGCTCGCCTCGGCCGGCCGCGCCTACGCCTGCGTCGAGGTCAAGGTCGCCGATCGCGACGGCCGCGCGCTGGCGGCCGGCGAAGCGGGCGAAATCCTGTGGCGCGGCGACGTGGTCATGGCGGGTTATTGGAAGAACCCGCAGGCGACGGCCGAGGCGCTGCAAGGCGGCTGGCTGCACACCGGCGATATCGGCGCCTTCGACGCGGAGGGCTATCTCACGCTCAAGGACCGCTCCAAGGACCTCATCATCTCCGGCGGGTCCAACATCTACCCGCGCGAGGTGGAGGAGGTGCTGCTCAAGCACGCAGGCGTGCGCGAGGTGTCGGTGATCGGACGCGCCGATGCGGAATGGGGCGAGGTCGTCGTCGCCTACGTGGTGGGCGAAGCGAGCCCGCGCGAGCTCGATGCGCTCTGCCTCGCCTCGATCGCCCGCTTCAAGCGGCCGAAGGACTACGTGTTCGTCGACGCGCTGCCCAAGAACAACTACGGCAAGATCCTGAAAACCGAGCTGCGCGCGCGCGACGCCGAGTTGCTGAATCGTAGGTTGGGTTAGCGCGGCCAAGGCGTTGAGGTTTTGATTCTAGTATCGACCAGCGCGTAACCCAACATTGGCAAGAGATGTCGGGTGATGTTGGGTTACGCGCGGCGTGAGTTCATCGACCTTTCCCAAATGCCTCGGCCGCGCTAACCCAACCTACGAGCTGCGCGCGACGCCGGCCGGAGCAGGGCAAGGTAACAGGTCTCGTCATTCCGGGGCGAGCGGCCACAGCCGCGAGGGGCCGCGAAGCGGCGAGCCCGGAATCCATACTCCCGACGCTGGGATATGGATTCCGGGCTCGCGCCTGCGGCGCGACCCGGAATGACGGCGTTGGCACACCACCCTCACGCCACCTGCTTGCGCATGGCCTCGCGCACCGCCTTGTCGAGCGCCGGCAGCTCGAACGGCTTGCGCAGGATGGGGAACCGGGTTTCCGCGGCCTGGATCATGTCGCTGAAGCCGCTGGTGAGCAGGACCGGCAGGCGCGGGTAACGTTGCGCAATCTCCTGCGCCAGCGCGATCCCGTTCATGCCGGGCATGACGATGTCGCTGAACACCAGCCTGATCTCGTCGCTGCCCTCCAATGTCTCGAGCGCGTCGGCGGCGTTTTCCGCATGCAGCGTCCGGTATCCGAGATGCGCCAGGAGATCGGAGGTGACGTCGGCCACGTGCGGGTTGTCCTCGACGACGAGGATGGTGCCCTCGCCCGATGTCGCCGCCTGGGTGCTCGACGGTTCGGGGATCGCGGACAGGCGCGCGTGGCTGCGCGGCAGATAGATGGTGACCGTCGCGCCGCGGCCGACCTCGCTCGCAATGGCGACCTCGCCGTCGGATTGATGGGCGAAGCCGTAGACCTGCGACAAGCCGAGGCCGGTGCCCTTGCCGGCCGACTTGGTGGTGAAGAACGGCTCGAACACCTTGGGCAGGATTTCCGGCACGATGCCGGTACCGGTGTCGCTCATCGCCACGGCGACGAAATCGCCTTCGATTCGCCCGACCGAGCCCGGTTTCACCGTCACGTTGGCGACCGACAAGGTGACCGTGCCTCCCTCGGGCATGGCGTCGCGGGCGTTGACCGCGATATTCACCAGCGCCAGCTCCAGCTCTGCGACGTCGATTTCGACCGGCCATACGTCGGGCGCGACGTCGCACACGAGCGTGATGTCCTCGCGCAGCGAGCTGCCCAGCATGGCGCGCACCGCTTCGATGCGTTCGCTTAAGTTCACGACGGCGGGATTGAGCTTCTGCCGCCGCGAGAACGCCAGCAGCTGGCGGGTCAGGTTCTCGCCGCGCGCGGCCGCCCGGCGGATGGCGTCGGCCGCCTGCAGGAGTTTCGGCTCCGATAGCCGCCGCTGCAGCATCTGCGCGTAGCCCCCCATGATCATCAGCAGGTTGTTGAAATCGTGGGCGATGCCGCCGGTGAGTTGCCCCAGCGCTTCCATCTTCTGCGCCTGCGCGAGCTGCTCGCGGGTGCGCTCGAGCGTCGCTTGCGCCTCGCGCCGCTCGGTGATGTCGCGGGTGATCTTGGCGAAGCCGACGAGCTCGCCCGCATCGTTGCGGATCGCGTCGATCGCGACGCTCGCCCAGAACCGGGTGCCGTCCTTGCGGATGCGCCAGCCTTCGGACTCGTACTTGCCCTCGCGCGCGGCCGTCGCCAGCGCTTGCTCCGGCACGCCGCGCCGGCGGTCTTCCTCGGTGTAGAAGCGGCTGAAGTGCTGGCCGACGATCTCTTGCGCCGCATAGCCTTTGATCCGGCGCGCCCCGCTGTTCCAACTGGTGATGCGCCCCTCGGGATCGAGCATGAAGATCGCATGATCGGCCACCGCTTCCACCAGCAGGCGAAAGCTTTGCTCGGTTTCCGACAGGGCTCGCTGCGCCTTCCGCCGTTCGATGCCGTCGCGCGTCGCCGCGGCCTCGGCGCGCCTTCTCTGCTCGACTTCGGTCTCCAGCGCGAGGCTCGCCTGCCCCAGCGCCAGGGTGCCCAGCTCGACCTTCTGCTCCAGTTGCTCGCGCGCCCGCCGCAAGCTCTCCTCGGTGCGCTTCCGCACCGCCACGTCGGCGGCGAGCGCGAGGCTCGGCACCGCGGTGCTGATCATGAACATGAGCAGCAGCAGCAAGGATTCGTTCAAGGTCGCGCGCGCGAACGGGCCGCCGCCCGCCAGGGTGCCCCAGATGGCGAAGCAGGAGAGGACCAGTGCGACGGTCGCGGTATCGCGCGGACCGCGCCGCAGCCCCGCCCATAGGAGCGGCGCCACCGCCAGGAAGGCGAGCCAGCTCCGGGCCTGCGCGACCAGCGGACTGAAGGCGATAAGGCCGACCGCGCACGCGGCGGCGAGCACCGCGCCGGACTCCATTAACTCCCGGCGCTCGGACGTGCGGACGCCGCTTCCGGCCCACAGGACGATGAGCGGCGTAATGAGCAGCGCGCCGGCGGCGTCGCCCATCCACCACGTGAACCAGATGTTGGCGAAGTTCGCCCAGTCGGCGTAGCCGGCGAGCGCGAGGCTCGCGACCCCGACGGTCGCGCTGGTCATGGTCGCCGGGCCGAGGCTGACCAGGGCGAATTTGGCGACGCCGGTCGGCGTGTCGAAGGTGTTGCGACCCTCCGACCAGCGGGCGATCAGATAGCCGCCGATCACGCATTCGAGCGTATTGCCGAGCGCGATCGCCGCCGAGGTCAAGATCGACCCCGCCGTGGTGGCGTTGGCGATGAACGCGCCGAGGAAGATCGCCGGGGCGACCCGCAGCCCCCGCAACAGGACGACGGCGAGCGCAAAGCCGGTCGGCGGCCAGATCGGGCTGGCGCTCGGATGCAGCGAGGCGAGGCTCAGGCCCAGCTTGGCGAGGAGGAGGTACGCCAGGCCGATGGCGAAAAGCTCGAAGCCGTATCTCGCCGGGCCGCCGGCGTCCGGCTTTGCGTCGAGTTCCGGCAAGAGGGTCATGCCAATCCCGCTAAGCGAATCTGCGCTTCATGCGCCTGACCCCCACCCGGCGCTTCGCGCCGACCCCGGATCAAGTCCGGGGCAGGCTCTCCCCCTTTCAGGGAGGTGGAGCAAGCGGCACGCTCTCGCCACGAGGCCCACGCTTCGTCCGAGCGGCTCGCTCTTCCCTCCCCCTGAAAGGGGGAAGGATTGGGGTGGGGGTCCATGCTCAGGTTAGCGCCAATGGGATCAAGTCCAGGGTCGGCCGGGGTACTGCTGCGCTGCGCGCGGGACACGAGTCATCCCTTTCCGGGATCGGTATCATACCGTTCGTGGTCCGCACTGAGGCGCATAGGCGCTAACTTACGCATTGACCCGCAGGGCTTCAAATCCCGCGCCGCCGTCACGACATAGGGTCCATGGGTGAAGCCCCGAAACTCTGCCCGATCTGCCGCAAGGCGGCGGTCGACCGCTTCCGGCCGTTCTGCTCGCGCCGCTGCGCCGACGTCGATCTCAACCGCTGGCTCTCGGGCGTCTATGCGGTGCCGGTGAGCGAGGAGGAGAGCCCGTCGGCGGAGGATCCGAAAGACTGATCGCGCGTGATCTTGCCGCGTCCGCGCTCGCACCCGGTTTAAGCACTGACCAAATCGAGAACTCGGCGCGCTCCCTCTCCCCAGCGGGGAGAGGGTCGGGGTGAGGGGGTTCGAGCCTCTTCGGATAGTCGTGGGCCCGCCACCCGATCCGCTTCGCGGACCGACCCCGGATCAGGTCCGGGGCAGGCTCTCCCCCTTTCTGGGGGAGGTAGGGAGCAAGCCGCACGTGCCTGCCTTGAGGTCGAAGCGCCGCGCGTGCGGCTCGTTCTTCCCTCCCCCTAAAAGGGGGAGGGATAGGGTGGGGGTCTCATGCGTGTGTCGACTTTGGGTAAGCCTCAGGTGACGGATCAATCCGATCGGCGCTACGCCGCGGCGCTGGTACCGGGTTGGTCGCCGTCGCTGACCCAGGCGTCGATCTTCGACCACGCGTGATCGACGCCGCACAGCGGGCACCGGATCGTGCCGGAAAAGGCGGGGGTGAGCTCGAAGCTCAGCCGGTCAGTCTCGACCCCGCTGGGAAAATCCCTGCCCGTGTACGGACACCGCACCATCAGAACGCCCACTGCGGCCTCCCAATTGGTTTTCGGTCTTGCCGGCAACCCTAAGGCGGCCGCGGACCGGCTGTCTATTAAGTAATACATGCATAACGCGGTCGAATTGCGGCCGGACGGCGTCGCTCGCCCCGACGCGCCCGAAGGCCCGCCGGGCGAACGCCGAGCTGGCGACGAAACAGGCTGAAATGCGCCCGGCGCGGCACGCGCCACGAGCCCACACAACCCGCGCAGCCACAACGCGCGGCTGCCGCCCGACAGCCTGCCGCCCGCGTGGCTGGACAGTGGGGAATCGAGCCTTTATAACGCGCCGCTCTCTAATGCCCCGCCGCGGCGGGTCGCGGCGCCCAGGTAGCTCAGTTGGTAGAGCACTGCACTGAAAATGCAGGTGTCGGTGGTTCAATTCCGCCCCTGGGCACCAGTCCCCCTTCTCACAGTTCCTCATAGCTTCTCATAAACTTCGATAAATCAGTAATTTGGGTCACCTTCGGCGCGTCAAGGTGGACTCA
>WNGA01010385.1_pt1 | contig 12347 bp, 7 predicted proteins | sample 5400061 | NCBI WGS metagenome assembly WNGA01 (sample SAMN13153366, study PRJNA577476) | soil metagenome | isolation source: 100 cm soil or saprolite under grassland replicate 2 | place: USA:California | collected 2016-06-15
CAGCGGTCCGCGGTTATTGCGCGTGCTGCTGCGCAAAGACAGCCAACCATTGGCAGGAACTGACGCGCAAGTTAACAAGAAAAGGGGACAGTCCCCTTTTCCGGTGCAACGGAGTCCTCTTTTCCCTCGCGCCGAGTCCCCTTTTCCGGCGGCGGCCGCTTGACACCGCTACCGCCCGCTGTCATCGTCGTCGACACGCCTTTCATGATCGAATTGCACTCGGATCTGCGGCGCGTGTTCGGTCACGAATCCTTCCGTGAAGGTCAGGCCGATCTCGTCAACGCGGTCCTTCATGGCCACGACGTGCTGGCAGTGATGCCTACCGGCGCCGGCAAGTCGCTGGGCTATCAACTGCCTGCGATCGTGCTGCCCGGTACGACCATCGTCGTGTCGCCGCTCATCTCGTTGATGAAAGATCAGGTCGACGAGCTGAAGCGCCGCGGTGTTGCCGCAGCCGCGCTGCACTCGATGGTGGGGCCCCAGACGCGCCGCGAAGTGCTCGCTGCGGCGCGTGCCGGCGAGCTGCGCCTGCTGTACGTCGCCCCGGAACGGTTCGCGTCAGAGCCGTTCATGCGCTTGCTCGGGGACTTGCCAATCGCGCGGTTCATCGTCGACGAAGCGCACTGCGTATCGGAGTGGGGACACGACTTCAGACCCGATTATCGCCGGCTTCGAACGGCTGCCGAGCGCTGCCGGCCAACCGGTCGCGCCGAAGATCGCGCGCCGATTGCTGCGTTTACCGCCACTGCCACAAAAGAGGTTCGAGACGACATCGTCGCGTTGCTGGGTCTGCGGGATCCACAAGTGCTGGTCGCCGGATTCGACCGCCCCAACATCGCGCTTCACGTGCGGCGCGTCGGCGATCAGGAAGCGAAAGAGGCGGTGCTGCCCGTGCTCGTGGGAACGCGTCGGGCGCTCGTGTACGCGTCGACCAGACGCAATGCCGAAGCCGCCGCATCGACGCTCCAGGCCGCAGGCATTCCCGCGGCCGCCTATCACGCCGGACTCCCCGAGGAAGAACGCACGCGCGTGCAGGAAGGATTTGCCTCGGGCACGATTCGCGTCGTGTGCGCGACCAACGCATTCGGAATGGGCATCGATCGTCCCGACGTCGAAGTCGTCGTCCACATGAACATTCCGGGATCGGTCGAGGCCTACTACCAGGAAATCGGCCGTGCGGGCCGCGATGGACGGCCTGCAACGGCGACCCTGCTCTGGCTCTTCAGTGACGTCGCCACGCGTGAGTACTTGATTGACCACGCACGCGACAGCCGTCCGGGGCGCCGGCAGAACGACGTCGATCCGATCGAGTTGGAACATCGCAAGGAGATCGAGCACAAAAAGCTGCAGCGCATGATGTCGTATGCCGACACCACGGCCTGCCTGCGCGCGACGATCCTTCGCTACTTCGGCGATCCAGCCGCGCGGGAGCCGTGCGGCAACTGCGGCAATTGCATGGGAGGCACAACGCTCGATGTCGTGGATCGAACGATCGTGCGCAAGATCCTCTCCGGCATTGCGAGAGCGGGGGAACGGTACGGGCGACGGAGGATCGTGGCCATGCTCGTCGGCGATGTCGACGAATTGCCCGAACCGCTGACACGTTTGTCCACGACCGGGCTCTTACGAGACCAGGACCCGCGCACGATCGTCCGGTGGATCGACGCGGCCTGCGCCGGCGGGTTGATTACGGCGTCTGACGATCAGTACCGCACGCTCAGCCTCACGCCGCTCGGCCGCGAGGTGATGGCGGGGCGGGTCACCGACGTGAAGGTTTCGCTGCCAGCGACCCGCCGCCGATCCCGGACTTCGCACGCGCACCTCGTGAGCCCACGCGTTGGACGCCGCCGGCGGCGCACGCGGGCGCTGTGGAATTCGTAAGCCGCATGCGTTGTCGTTTCCTCTTGCTGACAGTCGCGTGCGTCGCCCTGTCTGCAGGAGTCACCGCCGACACGTATCCGCGGCAGCCCGCCATCGATGTCGTTCATTACGTGTTTCGCCTCGCATTGATGCCCGGTGCGAACCATGAGATCAGCGGCGAGACGACAATCGGCGTTCGCGTCGTGACGGCGGGCGTTCGCGAAATCGTTCTTGATTTGGCGGCGCCGTCCAACGGGACAGGCATGACGGTTTCTTCGGTACTGAGCGCCGGTAAATCCCTCGTCTTCAATCACGTCGCTGACCGCCTGACCGTTTCGCTGGCCGAGTCGCCCCGATCCGGCGAGCGCATCACGTTTACCGTGAAGTACCGAGGGATTCCCGCCGCAGGGCTGAAGTTTCTCGACAACATCCACGGCGAGCCTACCGTTTTCAGCGAAAATTGGCCGAACCTCGCCCGCCAGTGGCTGCCGACCATCGATCACCCCTATGACAAGGCGACGGGCGAATTTATCGTGTCGACCGGCAGCCAGTATCAAGTCGTCGCCAACGGCGTTCTGACCGAGGAGATCGATCTCGGCCAGGGCTTACGAGAGACGCACTGGTCGCAGAGCGTGCCCATTGCCACATGGTTGTACGCAATCGGCATTGCACGGTTCTCTGCGCATCAGGCGGGATCGGTCAACGGCGTGCCGCTTCAGACGTGGGTCTTTCCGCAGGAGCGCGAGAGCGGACAGGCGCTCTTCGAGCCGCTCACCACCCGCGTGCTTGCGTTCTTCGGCGACCGCATCGGCCCGTACTCGTACGAAAAGCTCGCCAGCGTGGAGGCGGCGGGCGTCAACGGCGGCATGGAGCACGCGTCGGCCATCTTCTATGGCGAAAAGGGTGTCGCCGCCAACGAGGCGCCGGTGGCACACGAGGTGGCGCATCAGTGGTTTGGCGACAGCGTCACCGAACGGGATTGGGATGACGTGTGGCTGAGCGAAGGATTTGCGACCTACTTCGATTTTCTCTTCACCGAGCACGATTCAGGACGCGACGAGTTCGTTTCACGTGTGAGACGCAGCCGCGCCGAGATTCTGACGCTCGAACGAAAGCTGCCCGACACGCCGATCATTCACCGGAACCTGTCGGACATGCGGGAAGTGTTGAATCAGCTGGTCTACCAGAAGGGCGCATGGACGCTCCACATGTTGCGCTACGTGATTGGCGATAGCGCTTTCTGGTCGGGCATCCGCGACTACTACGCGCGCTATCGCAACCGGAACGCGTCGACGGACGACTTGCGCGCGTGCATGGAGGAGGCAAGCAGCCTCGAGCTGAAATGGTTCTTCGATCAGTGGCTCACGCGGAGCGGCGTCCCTCGCCTCGAGGGCGAGTGGCGTTACCAGGCGGAGAAGAAGGAGCTCGAAATCATCGTCCGTCAGACGCAGCCGGCGCAGGCCTTTCGCATCTCATTCGACATCGGCGTCACCGATCGCGACGGCCGCATGCGAACGCACAGAGTGGAAACGAATCGGAAGGAGGAGAGCTACACGATTGCGCTCGACAAATCCCCAAAGGATGTTGTTCTCGACCCCGGTGCGTGGCTGCTCTACGAGGCCGGCACGTTCATCCGCCGGTAGCTTGTGAGCCCAAACGCCGATTCATTCCTCTCGCGATCGCGCGCGTTTAACGCGGCGAAACCCGCGTCGCACCCCGGAAAAATGCGCTTCCAGCCGTGGCGGTCACCACCAGCATGACAACTCGCGCCGCTGTCCCGTAGCTGGTTGGGCGATCCGGGCGTATCCATCAGATCTGCCAGACCGGCTTACAGCGCATTTTTCGGCCGGCCGCCAACGCGGGGTGCTCCGAGAGTTTGCCGCGTTAAACGCGCGCGATCGCTACCGGAATGAATAAATTGCGTCTAGCCGCGGTGTGCGCCTAACACGACACGCACTTGTGGTTGTTCTTCGCGCCGAGCTTCTCCAATAGCGCCAGCGTCTCCGGGAACGGTTGAATGCGCTGCACCGGACCGTTTGCCATATCCGCCACCGATTGCCCGCGACGATTCACAACGGTCACGTCCGCGCCCTTCTGCACGAGGTAGTTGATCATCTCGTTATCGCCGCGCGAGGCGGCGTGATGGAGCGCGCTCATGCCGTCGGCGTCGATGGCGTTGACGTCGGCGCCGAGCTCCTCGACGAGATACTTGACGGCGGCAAACATTCCGGTAGGCGCGAAGCGATGCGCGTTGCCGGCGTAGCCTTCGCCGTATCCCGCGCCTGCCGCGGCGTGAAGCGGAGTGATGCTCGGTGAGCCGGGCGGCAGCGGCTGCGGTCCCGCCTCTCCCGCCTCGCGCGTTCCGTCGTCGTTGAAGCCGCGTCCGCCGGCGCTCTTGATCGTGCGGATGCTCGGATCCGCGCCGTACGACACGAGAAGCTTCATCGCGTCGATGTCGCTCGCGTACGCGGCGCGCCAGAACGGCGTCGCGCCGCTCTCGTCGATGCGCAGGTTGTCGAAGTTGTACGACGTGTACCAGATCTTGCGCTGCACGCGCGCGTTCGGATCGGCGCCCTTGTCGAGGAGCGCTTTGACCAGCTCGAGATACGACGCCTTCTGCTGCAGCTGCGCGCGCGGCTGCGGATAAAACGATTTCGGCGCCCACTGGATGTTGACCGTCGCGTAGAGCGGCGTTGCTCCAGCGTCGGTGGCAAGATTCGGGTCCGCCCCCTTGTCGAGCAGGTACATCGCGATGTCGAACTGGCCGTTCACCGCCGCGATGAGCAGCGGCGAGGTTTTGTCGGCGGGACTAATCTGATTCACGGCGGCGCCGGCTTCCACCAGTACCTTGACCGATTCGACGCTGCCCTGGCGCACAGCGAAATGAAGCGCGGTGAGGCCGCCAACCTTGCCGATGAGCTCGTTGTAGGTGTACGGGCGCGTGACGCCCGGCACCTCGACGGACGCCGGCCCGCCGCGTCCCGCTGCCGCCGCAGCGTTTTGCGTGCGTCCACTACCACGCGACGCTTCCCGCAGCGCGGTCTCGCCGGGAGCCGCCGGACCTGTACCGCGATCGATCACTTTGGCGGTGAGCGTGAGATCGGCCCCGCGCGAGACGAGCAGCCGCACGACATCCGCGCGATCGAGCGCGGCCGCGAACATCAACGCGGTTTCGTCGTTCACTTTATCGCGCGCGTTGATGTCTGCCCCACGATCGAGCAGCATCTTGACGGCGTCGGCCTTGCCCGACGTCGCCGCCAGCATCAATGGAGTCGCCCCGGTCGAGGTCAGGGCGTTCACGTCGGCGCCGGCTTTGACGAGCGCGTCGATGACCGGCGCATGTCCAGCCTGGCTGGCGACGTGCATTGGCGCGTACCCGCCCAGCCGGGTCGTCGCGCGGACGTTCGCGCCGGCGTACAGCAGCATATCGAGCAGTTCGACGTCGCCGCTCGTGGCAACCCAGTGCAGCGCGCTCATGCCATCGGGCTGCGGCTGGTTGACATCGGCGCCCTGCTTGAGCAGCGCACGAATGGCGTCTTTATCGCCGCGCATGGCGGCATCGGCCACAGCGGCGCTCGACGCGGCGTGGACCAGCGCCGTCAGACACAGCGCACCAGCCACCGCTGCGCACAATCCACGAAGCATGCGATTCATGATCGTTACCCCGTCAACTTCACTTGACGTGCAGATAAGCCGCAAATTCAATCTGTGGCTATCTGCGGCCTATCTGCGTCAATCTGCGGCCACTCTGCGGCCTATCTACGGCCAATCAGCCGTTCAAGTCGAACGTGCCGGCACTGTCACCAAAGCTCTGGATTTCGACGCCGAGCTTCTGCAGCACGGTCAACATCACGTTCGCCATCGGCGTGCCGTCTGCGGCCTTGACGTGCAGATTGCCCTTCAACTGACCACCTGCGTGACCGGCGAGGAACAGCGGGCACCGCTTGTGATTGTGAACGTTCGAATTCCCCATGGGTGAACCGTAGAGGATCACCGTGTTCTCGAGCAGGTTGCTGTCGCCGTCCGCGGTTTTCTTCAGCTTTTCGAGGAAATACGGCACCAGACTGATGTGATACCGGTTGATTTTGGCGAGATCGAGAATCCGTTCTTCGCGTTCGCCGTGATGTGACGCGATGTGGAACCCGGTGTTGACGCCGGTCTCGGGATACACGCGATTCGACACGTCGCGGCTCAACTTGAACGCGGAGACGCGCGTGATGTCGGACGTGAACGCGATGGCCTGCAGATCGAACATCAGCTTCACGTGCTCGGTGTACGAATCGGGCACCCCCACCGGCGCGTCCGGCAGCGCGCGCTGCTCTCCGCTTCGATTGAGCTCTTCGACCTTCTGAATTCGCCGCTCGATTTCGCGCACGTCCTCGAGATAGTCGCTGAGCCGCGCGCGATCGACGGCGCCGAGATTGGTCTTCAGCTGATCTACGGAATCCGCGACCCAATCGAGGATGCTCCGATCGCGGCGCCTGCGTGTGGCGCGCGCTTCGGGCGTCGCTCCGACGCCAAACAGTTGATCGAACACGGCGCGCGGATCGCGCACCATGGGGAGCGGCTCGGATGGCGATGCCCAGCTGATGGAATCGGTGTAGGCGCACGAATAGCCGTAAAAGCAGCCGCCTGCCTGATCGACGTTCTCGATGCACAACTGCATCGAAGGAATCGGCGTGTCGCCGCCAACCTGCTTGGCGTAGACCTGATCGATCGAGATGCCGGCATGCAGATCCGACCCCTGCGTCTGGTGCGGATGCGACTGTGTCAGGAACACGGCTGCGGAGCGGAAGTGATCCCCGCCGATTTCCGGCGGCGCAAACGCTTCAGCGTTCCGCACGTCGGTGTTGCTGACAATCGTCAGGTAGTCGCGGAACGGCTCGAGCGGCGCGAGCGCGCTCGGCGTGAGGTCGAAGGCCGGTCCGACCGCCGCGGGCGCCCACAGGTTTTTCTGGATGCCGAGGGCCGTGCTGCCGGCGGCGCCGTGCACCATTTCGATGGCCACGAACCGCACTTTGCGATTGGGCGCGCTGCCCCAGACCGTCGCCGCCGGCACCATCGCTTCGAGCAGCGGCAGTCCGACCGCGACACCCATGCCTTTGAGCATCGTCCGGCGCGACAGGTGCTTCTTAGTGATGAACATCAGCCTTCTCCGCGTCGCTCGTCTGCAACGAGATGCTGCTCGACTGAAATGCGGCGCTCTGAACGACGCCGAGAACGAACGCCGACATGCGGTAGTCCTGCCTGGCCGCCTGGTGGATGATGCGGCGAATCGCAGGCATGTCCGCGGGTTCGACGCGGCGTCCCAACGCATACGTCATCAGGTTTTCCATGAAGGTCCGAACAAACGCATCCTTGTGTTTGAGGAGCGCGCCGCGCAGGCTCGCCGGTCCGTCGAGCGGAGTTCCGTCGTACATCTGGCTGTTGGCATCGATCGGCACGCCGTTGTCCTTGATCCGCCATTTGCCGGTGACGTCGAAGTTTTCGAGCGCCAGGCCGAGCGGATCGATGGCGCGGTGGCACGAGGCGCACGCAGGGTTCTTTCGATGCTGCTCCATGCGCTCGCGAACCGACAGCAGCTTGCCGTTCGAAGCCGCGCTTGTCTCCTCGAGCGCCGGCACGTTCGGCGGCGGTGGCGGCGGCGGCGATCCGAGCAGCACCTCCATCACCCACTTCCCGCGCATGACGGGCGATGTGCGATCGGCGACGGACGTGAGGGTCAGGATGCTGCCCTGGCCGAGAACGCCGCGTCGATAGTCCGGCACGGTGACGCGTTGAAAGACGTTACCTGTGACGTTTGGAATTCCGTAATGCTTCGCGAGGCGCTCGTTGACGAACGTGTAGTCGGCGGTCAGGAGCTCGAGGACGCTGCGATCCTCGCGCACGAGACTATCGAAGAAAAGCTCCGTCTCGCGCCGGAACGCCTGCCCCAGCGTGTGGTCGTAGTACGGATAGAGCAACGCGTCGGGCAGGATTTCGTTGATGTCCTGCAGGCGCAGCCACTGCGATGCGAACCGCGTCGCGAGAGCTTCCGAGCGCCTGTCTTTCAACATCCGGCGCGCCTGCCGTTCGAGCTCGGCCGGCGTGCGCAGCGTTCGCTCGGTTGCACGCGCGCGCAGCTCCGCGTCGGGCGAAGTGCCCCACAGGAAAAATGACAGGCGTGATGCGAGCTCGGTGTCGCCGAGCCGGTACGTGCCGTTCGCCGGTGGCACCGTCGCCGGCACCGGTTCGAGCCGGAAGAGAAACTGCGGGCTCGCGAGAATCGCTTCGAGCACCGCCTTGATGCCTTCTTCGAAGCTGCTGTCGGTACGTGCCTGCTGATAAAACTTCATCAGCCCATCGAAGTCGCGCGGCGACACCGGACGCCGGAACGCCTCGCTGGCGAGACGTTTGACGATGTCCCGGGCGCACGTCGCTTCTTCACCGGGCGACGTCGGACGGCACGTGAAGATCTTCCGCCGGCTTGCCGTGTCCGACACACCGCTCACGCGATACGGCCCGACGATGCTCATGTCCTTCAGATGCGGAAGCGTCGTGATGCCGTACGCCACGCCGATCTGTGTGTCTGCCAGCGTGTGCTCGATTGGCGCGATCAGGTCGATGACCGGGCCTTCGAAGCGCTGGATGAAGGCCGCGGTGACACGCCTCGAACCCGCGGTCAGATGAATCGGCGGCGTCTTGAGCGTCACGCCCGTCGTCGATTCGATCATCTTGGGATCGATCTCGATCAGCGCCACGCGCTCGCCGTCCACTGACACTTCGAGCTGTTCGCCGTCCGCGGTGCCGCCGTAGAGCACGCCGCAGGCGTTCGACATCAGGTCCATGCGGAAGATGTAGTCGCCGTCCGCGGGGAACGTGTGCATCACCGACACACCACCGCGCGTTCCCACCGGCGCGCCTTCGACGCGGCGTAGCTGTGAGGCGGTCTTTGGCGGCTTGTAGTTGCTTTCGGAGGCCGCTGCCGACGGATCGCCGCCGGCGAGCGCCGTGATTCTGCTCGCTGCGCGCAGATAGCCTTCCATCAGCGTGGGCGAGAAGCTCTGCACGTCGGCGACGTTATCGAAGCCGTTGCTGATCGTGTCGGCCGGCAGGAACGCCGACAGGTCGACGTTGAGATCCAGCAGGTCGCGCACGGCACGCGAGTACTCGGCGCGATTCAATCGCTGAAAAGGTCTGGAACCGGGATTGAGATTGCCTTCGACAGCGGCGTCGACCCGTGTTTCGATATCCGAGACGAGCCCCTCGATCGCTGCTTCGTCGGGCCGCCGCGCGCCCGCCGGCGGCATCATGCCCGCGCGAAGCTTGCGGATCATCTTTTCGGCAATCGCCGCGTTCGACGCGGCCTTGGCGACGTCGAAGTCGACGAGCGAGAGTCCACCGGCTTTGCCGCGTTCGTTATGACAGCCCGTGCAGTACTGCTTGATGAGCGCCGTGTGCGCTTCGGCCGCCAGAGCATTGGGTGCGGGCATCTCGGGTCGCGCCGGCGTCTCGGTCGGCTTCGCACGCGCGCTCGGAATGGGGCGCGCGGGAGCGGGCTTCACTCCCTGACGCGGGGCAGACGCCGGCTTCGGTGCCTGCGCCTGCAGGGCAACGCCAAGCGTCATGGCGCAAACAAGCGACACGACGAGTCCGTAGAAAATGCGCTGGCTCAAGCTGCTCAGGTGATGATCGCACAACTGAAAAGGGGTCTGCCCCGTTTGTGACAACTCTTTACAAGGGCTCGACCGTGGCGTGCACGATGTAGTCCAGCTTCGGGAACTCGCGCTCGAGAAACGCGTTTCCGCTGGAAAAAAGCAGATCCTGCTTACCGGCGCGAATTCCACCGCCGGCGGATTCACCGTATTCGCCGTTCAACGCGTCGGCGACATCCATCCCGTCGATCACGTGCGCGAACGGAACGAACGGCTCCTTGTCAAAGGCCTCGGAGTTGTTCTGCAAGTTGATGAAGAGCTGTGTCGTCCGTCCATTCGGCCCGGCAAACGCGTACGAAACAGAGCCGCGAACATTCGATCCGATGCGCGGATCGTCTGGAATGGTTCGCGTACGCCACACCTGCGCGATTGCAGGATCGCCGTTGATTCCAAACTGCGCGAAGCGAGGCTTGACGACGCGAAAGAAGCGTGCGGCGTCGTAGAAGCCGTGGCGAACGAGGTTGTAGAAGCGATCGACGCCGTGCGGTGAGAGGCGGCGCTCGACGTCGAGCAGAATGATGCCCTTGCTGGTGTCGAGGCGCGCAAAGAAGCGAGACGGCGCCGGCTGTGCGAATTCCCGCGCGTCAGGATTGAGCAACAGGGATTGCTGCGCGCGATTCACCGTGGCAAGCGCAACGATGGCGCTCGCCACACAAAACAGTCCGCGACGCGTCACTTTGCTGACGGCCCGTGGCAAACCTGCCACGGGCTCGAGCAGGCCGTGAATGCTTTCATCACGACTTGCCTAACATGTCAACGGCGGCACGCACTCCTTTCGCCAATTGCTCCGCCGGGCCTCGACCCCAGTAATGAAGGAAATAAACGGTAGGTTCGGCCGTCGTCATGTGGTGATGAATCGCCACCACCTGCAACCCAGCGCCGCGAAGCGCCTTCAACACGCGCGTGACCTCACCGGCCTTCATCGCCACGTCGCCGGCGACCACGGCGTCGGCGTCGGATCCGGCAAAGGCCGCCCACGTGTTGAGGCCCATGCGTGCATCGATCTTCGCTCCGTGCTCACGAAGATCGATGTCCGGCCGGCCAATCGTGATCTTGTAAACCGGGCCGGTCTGCTCGCCTTCCTGACCCACTATCGACGCGAGTTTGGCCGTCGTCAGTCCAGTGGGGAGCGCCGCACCCGTGCCCTTCGCGACCGAGGCCGCGTTCTTTCCGATCAAGTCAATCGCCGGTTTGATCTTCGTGGCCAGATCGGCGGCCGATCCGACACCGTGCACGTGCATGTAATAGATCCGAGGCGTCTCGAGGAAAAAATGGTTGTGAAGCGCGGTGACGTCCAGTCCTGCGTTGAGCACGGCAGACATGACGGGATTGACCTCGTCCTCGGTGAGCACGAGGTCGCCCATCATGACGTCCATGTTGTGATCGCCCTTTGCGAGCGCGACCCAGCCGCCGAATCCGAGTGGCGTGGGGACAACCGCGCCGGCAATCGACACGGTCAGATCGTTTCGAGGGATGTTTACTTTGAGCACACCGCCCTTGAAGTCGCCTTGTTTACCGAGCGTCTTCATGACAGTTGCGTAGTCGGCGGGCATGTCCTGCGCGCGTGCAGGCAGTGCACAAGCTATCAACGTAAACGCAATGACGAGTGATCGCAGCACCATCTCGCGATTATCCTATTAGCCCGTGGCCGGTTGCCACGGGCTTGTACGTTGTTGCCCCGCGTTCTGCTTCGCTTCTCCATCGCGGCCGGGCTGGCTTACACCGCGTATGCCATGTGCCGCGCTCCCGTGCTTCCGCTCTTTGCGCGACAGCTTGGCGCCGGTCCGGAGCTCGTTGGGCTGGTGGCGGGTGCCTCCACCCTGACGGGCGTTCTCCTGAAACTTCCTGCGGGCGCGATTTCGGATGCGATTGGCCGACGCGCCGTGCTTCTTGGTGCGGCGTCGGTGTTCGCGTTGATGCCGCTGACCTATCCGTTCGCGACGGCGGTGGCGATGTTGATCATGCTGCGCTTCGTTCACGGCAGTGCGACCGCGCTGTTCGGGCCGACCGCTTCGGCCGCTCTCTCGGATATTGCGCCGCCTGGAGATCGAGGACAGTGGCTCGGCACATATAGCGCGATTCAGGGGTCGGGACAAGCGGCAGGACCGGTGATTGCCGGCGTAATCCTCGAACGCGCCGGATTTTCGACAACCTTTTTCAGCGCGGCTGCGTTTGGAGCGACGGCGTGGATTCTGATCGCGTGGTGGCAAGGCGGTCCCTCGATTTCGCTCGGGACAGGCCTCTCGACTTCGCTCGGGACAGGTCCGAGGCCGCGGTCGACGATCAACTGGCGGGACGTTCGAGTTGCGGTGGCGAGCGTCGCACGTGATGCGCGCATCGTGCTGACGAGCGTCGCGCAGGCGGGCCAGTTCGTGCTGCACGGGATGATCACGGCGTTTCTGCCCATTTACGCGGTCGAACGCGTCGGGCTCAGACCGTCGGAGGCGGGCTTGCTCTTCGGCGCGCAGATGCTGACGACCATCCTCGCGCGGCCGGTGTTTGGACGCCTCTCCGATCGCGCCGGGCGGCGGCCGATGATCGTGGCGGGACTGTCAACGTGCGCGATCGCCGTGGCGCTCTTCGCCTGGAGCACAGGGTTCGTGGGGTTGCTCGCGCTATCCGCGCTTTACGGCACCGGCCTGGCAATCACCACGTCGAGTACTGCGGCGCTCATTACCGATCTGGCGGATCGACCTGTCCCGAGCAAGCCGCGCGACGGATCCGGCCGGCGAGTCGGGGGATCGCGCTACGGCGCCGCACACGGACTCTTTGGAACCATCTTCGACGTGGGCG
>WNGA01010386.1_pt1 | contig 12346 bp, 15 predicted proteins | sample 5400061 | NCBI WGS metagenome assembly WNGA01 (sample SAMN13153366, study PRJNA577476) | soil metagenome | isolation source: 100 cm soil or saprolite under grassland replicate 2 | place: USA:California | collected 2016-06-15
CACAATGCCTTCGGCCAGGCGGACCCGGGTCTGCCTGGCCGAAACACCATCAGGCTGGTCAGCGGGCGGTTGCTATCTGCCTTCCACAGCCACGTGACACTCAGCGGCGTTCCCCACAGTGTTTCAAACAACGGCGACTGCGTTGCATTCACCTCCGTGTGGACCTGGATGTTTGTCTTCACATTGACGCATCGAGGGTTCACGTCGGCTGCCCATGGATCGATAAGACAGCGCCAGGTTGCGGAAACGATCCACGCATCGGAGTGGGCCTTGAGTTCGCAAGTGTCAGCTCCGCTGCGCCAGCGGAGCGGAATCAGGCTGGGTGCGGACAAGCGGATTGAAGGCGTTCTCCCATTCACGAACCTCCGTGCGGTGGATGTGGTGGGATGAGCATGACGTGCCCGGAGCACAAAAGGGGCGTAGATCCACGTATTCCCGGTACCTGTCTTCGGCGCCGCTATGAAGAATCAGCCATTTCGCCCAGCAAGGGTCAGGCTGCGCAGCCGCACCGCACTGAGGTGGAATATGCGTAGAAATACGCGTTGAGCCGATTAGCTCCTGCGCGCTTTCTCGGCTTGACGAGACACCTATCCTCGGTGCAGAGGGGGACCTATGGCCACATCGGAACGACTCGGGCTCGGAGTCATCCCCGCGGCGGGATGGTCCGCACGAGACATACAGGACGTTGCGCGCGAAGCCGAATCAGCGGGGTTCGACGCCATCTTCAGCGTAGAAGTGAATAACGACGCCATGGCCACGGCGCAGCTCATGGGCGCCGCGACGCAGCGCATTCAGGTTGGAACCTGGGTTGCCAACATTTACCTGCGTCATTCGTATGTGTGCGCTCAGGGCGCATCGCTGATCGCCGAAGCAACGGGCGGCCGTTTCATTCTGGGTCTGGGCGTCAGCCACCAGCCAGTGAACAACGCGCTGCACATTGAAATGTCAAACCCGACCGAAGATGTCCGGCGGTATACGGCCGAAGTCACGGCCTGGCTACGTGGTGAGGGACCGGCGACCCACCTTCAACAGCACGCAGCGCCAGTGACCGTGCCGGTGTACGTCGCGGCGATCACGTCGCGCACGGTTGAGCATGCGGCCGAGATTGCCGACGGGATCATGCCCATCTTCTGGTCTCCCGAACGCCTGCGCAAGAGCAAGGCGTGGGTGGATCGTGGTTGCGCGAGGGCGCCCGGAAGAGGTCCGCTCGAGATCACGCTTGGCCTCCCGACGTTCATCGGCGACGACGTCGAGGCACTTCGCGACGCAGCTCGACAAAACCTCGTGCTGTACACGTTCTTCCCCTTCTTCCAGCATCTGTTCCGGGCAAGTGGCTTCACGGCGGAAACCGACGCGATGGAGCATGGGCAAGGGGCGGCCGCACTCAGCAGCGAGCTGCTCGATTCCATATGCCTGATTGGTCCACTCGAACGGTGTCAACAACGGCTGGCTGAATACCGCTCCGCGGGCCTGGACATGCCGATTCTTATGGCGCCTCTTGGCGTTGATGGCGCACGCCAGGTGATCGCTGCGTTCCGCCGCCCGCTCGAAACAGGGTCAGGCAGACAGCCAGAGGGAGCCTTACAGCCGGTCTGACGCTGGTCCGGTTGCAAGTCAGGGGGGAGCTCGCGTAACAGCGCCGCCCGTCGTGTGGAGGTGGTAAAGGCGGCGGCGACCGCGTTCCGAGTGAATGTCAGCAGGTCGTCGGGCGAGAAGCTCAGCGTCGAAGCGATCGCGTACTCCTGCCCAATGGTCGTGCAGACATGCATAGGTAGATCGGTGGCGAGCGTGACGGGGATGCCGCGCTGCACGAAGCGCCTGATGGGGTGATCCTGATACCCCGTCGCACTGCCCAGCACGACATTGCAAGTGAGCGAGCACTCTACGGTCACCCCGCTGCGGGCGAGATCGTCCAAGAGTTGCGGGTCGTCGGCGACGTGGGTGCCATGACCAATCCGCCGCAAACCGGGCACGCGAAGCGCCGCGGCGATACTGGTCGTGGCGAACTCACCCACGTGGACGGTGAGGCCTAGTCCGGCTGACGCGGCGCGCTCTGCCCAGCGGTAAGCGGTCGCCCACAGTTCCGGATCGTCAGTGGCGTCGTACGGCCGCACCAGGAGATCGATCCCGCCAAGTCCTTCGCGCGCGGCGCCCAGGCAGGCATTTAGGCCCCTCACCCATCTACGTGATCCGGCCCGCCCGCGTGAAAAAGGGCACTCTCACGGGTCAACTCGCGCTGGTGCGCGGTGCGACTTCAACTCATGCCGCGGTCGGCTGAATCTCGTTGATGCGTGCGCGGACCTCGTTTTTGGCCACCTCGTCCCCCGTGCACCACTTTTTGTCCAGGTCAATGAACTCGGTCCACTCGGGCGGGACCGCATCCTGGGTAAAGATCGCGCTGACCGGACATTCCGGCTCGCAAGCGCCACAGTCGATGCACTCGTCAGGGTGGATGTACAGCTTGCGATCGAGATCATCACTATCGATGTAAATACACGACACGGGGCAGACATCCACGCAGGATTTGTCTTTGACGTCGATGCAGGGCTGTGTGATCACGTAGGTCATGACGACTCCTACCGTTGGGCACGAGGCACGAGCAACGAAGCTCGATCGGGAGGGCTACTTGAAGGTCGTGGCGCCTCAGAGTCCGCTCAGCTCGCGGTTTTTCTGAGTGTAGCTCTGCCACTCCTCGGGGACGGCGCTCTCGTGAAAGATGGCGTTTACTGGGCACTCGGGCTCGCACGCGCCGCACTCGATGCATTCGTCAGGGTTGATGTAGTACATCTCCTCGGCCTCGTAGATGCACGAGACAGGGCAGACATCCACGCAGCTCGAGTTCTTCTCGCCGATACACGGCTCGACGATGACGTAAGTCATGGATGGACTCCTTCTGCACAGATAGTGCCTCTCGCGAGGGCGATCCGACCGTGACCTGGGTCACACTCGGCATCTCGCTTAGAAGAAGCCCACCTCACGTGCCGGCCATGGCGCTACCGATCGGCCCACGAGCCCCACCGCGAGCAACCGGCCGTGGTCAATGCTGCGCTGCGCGACCTGTGGGACCAGGCGGATGGCGGTATCCGGTAGGCGCTGCGCTCCTGGCTCGTTGGTGCGATCGCGGAGGCTAGTGCCCGTCCCGAGACTGCGCGCTGGGCGCGTGCTCCGGGCCCATCGTTAGCGGCAAGTGGTACAGGCCGCGTTCAACCGCCCACGCTGCGATCTGCGTGCGATTGCGCAATCCGAGACGTGTGAGGATCGCCTGAACGTGATTGGCTACCGTGCCATTCACAAGCACGAGACGCTCGGCGATCTCGTCGTTCGTGAGACCCTCGGCGATGCACGCGACAATTTCAAGCTGCCGCGGCGTAAGCCGGGCCACCTCTTCGGCTGCCTTCCGTTGGCCCTGCTGGAACGCTTGCTCGGCCATCGCTTCGGACAACTGCGCCCGATCGGCGACCATGCCGATCCAGCCCGCAACCGCTTGCAGGAACTCGAAGTCTTCCTGCGTGAACTTGTCGGGCTGTGTGGAGATCACGGACAGCACACCCCGACGCTCGCCATTGACGTCGACAGCGACGTTGATTTCACTTCGAACCCCGAGGCCCTCACGTGTGCCGCGCAGCTCCTCCTGATCCTGGTCAACGTGCCCGCTCACGTAAGCGTCCCCCGTCTCATAGACCTGCGCCACGCGACCGCCGTTTGCGAGTGGCTGTCGATCCAGGCCCAGTTGCTTCTGCCGATGAGCCATCGGCGTGTCACTGGTGCCGATAGCGACGAGGGTCGCTGTGGGAGCGTGGAACAGGAAGACATCGACCTTCTCCGCGCCCACCGCCTCGAGCAACGGCATGGCGGCCTGGTCGAGCGCAGGCCCCAGCTCCGGCGATCGGATCCCGAGCAATTGCACGAGCGTATGCAGTAGTTGATCGCTCGTCCCGCGAGCGGCACGTGCGGCCGGTTCCATGGGTGAGCCCACCTTCTTCGGCAGGTCTCGTCAGCAACGACGAAAGACAAAGAGATGTGGGCGCTGGGCCCACCGGACCTCACCCAACGAAAGGGCGGGCGAAACGTGCCTGAACCCAGCAGTATGCCTGCTAGACAGAAACAAAGCTTGTCACAGAATGCCGCGGGCTGATTTGGCCGGCCGATCACCAACGCCTCGTCGGGCGAAACGATCGACGTCGCCGCCGGGACTTACGCGGAGCACCTGCTTATCAACAAACAGCTCACCGTCACCGGCGCCTTACTGGCACACCGCAGTGCGTGCCGAGAACTCTCTGCTGACGCCGCCTGAAGAGTTGCCGCCACGCATCATCAGCATCGGGGCGCGTTGGGTAATCCAGGCGTCTATCCGACTAGATCCCGACGAAACACCTGTCTGTTCGCTCGCCAGGTATGCCCGACGCGGTCGTAGGTCTAGCGCTGGAGTGCGTCAGCGCTCGCGGCATAGCCTGGTCGGTGTATGAAGTGGGTAACGCGCGAGCGGCCGCGAATCTGTTACGTGCGCCTGGCTCATCAGGCGCTTCATCGACCCTGACCCAGAATTCCTGTTCGTGCCCAACGACCAGGTCTTTGTAGCCGCCGAGCGCGATGGCGCATTGCCTTTCCACGTGCGCGGCGGGAAGTTCGAACGCACGGCGGACGAGACCGGATTTGAGGCGCTCATGCGCCACCACGAGCTTGGAAAGGATGATGCAGCCCTTCAGCAGGTGGCGCGCATTGTCCATGGAGCTGACGTGCGGAGCGCAGACGCGCCGCCGGAGTCCGCGGGTCTACGCGCCATCCTAATGGGCTACGTCGACGTCTACGCTGACGATCACGAGCTTCTCAACGTGGCGGTCACCGTGTACGAATCCCTGTACCAGTGGTGCCGCCGCGCTCGCGCCGGATGACGGCGAGGTCAGCGTGACCGTCGGTGGATGAGCGCTGATCGGGATTTTGCGAGCACCACGCGCGGTGATACCTTGACCGCCGGATCCCGATGGCTCGTTTGGCCCAGGTAGGGGATGAGCACCACAACCTGCCGCCCGACAGCACACAACTCGTCGGACGCGATAAGGATGTAGCCAACCTGTGCCACGTGGTGCTCGAGAGCGAGGGGCGGCTGGTGACGCTCACCGGCGTCGGTGGCTGCGGCAAGACTCGGCTCGCACTCCGCGTCGCGTCCAGCATGATCGGTTCGTTCAAGGACGGCGTCTGGCTGGTGTCGCTTGCGCCGCTGGTGGACCCGCAGCTGGTGCCGCATGCCGTCGCGTCCGTGCTCGGGGTTCGGGGCCGACCTGATCGAGCGGTGCTCGATGCAGTCGTGGCGCACCTGGCCCGCCGTCAGGCGCTTCTGGTGCTGGACAACTGCGAGCACGTGGTCAAGGTATGCGCTGAGGTGGCGTACACGCTCCTGCAAGGGTGCCCAGGCTTGCGACTACTGGCGACCAGTCGCGAGCCGTTGCACATATCAGGCGAGCGGGCCTGGCGCGTACCCTCGCTGACTTTGCCTGATCCAGCCTCACACGTGTCTGTGGAACAGCTGGTGCGCTACCCGGCGGTGGAACTGTTCGTCAAACGCGCGGTCGAGGTGCAGGCGGACTTTGTCGTGTCGCCTGCCAATGCACCGGTGGTGGCGGCCGTAAGTGCGCGACTCGAGGGCCTGCCGCTGGCAATCGAATTGGCCGCCGCCTGGGTGCGTGCGCTCGGGGTTGAGCAGATCCTCGAGCGGCTGGACAACGAGTTTGGGTTGCTCGTAGGCGGCAGCCGGTCGGCGCCCAACCGCCAGCAGACCATGCGCGCGACGCTCGACTGGAGCTATGGCCTGCTGGGGGAGCCCGAGCGCCTCCTATTTCAGCGGTTGGCGGTGTTTGTCGGGGGCTGGAGCCTGGAGGCTGCTGAGGCCATCTGCTGTGGCAGCGGAGTCGCGCTGGAAGAGGTGCTCAGTCTCTTGACCCGACTGGTGGATGCGTCCCTGGTACAGGTCGAGGAGCACGATCGCCGCGCCCGTTACAGGCTGCTGGAGCCGGTCCGCCAGTACGCGCGCGAGTACCTGATCGCTGCCCATGAGCTCGATGCCATGTGCCGCCAGCACACTGACTTCTTCCTGTCCTTCGCTCAGCGGTGGGGGACCGACGCGAATCTAGGCGGCCCAGACCGCCAGGCTGCACTTGCCGCGCTCGAGTCCGAGCAGGACAACCTGCGCGCTGCTCTGCGGTGGTGCTTGGAGCGCGGCGAGGCGGAGATGGGACTGAGCCTCGGCCGAGCGCACTGGATCTTTTGAAGAGTCGTTGGCATCCGCACGCGCCAGCGGTCACCGGGTCATGGAAGCGCTCCTACTGCACCACCTGTCGCAACTTGCGCTCCGGCAAGAGGCCTACTCCACGGCCCGAACGCGGGCCGCGGAGGGCCTGGCCGTCGCGCGCGCGGCGGGCGACCTTGGGGCCTTGTGCATCTCGCTCGGCGGTGTGGGCTTTGTCGCGCTGCGAGTGGGCGAGCTTGCGACCGCCAGGCGAGTCCTGGAGGAGGGCGTGGTCTTGCAGCGGCAAATTGGCGAGCGGAACGTGCTGGCCTTCTGCCTGGACAGCCTGGGCGAGCTGGCGACAGTAGAACGGCACTTCGGTGAAGCGGCCGTCCTCCTTCACGAGAGCCTTGGCCTCCATCGAGATCTGGGCGATCGGGCGGGCATCGCCTGGGCCCTGGCCCGCATCGCCGCGCTTGCGGCGGCCAAGGCGCAGCCCAAGCGCGCCGTTCAGTTAGCCGGAGCCGCTGCTAACCTCCGCGAGGCTTTGGGAATAACCCTGAACCCGATGGGACGCGCCACGCTCGCCCAATGGTTGGTCTCGCTTCGCAAGTCATTCGGCGTGGAGGCGACCAGGCTGGCTTTGCGGGAAGGACGAGTGATGCCTGAAGCGCAAGTGATTGACCTGGCGCTTTCCGTCACAGAGGCTCCGCACGAGAGCTTGTACCGGCGGACAGATGGCTCGGAACAACAACGTACGGTGCTGAGTCCGCGTGAGCAGGAAGTGGCTGCTTTGTTGGCGGACGGGCTGAGCAATCGTCAGATCGCGCAACGATTTGGCGCACGTCGAGCATAGTCTGAACAAGCTGGGTCTCGCGTCGCGTACGCAGATCGCCCTGTGGGCGGCCGAGCATGGCTTGCCTGCGCGAAACCCTGGCTGAGTCCAGCTCGGCACCAATCGGCAATCCTGGTCAGAATCTGGCCGTTCAGCGGTCAGGAAATGCGCAGTACGCGCCGATCCACGTGCATGATGGACCAGGATCAGGAGTCACCGCCAGCGTTACGAGGCTGGTTTGCCGTGCTGCCAGGGTGGCCGAGGAGCCAACCAATGCGCTGTTCACGATGTACGCGAGAGCGATCGAGGCCGCGAGCAGGAGTATCCAGGGTGCGACCCACTCGACTGGGCGGCGAGGTGCTAATGGCGATGGCCGCATGGTGCGTCCCCTCCCTTATGGGACGCAGCCACACTCGGCCACCGGGCGTTATCCGGTCATCGGCCAATCGATCAATCGGACACAAGATTGCCACATTGGCCAATGTTGGTGAGCCCCCAGTTCAGGCGTCAAAATCGCGCAGCGCGCGCAGCGCCGCGTCGATTGTCCGGGCTCGCAACAGGTCGGGGCCATGCCGCAGCAGGTGATCGATTACCTGCGCCGGTGCTATGTGGAGCGCGACCTCGTCGGCGGCGCTGACCACGTGCCTCGGCTTGAGCGGAGGACCTGTCGCGGCCAGCGCGCGGGCCATCTCATAACTGAGCCAGGCTGCAGAGCGCCTCGGCTTCGCCATCCGACCGCAGCGTATGCGTCAACTCTCGGATCGTCATGAACTCTTGTCATGACCAGACTCATGACTCCCCCGAGGCGTCTGGGGGGCGGGAAGTCGCCTACACCGGCGCTGCTATGTTGCCTCCACCGACGTGGGTACGAAGCGATAGCCCCGTCCGGGGACGGTCGCGATGAAGCGTGGCTTGCGGTAGTCGTTCTGAAGTCGCGCCCGCAAGTTGCGAATCTGGCGATCGACGACATTGCTTTCGGCTACGTAGTCGGACCCCCACAAGGTGTCCAGGATCTCTTCGCGGGTCACCACTCGACCCGCATTGGCGGCCAGCAGGTAGAGCAGGCTCTGTTCCAGTGACGTCAGGTGCAGCTCTGAACTGCCTGTGTGTACGGTGCGGTTGAGTATGTCGATCTCGAGCTCGCCAACCTTGATGGTTGGCGTGAACGTGACTGCGTCGCTGTAGGACCTGCGCACCAGGGCGATGACGCGTGCGAGCATCTCCTCGGGGGCAAATGGCACGGTCAGTATGTCGTCAACACCGGCATCGAATGCAGCGAGCTTGGTCTTCAGGTCGCCTCGACGCGTGAGCCCAATAACCGGTACCCGCACGCCCGTTCGGGCGCCGACGAGCTCCATGATGCGTAGACCGTCCAAATCCATGTCGACCAGCATCAGGTGTGGCTGCCAATCGGGTCGCAGAGCTTCGACGTCGCCCAGGCTGGCGACGGCACGCACTGCATACACCCCGTGATTGAGGGTCATCTTGATGACCTCGACGATCGCGGGCTGGTCGAGCACGATCAACACCCGAGCAGGGCCGCGCGGCGGCCAATGCGCTGGCTGTTGCCTGGCTTCAACGGACGACGTCACACTCGCAGGTCATTGAACTATCGCATCAGCCGTGCCTACGCAGCGGGCTGCTGGCCGGTCACGGTGGGCCGAAGGTGCGCGATGTGACGTCGAAGGCCAGCCGGGTGCCGGTGCTGGAGACCAGCGACAACCTCCTGCCTACTGCTCCAACGATGTGGACCGCGCCCGAGCGCTGCGGGGTGCGATACACGGTGGCCGGCCCGACCGCGGCGCCGATCGTGCGCACGGCTACCAGGCCCTGGGACTGATCGTCTCGCGCCGCGCCGGCGTAGACCACCAGATCGCCCGCGGCAGTCGACTCGAACCAGCGGTTCTCGAAGGTGTACGGGGAAGGGCGCCTGCCCACTGTCCACAATCGTTCCCGCACCGGCTGACCGATGCGGCAGCGGCGAGTTCGCGGCCTGCGCCCCGCCCCGGTCCACGGATGGGAGAGGCTTGGAATTCAGCGCGCCGTTCAGTTGTGCCCAACCGTCGCTCGGGCGATTGTTGGCAGCGGGGCATCCGCCGCCGAGGCACGCCTGGAACTGCGTCAGGGTGCCCAGAAAATAGATCGGGCTGCCATGATTCGCGTGCGCATACACGCTCAGCTGCTGCCACTGCCAGGCATTGACGCCGTTGGTCAGATAGATCTCTGGGAGGGGATACGCCGGCGGTACACCATAGGACACGTACCAGACGTCCTCCTGGGTCCAGCCGCTGTTGATGGTCCTGCTCCACCGCGAACTCGATCTGCGCGGTCGAAGCGAACGTGCCGGGGCATCGAACAGAATCGAGCCGTAGCCGCCGTTCTGGGCCCACGGCTGTCCAAAGTCCAGGACGGCGATGCCTTTGTCGGCGGCTTGGCCCTGCGCACAGCCCTCGTTGGCGAACGCGACCTCGAGCGGCAGGTTCTCGCCATCTACGGACGCCAGGCGGAGCCGTCGCGCGGCAAGCGGGAGCTACGGCGAGCTGCTCGAGATGGTCCGACTCGCCTTTGCGTCAGAACGGGTGGGCTCGCTGGCAGTTGCTCGCGCGTGAGATGTCGGAGCGCCCGTACCGGTCGCGGCGTGACAGGTAAGGGCGCTCCGCACTTCCACTGTGCGGCCAACCCGTGCTGTGGCGCAGTGCACGCGGTCACAGCCGCGTTGTGAATATCGTCACACGCTTCGCGCGCTGGGGACCGACGGCGGGCGATGATATGCTGCCGCTTCGCACGGATGCGAGCATGTCCAAGGTAGCGGTGCCGCCAGGCATCGTCGTGGTGACGTCGGCGCTGGTCTCGGCGGGGCTGGTCCTGGCTACGCCGCGGACGTGGCCACTGTGGGTTAGCACCCTAATAGCGCTGGTGCCGTGGATCCCCGCGTTCGTGGTTGGCGCGCGGTGGAATTACCAGCGCAACCACTGGCTGGTGCTGTTCTACGTCCTGGTCGTGACCCAGACGGGGCACTTCTTCGAGCACGTCGCCCAGATGGTCCAGCTGCATACGTTGAATCTGACGGGAATCGCGGCTCGAGGCGTGTTCGGCGCGCTGGACATCGAGTGGGTGCACTTCCTGTGGAACCTGTGGGTGCTGGCGGCGGCAGCCGTCCTGCTCATCCGTTTTCGCGACAATCCGTGGCTGTGGTTCACGGCGCTCTTCGCCGGCTGGCACGGGCTGGAGCACACGTACATCCTGTGGATCTACCTCACGACTGGTGTGATCGGCGCGCCAGGCTGGCTGTCTTTGGGCGGCCAGATCCATGGCGGCCTGCCACTGCAGCGGCCAGACCTGCACTTCATCTACAACCTGATCGAGACGGCGCCGCTGCTCCTCGCCTTTGTCTGGCAGCTGCGACGACCGGCGCCGCGCCTGGTAGTGCAGCCATACCGCCCGAAAGCCTGGCTCCCTGCCGCGGTCGGTCCGGCGTGCGTGGTAGCACTGCTCGGCGCTGGAGTCGCCGCGAGCTTCACCGACCCGATCAGACGATTGGTGACGCCAGAGGGAGAGGTGGTGTGTGGCAAGTTCTACGGCCTGGTCCAGGACGTCCGCGCGCAGGCCATCCCGGTGCCCGAGATTCGGCTGACACTCGACGACATGCAGGCCCGTAGCGGTCGAGCCGATCTCAACTTGCGGCCGCCGCTCACCTCGTTTATTCGTGCCGCCCGCGAAGCGGCTGCCTCGTACTACAGGTATCCGACGTTCGATGCGCTGGCCTACAGCGACACGTACGCGCACATGGAGGCGCACGTGCACACGCACGAAACGATCAACGCGCTGTCAAAGGCGTGCACGCTGGCTGGCTACCCCGCCAAGGCGCGCGCGGCTCCGCAGAATGGCGCGGTCGCGCTGCCGACCTTGCCGAAGGACCAGGCACCAACAGCCTCCAACCTCGTGGTGCAGGAGCCCACGCAGGCAGTCAACGTGGTGCAGGACTACCTGTCGACCAAGCCGTGGGGGTTCTTTGGCGCGACCTGCCGGGCGTGGGTCTCGATGCACTACAAACCCGAGCGCGCGGACGTGGGTTTTTCGGCAAGCGCGAACGAGTGGATCGTCGACATCCCTCGTAATCCCGAGGCGCTCGGCCCCACGGTGATCCGCTATCACGTGAACCCGCTGAGCGGACTCACCTATGGCGACCCAGCGCACAACCTGAACAGCGACTTCGCCGAAGGCTGCGACAAGTACTAGCAGGCTGATAACAATCCTTCGACAAGCTCAGGACGGCCCTTCGACAAGCTCAGGACGGCCCTTCGACAGGCTCAGGGTGAGCGGAGCCGTTCGCAGCCGCTCATGGTGAGCTTGTCGAACCATCATGGTGAGTTTCAGCAGTCGAATCCAGAGCGGGGACCGCTCGTTATCAGCCTGCTAAACGGTCGTGCGCAACCTCGGGTTGGCGATGCGATCCAGGCCGGCGGTGGTCATGAACAGGCCGATGAACAGCACGATCGTGATCACGATCGGTGGCACGAACCACCACCACAGCTGGCGGATCAGCGCCCCGTAGAAGATCGCCCAGTAAATCGTGAGCCCGAGCGAGGGCTCGTTCTGCGGCCCGAGGCCCAGCGCCGACAAGCCAATCGAGGCCAGGATGGCTGCCGCGACCGTGCCGACAAAGCTCGCCGCTACGAACGGCAACAGGTTCGGCAGGAGCTCACGTACAACAATCCAGAAGGGACTGACGCCATTCAATCGCGCCACCTGCACGTACATGCGCTCGCGTATGGTCAGCACCTGCGAACGGACGGTGCGCGCTGGCCACATCCACGCCAGAGCGGCAATGATCAGGCCCATACCTTCCACGGACACGCCGCTCAACATGGATGTAATGACCACGAGCACCATCAAATTGGGTATGGTCAATAACACATCGATCACCAGGCGGATCGAAGCGTCACTGATTCCGCCGACATAGCCGGCGAGTAAGCCAAGCAATGTGCCGACACTCACGCCGATCACACCGGCGATAATGCCGATCTTCAGCGTGGCCGGTGTACCGAGGGCGACATTGGCCAGCACGTCTCTGCCCTGCTGATCAGTGCCGAGCAAGAACTCGAAGCTGGGGGGTCTGGAGGGCCGGCCGGCGCCAACATCGGCTCGAGCGCGTGGCATAATCATGCTGCCAACAACGCCGAATAACAACACGAACACAACCAGCACAATGCCCGCGACGAGCATCTTATTGTTAGCAATCAGGTGCCAGAACTGACGCATAACGGTTCAAGTCTTGCGGAATTGAA
>WNGA01010387.1_pt1 | contig 12345 bp, 9 predicted proteins | sample 5400061 | NCBI WGS metagenome assembly WNGA01 (sample SAMN13153366, study PRJNA577476) | soil metagenome | isolation source: 100 cm soil or saprolite under grassland replicate 2 | place: USA:California | collected 2016-06-15
CCACCCACGAGCGCAGCGGGTACGGCGAGCGGAAGGACAGCAGCCACGGGTAGTTCACGTGGCTCTCGGTGAGGTCGGCGGCCCACCGCTCCCAGTCGTTGAAGAACGGCCCGAGCGAGTCCAGGCTCCCGATGAGCTGCTCGCGGGCGAGCAGCTCGACCCCCCAGGCGGGCTCCCCGGCGCGGCTCTCGAGCATGTTGACCAGGGTTTCCCGGCGGTTGTAGGCGCCGTAGATGGTGGGCAGGTAGCCGATCTGGAGGGCGACCACGACCAGGCCGGTGGCCGCGGCGACGAACGTCACCACGGTGGCGCCCTGCCTGGGGGAGGAGGCCACGCCGAGGGTGAACAGCGACGAGCCGGCCAGGCGGAGCGCGGTCATGAAGCCGTCGCCGGTCAGCGACAGGAACAGCAGCGCGTAGCCGAGGAGGAAGAGCAGGAGCCAGGCGCCGAGCAGGGCGAGTAGCGACAGCGGACCGAGCAGGCCGAGCAGGCGGTCCTTGGACTCGTAGCGCCGCATCCGGTCGGCGGCGGCCATGAACGGCTGCTTGATCACACGCCAGACCGAGTAGGAGATGAGCGAGTGCACGCCCTTGGGCAGCACGATGCTGCCGACGACGCTGCTGAACGTTGCGCCGACGATCACCAGGCCAAGCAGGAACCCGGCCCACCTCTCCAATCCGGTCATGCTTCCTCCGGTGTTGTGTCCTACGGTGTCAGAGGACCAGGGTACGGGCCGCCCAGGGCCGACAGCGGCGGGACCACCGGCTCGTTGTGGACCACCAGCCCCCCTTGCCGCGGGTGGGGGGAGGTCGCCACGCGCGGCGGGCAGCACCCAGATCGGCGATGGTTGGCTCCCGCTGCACTAGCATGGCGGCCGCGAAGGGAGGGTGCGATGACGGCTGCAGAGGGCTACCCGGCGCACCGGGAGGGCGACGTGGTCCTGCGGGACGGATCGACGGTCCACGTCCGTCCGGTCCGGTCGGAGGACGCCGCGGGCGTCCGCGCCTTGTTCGAGGGGCTGTCGGACGAGTCCAGGTGGCTGCGGTTCTTCTCCGGCGCCTTCGATACGGGCAGCGTGGTGCGCTGGGCGACCGAGGTGGACTACGACCGTCGCTTCGGCCTGGTCGCCGTGGCCGGACCGGACCAGCGGCTGGTCGCGCACGCCGGCTGGGAGCGGCTGAGCGACCGTCCCGACAAGGCCGAGATCGGGCTGGCCATCGCCGACGCGTTCCAGGGCCGCGGTCTTGGCACCATCATGCTCGGCCAGCTTGCCGAGGCCGCGCACGCCGCCGGCGTGGCGGTGCTCGCCGCCGAGGTGCTGCCGCAGAACCACCAGATGCTGCAGGTCCTGCGCGACAGCGGGGTGCCGCTGACGGTGCGGTCGTTGCCGGGCGTTGTGAGGGCGGAGCTGCCGACCTCGCTGTCGCCCGCCGCGCTGGAGCGGTTCGAGCGCCGCGAGCAGCTCGCTGCCGTGGCGGCTCTGCGCACCGTGCTCGCGCCCCGCTCGGTGGCGGTGGTCGGCGCGTCGCGCCGGCGGGGCACGGTCGGCGGCGAGCTGTTCCACAACCTGCTCGCCGGTGGCTTCAACGGCCCCGTCTACCCGGTCAATCCCGGCGCCGAGGTGGTCCAGTCGGTGCTCGCCTACCGCTCGGTGCTGGACGTGCCCGGCCCGGTCGACCTGGCCGTCGTGGCGGTGCCGGCGGCCGCGGTGGTCGGTGTCGCGCGGGAGTGCGCCGCGAAGGGCGTGCGCGCGCTGGTGGTGGTCTCGGCCGGCTTTGCCGAGACCGGGCCGCAGGGGACCGAGCGGCAGCGGGAGCTGCTCGGGGTCTGCCGCGAGGCGGGCATGCGCCTGATCGGGCCGAACTGCCTGGGGGTGATCAACACCGACCCGGCGGTGCGCCTGGACGCCACCTTCGGCCCGGCGGTCCCGGTCAGCGGCCGGGTGGGGTTCCTGTCGCAGAGCGGCGCGCTGGGCCTGGCGATCGTCGACTACGCCAACCAGCTCGGGCTGGGACTGTCCAGCTTCGTCTCGGTGGGGAACAAGGCTGACATCTCCGGCAACGACCTGCTCGGCTACTGGGGTGAGGACCCGAGCACGGACCTGGTCCTGCTGTACCTCGAGTCGTTCGGCAACCCACGCAAATTCGCCCGCATCGCCCGCCGGCTGGGCCGGACCAAGCCGATCATCGCGGTCAAGAGCGGCCGCTCGGTGGCGGGCGCTCGCGCCACCGGCTCGCATACCGGGGCGCTGCTGGCGGCATCCGACGTGACCGTGGAGGCGCTGTTCGGCCAGGCCGGGGTGATCCGCACCGACACCCTGTCGGAGCTGTTCGACGTGGCCAGGCTGCTGGCCAGCCAGCCGCCGCCGCGGGGCCGGCGGGTGGGGATCGTCACCAACGCCGGCGGCCCGGGGATCATGTGCGCCGACGCCTGCGAGGCCGGCGGGCTGGAGGTGGCGCAGCTATCGGAGCGGCTGCGGGCCGGGCTGGCGGAGTTCCTGCCTCCCGAGGCGTCCACGGCCAACCCGGTCGACCTGCTCGCCGCCGCGCCGGCGGCCCACCACCGGCGGGCGGTCGAGCTGGTGGCCAGCTCCGGCGAGGTCGACGCGGTGATCGCGATCTTCATCCCGCCCCTGGCGACCGACCTGGCGGAGGTGGCCGGGGCGATCCGCGAGGCCGCCGAGGCGGCGCCGGCCCAGGTGCCGGTGCTGGCGGTGGTGATGTCGGCCGCCGGCGGCCCGCTCGAGCTGCGCGGCACCAGGCGCGCGGTGCCCTCCTACGCGTTTCCGGAGGACGCCGCCCGCGCGCTGGCCCGGACGGCAGGCTACGGCGAATGGCGGGGCGCACCCGAGGGCAAGGTGCCGGAGCTTGCCGACGCGCGCCGCGACGAGGCGGCCGCGGTGCTGGCCACCGCCCTGGCGGCGGGCACCTTGCCACGCTGGCTCGGGCCCGACGAGGTCGCCAGGCTGCTCGGCTGCTACGGGCTGCCGATGGCCCCCTGGCGCCTGGCCGGCACCCCGGAGGCGGCCGGGGCGGCCGCTGCGGAGCTGGGCGGGGCGGTCGCGGTCAAGGCGGTCGCGCCGGGGCTGGTGCACAAGACTGAGGCCGGCGCGGTCCGCCTGGGGCTCAGCGGCGCGGACGCGGTGGTGCGGGCCGCCCGCGAGATGGCCGGGGAGGTCGCGGTCACCGGCCACCAGGCCAGCGCGTTCCTGGTCCAGCGGATGGCCGAGCCGGGGGTCGAGCTGCTGGTCGGCGTAGTGCACGACCCCTCGTTCGGCCCCGTGGTGGCCTGCGGCGCCGGTGGGACCGCCGTCGAGCTGCTCAACGACGTGGCCGTGCGCATCACGCCCCTGACCGACCTGGACGTGCGGCAAATGGTCCGCTCGCTTGCCACCTTCCCGCTGCTGGACGGCTACCGTGGCGCGCCCAAGGCCGACGTGGCCGCCCTCGAGGACGTCGTGCTGCGCGTGGGCGCTCTGGTCGACGAGCATCCCGAGGTGGCGGAGCTGGACTGCAACCCGGTGATCGTCGGCCCCGCCGGCGCGGTGATCGTCGACGCCCGGGTCCGCATCGAGCACCCGGCGGCGCCGCCGCCCCTTGGCGCCCGGCGCACGGTGGGTCAGGGCGGAGGGGCGTCGTCGGCAGGCGGGGGCACGGCGACGTAGCGCAGCCCGAACGGAGGCAGCTCGCGCCGGGCCAGGGACTTGAACACCCGTCCGGTCGGGGTGTCCGGCAGCTCCTCCGGGCTCGGCGGGATGGGGACGTCCACGCGCAGCAGCGACCCCTCGTGCGCCACCGTGGCCCCAAGGCCCTGCAGGATCTCCACCATTGGGATGTTCTCGGCAAGGACATAGCCACGGAAGCGGTGGATGCCGTGCGCGCGTGCCGACCCGGCGAGGGCCTCCAGCAGGATCGTCCCGATCCCTCTGCCCTGGTGCTCGTCCAGTACCGTGACCGCCGCCTCAGCGGTCGTCGGTTCCTCGGCCAGGCGGATGTAGCGTGCGACGCCAAGGCCCGGCTGGCGCGGTTGGGCGGGGTCGAGGGCGACCCATGCCATGTGGTCGCGGTAGTCGATCTCGGTGAGGTGGCGCAACTGCTTGTCGCTCAGGGCGTCCTGCGTGGTCATGAAGCGCCGGTAGCGGGACGACGGCGACAGCCGGGCGAGCCCCTCGCGCAGGCGGTCCTTGTCCCCGGGGAGGATCGGGCGCACCAGGATACGAGTGCCGTCACGGAGCGTGACCCGCCTCGCCGGCGGCAGCTCATCTGGCTCTGGTCCTCCTGATCCCACGGTGAGCACCGCTTTCGGGTGGGGGCGGCCCACGGCCCTGGTCGCGCCAGTGTAAGCGTCCGGCGACGAGCCGGCGGCCGTCACCGGGTCCTGCCGTCGCCTATGGTGGACGGCCGGAGGGCTTCTGGCGCAGGCTGCGGCGGGACGGATCGCCGACCACGGGGTGAGGGTGCGGAAGATGACCGGTGGGCTGGTCACAGACCTGTACGAGCTGAATATGGCCGCCAGCTACCTGCGCCGGCAGATGACCGGACCGGCGACCTTCAGCCTGTTCGTGCGCGACCTGCCGCCGGATCGTGGGTTCCTGGTCGCGGCCGGCCTCGAGGACTCCCTGTCCTTCCTGCAGGGGTTCTCCTTTGACGAGGGCGAGCTGGCCTGGCTTGCCGGCACGCTCGACTTCGACAGGGCGACCGTCGAGGCACTGCGGCGGCTGCGGTTCACCGGGGAGATGTGGGCGGTGCCGGAGGGCAGGGTGGTGTTCGCCGGGGAGCCGCTGCTGGAGGTGACCGCGCCTCTCGCCGAGGCCCAGCTCGTCGAGACCGCCCTGCTCAACCAGGTCACCTTCCACACGGCGGTGGCCTCCAAGGCGGCCCGCTGCCGCCTCGCCGCGGGTGGTGCGGAGCTGGTGGACTTCGCGTTCCGGCGCACCCAGGGCCTCGACGCCGCCATGGCCGTGGCCCGCTGCTCGGCGCTGGTCGGGTTCGCGGCCACCAGCAACACCGAGGCGGCGCGCCGCTTCGGGCTGCGCGCCTCGGGCACCATGGCCCACTCCTACGTGGAGGCGTTCGCCGACGAGCTGGCCGCGTTCCGTGCCTTCGCCGAGGATTTCCCCGGCCCGACCACATTCCTGGTCGACACCTACGACACCCTCGGCGGCGTCCGCGCCGCGATCAAGGTGATCGGCGAGCTGGGGCTGAGCGGGCCGCTCGGGGTGCGGCTGGACTCCGGCGACCTTGGCGCACTGGCCGTGGAGACCCGGCGGCTGCTGGATGCCGCCGGGCTGCCGCACGTGCGGATCGTGGCCAGCGGCGGTCTGGACGAGTACGCCATCGCCGAGCTGGTCGATCGGGGCGCGCCGATCGACGCCTACGGGGTCGGCACCAAGATGGGGGTGTCGGCTGACGCGCCCTTCCTGGACACCGCCTACAAGCTGGTCGCCTACAGCGGCCGCCCGGTCATGAAGCTGTCGCAGGGCAAGGCCTACCCGCCCGCCGCCAAGCAGGTGTTCCGGGGGCCGGCGGGCGGCGACCTGCTCGGGCTCCGCGACGAGCCCGCGCCACCGGGCCGGGCGCCACTGCTGGAGCCGGTCATGCTGGAGGGTCGGCGTGTCGCGCCGCCCCCGGATCTCGCCGCGGCGCGGAGCCGCTTCGAGGCCGATCTCGCACGGCTGCCGGAGCGGTCGCGGGCCCTACGACGGCCAGAGCCGCCGCCAGTCCAGCTCAGCGAGCGGCTCGAGGCGCTCCGCGACCGGGTCCAGGCCGACCTCTCAGCCAGGTCAGCCAGCGACCTGAGAAGCTAAAGCCCAGGGTGAAGGGTGGTCCGGGCGTCGGCGACCAGCTCGACCAGCAGTCCGCCGATGCGCTCGAGCGGGGCCACCTGGTGGACGATCTTGTCGAAGCCGATCGCGCTGCCCGGCATGCCGAAGTTCTGGGAGGTGGCCCGGTCCTGCGCCACGACCAGCCCGCCGAGCCGCTTGACCGCCGCCGCTCCGGCCGTGCCATCGTTCCCGGAGCCGCTCAGCACCACCGCGATGGCCCGCGCACCCAAGCTGATGGCCATCGACGTCAGCAGCAGGTCGGCGGACGGACGCGAGGGTGGTCGCTGTCCAGACCAGATCAGCGCGACCGTGCCGTCCGGGCACACCAGCGTGTGCCGCGCCGGCGGCGTCACGAGCACCACGCCCGGCCGCAGCGGGTCGCCGTCCCTGGCCGGCTCGACCCGCAGCGGCGTGCGCCTGCCCAGGATCTCCGCGAGCATGCTCGGCCGTTCGGGCTCCATATGCTGCAGCGCGATGATCGCCGCGGGGAAGTCGGCGGGAAGTCTCGCGAGCACGCTGCTGAGCGCGTGCAACCCTCCCGCGGAGGACACCAGCCCGACGACCCGCGGTCGGTTCTCATCGTCGGCGCCCGACATGTCGATCCCCCCCTCTCCGGCCCTCACCCGGCGCCCGTCCAGTCTCCCCCCGCTCGGACCCGTTGGCCACGGTGGCCTCGCGCACATCCGGGCGGCGCGAGCCCGGGTTGATACAGTGCCGTCCGTGCGTTTGGAGCCTGAGCATTCCGCTGTGTACGTCCCCGCCGACCCGCCACGCGCCGGTGCCCTTGCCGTGTGGGGCGATGGGCAGGGCCCCGACGAGATCGAGCTGGTGTTGCCGGCTGGCGGGGGAGTGCGGCATCGGCGGGTCCGGGGGCGGCTGCCTGCCGCCAGCCCCGGAGCGTACGGCGCATGGCGGGTCGGACCGCTGGATGCTGCCGACCTGGACTGGCTGCGGCGGGTCGCCGCGGCGATGCCCCCGGAGGGGCACGGGTTGCCCGTTGACGGGCGGGGCCGGCCGCGGCTGCGCTCGCCAGAGGGGCTGATCCGCGAGCTGTGGGATGCGATCGCCGACACCCTGGTCCGCACCCCCGCGGCGGTTCACGCCACCGGGCCGCGTGCCTTTGCCGCGGCCGAGCCGGTGCGGGTCGACGAGCTTGCCGACTGGCTGGCGGAGACCGACCGCGGGCTGGACGCCGGAGCGCAGGTGCAGCTGCGGGTCGAGCTGCCGGCCGAACGGGACCCGCCGTTCGCCGCGGTGGTCCAGGTGCGCGGCGTCGCTGACCCCAGCCTGGTGGTGGACGCCGGGGAGCTGTGGAATGCGCCGGCGGCGGTGCTGGCGCGACTGGGCGAGCGCGCCGAGACCGATCTGCTGCTCGCCCTGCGGCGCGGCGCCCGGGCTTGGCCGCCGCTGGCGCCGCTGCGCTCGGCGGCGCCGACCGAGGTCAGCCTGGACGAGGAGCAGGTGGCTGAGCTGCTGGAGACCGGTGCCGAGGCGCTCGGCGGGGCCGGCATCGAGGTCCTCTGGCCGGCTGAGCTGCTCGGCGAGCGGTTGAGTGTGCGCGCCACCGTGGCGACCCCGGCGCCGGCCGGCGCTGCCCAGCCCGCCTTCCGGCTGCAGGCGCTGCTGAGCTTCGACTGGACGACTCCTGGGCTGCTCGGTCCGCTGGAGCGGTTCCGCCGCTCGGTCGCGGTGCCCGTCGAGCGCTATCGCGATGCGGACGCCACCGAGCGGCTGGCCAGTGTGGTGCGGCCGTTCCTGCTGCGGCGCCGCAAGAGCGACCCGCGCATCGCCCCGGAGCTGCCGGCCAAGACGGAGACCGACCGGGTGGTGCCGCTCACCGCCGAGCAGGCGACGCTGTACGAGGCGGTGGTGCGCGAGACGCTGGCCAAGATCGCGGCCAGCGAGGGAATCGAGCGGCGCGGGCTGGTGCTGGGGCTGCTCACCGCGCTCAAGCAGATCTGCAACCATCCGGCGCAGTTCCTGCACGAGCCCGCGCCCTGGCGGGTCGCTCCGGGAAGCTGGCCGCCCTGGACGAGCTGCTCGAGGTCATCGTCGACGAGGGCGAGGCCGCGCGGGTGTTCAGCCAGTACGTCGAGATGTGCGGGCTGATCCGGTCGCACCTGGCCGATCGGGGCGTGCCCACGCTGTTCCTGCACGGCCGCGTGCCGGCCGCCGCCGCGAGGAGCTGGTCGCCCAGTTCCAGGATGGCGCGGCGCCGGTGTTCCTGCTCTCGCTCAAGGCCGGCGGGGTTGGCCTGAACCTCACTCGCGCCACGCACGTGGTGCATTACGACCGCTGGTGGAACCCGGCCGTCGAGGACCAGGCCACCGACCGGGCCTACCGCATCGGGCAGGACCGGCCGGTCCAGGTGCACCGCCTGGTCACCGAGGGCACGGTCGAGGACCGCATCGCCGTGCTGCTCCCGGCGGCGGGCGATCTCATCCGCAGGATCGGTAGGTACTCCGATGGAGCCTGGCATGTCGGCCGATTCACCTCGTGTCGGGGCGGTTCGCGGCCATGGTGACATCTGGCGGTAAGCAGTACTACCTGCCGGCTCACGGCGGCATGAGCTGCGGCTTGTAGTGGGGCTTCGGCGGCCAGGAGGGAGCGGTTCGTTCGCGTGGGTCCATGGCATGACGGCGCTGCGCATCGGCCGCGCGGGTGGTAGTTGGCCAGGATCGTCTGCGCCTGTCGTCAGGTGGCTTTGGGTGGTGGCGGGCCAGGCGATAGGTTGCGGCCAGATCTCCCGATGGAGGTGCGCTGATGCCCGATCCGGTCTCGGCCGGTGCGGCCTGTTCGGAGTCGCCGCCGGCGGCGGTGCTGGGCCGCGACGCGCTGCGCCGGCTGGCCGGGCCCACCTGGTTCGAGCGAGGAGAACGCTACGCGGCCGATGCTGCTGTCAGCGCGCTGGTCGAGGACGGCGGCGTGGTGGCGCGGGTGCGGGGCACATCGAACTACCGGGTACGGATGTGGGTCGACGGCTCGGCCCTGGGGTTTGCCTGTTCCTGTCCGCTCGGGCGTGAGGGCGGCTGCTGCAAGCACTGTGTCGCGGTGGGCCTGCTCTGGTTGGCCGGTGGGGAGCAGGCAGTCGGCGGCGAATCGCAGGAATCGGTGGTCACCATGGACCGGGATCAGGCGCATCTGGCTGGTCAGTCCAAGGAGGCGCTGGTGGAGTTGCCGGTGGCACTTGCCATGGGCGACGAGCGCCTGCACCGGCGGCTGCTGGAGGACGGCCACGCCGACGCGGTCGTGGAGCTGGTCGAGCACGCCGTCGACCTGGTGGAGTCATCGACGGGCTACGTCGACGACTTCGGCGGCGATGTCGGGGGCACGGCAGGCGGTGCTGCGGTACCTTGTTTGGTCAGCGCTGCCCTGTAGTGGGAGGGTGTGGAGCATCGTGCTGGGCCGGTTGCGGCGATTGGACAGGAGCGCCTTGGGACGGCATCATGCCGCCTCGTGCGGGGAAGGCCTGGTGCGGGGATGGGGAGGCAAGGCGTGTCGCAGGGAGAGTCCTTCGAGAGTGTGCTCGCCGCGACCGAGGAGCAGGCGGGCGCGACGCTTCGGGCCGCCGCCGCGGTGACTCGTGAGCTTCGCAAGGCCAGGGCCGCCGCGGCCGGTGGGCAGACACGTGAGCTGCGGCGGGCGCTGGAGGCGGCGCAGGGGCTCGCCGCGAGCCTCGGCGATGCGGTCGGCGCGCTGCGGTCGGGGTTCGATTTCGACGAGGGCGAGTACCTGGCGTCCGGGTCGTACGCCAAGGAGCTGCTGACGATGGCTGCCGCGAGCGGGGTCGACATGTTCGAGGAGGACGAGCGGCTGCTGTGCTATCCCTCGCTGGTCCGGGTCCTGCCCGATCAGGCCGCGCTGGATATTGACCGCAGGCGGGAGCGGCGTCTGCGCCCGTCCGTCGTGGTTGACCTGCTCGGAGCCGCGCAGCGCCGCGGGCCCCGGTTCCGGCCGGAGCCGTTCCTGGACTCGTTGCGGGCCGCCTATGAGCTCGTCATCGCCAGGCAGGGCAAGAAGGCGGACGCGGTGGTGCGGCTGATCGATGCCTGGGCGGTGCTCACGCTGCTGCCCGGGCAGGGCAGGGAGTACACCAAGCAGGAGTTCGCCCGCGACCTGTACCTGCTCGACCAAAGCGGAATCACGGTGGCCCCCCGCGGCGGGCGGCGGCTGCGCTGGAGCGCGAGCACCGGCACCAAGGGCGCCGGTGTGCTGACCACGGTGGCGCGCGGAGGCCAGCAGCAGCGCTACTGGGGGATCTCCTTCTCCCTGCCGGTCGCCGAGTCGGGCGACCCGCTGGCGCCATGAGGGCAGGGCAGCGGTTCGAGGCCGTGCCGGCGGTCGGCGCCGGGCTCGACGTCGAGGAGTACTTGGAGTTCCTCGGCAAGGAGTACCTGGCGGGCTTCGTCCGCCACGGGGGCGCGGCGGTGAAGGTCGTGGTCGCCGGTGACGACGACGTTGCCGCGCGGTTTCATGCCGGGCTGGCCGCCGACGCCGCTGCCGAGGGGTTTGTGTACGCGGCGGTCGACGCCGCCGCGACGCGGGTGCATCTGGCGGATCAGCTGTTCTTCGCCATCGCCCGGCAGGTCGACTGGGCCGCGTTGGCCGGTCGGGCGGTGCGGGCCGCCTATGACGCGGCCGCGTTCCCGGTGCCGGAGCCGCCGGGCGAGCTGACGGTGGCGGCTGTGGCCGCCCACCACGAGGTGGACGCTCGCGAGTTGTACCGCAGCGTGCGGCGGGCGCTGGAGCATGCGGTGCTGGATGCGACCGGGCTCGCCCACGAGTTCCGCCTGGCGATGCTGCGGCTGTGCCAGGCCGAGCTGGGGGTCGGTGAGGTCGACGTCGCGGAGCGTGACGCGGTACTGGGCTGGCTGTGGGGAGAGCGGGTCGCGCTGGCGCTGCTGCGCAGGTCGCTGATCTACGGGCGGATCGGTCGCCACAGCGCGCAGGCGATGCTGACCTCGCTGGCGAGCTGGCTGGCACGGCTCGGGCATGGAGGGTTGGTGCTCGACATCGACCTCGCCCGCCTGGCGGTGGGCCGCCGCCCGCCGGTCGAGCAGCGCGAGGGGGTCTACTACTCCAAGGCAGCCGTCCTGGACGCCTACGAGGTGCTGCGCCAGCTCATCGACGCCACCGACGTGCTGTCGGCGGCGATGGTCGTGGTGGTGGTCCCCCCTGAGCTGCTCACCGACGAAGTTCGTGGCCTGCCCGCCTATAGCGCGCTGCACCTTCGCGTCGCCGACGAGGTGCGCGACCGGCGCCGGCCCAACCCGTATGCCGGTCTGGTCCGGCTGGAGACACGGCTTGAGGCGGTGGCGGTCCGGTGACCGAGTTGCGTGCCGCGGTGGACGGGCACGACCAGGTGGCCGCCCGGCGGGCGGTGGAGGCGCTGCGCTCCGGCGTGCCGAGCCGGGCCGCGGTGGCGGCGCTGGGCTCGGCCCAGAGCGAGATCGAGGATCGCTTCGCCGGGCTGCTCGAGCAGGCCCGGGACCGCTCCGCCTGGGCGCGACACCCGGCCGGCCTGCTGCTTGGTGGCGGCTTCGGCTCGGGCAAGAGCCATCTGCTGGAGCATCTGGCGCAGCTCGCGCTGGATGCTGGATTCGTGGTCGGCAGGGTGGTGGTGAGCAAGGAAACGCCGCTGTACGACCCGGTCAAGGTGTTCCGCGCGGCGGCGGCCAGCGCTGTCGTCCCTGGTGGGCACGGGCCGGCCCTGGTCGAGGCGGCGGCGAGCCTGGATCCCGGCACGCCCGCCCACGCTGAGCTGTGGCGCTGGGTGAGCTCCCAGAGCGCCGGCCTCAACGAGCGGTTCCCGGCGACGCTGCTGCTGTTCGACCGGCTGGGCGCCACCGACGGGGAGCTTGCCGACGCGATCGTGCGCTTCTGGTCCGGTGACCCGATCAAGGTGGCGGAAGTGCGCCGCCGCCTGCGGGAGACCGGCGAGGCCCGCTACCCGCTGCCGGCGGTGCCCGCCCGTGAGCTGGCGCGCCAGCGGTTCCGCTTCGCGACGCGGCTGATGGTCGCGGCCGGCTACGCGGGCTGGCTGGTGCTGTTCGACGAGGTCGAGCTGATCGGGCGGTACTCGGTGCTGCAGCGCGGCCGGTCCTATGCGGAGCTGGCCCGCTGGGTGCGGGGTGCACACGACGATCCTGGGCTGCCGCTGGCGGCGGTCCTGGCGATGACCGACGACTTCGAGGCGGCGGTGCTCTCAGGCAAGAACGACCGCGAGCTGGTCCCGACCAAGCTGCGCTCCAAGCAGACGCTGGAGTACGACGAGCTCGCCGGCATGGCCGAGGCCGGCATGCGCGCGATCGACCAGGACATGCTGCTGCTGGCGCCGCCCGACGACGCCGAGCTCGACCGTGCCTACGCGCGGCTCAAGCAGCTGCACGGCGAGGCGTTCGGCTGGGACCCACCTGAGGTGGCCGGCCTGGAGCGGCTGGGCACGACCAGGATGCGGCAGTACGTGCGGGCCTGGATCAACGAGTGGGACCTGGTCCGGCTCGACCCGGAGTTCGCCCCGC
>WNGA01010390.1_pt1 | contig 12344 bp, 13 predicted proteins | sample 5400061 | NCBI WGS metagenome assembly WNGA01 (sample SAMN13153366, study PRJNA577476) | soil metagenome | isolation source: 100 cm soil or saprolite under grassland replicate 2 | place: USA:California | collected 2016-06-15
CTCGAACCGGCGACCTCCTGGGTGCGATAGTGAGCGAGCGTTCTCGTCCGATCGCGCCGGTTCGCTGAAACCGGCGATTTGCAGGGATTCTCTCGGATGCGGCCGAACCCGTCCGATCCCGAGCGAACCGTGAGCGTTGCCATTGTTGCCACGCGCCTACGCTCCGAACGCCTCGGCGAGCTTCGCCCCGAGCCCCGCCCGCGCCGCATCGGTGAGACCCGCATAGATAGTCGCAGTCACTCGCGGATTGGCGTGGCGCGCAAGCGCGGCAGCCTCCGGCAGCGTGAGCCCGGCCGCGAGCGCGACCGCAACGAACGAATGGCGGAGGTCGTGCACGCCGACCCGCTCGCGGCCGTCTCCGTTCAACCCCGCGGCGTCACCAGCCGCGTAGACCGCCCGGAGCACGTTGCGACGGCCGTGCGGCCGTCCACGCGAGGTCGTGAACACGAGCGCGTCCGGCCGGACGCAGAGGAGCCCGTGACGTCGAGCCCAATCCCGATGGGGCAGGGGTGCACTTGCGTTCAGCGTGCGTCTGGGCAGCGACTCGTCGTCGGCGGGCTCTTTATGCGAGTTCGAGGAGTTAGGTGCGTGCGTGGTCGCGGACAGCAAAATCACACAGCGGGTGAGACTGGCACCCGACTGCGCTTGCCGGGCCCGATGGCCCTGACAGGCCACCGTTCTGCCGGGTTACCGGACGATTAGTGGACGGTGCGAACCTCTGGATGCACGATTCTGCTTGGAGGGAGCGTAATGACAGCAGGCAGGCCCCGTTTCGCCGCGGTAGCCGTCCTGGCGTTGCTTGCCTCCTCGTCGGCGGCATCGTCACGCATAGGGCCGACCGCGCGGGCGTCGGGCGCACCAGGCGCGAGTGCAACGCGGACGCGCGTCCCTCTCTGGAAGATCGTCTACACCCGCGCTGACGGGAGGCTCGGTGTGTGGATGTCGAATCAGCGCCGATTGTTCGCGCTGGAAGGAGTACCCGCCGATCCTGGAAGCATCGGCAACTGGCCCGCCGCTTGGTCCCCCGACGGCAAGGACATCGCGTTCGCGCGCGCGAAGGGACAGACCGGCATCTATGTAGTTCGTGTCGGTCACGGTCGACCACGGCGCCTCTTTACGACGGATCAGGAGGCGTACGGCGTTGCGCTCGCGTGGTCGCCTGACGGTCGTACGCTCGCCTTCTCAGTCGACTGTGTTGACGACCCATCGGTGACCGGGTGCCGCGGCGTCACTGCCCTCTACACGATCCATCGTGATGGAACAGGTCTTCGCCAACTGACGAGCGTTCCAGCCCAGGCTCTATCCATACCGCAGATTTGGGGCGATGCCTGGTCGCCGGACGGCCGACGCATCGCGTACATCGTCACGTACACGTCGACAGGCAACGCCCCCGGCGACGCCCTCTATACGATCAGCGCCGCGGGCGGCAGACCTCGCCTCATCGCGAGAGAGACGCCCGACCGCGCGCTCGCTGCTCCGTCCTGGGCGCCTAACGGACGGTTGATCGCCTATGGAGCCTGCCACATAACGAGGCTCGGCTCGCACGCGTTATGCGATCTCGTTGTACGTCCTAGCTCCGGAGGGAAGCCACGGGTCCTACTCCGAGGCTTTGTCGAGACAGGCCTCTGGCGTGCGGCCTGGACCCCGGATTCGCGCACGCTACTGCGGGGTCAAGGTCTCGCCCTCTACGCAATCAACGTGCAAAGCGGTCGCCGACGAACCGTTCTTCGACATTTCGCGGCCGCTATTGCCGTTGCGGGAGACGGCCGTACCTTTGCCTTCATCCCAGACGCTGCGGCTCCGTCACCTTCTCTCGCCACGTTGAGCGGGCGAGTAATCGACAAAGGACCACGAATTCCTTTCTACTCAGGGGTCGGGCCAACAAACGGCGGACCCGGGACCGCGTCCCTCTGGATTGATTGAAGCGTGTGGGTCCCAGAAACTCGCGCACTGCTTCTGCGGGGCTCGCGCGGTCGGAGAGAAGGAGTAACTGGGGTCGTTCGAGCGGGTAGCGTCGGCCGATGGGTAGTCGACGTTTGCTGCTAGAAGGCCTGTCCTTCTCTTAGAACTCGAATCACAATGAGCGCTGGAGTCTCCTGAAGCAGACGAGGCAGCAGCCGATGGCGAGGAACGCCTCGTGGATCTCGTGGCGGCGGTCGTAGCGGACGAGCAGCCGCTTGAGGTGATGCAGCCAGGCGAAGGTACGCTCGACGACCCAGCGGACACGGCCGAGCCCGGAGCCGTGCTCGGTCTGGCGGCGCGCGATCTCGGGTGTGATCCGACGCTGCCGTAGCTCGCGCCGGTACTTCTCGTGGTCGTAGCCGCGGTCGGCGGTTACCCGCTCCGGACGGCGGCGGGGACGCCCGACCTTGCCCCGCACCGGCGGCACCCGCTCAATCAGCGGGACGAGCTGGGTTACGTCGTTGCGGTTGCCGCCCGTGACCGTCCAGGCAAGCGGGATTCCGGTCGCGTCGACCAAGAGGTGATGCTTCGAGCCGGATCTGGCTCGATCAACCGGGCTCGGGCCCGTTTTGGCGCCCCCTTTTTCGCTTGCACATGACTGGAGTCGGCGACCGCGCGCGACCACTCGAGCTCGCCGGCCGCGCGCAGCTCCGCGAGCAGCAGCGCATGCAACGTCTCCCACACGCCCGCCTGCTGCCACTCGACCATTCGCCGGTAGCAGGTCGAGCCCGAGCCAAAGCCGAGCTCACGCGGCAGATGCCGCCACGCGATCCCCGTGTGCAACACGAACAGGATCCCCTGCAGCGCGGCGCGGTCGTCCAGCCGCTTCCGGCCTGGGTAGCGAAAGCGCCGCTCCTTCTTCGGCAGCAGCGGCTCGACCTTCGCCCACAACGCGTCCGCCACGATCCACGGCGCAACAGCCATCGGCACCCCTCCCAGCTTGACGACGGATGCCGACGGCCTTCGTCGTCAGGGAACGGGTCCCTTCATTTCGGTTCGAGTTCTTACTGGGTCGTGCGCCGTCTGTTCGAGCTGCTGGTTCTGTTTGGTCGTTCGAATCGGGCGAAGGAGCTTGAGATCTTGGTGTTGCGCCATGAGCTGCAGGTGCGGCGGCGGCAGGTCGGGCGACCGCGCCTGCGGTCTGCCGATCGTGTGTTGCTGGCGGCGCTCAACCAACTGTTGCCGCGGAAGCGGCGGTCGTTTCTTGTCCAGCCGGAGACGCTGCTGCGCTGGCATCGGGAGCTCGTCCGCCGTCGTTGGACCTACGAACGTCGGCGGCCGGGACGGCCGCCGCTCGCCACGCAGATGCAGCAGCTGATCCTGCGGCTGGCAGCGGAGAACCCGAGCTGGGGATACAAGCGCATCCATGGCGAACTGGTCGCGCTCGGGATCCCGCAGTCTGCGAGCAGCGTCTGGAACGTTCTCCACCGTCACGGCATCGAGCCAGCGCCGAGACGCGCAAGCGTCAGTTGGCGGGAGTTTCTGCGCCAGCAGGCGACGGCGATCCTTGAGTGTGACTTCTTCACCGTTGAGACGCTTTGGCTGCGCCGCTTCTACGTGCTCTTCTTCATCGAGCTGTCGAGACGTCGCGTCTATCTGGCCGGCGTCACCGCCAATCCCGACGGCGGCTGGGTCGTGCAGCAGGCGCGCAACCTGACGATGGCCCTCACCGCGCAGAAACAGAGGCATCGGATCCTGATTCGCGACCGCGACAGCAAATTCACGGCCGCGTTCGACGAGGTCTTTCGTTCCGATGGACTCAGGCTGATCAAGGCGCCGATCGCGGCGCCTCGGGCGAAAGCGCACGCCGAGCGCTGGGTCGGCAGCGTCCGTCGCGAGTGCCTCGATCGGATCCTGATTACTTCGCGTACGCACCTCGAGACGGTGCTGTGCGAGTACGTTGCCTACTACAACACGCATCGGCCACACCGCTCGCTCGACCAGCAATCGCCGCTTCCGAAGATGGGCCCCGGCCCGCCGCTTGACCACGAGTGGCGCGTCCGTCGGCGCGACCGACTCGGCGGGCTGCTCCACGAATACGAACTCGCCGCATAGCGATACGCGCTGCTGGTCATACACAGCCGCTGTCAGCCGCGGTGTCGGCCCTTACACACCTCAGGTCGCAATAGCGCGCGACGTCGATTCGATCGCTCGCCCGAGATTTGCCCACAACCGCCGCTCAAAGGCCGAACTTCGATCGAAGGGAAGCGAATCGAATTTCTGGGACCCACACGCCGCCCTGGTCGGTGCGATGGATCGCACCGCCCATGCCCTCGGAGACCTGCGCCATGTGGTACTCGACCGGGCCTCGATCGCCTGAAACGACCACCCGAACATCTCGTTGTAGAAGTTCAGCGCCCGGCTCGTGTCGTCTGCCGGCACCTCGAAGTGGACGAGCTTCCCTGCCATGCCGTCTCCTATCGTTACGGAGTCGCCTCACTCATAACCGCGGGGCGTGGCTTCGAGTCCCACCCCACCCCTCCCACGAGAGGCTCGCGCGTGTCTACGGCCTGGACGGCAGGATCCAGGGCGGCACGATGCAGGCCGGGTCGCGGTACCAGGGGTACAGCTGCGTCGTCTGGCGGTGGAGCGCGAGCGCATAGGGGTAGAGCTCGTTCGCCTGCTCCTCAGTCGCGCCGAGCCTGGTCGCGGCTTCGGTGAAGTAGACGATTGCCTGGCACAGCACCTTCGCTTCGTTGCGGCGGAAGCGCCAGTGGCGGAGGTGATAGGCCTCGTGGACGAGGATCCAGGCACCAGCCGCCTGCTGCCACAGCGGCACCGCCGGATTGCCGACGTTCAGCGCGCCTTCGCACAGGAACGGGCGCAGCACGCTGTAGTCGTGGCGGAGGTTCGTGTAGCTCCAGGCGAACCGCGACGCGGAGTCTGCGTTCCACTCGCCCTCGGAGTCGCAGCGAACCTCCCCGACTCCGAGCGAGTACACGCGCGCGACCTCGTTTAGCCGAGCCGGCGTGTCGTAGGCGGCCGCCGACGGCGCGGCCGCGCCGACTGCCACGACCGCTGTCAGCGCGGCCAGTGGGACGATCAGCTTGTGTCGCTTCATGTCCTGCTCCTCGCGCGTCCGTGTGACTGCCGGACGGCCGCGACGGCGCCGATCTTCCCTGGAGCCGTCGCGGCCTACGTCCGACAGGCGCCTCAGCTGCCGTCCGATGCGAGCTTGAGCTTGCCCGAGAGCCTGGAGGTGTGGGCCACCGTGTCGACCGTGTCCTCGCCGGTACCGCGCGCGCCCGAGAAGATCCCCGTGCTCGAGAGACCGTCGACCTCGTACGTGCCGGTGATGTCGGGACCCGACGCGGTCGGACATCGGATGCCCACCTCGTGCAGAACCAGCACGCCTTTTTGGAGGACGATGCGGCGCGTCGCAGCGTTCGTCCAGCTTCCCGGCCCGCACGGCGTGACCGAGCGATCCTGGGTGATCCCAACGACGACGGTCGCCGGGCCGAAGCCCTCGAGCGTCCCGCTGCCCGTGTTGATCAGCTGGAAGACCCCGAGATCGGCGATTCGGTTCGTAATCGAGGCAGGGGTTTCCGTGAAAGCTGCCTCGAGCCGGTTCGCGTTGGGCGACGGCTCGGCCGCCGCGTGGAGCGCGAGCACACTTGCGAGGGCGATCAGTGCGGCAACCATTAGCGCTGCTCGAATCACCTTCTTCATCGTTTCCACCTCCTGTTGCGATCGTCAGTGCAGAAGGCGCGAGGCGAGGATCGTCTCGCGCGTGTCCGAGACCGGCACGAGCGCCCACGGGACGAACAGGTACGGCCTTGTCAGTTGATCGACCAGGCGCCGAAGCGGGTTGTCGGGCGCGGTCGCGGGATCCACGGCGAGCATGTCGCGCAGCGCCGCCGCGTCGACGTTTCCCAGGACGTCGTCGCGCTCGAGGATGAGCAGAACGAAGCGGGCCGTCGGCAGCGAAACGGCTACGAGGTCCGCCGATGTCTCGAGGAACGTGCGCACCGCCAACTCGAGCGCCGCCCGCCGGGGGAGAAACGCTGTCGCCGGCTGGGCCCGCCGACCCGGATACGGGCAAGTCGCCCCGATGGGACAGACCGCGTAGTAGATCCCATTCGCCGCTGGCAGGACGCGCGGCTCCTCCGCCAGGCCGGAGAAGAGTGTGAACGAGTCGATGACCGCCGTCGATGAGGCCTCCGTCACGGCGAGCCTTGGGCCGTGCGACCTGCGGTAGTGCGAGTCGACCTCGGCGCGGATCTGCCGAGCGTGTGCGAGCGGCTCCGCGTCCTGCACGTCCGACGCCATCGCCAGCGCGCGAGCCGGACGTTCTGCCGCCACGCCGAACGCGAGCGCGACTGCGCCGATCGCTGTCGATGTCCTGAGAATGAGTCTTCGGCTTCCCATCGCTGTCTCGGGATAGAGGCTCCAGGCCGGCGGTTGAAGCCCGTTTGAACGGCGGTGGAGAACGGGTTGAGGGCGCCGCGCCCGACGATTCGGCGTCCGAACGAGCCTCCACTGGGGCTCAAGCCGGACTCAACCGCGCTGGACGAGCATTCGGAGCCGTGTTCAGCGTCCCGACCGACATGCTCGAGGCATGAGACGAGTGGGCCTATGCCTGGGGACGCGAAGGTTCTACGCTCCGGAGGACTAGACGATGCGCCCCAGGAGGCTCCACCTATTGCTTCGCGTCGGTGCGTTCGCGAGCGTCTTCGCCGTCGCCATCCAGCCTGGAGCACAAGGCTCGACGGCGAGGATCCCGGAAGGGGGCATCTTCCGGATCAGCCTCGAGGGCGTCGGTCTTGGACAGCTCGACTACGTCGACCCAGCCCTCTCGTACACGCGCGAAGGGTGGGCGCTCCTCGACACGACGTGTGCGCACCTCATGTCGTATCCAGACCGGCCGGCGCCTGAAGGATTTCGGATCGTCCCGGAGGTCGCCAAGGGCTTCCCGAAGGTCTCCCACGACGGGAAGACCTACACGTTCACGCTGCGGAAAGGCTTCCGCTTCAGCGACGGAAGGCCAGTACGTGCGAGTGCCTTCGCCCGCGCGATCAACCGCACCCTCGCACCGGGGATCAGATCGGCGGCAGTCCAGTACACCCAGGACATCGTCGGCGCCGAGGACGTGCGATCGGGCAAGAGAAAGGCGGCGATCGGCATCGTCGCACGAGGGACCAAGCTGGTGATCCGGTTCAAGCATCCGATCCGCGACTTCGCGCAGCGGACGACCATGCCGTTCTTCTGTGCCGTCCCGCCCACGCTGCCTGTCGATCCGGAGGGAATCGGCGCGTTTCCCTCCGCCGGTCCGTACTACATCTCGGAATACCGGCCGCGGGAACGAGTCGTGATCCGGCGCAATCGCTTCTACGGCGGCAGCCGGCCGCATCACGTCGACGGCTTCGACGTCGATCTGCGCGCGGACTCGCCGCAGGAGGTCATCGGACGGGTCGACACGGGTGCGGCCGATTGGGGCTACACGATTGCGGCCCAGTACTTCGACCCCAGCCTCCGGCTGCTGGCGAAGTACGGGATCAACAAGACCCAGCTCCAAATCAGACCAGGACTCACGCTGCGGATGCTCGTGTTCAATTCATCCCGCCCGCTCTTCCGGAACAATCCCGAGCTACGGCGGGCGGTCAACTTCGCAATCGACCGCGCCGTCATCGCCAGCGCGACTCGGAATCCGCTCGCAGGAGACCTGACCGACCAGTACCTCCCGGAGCAGGTACCCGGATACCGGGAGGCCGACGTCTACCCGCTCTACCGCGCCGACCTGCGCCGAGCACGCGCGCTCGCGCGTGGCAACTTGCGAAGCGGAAAGGCAGTGCTGTACGTCACTGACTTTCCGCAGCCGGTCGCGCTCGGCCAGGCCGTCAAGCAGCAACTGGCCGAGATCGGGCTCTACGTCGAGCTGAAGAAGATCCCGCTCCACGTGACGAACCCCGCCTACCTCGGCAGGCTCGGCGACCCGAATGAGCCGTGGGACATGGCGCAAGTTCTCTGGACGCCGGACTTCGTGGATCCCTACGGCTACATCAACCGCCCGCTCGATGCGCAGTACATCGGCGGCACGAATCTCGCTCGCTTCAATTCGCCGAGATACGGCCGCCTGATGCGCCGGGCGGCGAGCATGCGCGGGCCCGCTCGGTACCGGGCGTACGGTGCCCTCGACGTGAGGCTCTCCCGGTACCCGGCGCCGCTTGTACCGATCGACTTCCTCAGCGAGGTGACGTTCGTCTCGAAGCGTGTCGGTTGCATGGTGCTCCGTCCGGCGCTCGACCTGACGGCTGCCTGTCTCTACCGCTAGTCAGCGAGTCTGCACAGTCACCCAGACGTAGCCGTTGGCGACGGCGACTCCGGCCGGTGCATTCCCGACCCGGATCCTCCGGACGACCTCGTTCTTGGCCGGATCGATCCGCGAGACCGTGCCGTCTCCTGCGTTCGCCACCCAGACGGCGTCCGGACCGACCGCGATCGCAGCCGGCTCGTCGCCCACGTGGATGCCCTGCGTCGCGTTGGTGCCCGGATCGACTCGCGTCACGGTGTCGTCGCCCTGATTCGCGACCCAGACGTCCCCCACCCCGAAGGCGAGGCCGATCGGTCGGCGGCCGACGCTGATCGGCCTGAGGGCACCCTCCTCGAAGGTCGTCGGATTGAACCGGCGTAGTGTGGCGTCGCCCGCGCTGAGGACCCAGACCGAGCCGCTGCCGACGACGACCGCGGTCGGAACTGCGCCCGCGAAGGTCGATCGCGAGAGATGGCCGTCGGCAGGCCGGATCCGTGCAAACGTGGAATCGCCGAAGGCAGCCCAGACCCAGCCATCGCCGTAGGCGACGCTGCCGGTCGAGGAGCCGAAGGCCCGTGTCGCCACGTCGGCGGTCTTCACGTCGTAGAACTCGGCGTCGACGCGAGAGAGCTGTCCACGACGGCCGTGCGCGACCCATAGCGCACCGGCGCCGAACGCCAAGCCCGTGGGTGTCGCGCCGAGCGAGATGGTCTTGACGACCGTCCTGGTACTCGGGTCGATGCGATGAACCGTCCGGTCGTCGATGTTGCCGACCCAGATCGATCCTCCCCCGCTGATGATCGGACCGGGCCGGATGCCGACCGGCACGGCGGCGACAACGCGGTTGGTCCTCGGATCGATCACAGCCGCCGAGTTCGGAGGCACCGTCACCGGATGCGCTCCTCCCCGCAGCGCGAGGGCCGCGATCGCCGCTGCGGCGGCGACCACGACGATCGGTGCGAGCAGCATCACCCGGGGCGATCTCGAACGTCGCGTCTCGGCGACGTGCGCAACCGGAGGCTCCGCCGGTCGAAGAGGCTCGCGGACTGCACCTCCGTCGAGCGAGAGCTCTTCGTCCTGGCGCAGGATCGACGCTTCGAGATCGCGCAGTTCCTGACCCGGCTGGAGGCCGAGGTCATCGTCGAGCACACGACGGACGGCCTGATATGCCTGGAGAGCCTCCGCCTGGCGGCCCGACCGGTACAGCGCGAGCATCAACTGTGCGCACAGTCGCTCCTGGTACGGGTTGGCCGCGACGAGCGCTTCGAGCTCGCCGATCATCTGCGCATGGCGCCCGAGCCGGAGCTCGTCTTCGATTCGCTCCATTTGCGTCGTCAGCCGGAGCTCGGCGAGCCACGCGACCTCGTGCCGCGCGGGACCCTCGAGCACCACGTTCGCCAGCGGCGCCCCGCGCCAGAGCGACAGCGCCCGCCGACGCAGCTCCACCGCGTCCTCAAGCTCGGCGACACGTGCCTCTTCGGCAAGGCGTTCGAACTCAGCGAGATCGAGAGCCGTCGGCTCGAGCTGTAGGCGGTAGCCGGGCATCTGGGTGACAAGGCGGTCTGCGCCGATGAGCTTGCGCAGAGCGTGGACGTACCCCTGCACGAGCTTTTCAGCAGTGACAGGCGGATTCGCTCCCCAGAGCTCGTCGACGAGACGCGTCGTCGATACCGGCTCGTTCGTGTGGAGGAGGAGGACGCCCAGCAGCGCGCGTTGCTTCGCGCTGCCGAGCTGGACTGTCCGTCCCTCGCTTCGAACCTCGAGTGGGCCGAGGATCCGGAATTCCATGGACCGCCTTCCGCCGACGACGCGCCGACCGTAGCACCCTGTTCAAACGGTTCTCCACAATCGTCCAAGCGAGAGCGCGAACCATAAGGGGGGCGCGCCGCGGGAACGGTGTCAGTCGCCTGCGTTGGGGTCGAGCTTTACTCTCTCGACGCCGCCCTTCCGCTCAGCGACGTCGCGGCGATCCGAGCCTGATCTGCGCCCTTCACTGGCCGGACGACCAATGCGTCCGGAAATGGATTCGATGGGAGCTTGGCGACCATGTCCGGGTAGTGCTCCCTTATCCGCCGGAGAGCCTCCGACTTCGAGACGAATCGCACCGACCACACGTCGTCGCTTGCGCGGAAGCGAGCCCTGACGGCGTCGACCTGCACCCGGGTCGCAGCCGCAGCGCAGGTATCGTCGGTGCAGAAGTAGACACGGACGACGCACTTGAGCGGAGCGGCCTCGCGGGCCGTCGCACCGCAGCCGGCCATGAGCGCCACGAGGATCAGCGGCACTGCCCGCCGCACTATTCGACCAGCGTGAGGAACCGCCGCGTGCGCTCGTGGCTCGACCTTCCCGCCGATGGACTCGGACTTGAACTGGTCATTCAGAGCCTTGAGGTACTCCTCGACCGCGGATCGCGAAGCTCTGGAAGGTCAAGGCGAAGTTCGTGCAGGCCTCGTTCCCCGGCCTTCTGCCCGCGCTCGCGTCGGTCGAACCCAACCGCCTTGCCGGCCGCGGTCGCCGGACGCCGTGGCGCAGCTGCTGATCGGCCGGGCCGACGCCGTGCTGACGCAGGACACGTCGGGGGCATTCCAGACGAAGAAGTGCAACATGGTGATCAGCGGCATCTTCATCACCGCCGACCGGCTCAAGCAGTTCCCGGCGGCCGCGTACATGAAGACCCACCGCGCGCCCATCGTCCAAGGCTTGGCCGGAGAAACCCCAGCCCGGCGTCATCGGTCGAACGGTCGTGATCCGCCGGAGATCGCCCGCTGAGAGCGTCTGCTCCTTCGCGCTGGCTCCGCAGCCTGCCGCGAGCGCCACGATCGCGAACCCGACCAGGCCGCGTCTCGTGAGAGATCGCATGAAGTCATTCTCGCACCAGCGAGGTGAGGAGATTTCTGGCGACCTACCCGCACTTCACGCGCGCGGTTTGCGCAATGTCAGTTATGGGCGGAACTTGTCAGTGCGCAAACCCGCCGGTGTTGGCGGCCGAGCCGATATCTGCCAACTCCTAGAGCGCTGGCCCAGCCCGACGCTGCAGTTGGCGCCTGCCGATGCTCATCCCGTATTCGCCCCGAAGCGCGCTCCAACGATCGCTCCAATCAAGACGCATATTCCGAGCGGTACGCCGAGCACGAGGGCGAAGCCGAATGATTCGCCGGCGCTGACATCGCTTGGCCCGGTCGCGACGACGACAGGAATCAACACAGCAGCGTAGGCGAGGACCCCGGCGACGACTCCGGTCGTGATCCGGGGGCCGCGGCGCGCAAGAAAGGCGGTCAGGCCGCTGCCGACGAGGAGCCCGAGTGCGGCCCCAAAGAGGGTGCTGAATGCATCGTCGAGCGTTGCCGCCGTCGGACCGACGTCAGGCCGCGTGTTCGTGCGTGAGATGTACAGGAACGCCGTACCGAGGCCGACGCTAAGCGCAGCCGAGACGAGACCTCCGACGGCTAGGACCGGTATGTCGAATCGCGGGTCTCTCATTCCGGGGCCTAACTCGGCTGGCTTGTCGTTCAAGGCGATTCCTGTGTCATCCCTCCATTGTCGTCACCACAGCCGCACTCGAAGCCGTCCCCGAACTCGAGCGGGTGGTTGCCGAAGCCGACCCCAAGCAGGCGAAGGCCTGCTCCGGCTGCTGATCAAGGAACTCCGGGTGAACTGCAGGTCGGAGATCCTCCCGACCTACCGGGTCCTCACGCCCGAGGTGTTTGGGCACTGCCAGGTTCAGTGGGCGGAACTTGGCAGTGCGCAAACCTCGTCGCCATTTGCGCCGAGCCGCTGGTCGTCGCCTGATTGAAAGTGATGGGACGCCTTAGGTTGTCTCCGCGACCGCGGGGGCGACAAGTTCATGGACGCGCACCGCCTCGTGAGTGCGTCTGGTCTCCTGCTCGCCAAGATCACCTACGGACAGCTCGCCGAGATCCTCGTCCTCGAGCAGACTCGCCGTTGCCTGCGACATAAAGATCTGCCCGCCCTCGGCAGCGTCACAGAGTTCCGCACAGCGCAAGACGGCCGGACCGACCCAGCCGATCCCTGCCTCTCCGGAATGGAGTGCGACGCTCATCGCAGGCCTCAGCCCGTGCGGCCACTCGTGGCCCGCGACGGCACGTTGGGCGGCAACTGCCGCAAGTGCGGC